>Ga0209737_10000506_pt1 | contig 31570 bp, 27 predicted proteins | sample TergutCu122P3_FD_187284 | JGI IMG/M metagenome (GOLD analysis project Ga0209737, IMG submission 187284) | Cubitermes ugandensis P3 segment gut microbial communities from Kakamega Forest, Kenya - Cu122 P3 (SPAdes) (version 2) | ecosystem: Host-associated > Arthropoda: Insects > Digestive system... | reverse complement strand
GTGAACGGGTGCATGGCGCTCACTACAACACCCGAGACGAAGCTAAAGCAGATTTGTTTGATTACATCGAACCGTTTTATAATCACAGACGCAGCCATTCTACGCTCGGATACGCTTCGCCCAAGGGTTTTATGGAAGCGTGGATCAACAACCAAACTGAGCAGGAAAAAGCCGCATGAACCAATGGGCTTGGTGGACGAAAAACAGAGGGAAGTTCAAATGCACGGATGAATGTAATGAGACATAACATGAATAGATTTTTCCATTTTGCTTTTTTTTCCGGGAAAGCACCGATAATTCTTCGCGTGTTAATTTTCAGCGTTTGTATTTGGGTGGTTTTTTGGTGCGGAGCACTTTTTTCTTACAATCAAAGCTTTCGTTGTGAAGTCAACAGAATGAGGCTCGACATTCGTGTTTTGGAGTCATATTCCTCGGGGACGGAATCTCTTGGGCTTTATTTGGCCTCAAAGAAGAGTAGTTTAGAATTTTTTGAAAATGCGGAAAAAGAAATGGCATTTTGGCACTATTTTATATCACCAATCGTATTGCCTGTGGGGTTATATGATTTGAGTAGAGTTTGCTCTTATCAACCGGAGGAGCGGCGAAACATGGAGCAGTAGCCCGCATAGGTTGGGGTGAGCTTGCGAACCCCAACACTGGGAGGCAAACTCATCTCAATCCACCCCGACGGGTCAAAACTGTACTATGATTATGACGCCGCCGATCGTTTGATCCGGCTGCGCAATGATGAAGGCAACCGAATCCAATACACGCTTGACCTTATGAGCAACCCGATAACCGAACAACAAGCGTAGCCCGGATAAGCGGAGCGCCGCAAACTAAAAATCCAGTTGCTCGGTATCGACCTTAAGCGCCTTTGCGATTTTCGCCAATGTTGCGCGGTGCGGGGCTGCACTTTTTTCCATCTGCGAATAAGCGCCTTGCGTGATTTTCATGCGGCGGGCGACAGTGGCTTGTGTCAGACCCAAGTATTCGCGCCAAGCGCGGATTGGAGTTACGCCGTCGATCACAGAACGCTTTACTACATCGTGAGGAATGTAGTGCTTTTCTTTTGGCCCCGCCATCTTCATAAAGGCATCATAGGGAACCACGGCGTATTCAGGGTTCCCTTTGCTGTCCTTCAGTATCTGTACATTAGTAAGTGCACTCATCTCTCTTTTTCACCTCTTCAATGGAGACAATCTTAATTTCATCATCAAAATCGAACAGTACCCTGTAGCGACCAACACGCAGCCGGTAGTCATGGTCATGATTTTCCAGCGCCGTTATGTCAGCCTCACGACATTCGGAAAATCTTCTAACGCTTCCACTTTTTCAACGATTCGCTTGCCGTCCATCTTCGGGATGGCGCGCAACTGTTTTGAGGCACTCTTTGACCATTCAATCGTGTTCATGGACACGATTATAAGTTATAGTCTAATGATGTCAAGAGACATTAGAAAAATAATCAGTAAAGTGGGCGTTTCTTGTTTTCCCTCATCTCCACCGCCTGGCACCCGACGCTGCGCCTGCCCGCCCAGATCGCCGAGCCGCAGAGGATCACCAGCATCACTTACGACGCGGCGGGTCGCGTGCTCACCCGCACGGTTCAGGAAACCCGTTCGCAGAGGTCGGGGTGAGCCTGCGAACCCCGACACTGGGAACACACATGAAAAACAGCCTCGCCATCAACGACATTATTCGCCCTCCCCTTCAAGGCATAGGTATCTACACAAGTATGGGAGTAGCCCCGAAGGGGCGTAATATGAGTAATTCCATTTCCACTTCAAGCGATAAATGATCGAGGTTCCCCGTCATTCCGCGCGTAGTCGCGGAATCCATGCAGCGTCTGGATTCTGCGTCCTGCGACTTTGCGCAGGATGACACGCTTCGCTACGCGCAGAATGACGATGAGCATTATTGTTGCTGTCTTGAAGTAAAAATGGAATAACCGCCGGTGGAGCGAGCATCGCGAGCGAAACCGGCGGAAAGCGGACATCCAACACTCCCCCAGCCCTGCAAGGGCTGAATAATGTCTGTTCAGCCCTTGCAGGGCTGGACGATGGTACCGTCTGTCTCCGCCGGTTCCGCGTTCGCTACGCTCACGCTCCACCGACGGTTACTCATGTCGCGCGCTTGCGGCGCTGCCTGGAACGTGAGAAAAAAGCAGAACACATGTCATCAGAGACCATGACGCAGCACTTGTGTAGATACCTATGCTTTCAAGGGGAGGGCGTTAAACCGCTTTCGCGGGAATGACGCCACACGTTACGCAATCTCGAAACGCTCGGAGTGAAAATTCGCATAATATCTTCCGCTGCGCGCGGTGAATTTCAACACGCAATAATCGGGATCGGTGACGCCTTCGGCGTAATACAGGGTATCGCCTTCCTGCCAGATCATTTCCTTGGTCGCGGCGTCTTCCATTACGTCCATCGTGCCTTTCAACATCACGCCGCGAAAGAACCGCTTGTCGAAAAAATAGAGGCAGGCGTTCGGGTTCGCGCGGTACTGCGCAACGCGCATCGAGGAGGTGTTGGTGGTGAACCAGAAAGTTTTTATGCCCTCCCGTTTTCTGGGAGGCAGCATGGCTTTTGTGTTCGGAAAGCCTTCGCTGTCGATAGAGCTGATGATGGAAACGCTCTGATGGTCGATCAGGTTTCCGATGGTTTGAGCCGGGTCTCTCATCATGGTCGTGTCTCCTGTAAACGTGTTTACCCTTTTATTTTAAACGCAAAGAACGCAAAGAAGAATTCTCACGCGAAAGCGCGGAAATATAGGGGTGGGTTTCAAACCCGCCCTTGTGCATTACGTGAAGGCGTGAAGAAGAACAAACCCCCGTCCGCCTTCGGCGCCCCCCCCCCTTTTTTTTCAAAGGGGGCTTTCCTGGATTCCCACTTTCGCGGGAATGACGCCACGCCTGTGTAGATACCGACTCCTTGACGGGGAGGGCTTCACCTCCCGCCTCTCTTGTGTTCTATGCGTTCTCTGCGGTTAATGTATTCAGGTGTTCGGAGAGATCTTCACGCGTCAACAGAAAAACCGATTCTTCCGACGAGCCGGTATCAAGCCAGACGAAAGGCACATTCGGATAAGCGGCTTCGACGAGCGCGCGGTTGTGGCCGATTTCGACGACGACGATGCCGTGCGGTCGCAGCAGCCGATGGGCGTTTTTCAGAATATGGTGAACGGCGTTGAGTCCGTCGTCGCCACCGGCCAGCGCCAGTTCCGGTTCGTGGCGGTATTCGCGCGGCAGGTTTTGCATCGCGTCGCCGGTGACGTAAGGCGGGTTGCTGATGATCAGGTCGTAACGTTTTCCGCTCGGCAGGCTATCGGTGTAATCGGAGCGAATCAGGGTGATGCGGTCGGAAAGGTGGTAGTCGTCGATGTTGCGTTGCGCGACGGCAAGGGCATCCGGCGAAATATCCACGGCGTCGATGTCTGCATCGGGATACGCATCGGCCAGCAGGATGGCGAGGCAGCCGGAGCCGCTGCACAAGTCGAGTGCGTTTTTGACATCGTGACGATCAGGAAAATAAGGCGACAAGCCGTCGGGCATCAGTTCGGCAATGAAAGAACGCGGAACGATGACGCGCTCGTCGATATAAAAACGAAAATCGCCGAGCCAGGCCTCTTGTGTGAGATAAGCAGCGGGGATGCGCTCTTCGATTCGCCGATCGAGGATTTTGCGAAGCTGCGTTTTTTCGGGCTGCGTCAATCGGGCGTCGAGAAAGGTGTCGAGCCGTTCGAGCGGCAGCGTCAGTGTGTGAGCGATCAAATAGGCGGCTTCGTCAAAGGCGTTGTCGCTGCCGTGTCCGAAGTGCAGTTGCGCCTGGTTGAATCGGGTCACCGCCCATCGCAGCCAGTCGCGTAACGTCAAAAGTTCTTCAAAAGTATCCATGAGCAGGTTTTTTTCACTGTGGTTTATCGACAAGACCGAACAGACGTTCCAGCAATCTTTCGTACACAGCAGACAAGCGGTCGAGGTCTTTTATCGGGACGCATTCGTTGGCTTGATGGATGCTGGCGTTGGTAAGCCCCAGTTCGATCAATTGCGGGCAGATGTCGGCGAGAAAGCGACCATCGGAAGTGCCGCCCTCGCACGAGGTTTGGGCGGGCGCGCCGAGGACATCGGTCAGCGCGGCGTTGGCGGCATCGAGCAACGCACCGCGTACTGTCAGAAACGGTTTGCTTGCCGGTTGCCAGGTTAAGGTGTATTTCAGATCGTGTTTTTTCAGTAGATGTGCGACACGTTCTTTCAGCGATTCGGCTGTGCTTTCCGTCGAATGGCGAAAATTGAAATTCAGCGTCAACGCACCGGGAATCATGTTGGTGGCGCCGGTACCGGCGTGAATGTTGGAGCATTGAAAGCTGGTTGGCGGAAAATCGGCATTGCCTTCGTCCCAGCGGGTGGCGATGAGTTCCGCCAGCGCCGGCGTCAGCGCGTGAATCGGATTGTCGGCAAGTTGCGGGTAGGCGATGTGCCCCTGAATGCCGTGAACCGTCAAAGCGCCGGACAACGAACCGCGCCGCCCGTTCTTCAGGGTGTCGCCCAAAACGGCATGCGAAGAAGGTTCGCCGATGATGCAATAATCAGGCGCTTCGCCACGGCGCGCGAGTTGCTCGACGACATGGGCGGTGCCATCAACGGCGTCGCCCTCTTCGTCGGAGGTCAGCAACACGGCGAGCGAACCCGGCACATCGGGATGAGCGGCGATAAAACGTTCGAGCGCGGTGATGAACGCGGCGATTCCACCTTTCATGTCAGCGATACCGCGTCCGCAAAGCTGGCCATCGACGAGAGCGGGCGTGAACGGATCGCTGCGCCAGTTTTCCAACGGGCCGGGAGGAACAACATCGGTGTGGCCGGCAAAGCACACGAGCGGAGCGGTGTTGCCACGCCGCGCCCACAAATTGGTGACGGCGTTACGAGGCATCCAGACGCAATCGAAACCCAGCGCGGTCAACCGTTCGGCGATGAGCGCCTGACATCCGGCATCGTCGGGCGTGATCGAAGCGCGGCGCACCAGTTCGCAGGCGAGCGCTGTCGTGGAAGATGCAGTCGTGGAAAATGCAGTCGTGGAAAATGCAGTAGAAGACATGGCAGCAGAGGCGGGCGTGGAAGGCATGAAGCGTATAATGGCGAGACAGCGCGATAACAGATCAGGCGATGGGTGAATGGCGTATGGCGTCCATTGTAATCAAGAATGCTCTATCGTGGCTAAAACGGCGCGATTGAGAGCGACGGAGGTACCGATGATTCGTGAAATTGTCAGAATGGGCGATCCGCGCCTGCAACGGGCGGCACGGGCGGTTGATCCGACAGCGTTCAACACGCCGGAGCGCGACAGTGATTTTCTTTTCGGTCATCGCGGTTTCAATCACCGGCCTGCGGCGCGGAACAATTTGCGGAATTCACGGCCAGGGCGGTTGCGAAACGGCTCCTTGACCACGACCTTGCCGTTGAATGCACTGTCCAGCGCCGGGCCGACTGGTGCATCGTCCTCAATGTCGCGCATGGCGTGACGAACCTCTGCCGGGCGAACATCGCCCAGTGTCTCGAACAGCGTGTCGAACCCTGGTCGATCAAGCTCTTCAAACAGATCATCCGCAGGCGTGAGCATCGCAGTTCCGGCTTCGATCTCTGCCATCTGTGCTCTGAGCGAGTCACTGATTTCTGCTGTCTTTTCGGGGCCGCCGTGAAAACACAAGTCGTCCAGAATGCCCTGGATGATCTGCCCAAGCAAAACCTCGTTGCATCGGCCCTTCATGACGGCGTTTCCATAGCCTTTCGCATCAATATCATCTTCGGTGATGTTTAGTTCTTCAGAAAGACGTAGCGGCAGTTCCAGCAATTCGCGCACTGGCGTCAGCGATACCGACCACTTGATGCGTTCTCCGGCCTTGACGCCATAGGTGTCGGCATTCACTTCCAGCACCGGCCCGATGCCGTGAAGTCCCAGACCATGCACCGAGCGCCAGGTCTGCGAATGGGTATCGAGTGCCCACGCCCAATACAGTTCAAGGTATTCGATGCCTGCATCGTCGGCGGGGTTGCCATGTTTTTTTGGCGGTGCCGGCCCTTTGCTGGCTTCCTCGCACAACTGGACTGACCAGTTCCTGCGAAACACTGCATGCAACTCGGGGCAGGCATCGAACAGAGTGAGGATGTCCCCGAGCGTCAAGTCCGGGTGAAGATCGACCGGCTCGAACAGATACGCCACCGCATCTTCGGCAACATTGCGAACAACGGGTTCGTCGGCATCGCGATCAAAGTCGCGGCGGATGAGCGAGCCTTTGGGGCCAAGGGTCAAAGTGTCCATGATGGTATTTATAACGAATTTGCACCTTCTTAGTTTAGCTGAGCACCGTCATCAACACATTGCCGCGGTAACCCCGGCAGTTGCTCGTTCAGCCAACTGAAGCCAACGCGTTCCTGCTCCAGCCGCAGATGTGGTCTGATGCGATCAAGCCGCAGGTCATCGTAGAGTCGCGCTTCCTGGTCCGTGAGCCGGGGCAGAGGGTGTTTGTGGCGCTTCCCAGGCGGCTCATCGCCCCATTGCGACCGGTGAGCCATCAAGGTACGGCTGTCCATGAGAAAGGAGTCTGTGTGCGGAAAATGCGCGCGCAGGCTGTCGAGGATGGCGAAACCGTGGGTGTCGATGTCGCCCCAGTAGTGCAGGCGGCAGCGATGCAGCCAGGCGGCGCGTGCCAGTGCCTCCCAACCGTAGCCAGCGCCAAAGATGACGATGGCGCGGTCTGCCGCAGGGAAGGCGAGGAAGTTGGTTTCGTTTTCGGTGATGAAGACGCGCTCGACGGGCAGCGTCAACGCGGCAAAACTTGATTCGTCCAGGGTGATGTCAGGCAGCCCGGCGCAACCGGGCAGATGGAACAATGATGGGTCGAGCGGACGGAAGCGAATCCGCACGGGTTTGTCCAGAAAACCAAAACGGCGTGCGAACTGCGCGGCTCCGCTGGCTTGTGTGTCGATGGCTTCGGGCGGCAAGGCAAGGTTCAGCCATTCGGTGAGTACGCCACGATGGTTTTCGATGAACTTGCTGTCCACACCCGGCACATCCACCTGGCGCAGGTAGACGCCGGGGCGCGGGCGGGCTTGCAGCCATGCGACGATGGCCAGCAGCCGATCCCATTGATCGGCCAGTTCCAGGGCTTGCAGCGGTCGTCTGGACATCCACGCCAACAGCGCCGGTTGCCCGGTTGCGGTCTGCTGCCACAGCGCCTCGAAGCATTGCGCCTGGCGAAGCTTTCCGGTCAGGGTCAGGGCATCGTGCAGCGTATCGATATGGATGGCGGCCGGCAGCCGCTGCATGCCCTGCACGCGATGATTCCAGTCACGCCAGTCGATCCGTACATGCGGGGTTTCGGTGATGGTGCGCACCCAATCGCGCACGGCTTCGAAGCGGCTGGACAGGTCGGCGGCGGAGGGGGTTTTTAGAGTCAGTCGCAGCGGCCACGAGACGGTATCCGACACCGCCGCGCGCAGCAAGTCGCCGCGATCCCATAAGCGCTGAACCTGCTTCTTCAGGTCTGCCGGTGTCGTCCAATTCATGCTTCGATGCCGTCCCTGGTTTTTTGCGCCCGGTACTCCTCGATCGACAGGCAGCGCAGCCGCGAGTCCCGCCCGCCTTCGTTATGCACAAACCCCACGCTGGCGACGAAAGGTTCGATGATGTGGATTTTCTGCAAGGGCGTGATGACCAGCAATTGCAGATTGAGTTGCTGGAACAGGCGCAGCCCGTACTGCGCCGACTCGTCCGAGCCGCGCCCGAACGCCTCGTCGATGAGGACAAAGCGGAATGAGCGCGAGCGCACCGCGCCCCACTCCAAGCCGAACTGATAGGCCAGACTCGCGGCGAGCACGGTGTAGGCCAGCTTCTCTTTTTGCCCGCCGGACTTGCCGCCGGAGTCGGAGTAGTGATCGTATTCGGCCTCATCGGCGCGCCAGCGCTCAGAGGCCGAAAACAGGAAGCCGTTGCGCACGTCGGTTACTTTGGCGGTCCATTTCCGGTCGGCTTCCGACAGCCCTTCGCGGCCACGAAAGCGGTCGATGATGGCTTTGACTTGCAGGAATTTGGCTTCCGAATACTGCTCGTCCGTTGAGCCGGTGAGCGCGCCCTCGGTGCATGCCCGCAGGTCTTGCTGGAAGTCGCGTATCTCGGCATCCGGGCTGGGTTGCGCCACCAGCCTGATGTAGCGGCCAGGGTTGTAGTCGATGGCTTCGAGCGACTTGTTGATGAAATCGACCCGCTCCTTGATCGTCTCCCGTTCGCGCGCCAGTTGGGCGTTGAAGTTGGCGATCTCGTTGATGGTGTTGACGTTGAGCAGCTCTTTGAAGCGCGCCTCGAAGCGTGGCAGGTCATCGCCATGCAAGACGCCCAGCATCCGTTCGTACTCCGGCCGCGCCGCCAGGCTGACATCCATGTCAACGGTTTCGGCCTTGAATTCTTCCTTGAAGCCGCGCATGGCATTGACGATGCGTTCGGTCAGGCGGGCCAGGCGTTTATCCTCCGCGTCGATGCGGTCTTGCAGCCATTTGCGCACGTCCTGTTCACGGTTGTCGCAGGACTCGACCGACAACTGATGTTCGCCGAGCGCTTGCGTGCGCCACCCCTCCAGATGTGCGATGCGGGCATCATCAAGCGGCGTGGTGTCGCACGTGTGCCGCACCTCCCGATACAGGTCTTGCGCGGCTTCAGTCTTGCTCTTGATTTCGCCGCGTTTGCCGAGTGCATCGTCGAGCTGGGCCTGAACTTCATCCAGGCGCGTGCGTGCGAGGTTCAATTGCCGGCTCAGTTCCTGCAACACATCGGAAGCGGCTTGCAGTCGCTGGCGCTCTTCGGTGAGTTGAGCAATTTCCCGAGCGATGCTTGCCCAATCGAGGTCGGCATAGCGCGGGAATTCTTCGAGTCTGGCCAACGCTTCGAGCCGGTCGCGAAGCTGTGTCTGTGCTTGCTGGGTTTCGGCAATCTTCCCGCCCTGCGTGGCCAGTTGCGTTTCCAGATTTTCGCGCTGGCCGCGCAAGGCGCGCAACTTGTCCGCGTTGCTCCAGCCCAGCACATAGCGGCCACGGTCGTCGATACGGTGGCGGTCGTCCTTCTCATGGCGTCCGCTGGGTTCCTTGATTTGACCGGCACGGGTGATGGCGCGCGCTTCGCGGCGGAATTGTTCGTCACTGTCACAACAGGCCACATCGAAACGATCACGCAATGCGTGTTCCAGCCAATCGTAGTGCGGCGTATCGGGTTTGATTTCCAGCTTGTGTACCAATGACTGCGGATGCGGCGACGTTGTGGACTGCGCTTTCTTCGGGCGCATGTGGAAATACACCAGACGCGCGCCCAGATGCTGGCGATTCACCCAGGTCGAGACGGCTGGGTAGTGTTCGTCGGGCACCAAGAGTGACAGGCCGAAGTTGCGCAACAGCCGTTCGGCGGCGCCCTGCCAGTCGCGTTCATCCTCGCGCACCTGAATGAGTTCGCCAGCAAAGGGCAATTCGTCCTCGCTGATATTCAGTGCCGCGCACAATGCGTCACGGATACGCACCTGCGCGGCGTCGATGTTGCTTTTGCGCTGTTTGAGGCTGTCGATCTCCCCTGTCAGCGCGGCATGTTGCTCACGCCCCTTGTGCAAAACATAGCTGTCTTCATTGATGCGGTTATCCAGATCGGCGATGCGATCACGCAAGGATTTGGCGCGGGTGTCGATGGACTGTTGCCGCGCGAGGAAGGTCGCTTCATCTTCCGGCGGCGTTTCATCGATGCGCGCAAGCAACTCGGCGTAACGGTTGGCTTTTTGCGAGCGCAGTGTCTTTTCATCTTCCTTGCGCCGAATGTCTGTTGCTAATTGCTCAAGCCGATCGCCGCCGTTATCGCGCAATGCACGCTCAATCCGCCCGATGTCTTCGCGTCCAGCGTCGCGCTCCGCAGTCAGGCGCGTGGTTTGGGCATCCAGCCGAGCGGCATCCTGCTCCAATAACTCAAGCCGCCGCTTCAACAGCCCTGCTTTCAACTGCGCGAAATAAACGTGCAACGCATCGCGGTCGTCGCGCAGGTCTTGATTCTGCGCTGCCAGCATCGCATGGTGGCGTCCATCCTCGACCAGCGGCGTCAGCAAGCCGACTTGCCGCTTGGCCTTGAGCACCGCCTGATGGGCGCGGTCGAGATCGTCGAAGTGACGAATCAGCGACTCGATGCGGCTGCCTACGGCGAAAGGCTCCAACATGTGACGACGCACAAAGTCGGTGAGATTGCCCACCGACTTCATCGACACGGTCTGATGGAACAGTTCCAGCGCCTGCTCGTGCTCGATGCCGAAACGGCGGCGGAACCAGGCGCCATAGGGCGGAAAGGTATCGAACAGATCACAGCCCGAGGCGCGCAGTTTTTTCTTCAAGCCGCTGATGTCGCTGCCGAAGCCGCCAAAGTCAGCCACGATGGAAAGCGCCCGCTCGGCCACGACATAGACAGGTATCGGCTTGCCGTGCGCTTCCCTCAAGGAAAAAACCTGCGCCAAGGTCACGGTCTGGTCGTAGCCCTCGTTGCGGAAAACGCCGAGGATGACCGAGTAACTCGACGCGTCGCGCAGCGCCACGGGACGGGCGCTGCCGGTGACATCGTTGTGTTCGCTCTTGTAGTGGCCAAGCACGTAGGAGCGCAATGAACGCTCTTTCGCATCCGCTCCGGCCGCCTTGTTGTAGGCCACGCGATGCGCCGGCACCAGCAGGGTGGTGATGGCATCGACCAGTGTGGATTTGCCCGAACCGATGTCGCCCGTGAGCAGACCGTTGCGGCCATTGAGTTCGTAGCGCCAGACGCGCTTGTCGAAAGTGCCCCAGTTCAGCACCTCCAGCCGTTGCAGACGGAATCCCACGCGGCTGTCGTCGGCCACGAAGTCGAGGCCAAGACTCAGGGCATCATCAGACATCCGTGGCCTCCCGCGCCGTACTTTCCCCCGACAGCGCCGTGCGGTAGCTTTCCAGCCGTACATCGAAATCGGCCAGCCACTGGGCGTCGACAAAAGCCTTCAGGATGCGGCGCACCTCGTAACGATCACTGTCTTGCTCGCTGCCTGCCGCAGGCTTGAGTCGGCGCAGAAATCCCAGGTCAGCCACCTTGGTGATGGTCGCATTCACTTGGTCGATGAGCCGGACCTCATTCGTTCCTTCGGGCAGGAATACCCGCATCAGTTCGGCGATTTCGTTCCGCGAGAGCACCAGCCGCCCACCCGTACTATCTTGGCCGCCGCCCGCATCGAATTCGGCCATGCGTTTTCTGAGCAGGGCCAGCATCAAGCTCACGGCGTAAGACAGTGGCCGCCGCGCGACAAGCCGCGGCAGGCGCGACGCACCTTCGGATTCGTCCGGGTCGGGGCGGCTTTTCAGGAAAGCATAACCTTCCGCTTCATCCAGTATCAACTCCAGCAGCAACACTGCTGAATGTTCGCGCACTCGCGCCTGCAAGCGCAACAGGCTGCCCCACAGACGTTCGTCGTCGTCGCGGTAGAGCACGCCTTTGAGCAACAGCACCATCAGTTGCGACAGTTCGGGGACGACCGGCGCATCGCTGGTTGGCGCCTGGCTCGAATCATCCTCGCGCAGCGTGTCGTTCATGTGCTTTTCTCCCTGATCGCCGAACCTTGGCGCGTGAAGATCACGCGAGGCAAACGCGCCTGGCGTATCACCGGTTCGCCGGACGCCGTGCAAGACGGCCAGTGAACGGGTTCCTCCACGGCTTCGTCGACAAGAGCATCCAAGCCATCCAGTGCCGTGCTGTCATCGCCTGAATGCGCCAACTCCAGGTAAGCGACCAGTTCCGCCAGCCCTTGCTGCAAAGGCGTGTCCGCCAGCAACTCAGCCAAGTTGATCTGCGACCGGCGGCGCAATGCGCTCAGGATGGCCGAACGCAGACGCGCCTTGTCCACGACGACCTGATCGAACAGCCGCGCGGTGTCGATGTCTTCCTCGCCGGCCACGAGCGCGAAATCGGCCAGACGCGATTTCATGCCCGGCGTAAACAGCGGTCGCTCCAGCGGCAATTCGATATCGGCGTTCATCGCGTCGAGATTCATCACCACGCCATTGGGCGCATCGCCACGCAGCGCCAGCGCCTTGCTCTCGATACCGCGCAGCAGATCCAGAATGCGGCGGTTCTCCAGAAACGCACGGTCATCCAGAAAGCGGCGCAACTGTTGCGACAGTTGCGCCACTGTGCGTTGCGCGTGCTCGCCAGCTTCCAGCCAATCGTGATGCACACGACGAGTGCGCGGTTCGGGTTTCAGCGCGGCGACAGCCGGCAATGCCAGCACCTGATCCAGGCGCCGAGACAGTTCCTCCTGCCGCTGGCTGGACATGAGAAAGTCCCAGAAGGCACGGAAGCTGCGGCCCTGGTCGGAGTCGCCGATGGCATCGCGCTCGCCCATGATCTCGTCGAGCAGCGCGCCCTTGGCGCCCTCCCACAGCGCAATCTTCTCGCGTACCTTGCGGTCGAGTTGCCGGAAGTTGTGCTCCACCTCGCGAAAGTCGGCCAGCAGTTCCCGCGCCAATTGCTGGAACTGCTGGAAACGATCCTTGACTGCCGTATCGTCCAGCAGCGGAGCATCACCCGCCAGCACGCGAGCCATCTCGGCGTCGATCTCGTCGCGCTTCTTGCGCAGATCGTCCACGCGCTTCATCGGGTCGGCCTCGGTGCCGGCGCTGATTTGCTCCAGCAAGGCAAACAGTGTCAGCAAGCGCGATTCGGTGCCGACGAAAGGCCGCTCGGTCAGCGACAGCAGCCAGGCAATGGCCTTCTCGGTAGCCGGAGTCAGGTCGAACTGCGCCTCATCGGTGCCCGGCTTGTAGAACTTGCGCAACCAGCCCTTGTCGGGCGCGCACCAGTCGTTCAAAAATCCGGACGCACCCTTGGCATTGGGATACGCATCAGGGCCGAGTTGCTCGCGCAATGCGAACAGTTCGTCCTCCAACGCCTCCGCAAGATCCGCTTCGTTGATCACGCGCACATTCGGCGCGACGAATACCCGATGAAGAAAACTCGCCACCAGCGGCGCGTGCGGCGACGCGAGCAAACGCCAGGCAGGGTGCCGGTCGCGCAGCGTGGCAAGGGTGGCGTGGTTCACAGCGCTAACTCGCGGAGTCGAAAAAGCCATCGAGCCGTATTTTTATGGAACCCAACATGGTTTTGCGGCGCAACGGTCGTTTTCTTTTCGGTCATCGGTATCACTCAGTCTGTGGGATGTTTGCCCATAACCAAAAATCGATGGCAGGTTGCGATCATCCTAAAAACCTCAGTTGGACGTGTTCGCCAGTGCTGCGCCCGCTGTGCCAGGCAAGGCGCGACGACGACGCGGGCTGCCACCCCGCGAAGGAGGAGCAACGCAGTATGGCGCGGCGGGCGTAGTGCTGGAGAGCACGTAGCGCGCTCACCCAATGGGTGAATACCAAAAAAGGCTCCAAAGCAAGCTACCGTGCGATTTTCCATAAGTTCACAAGCGGTCAACTGAGGTTTTTAGGATCATATCATCTGGGGAGACCGGGCGAAAAAAAACCAACCGAGAGTAGTTGGTTTTTTGACAAATGGTGGACCGAAGGAGGATCGAACTCCCGACCTCCGCATTGCGAACGCGGCGCTCTCCCAGCTGAGCTATCGGCCCATGAGGTTCGAGATATTACCGAATTTCCGGCGTTCCGACAATCATTCGCTGCTTTCAGGGTCTGGCCAGATGATTCGCCAGCCGCCAACTGCTACACTTACGTCATTTCGTGTGTTTTAAAGGAGGGTGGTGATGGCTGAGACAGGCAAAAAGGGCAAGAGGGCGTTTCATTCCGCGCAGGCGCCGGCGGCGCTGGGGCCGTATTCGCAGGCGGTCGCAGCGGGGCAGACGGTTTATTTGTCCGGGCAATTGGGGCTCGATCCGGCCAGTGGCGTGCTGGCGGCAGGGATCGAGGCGCAGACGCATCAGGTGTTCCGCAACTTGCGGGCGGTGGCGCAGGCGGCGGGCGGCGATCTGGACGATATGGTGAAGCTGACGATTCTGCTGGCAGACCTCAATGATTTCGCGCTGGTGAACGAGATCATGGCGTCGTATTTCACGCCGCCGTATCCGGCGCGGGCGACGTATCAGGTGGCGGCATTGCCGAAGTCGGCGGCGCTGGAAGTCGAGGCGGTGTTGTTTTTGGGGTAGGTGGTGCGGGTCGGGAAAAACAAATGAACCGCAAAGATCAGGAATCGGAAAAGCATTTTCTCACGCGAAGGGGGGCGTCAATATGAGCGCAGCGAAGCCAAAAGATGAAAACCCTCTCCCCCGCCCCTCTCCCGCAAGCGGGAGAGGGGAGATTTTTCTTCGCGCCTTCGCGTGAGGTATTCTTTGCGTTCCTTGTGGCTGAAGTTTTGAAATGAACACCAACGACAAAACCGGGAGCAAAGCCTCTTCGCTGGCGGCGCGGCTGGCGCGGTTGGGCATTGCCCGCGAAGCGGATTTGGCGTTGCATTTGCCGCTGCGTTACGAGGATTACACGGATCGGGTGCCACTGGCGCAGTTGCGCGCCGGGATGTCGGTGTGCGCCGAGGGTGTGGTGACGGCGAGTGAGATGCGTTACCGTCCGCGGCGGCAATGGGTTTGCATGATTGAAAGCGACGACGAGAACAACGTCGCTGCGTTGGTGCTGCGTTTTTTCACGTTTTTCCCGAGCCAGCAAAAAGCGATGGCGATTGGCGCGCGGGTGCGCGTGTTCGGCGAAGTGCGCGAGGGCTATTTCGGTTTGGAGATGGTGCATCCGAAGTTCATCGTGCTGGGCGCGAAAGCGGGTCACGAGGCGCCGCTGTCGAACCGCTTGACACCGATTTATCCGACGACAGCCGGTTTGTCGCAAGAAGTATTGACGAGGCAGATTACGAAAGTTCTGCAACACGAAGCGGTGTTGCGCGACGATCTTCCGGAAACGGCGCGTCAACAGGAAGGTTTATGGAACTGGTCGCAGGCCTTGCGTTTTCTGCACGCGCCGCCGCCGGGATTGTCAGCGGAGGAGCAAGCAGCGTTGTCGGCGCACACGCATCCGGCCTGGCAGCGCATCAAGTTCGATGAATTGCTGGCGCAGCAGCTTTCGTTGAAACGGCACAAAGCGGCGCGCGCCAGTCGTCACGCCGAAGCGTTGACGCATCGCGGCCATTTGACGGATGCGTTGATGCAACGTTTGCCATTCACGTTGACGCAAGCGCAGCAGCGCGCGTGGAAAGAAATCGGCGAGGATCTTGCGCGCACCAACCCGATGCACCGATTGTTGCAGGGCGATGTCGGCTCCGGCAAAACCGTGGTGGCGGCGCTGGCGGCGCTGCGAACCCTGGAGAACGGTCGGCAGGTGGCGTTGATGGCGCCGACGGAAATTCTCGCCGAGCAGCACTATCACAAACTGTCGGCCTGGCTTGACGGTTTGCCGGTGCGTCTGGTGTGGTTGTCGGGATCGCTGACGGCGGCGCAGCATAAAAAAGCGTTGGACAGTTTATCCGACGGCGAACCCGCGCTGGTGATCGGCACGCACGCGCTGTTTCAGAAAGACGTGGTGATGCCGAATCTGGCGCTGGCGATTGTTGACGAGCAACACCGCTTTGGCGTCGCGCAGCGGTTGGCGTTGCGCGACAAAGGGGCGAGCGTCGAAGAGGTGCATCAACTGATGATGAGCGCGACACCGATTCCGAGGACACTGGCGATGAGTTTTTATGCCGATCTTGATGTGTCGGTGATCGACACCTTGCCGCCGGGGCGCACGCCGGTGACGACGCGGCTGGTCAATCAGATGCGTCGCGCCGAGATCATCGCGCATGTTGGTAAGCGTTGTGCGGGAGCGGTTTCTCTTGGTGGGGGCGGGGACAATCCTCCCCTCTCCCGCTTGCGGGAGAGGGGCGCCGAAGCAAACCCCCGTCCGTCTTCGACGGCCACCCCCTTTGAAAAGGGGGCAGGCGCGCAGGCGTATTGGGTGTGTCCGCTGATCGAAGAATCGGAAAAGCTCAGTTTACAGGCGGCGCAAACCTTGTACGAAGAACTGGTTGCCGCGTTTGATGGAAACTCTCCTCCCCTTCAAGGGGAGGAGCAGGAGGTGGGGATGGGTTCAGATGGGAGCGAAAATGGAGCTTTAATCCCCTCTCCCCCAACCCCTCTCCCGCAAGGGGAGAGGGGAGCAACCCACGGCGTGCCATTGCCGAAACTCAACGTCGGTTTGCTGCACGGTCGAATGAAGCCGGCGGACAAAACGGCGACGATGGAAGCGTTCGTGCGCGGCGACATTCATATTCTGGTGGCGACGACGGTGATCGAAGTCGGCGTCGATGTGCCGAACGCTTCGATCATGGTGATCGAACACGCCGAACGTTTCGGACTGGCGCAGTTGCATCAGTTGCGCGGACGGGTCGGGCGCGGCGCACGGCAGAGCCAGTGCATCTTGTTGTTTGAAACGCCGCTTGGCGCAATCGCCAAAGAGCGGCTGAAAGTGATTTTTGAAAACCACGACGGCTTTGAAATCGCCCGTCAGGATTTGCGCATTCGCGGACCGGGTGAACTGTTGGGGGCGCGACAATCCGGTGTGCCGTTGCTGCGTTTTGCCGATCCCGAACGTGATGAAGCGATACTCGAACGCGCCAGTGTCGTTGCCGAACAGTTATTGAAAACAGAGGAAGGCGAAGCTGCCGCCGTCAAATTGATCGAGCGGTGGCTGGGTGACAAGGCGGAGTTTTTTAAGGCGTGATTTTGGGACATGGCGTTTTGGTTTGTTGAGTTTGGCCAGCGAAGGATTTGAAAATGAGTTTAATTAAGGCGTTGCTTTTTTTCTTGATTGTCTGCACCGGTGTCGCCGCAATATCGTTTAGTGTTGCTCGCACACGATGGGTACAAATTCTTTTGGTTTTCCTTATAAACTTTCTGCTTTTATTTTCCTTTGACTGGGAGAAGTGGATGGCGTCGCGCGAGGTAAACATATCAAGTGCTGTCCTTATCGGCCTGATTGCTTTAGCCTTTTTTTCTTTTTGCTCAATGATAATGCTGAAAGTTTTACGCGAACGAACGCGCCCCGAAAGGAAAGAGCCGGCGTATAGTCAGAAGTCGGCGCTTATCACAATCTCTCGCGAACGCGACGACAGAGAGATACTGCGCAAATACCGCGTTATTTGCGATGGAATAGAAATAGGGCGAATTTCCTATGGCTCATCCGCAGAATTCACCATCTCTCCGGGGTCTCATTGCTTGATCCTGAAGATAGATTGGTGCAGCTCCAACGAGATTCACTTCGATATCGACGCTGACCGTGGCTTACGTTTTACCTGTGGCAGTAATCTTCGTGGCTGGCGCTGGCTTTTGGTGTTTTATTACGCGCTCTTTGCCAGAAAGCGGTACCTTTGGTTGCTGCAACAAGGTAGCTCGTATAGATTAGCGTTGGACAAAACGAATCCTGACGTTCCTATGGATTCTGCGACTTCGCTTCGCACAGAATGACGGCTATTTTTTTCGCGCACCTGCGTAAAAAAGTTTCATCCGCGCTCATACTCCGCCCGCTTGCGGGCCTTGAACGCATCGAAGTCGAATGAGCGAGGCTTGCCGGAGTTCTCACCTTCAATCAGGGCCGCTTCCAGCGCCCTCACTCTGGTTTCGTGATCCTCCAACAGACGCAACCCCGCCCGCACGACATCGCTGGCCGTTCCATACCGGCCTGTCTGTACCTGCTTGTCGATGAATCCTGCGAAATGGTCGCCAAGATAAACCGAGGTATTCCGGGGGCGTGTTTGCATAATAAAGACCTCCTGCCGTGTTTTTGTGTACCATACCAAAAATTGATATATCTTGCCAAGTTGATGTGGTGGCGCAGATGTTTGTAGAGCGCAAAGAGAATTTTTCGTGCCTTTCGTGGTTAAAAAGGGGGGGGGCTTCGCGGCTTCGCGCTTTCGCGTGAAACAAAAAGGGCGGGATTGAACCCCGCCCCTATCTATCTACGCCTTTGCGTGAGAGAATTTTCTGGATTGCTTCGCTGCGCTCGCAATGACGCTGCTATCTGATACCTGATCTATGCGTTCTTTGCGGTTAAAAGGTTTTTCTAAAACGGCAATTCGATTCCATCGCCCGCCACAACGCGCAGTTGTTCACGAAAGTCGCGTTGTATCCGTTGCAGCGCCGCGTCGTTGTCGGCTTCAAATCGCAGTACGACGGTCGGTGTGGTGTTTGACGCGCGCGCCAGGCCGAAGCCGTCGTCGTATTCGACGCGTACGCCATCGATGCGGATGATTTCCTGGGCGGCGGGGAAGTTGGCTTCTTTTTGCAGACGCGCGATCAGCGCGTGCTGATCACCTTCGCGCGCACAGGCAATCGCCAGTTCCGGTGTGGAAAGGCTGTCGGGCAGCGCGTTGAGCACCGCCGAAGCGTCGGCGTGCTGCGAAAGAATTTCGAGCAGACGGGCGCCGGCGTAGAGACCGTCGTCGAAGCCGTACCAGCGTTCACCGAAGAAGGTGTGGCCGCTCATTTCGCCGGCGAGTTGCGCCCCGACTTCTTTCATTTTCGCTTTGATGAGGGAATGGCCGGTTTTCCACATCAGCGGAACGCCACCGTGTTTCTGAATCCACGGGTTCAGCAAACGTGTCGATTTGATGTCGAAAATCACGGTGGCGCCGGGGACACGTTTTAACATGTCGGCAGCGAACAACATCAACTGACGGTCGGGGAAAATCATGTTGCCGTCGCGGGTGACGACGCCGAGACGATCGCCGTCGCCGTCGAACGCCAACCCGAGTTCGGCGTTTTCCTGTTGCACCCGTGCGATGAGCGCTTTCAGATTTTTGGGTTGCGACGGGTCGGGATGGTGGTTCGGGAAAGTGCCATCGACGTCGCAGAAAATCGGCGTCACCTGACAGCCGAGGCGCTCGTACAATGTCGGCGCGAAAGCGCCAGCGATGCCGTTTCCGGCATCGACGACGATGCGGAGTGGGCGATGAAGTTTGATGTCGCCGACGATGCGGTCGATGTAAGCCGGTGCGATGTCGTGCGTTGTCAGAGACCCCGGCGCGGTTGCGGTGCGCAGGTCGTTTCGTTCGATGCGTTCGCGCAACGCCTGGATGGTTTCGCCGGACAGCGTTTCCCCGGCGATGACCATTTTGAGGCCGTTGTATTCGGGCGGGTTGTGGCTGCCGGTGATCATCACGCTGCAACCGGTGTTCAGTTGACGCGCGGCGAAGTAAGTCATCGGTGTGGCGACTTGTCCGAGGTCGATCACGTTGATGCCGCTGGCGCGGATGCCGTCGATCAGCGCTTTGGACAACGCGGGGCCGGAGAGACGGCCATCGCGACCCACGGCGATGGTGTGGCATTGGCGTTCAAACGCCAGCGTGCCGAGCGCCTGTCCGATGGTTTGCACGAAGGCGGGCGTCAGGGTTTTGTCAACGATGCCACGAATGTCGTAGGCTTTGAAAATTTCGGGAGGCAGAGAGGAGGTCATGGGATTTCTCCGGGTGGTGGTGTTACTTGTTTAAGGAAATGCTCAATCGACCGCATTGAGATCAGCCATCAAGTCGTCCAAAGTTACGAGTTCCAAGCCCTTTCCTTCGCGAGCCTCGCGCATGGCGGCGATGGTGGTTTCGTTCGGGATCAGTGGCTCGAACGGCAAAGCCTTCTCGTGCGCAACGCGAGTCAGCATGATGCGGAAAGCGTCAGATACGGTAAGACCCATCGCCGCCAGCACGGTCGATGCTTCTTCCTTGATGTGCTCGTCGATGCGGGCGCGAACAACGGTGTTTGTAGACATGGGGCAACCTTCATTCATGGGCTATATTGTAGCTCACCCTTGATGTTGGGGTTCGCTGCGCTCACCGCCAACCTACGTGTTCTGATTACTGCCCCAGCACCTCGCGGTACAACTGGCTGTATTCGGCCGCGGCATGGCGCCAGGAAAAATCGCAGCGCATGCCGTTCTGCTGGATGCGTTGCCACAGCCGCTTGTCTTGCCAGGCCGCGGTGACGCGCTGCATGGCTTGCCACAGTGCGTCAATGCTGCCATCGGTCATGACGAAGCCGTTGCCGGTCTTCTCGGCCAGGGTCGCGTCATTGACATCGACCACGGTGTCGGCCAAGCCGCCGGTGGCTTGCACCAGCGGCGGCGTGCCATAGCGCAGGCTGTACATCTGGTTCAGACCGCAGGGTTCAAAGCGCGAGGGCATCAGGAAGCAGTCGGCGCCCGCCTCGATGCGGTGGGCCAGGGTCTCGTCGAAGCCGAGTTTGACCGCGACTTGCCCCGGCAGTTTTTCCGCCAGCGCCAGAAAACCGTCCTGGAGCCCTGGATCGCCGCTGCCGAGCAGCGCCAGTTGGGCGGGCAGTTCGGGCAGGGCATCGCCGAGAGCGAGCAGCAGATCGAGCCCCTTTTGTTCGGTCAGGCGGCTGACCACGCCGAACAGCGGCCGGTCGGTGGCCGGTTCCAGCCCCATTTCCTGTTGCAGGGCCAGCTTGTTGGCGCGCTTGGCGGCCAGCCGGTTGGCCGCGTAGTGTGCATAATGAGGCGCGGCCAGCGCCGGATCGGTGGCGGGGTTCCAGAGGACAGGGTCGATGCCGTTGAGAATGCCGTGCAAGGCGTCGCGGCGGTGGCGCAACAGCGGGGCCAGACCGTAGCCGAAAGCCGGATCCTGGATTTCCTGGGCATAGCTCGGGCTGACCGTGGTAATGCGCGTTGCCAGTTGCAGGCCGGCCTTCAGGAAGGACAAGAGGCCGTGGTACTCGACGCCGTCGAAACGCCAGGCGGCGTCCGGCAGGCCGAGGGCGTGGCGCAGCGACTCGTCGAAACAGCCCTGGAATGCGATGTTGTGCACCGTGACGACAGACGCCGCGCCGCCCTCGTAACGCAGCCAGGCTGGCGCCAGCGCGGTTTGCCAGTCGTTGACATGCACCACATCGGGACGCCAGTCCAGTGGCGAGGCGGCCTGGCCGAGCAGCGCGGCAACCCGCGAGAGCAGGCCGAAACGGATGGCATTGTCGGGCCAGTCGTTGCCGTCGGCGGCGACATAGGGATTGCCCGGACGCTCAAACAACGATGGGCAATCGAGCAAGAGCAGCGGCAGACCGTCAGCCTCCTTAGTGGCTTTAGCGATCAGCAGCCGGGAGGGCGGTAGCGCCGACGCCAGCGCAGGCAGTTCAGCGATGACTTTGGCCTTCGGGAAAGCCTGACGCAGCGCAGGATAGAAGGGCAGCAGCACGCGGATATCGTGACCGGCGCGACGCAAGGCCGCCGGCAAAGCGGCGGCGACATCGCCAAGACCGCCGGTCTTGACCCAGGGCGCCATTTCGGAGGTGGCGAAGAGAATGCTTGGATGGTTCATGGTAGGTTGGAAAAGTGAGTTCTTACGATTTTTCGGATGACTTCAACGCCAGCAATAGATACTCGCGCACATGCCTGGTCGTGATGTCCTGAAACGAGAATAGCTTGATGTGGCGCCGCAGTTTGCCTTCGCCTTCAAGCTGTTTGAATTTGTCCGGCAGCGATGCGCCTTCGACAAATTCGAGCGAAACATGTTGGGTGTAAGAAAAAACGCCGCAGAACGGCTTGCTTGCAGAGAACAGCAAACCACCGTATTTGACTTCTTCAGAGATGGAGGGGCTCAAGCTCAGCACCAATTCCCGCAGCGATGTCACAAGCTCAAAGCGTGTGTTGTCGTGCAGGCGTATATCCTGGAGCAGTTGGTGGATGCGATCAGTGGGCATGGTGTCTCACACGTAAATTTTCTGGATCCCCGCTTTCGCGGGGATGACGCCAGAGAAGGCCGCGCTTTCTCCGTCATTCCCGCAGAAGCGGGAATCCAGAGGTGTCAAACCGAGCCCAAAGCGCTCTAGCGCATTCGGGATGAATGAGATGTTAGACATCGCCGGCCTCTTCCTTTCCGCGCTGGATTTCGCGAACCTTTTCGGCAACTTCAAGGCGCTTCAGTGTGAATTTATGCCCAGGACCGGACACGAAGAAAGAAAGCCGCTGCTTGAGCCAACGGATGTATTGATCGAGCTCGGCCACGCTCATAGCGCGGAGCTCATCCTTGGTTGGGTACTTTACTGCTGCTCGTGACATTTGAAGAGTGGTGTCTGACACCCGTTAAACAGAAACAACCCCATCCCCACCCCGACCCTCCCCTTGAAGGGGAGGGATTTGGAGCGACGGCAACATCGCCAAGACCGCCGACCTTGACCCAGGGCGCCATTTCGGAAGTGGCAAAGAGAATGGTTGGATTTTTCATCGCAGCGCCAAGATTGAATCATTAGGCAACATCAGACCAGTTACAACGCACATATCGTCTAAACCCATATCTTCCTTTCACTTCGATAGTGTTCTCGTCTATAACCTTGTAATCGGGGTCTCCAAAAATCGTCGTATTGGGACGATACTTTCCTTTAGCGAAGCAGCCTCCCGGCCCGCAAAACGAAACGAAATACAACCCTTTACCGGCGGAGCCAATGGCGAGCCCGAATTCATGGCGGGTGTTTCTCTTCCAGAATCCCCCGAGTGGGTGAGACTTGGTTGGCTTGGCTGCTTTGATGATGTGCCAGTTTGGTTCGTGACGCGCCTTTTGAAACGTCCGATAGAGGTTCATGAGCCGGGCAAACATAAGCAAACTAACGCCCATTAACCGCCGCCAACAACCCCCGAGTCGAGCTATCGAAGGCGCTATCGTCGCCCACCGCGTTAATCAGCGGCTCGATGCGGCGCGCCAGGGTTTTGCCCAGTTCGACGCCCCATTGGTCGAAGGAATTGATATTCCACAGCGCGCCGAGGAAGAAGGTTTTGTGTTCGTACAGCGCCAGCAATTGACCGAGCGTATAGGCGTTGAGCGCTGGCAGCAGCAGGGTGGTCGATGGCTGATTGCCGGGGAAGAGCTTGAAGGGCAGTAGGCTTTCGGAGACGCCCGCGGCGCGCACTTCTTCGGCGGTCTGGCCGAAGGCGAGCGCCGCCGATTGGGCGAGGCAGTTGGCGAGCAGCGCCTTGTGATGGTCACCGCTGGAGCCGTCGTTGTGGCCAATGAGCGGAAAGTCGCTGTCACGCAGGGCGATGAAATCGCAGGGGATGAGCTGGCCGCCCTGATGTAGCAACTGGTAGAAGGAGTGCTGGCCGTTGGTGCCGGGTTCGCCCCAGACGACGGGGCAGGCGATGCCGGCGAGCGGCTGGCCTTCGCGGTCGGTCTGTTTGCCGTTGCTTTCCATTTCGAGCTGTTGCAGGTAGGCGGGCAGGCGTTCCAGCGACTGGCTGTAGGGCAGCACGGCGGCGGAGCGCGCGCCGAGGAAATGGGTGTTCCAAAGGCTCAACAGCGCGAGCGTCAGCGGCAGGTTATCGGCTGCCGGAGCGCTGGCGAAATGCTTGTCCATCGAACGAGCGCCGGCCAGCAATTGCTCGAACCGGGGCCAGCCGACGGCCAGCGCCAGCGACAGGCCAATGGCCGACCATAGCGAGAAGCGGCCGCCGACCCAGTCCCAGAACTCGAAAACATTGTCGTCGGCGATGCCGAAGGCGCGGGTGCGTTCGCGGGCGGTCGAGAGGGCGATGAAGTGGCGGGCGATGGCCGCCTCTTCTCTTGCGGCGGCGAGCAGCCAAGCGCGGGCGCTGGCGGCGTTGATCAGCGTTTCTTGGGTGGTGAAGGTCTTGCTTGCGATGATGAACAGCGTGGTGCGCGGGTCGAGGCGGGCGAGCAGGGGCGCAATGTCGGCGCTATCCACATTGGCGACGAAATGTACGCGCAGATCCGGTTGATGCTGCGCGACCAGCGCCCGGGCGGCCATGCGCGGGCCGAGATCGGAGCCGCCGATGCCGATATTGACGACATCGGTGATGCGCTCGCCGCTGTAGCCGCGCCAAGCGCCGCTGTGGATGCGCTCGCAGCACGCTTGCAGGCGTTCAAGCACGGCGCGGGCTTCGGGCGGCGCGGCGCTGCCGGCGCGCAGTGCGACATGGCGGACGGCGCGGCCTTCGGTGTGGTTGATCGCCTCGCCCGACAGCATTTTTTGCCGCCAGCCGTCGATGTCGGCGGCGGCGGCGAGATCAAGCAGCAGGCGGTGGGTGTCGGCGGTGATGCGCTGCTTGGAAAAATCCAGCAGCAAACCGTCGTGCTGCCGGGAAAAACGGGCAAAGCGCTGGGCGTCCTCGGCGAACAAATCGCGCAGGTGACGCTGGCGCAGGCTGGCGGCGTGCGCCGTCAAGGCTTGCCAGGCGGGGGTTTGGGTCAGGGTCATGTCGGCTCGGATTTCGAATTAAAGGGACACATTTCCGTAAAGGCACGCTGCACTTCGGGGCACCCTCTCCCGCGAGGGGAGAGGGTAAACAGGAATTATAACCATAACATCAAGCCAGTTTCAAAGGGATGGGTGAGGGCGGCGTGGGTCGGGAAGATACGGATGCGGTATTCCAGCCGACCGCACTGTTCCGGCGTCAGGTCGAGCGTATAAAGCGCCTCGCCGTTCTGGGTGGCGCCGGTGCATTGCAGCGGGTAGCGGCGCAGCTTGCCGTTGCCGACCGCGAGGCCGGAACGACCTACCAGCGCCTCGACGGTGACATCGCCGGGGACGAGGCCGTTCAACTGCACGGCGACTTCGATGCGCAGCGCACTGCCGAACTTCAGTCGCCGCTCCGGCTGATCCAGGCGCAGCAGACGCACACCCGACCAGGCGGCGTGAACCCGCGCTTTCCACTGGGCGACATCGCGGGCGACGGCAAAGTTGTCGGCGGCGTAACGGCGACCGATCTCGGCGGCGGGCGCGTAGAACTTGCGGACGTATTCGGCGACCATGCGCGTGACGTTGAAGCGCGGCGCAATCGAGATGATCGAGCGCTTGGCCATCGCAACCCATTCCGGCGAGTAGCCCATTGGTCCGGTGCGGTAATAGGTCGGGATCACCTGATCTTGTAGAATTTCGTACAACGAACGGGCTTCCTCGGCGTCGCGCTGTGCTTCGTTGAGGTGCGCGGGCACCGGTTTGATCGCCCAGCCATTGCCGACTTCGCCGCTGTTGTCGTAGCCCTCGCCCCACCAGCCATCGAGCACGGACAGGTTGAGCGCGCCGTTGATCGCTGCCTTCATCCCGGAAGTGCCGGAGGCTTCCAGCGGGTAAATCGGGTTGTTGAGCCAGACATCGACACCGGCGACCAGCGTGCGCGACAGATGCAGATCGTAGCCTTCGACCAGCAGGATGCGCCCCTCGAATTCCGGCTGCCGCGCCATGTGGGTGATGTGGCGGATGATCTCCTGCCCCGGCTGATCGGCGGGATGCGCTTTACCCGCGAACAGGAAAAGCACGGGGCGATCGGTCTGGCTGATCAACTCGTGCAGCCAGCGCGGATCCTGGAACAGCAGCGCCGCCCGCTTGTAAGTGGCGAAACGGCGGGCGAAACCGATGGTCAGAATGTTCGGGGTGTCGGGATCGACCAGTTTCAACAGCCGGTCGAGGTGCGCCGGTGAACCTTGATTGCGCTTGTGCTGGGCGCAGATGCGTTCGCGCACCAGCCGCAACAGCTTGGCCTTCAGTTGCTGGCGAATGCTCCAGAACGTGGCGTCGGGAATCTCGGCGATGCCCTGCCAGTTTTTCGGTTCGGCCTGCCGCACCTGCCAGCCGATGCCCAGATAACGCTCGAAGGTGTCGAACCACTCCGGCGCGAGGAAGGTCGGCAGATGGACGCCGTTCGTCACATAGTCCATCGGATTCTCGGCGGGCAGGATCTGCGGCCACACATAGCGGCAAATACTGGCCGAGACGCCACCGTGAATACGCGACACACCGTTGTGGTGGCGCGAACCGCGCAGCGCCAGCGCCGTCATGTTGAAGTCACTCTTGCCCGGCTCCGCGCCCAGCGCCAGCAGCATCGCTTCATCGAGACCGAGTTCCTGACAAGTGGCCGAGAAATACTTGCGGATCATGTCCTCGGAAAAATGATCGTGACCGGCGGGCACCGGCGTATGCGTGGTGAACACTGTGCTGCTCGCCAGCGCTTCCAGCGCCGCCGCGACCGGCAGGCCGCCGCTGACCAGACTGCGCGCACGTTCGAGGATCAGGAAAGCCGCATGCCCCTCGTTGACGTGCCAGACCGTCGGTTTGAGACCGAGCTTTTCCAGCGCACGGGCGCCGCCAACGCCGAGCAGGATTTCCTGCTCGATGCGCGTCGTTTCGTCGCCGCCGTACAGGCGATGAGTGATCTCGCGGTCGTGGGCGGAATTTTCCGGCAACCAGGTGTCGAGCAGAATCAGCCGGACGTGGCCGACGCGGACTTCCCAGACTTTGGCCTGTACCGCCCGCCCTTGCAGTTTAACGACGACCCGCAATTCGTTGCCCTCGGCGTCGAGCACCGGCGACACCGGCAGATCGTCGAAGTTCGAATCCGTATAAGTCGCCTGCTGCTGGCCGTTGGCGTCCAGCGTCTGGGAAAAATAACCCTGACGGTAAAGCAGACCGACGCCGATGAAGGGCAGCCCCATGTCGCTGGCCGCCTTGCAATGGTCGCCGGCGAGAATGCCAAGACCACCGGAATAAATCGGCAGGCTTTCGTGAAAACCGAACTCGGCGCAGAAATAGACGATCAAATCGTCGTCGCGGAAAGACTGACCGTGCACATGCGCCAGACCGGGCATCTCGTGATAGCCGTCATAGGCCGACAGAATGCGGTTCAGCGCACCGAGAAAAACCGGATTCTCGGCAGAGGCTTCGAGCAATTTCTGATCGGAGCACTTCAGAAAAGCTTTGGGATTGTGGTTGGTGAGATGCCACAGCGGACGCGACAAACTGGCGAACAGACCGTGGGTCGGGCGGCTCCAGCTATACCACAGGTTGTTGGCGACTTCTTCGAGGCGTTCCAGCCGTTCCGGCAACTGCGGATTGACTTCGATCTGATAAATGGTGTTGGTCATGATGGTTGGGGTTTTCCCCTTCAAAGGTTATCCGCGCAAGTATAGCAGGGTCAGGGATCAGGGATCAGAAATGCGAGGAGCGAAAACGACAAAGCAATGACGCCTTTCTGATCTCTGACATCTGTTTTCTGTTCTCTGCCCCCCTGGTTCACGGATAGATGAAGGTGCGCGCCCCAAGCTGCCCCGTATAGATGTGGCGGTTGTACAATTCTCCCAGAAGTTCCCGCGTCATGGTCGATCCCACGTGCCCCACCGCCAGCAAGCGCCCTTCTTTCAACGCGGCCACGTTATCGCAGAACCACAGGATATGGTTGGGATCGTGGCAGCAGATGACCACGCCCAATCCTTCCGCCGCCATCGCGCGCGCCGTTTCCCATACGATGAGTTGGTTGGAGAAATCCAGCGATGAGGTTGGCTCGTCCATGAACATCAGCGAGGCTTCCTGAGCCAGCGCACGCGCCACCAACACCAGTTGCCGTTGTCCTCCGGAAAGTTGGTTGTAGCTCTCGCCGGCCAATTGACGCAAGCCCACCCGTTCCAGTGCATGATCGACCGCCTTATGATCGCGCCGCGACAGCACAGGCATCGCGCCCCGGTGCGGGGTGCGTCCCATTTCCACCATCTCGCGCACCAGATACGGAAACGCGGGTTGATGGTCCTGAGGAACATAGGCCACATGGGACGCCAGATGCTTGTGGCTGTAACTTGAAAGAAGCGCGTCTCCCAGACGAATCTCGCCGCCGCCGGGTTTGAGAAAGCCGAGGCAGCATTTGAAAAGCGTGGTCTTTCCGCTGCCGTTGGGTCCCAGCAATCCGCAAAGGCTGCCCGCGGTGATCTCCAGCGAAACGTCTCGCAAAACTTCTTTCGCGCCATAGGCGAACGAGAGGTTTCTTATCGACATCGCGGTCTGGCCGCGCTGAAACGGAAGATGGGTGTCACAGACCATAGAGACTTCTCCCTTTCGAACGCAGCAACCACAGCAAATACGGCGCGCCGATGATGGACGTGACGATTCCCAGCGGGATTTCCGCCGGCGTCAACGTACGAGCGATGGTGTCGCAAAGCAAAAGATAAATCGCGCCCAGCACCGCCGCGCCGGGAATGACCCAGCGGTGATCCGGCCCAAAGAGAAGGCGGGCTGCGTGCGGCATCATCAAGCCCACCCAGGCGATGATCCCGCAAGTGGACACGCAAACAGCGGCGATGAGAGTTGCCGCCACGATCACGAGAAAACGGGAAACCACGGGGTTGATGCCCAGACTGCGGGCTTCTTCATCGCCCAGCGACAACACGTTCAAGTGCCAACTGAAGTACCACAACAGCAGGCTGACCGGAACGATGACGATCATATTCAACGTGGCGTCGCCCCAGGTTGCGTAATGCAGTCCGCCCATCATCCAGAACGTGATCTCACGCAACTGCGTATCGACCGCCACATATTTCATGATGCCGACCATCGCCGAAAACAGTGCCCCGACAATGATGCCCGAAAGCACCAGCGCCAGCGGCGGAATCCTGCCACGGCTGGCGACCAGACTGTAGCTGAGGAAAACAGCGGCCAGCGCAAAAACAAACGCCGTGAGTTGTCCCTGCGGAAAAATATGGGGAAAAACGATCGCCAACGCCGCGCCGCAGGCCGCGCCGGAAGATGCGCCTAAAATATAAGGTTCCACCAGCGGATTGCGAAAACACCCCTGATACGCCGCTCCCGAAACCGCCAGCGCCAAACCCGCCATCACGGCCAGAATCAGGCGCGGCAAACGAATCTGCCAGATAATCACTTCCTCGGCGCGGGCAATCTCCGGGTTAGGCACGCCGGACAGCTTGCTCCAGATCAGCGCGAACACCCTGCCCGCTTCTATCTCATACGCGCCGGACAGCAGCGCCGGAAACAGCGCCGCGACAAGAAGCAACAGAAGCGCAACGCTTGAAAAGAGTTTGCGCTTAAAAATCATGTTCGATCATCCAATCCAGCATCTGCGTGTTGCGCAGCCCTTTGGCCTTCTCCGCATCGACGCCGTAAACATCCCGGTAAAACTGCAACGCGAATTCATGCACTTTGATGTCACGAAAACGCTCCGGGTAAGCGGCTTTGGCGATAATCAGCATATCCAATGGATATTCCATCCGTCGGGCGCAATTCATCGGCGTCCAGGGCATTGCATAGACCCGCTTGTTTTTGACGGCGCGAAGTTCGCGCAGGTTTTCAAAATACGCGGCTTCGTAAAGCTCTCTCGGCGGGTGATAACCGTTGGACGTGGGAAGAACAATCACGTCGGGGTCGAGCGCATAAATCTGCTCGGCGCTCAAAGGGATTCTATCGCCCTGGCTCCTGAAAGCGTTTTTCGCACCCGCCACATTCTCAATGATGTAGGATTCAGGCGTATTCACCCCGAAAACAGCGCCGGACGAACCTTTCTTTCGCAAATCGGGATTGAGCCCCAAATAAAGCAGTCGCGGTTTTTTGTTTTCGCCGATGCCGGCGGTGCGCTCACGAATCAACTTTTCCGTTCCCGTCAAATAGTCCGCCAAAGCCAGCGCCTTTTCCTTCTGCCCGAAAATATCGCCCACCACCGCCATTTCATCTTTGAGCGACGCCAAGTCGGCCTTGCGGAAATAACCCGGCGCATAGATCACCGCGAGAGGCAAACCCAAGTCTTCAATCATCCGTATCGTCCGCGCCATTTTCTCTTTGTCGTCCGCGCTCACCGTGCAGTCGCCCACCCGCATGATGACCAGCTCCGGCTCGGCTTTCGCCAGCGTTTCAAAATTCAAAACACTGCCCTGCGGAGCATTGAAACACGGCAGATCATCCAGCCAGGGATGCAGGTACTTCATGGTGTTCCAGCCCTGATAAGAATACGTTTCGCCGGAAGACGTTTCAAAGTTATATTTGTAATCGCGCTTCATGCTCCAGGAACCGATCGCCGCGACTTTGTCGATCACGCCCAGATGGGTCATGATCCCCTCAACGAACCCGTCGCTCATGGTGGCGACCTTTTTCAACCCCGCCGGAAAAGTGATTTCTTTCCCTCTCATGTCAACGATGGTTCTTGTTTTGGGCGTATCCGCCATCGCCTGAAGCGGCCAGAGAGTGATGGCCAAAGTGATTGCCAGCAAGAGCGGAAGAACGATTGAAGAAGAGGAAAAGACTGAAACCACATCTCCATGAACCCATCCCCACCCTAACCCTCCCCTTGAAGGGGAGGGGATTTTTCCACCTTGAAGGAGAGGGCTTCCGTTCCCCGCCCCTTTTTCAAAGGGGGTAGACACCCTCGATGTAGTACCGTGCGAGGACGTTAGTCCATTCCCCGCCCCCTTTTCAAAGGGGGTGGACGCCGAAGGCGGACGGGGGTTTGCCCACGGGAGAGGGGCGGAAAAGAGGGGCGTCGAATCAAGAGCCATGTGAACAAACATTTTCAGGAAATGTTATAACGCCTCACCCGCACATTCACGGCAAACCGGTTGCCCCTCTCGAACGCGAAGCTGCGGTTCGGCGGTCAGCTCTCTGCACAACGCGCAAGGAACGGAAGCATAAATGGCGGCCTTGAGCGGCAACGAGCAGCGGGCAGGTTCCACGTTGTACAACACCTCATTGGGCGCGTTCAAAAAATACTCCGTTTTCTCCTCCCGGCTCATGCCTTCCAGACCGGCGCTTTTCCAGGAATAACGCAGACCTTCGCCGCCCGACCGCTGGAAGAAAGTGAAAACATGCTTCCCCCGACGACAAATCCGCAAATTGCCCTTCCCTGCCGTGCAACCCAACACACTTTGAATGCCGTCCACACTGCACGAATCGGTTTCCGTCACCGCGACGATTTCCTCATCTCCCGCGCGTTCGCGCAAACCGATCCGCTCCTTATAGTCGAGAGCCATCCTGACCCCAATGGCCAGCCCGGGACAACGGTGACCGTGAAAACGGACAGCTTCGTTCCACAGTCTTGCGCGCTCATCAAGTGTCATTTTTTTTCTCCGGCAATACCGTTCTTTGCACGGACACAAGAATAGCACGATTTTAATAATTCATGCCACTTGCTCGGGGGGTAGAGGTCAGAGGTCAGAAATGCGTTCATCGCGAGGAACGAAGTGCATAGGTCGCTGGTGAGCGCAGCGAACCGCGACGTTTTGGCCTCACGCGAAGGCGCGGAGAAAAAAGCCCCCTTTCAAAACCGGAGCGCACACTATATATTGACATTTTTTGTAATGGATGGTACAGTTCTTCTTAAGACAAAGGAGGACACTCATGCAATGCACGCACTGTGGAAGCACGAGCTACGTAAAGAATGGTTCTTACAAAGGCTCTCAGCGATATCGCTGCAAAGACTGCGGCAGGGCCTTCAGCGACAAGGTTCGGAAGTTTACCTATGCTGACAAAGAACGCTTTTTGCACATGTACCTGAACAACGTGGGCATTCGGAAGAGCGCGCTTTTCATGGGGTGTTCTTCGTCGATGCCCAACCGGTGGATAAAGCAGTTTGCGCAAAACCTGCGACGACAGATACAAAACGCTGAAGCTGCGCTAGAGTATTTTTGATTTAATCTCTTACACATGTTAAGCTGACTTTATTTTATGGAGGGTTTACCATGTCTGCCTATTCACAAGATTTGCGAGACCGCGTTTTAGGTGCGCTGGAGCGCGGAGAGCGCCCCAGCGACATTGCACGGCG
>Ga0209737_10000505_pt1 | contig 31587 bp, 27 predicted proteins | sample TergutCu122P3_FD_187284 | JGI IMG/M metagenome (GOLD analysis project Ga0209737, IMG submission 187284) | Cubitermes ugandensis P3 segment gut microbial communities from Kakamega Forest, Kenya - Cu122 P3 (SPAdes) (version 2) | ecosystem: Host-associated > Arthropoda: Insects > Digestive system... | reverse complement strand
ATGTCCGGCGCTTTCGTTTCTCTGTCATGCGACCACCTCCTCTGTGATGATTCTAGCACAACTTAATTTTTTTGCTCAATTTTGTGTTGCCGATCCATGTCCAGAACCACGCTAATCCGATTTATGCCCATATTCAGTCCATTCACCATGGCAAGAATGTTTTGCTCTATGGCTTCAACATTCCTGTAACTGAGCATGGCATTGACGATAAACGCTACAGGATACTGTCCATCTATAGAAATTTTAGCATTGTACAGAGGTGAATTAGGAATAGGAGGAGGAAGCAGATTTTTCAAAACGAAGTCTTTGAAGTATGAATTGCAGAATTCTCCCACAACCTGTTTCTGAATAACATTTTGAGATGCACTAACCTTCTTGAGCTCACCCGTTGAGGCAGACGAAGCCAAAAACTGATCAGCATCTTTCTCAAGTCCTGGATCTTCATTGACGAGTTCCCCATGTTGAGTTCCCGTGGGGCTCACAATGCCTCGTTTTTGCTGGATAACGTGTCCGAGTTCATGCGCAAGGTGTCTTTCCTGTCCTTGGGAAACGTATATCTGATCGCCCTGTGTGTAGGCTTGTGCCTGAAATTTTTGTGGTTTGCTGGAGTTATAGTGAACCCTTACATCATCAAGTGAGAAGCCTGACAGGGTTTCAAAATGCCTTTTCAGCGAAAGAGGGATGCCTGTAAGATTGGGCATTCGTTCTGCATCTTTTCCTGTGCCGTTCTCATCCTGCCCCTGACCTGGCTGGGATGGCGGCGCAGAGGCATGAATCAACGGGATGGGGGGGGAAACATCTCCAAGCACTGGCGCCGAATGAGGAGGATAAGCAGCCTGCCCCTGGCCTGGTTGGGGTGAAGTTTGAGCATAACTGGGGCCCGGCGAGGCAGTTGGCTGCTGCGCAGATGAAGGAGTCCCTGTCAATGAGCTCGGAGCTGAATTGGATTGCGGGCTCAGCTGAGATAAACTTTTCCCGCTAATCGGCGTATTCATAATCTCTCCCTCCAAATTTTTTAGAGAATACCCCCCCTCGACTCCTACCTTATGCTACATGCAGCCACCGGTTGTCAACAAAATGGTTACATCGAAATAAAGATATTTTATAGGGCGGTAGTCGGGAGTGCATCGCCCACCCTACCCACAAGTGATGCACGCAGGGGCAAGGCAAGGCATGCCTTGTCTTCCTCCCCTCCCCCACCCGCGCTCACCTCACCATCCCATACTTCCTGTTGCGATTGGCCCCTGTCGCAACAAGAATACCCTCTTCAACCAGTTGCAATAGTGCACGTCTTGCTGTCTTTGGATTGCGCCCAATCAGTTTTGCCGCTTCTGCCGTGCTGATTTCGCCGTGGTCAGTCAGATAAGCGAGTATTGCCTGGCTGTGAATGTTATCGCTCACAACGTTATCGGACAGACCGTTATCGGATAGACCGTTATCGGACACAACGTTATCGGACAGACCGTTATCGGACAGACCGTTATCGGACACACTGTTATCGGACACACTGTTATCGGACAGACCGTTATCGGACAGACCGTTATCGGACAGACCGTTATCGGACAGACCGTTATCGGACACAACGTTATCGGACACAACGTTATCGGACACAACGTTATCGGACACAACGTTATCGCTCACATCGTTATCGCTCACATCGTTATCGGACATCAAAATGTCCGATAAACTGAGCGGCACCACTGTCCTGAATATATCGCCTTCGACGAGTTCAGGGTTGCTGCCAGAGTACATTTTCGTGAACCTGTACAAGTTTCTGACACCCGAACCAAGGATGTCGGCGCGTCCGATATGGATGAAGAAGCTTGCCAGCAGCGGGTTCTTTGGGTACGGCGTGAAGCAGTCGGGGTTAATGCGACCGGGATTTTTGGGCAGACTCCAGTTTTCGGTCACAATGTGGCTGTGTTCAACGATGATTTTGGCAGGATAGGCACTCGTATACTCACGGTGCACGAGACTGCCGACAATCCTGCCGCTGTCCTCAACGCCAAGCAAAATATGCCCACCATAACGATTCGAAAATGCCGCCACCGTTTCATACACGCTATTGGCAAGTTTGTTCTCACAGCGCTTGAACTCAACCGCCAAACCGTCGCCATCGTGAATGAGCTGTTTGAGTTTAGCAAGCATGGCGGCGTTTCCTTCCAACAACAGACAACACCTCCTTTATACCATGGCCAACCTCAAACCGTCTATCCGTAGTGCCTCTAAATGTAAAATCGCTCTAAAACTGAATTCGAAAAAATACATTTGGCGTCAGACCATGAAGATACGGCGGCCGACAAGTACCATCGTTATCGCAATACGAGTGGCCAACCACAAATGTATAATCGACCGAACCGCCCACACTGAAAACCTCATTCACACGATAAGCAAATGCGGCACCGACTTTTAGAAAGAACGGAATGACAATCACTGTGCCAACGCCAAGTTGTGCGATGATCTCAAATCGATCGGTGATGGGAAAATAACCCTTAAGGCTAACGGTTGGAATGGGAATCGTCTGAATAATCCAGACGGGAAAAACATAATCATTATTATCTGCCTCTCTGCCTTCGCTGCTCCAAAGACTCGCCAAATCAAGGTCAAAGGACAAACCGACGTGCTGCCATCGGTAGCCTGCGCTGATCGTCAGGTTGTGGCCATATAATGTATACCCCTGATTAAAATATGCAACCGGACCCAGACTAAAATGCACCTCGGTACCGGAATTTTTGACAGAATTCTTTTTTAGCCTGGGATCGGTCCACTCCGACCCCAAAGCCAGCTCCGAATATTCTGGAACATCTGCATCGCTGTTCCAGCCATCAGCCAGAGAAATTTTTGAATTCATTAAGGTAAAAGCCGCGACAAACAGCAGGCTTGTCAGACTATAAGCAAATATTTTGACAAATTTCATGAAATTCCTCGTCGTAAACTCGCTCGTATAAACAAAGTTGACATGGCAGAAGATTAAAAATGGAATCGAAGATGCCCGGTAGCAGAAATCATATGAGCAATACCGCCACTGCCAATGACAGGCATATAGGCGAAATCAATGCCAATGCCGACTGCTTCGGTCACGCGATAGGAAACACCAAGAGCTGCCTTTAAGGACAGTACGGGAAGGATAACTATGACCGCAACGCCCGTCCCAAGTTTGCCCCAAACCTCAAGCCTGTCTCTGTTATAGGAAAACAGGGCATTGACGTGCAGCGTGCAGAGAGGCAGAAAACCGCCGCCATAATCATCATCATCGCCCCAGGAAAGGAGAGGTTTGTCCAGGGGAAAGCCACCAAGCCCAAAGTCGACAGTAAACCCAACCCAGTCCCATCGATAGCCGGCGTCAATATTAAGTGTCAGGCCACTATCAAACGATTGATAATCCCCCGCCCCCAAATACCCCAATCCCAAACGAAGTTCTACGCCTCCTGGCACAACACCCTGATGCACCGCACCATCATCCGCATGCGCTGATGCGAAATTGCTCATAAAAAGACATGCCGCAAGTAAAAAAGAAAACGCATAGTAAGAACAAGTCTTGAAGTTCTTCATAGTTGTAAGCCTGTTTATACACTAAAAAACCTGGCTGATATGCCAGCCAGAAGCACGAAAAAATGCCGCCCCATATAGGCAATCACTACACAAAGACAGACTCATGCAAACTGTATGCCAATGCACAAACGACATACCGACCGAAACAGAAAGACAAAGATTAAGCGCACATTTCAACGCTCTGGCACTGCAAATAAACACTAATTCTAACACCCGCAGATTCGTGTGAAGCAATAAAAATGATAGTAAGGCAGAATTTTTGGATAAAGAATACTCCAATTCTTATTGGCATTGGATAAACTGTACTCCAATCGCAGAGACGTCAATAACGCTGAAACACTTCACAGTATTGGGTTTCAGGATCAGGCACCGAACTGGCGGACACTCCCGCCAGCTGAAATCTCACTATGGCTACATAGGCTGCATAGGCGAGAAGTGGTTGTGAGCGAAAAATTACCATCAATGCATTTGCAGGATCCACCCCCTTGCGGTTGCCCGCTTGTTGGGGTATTGTTTTAGGGGCAGAGAAGCGAATCATCTTTCGCTTCTGCATGATGGCTATTTTGGGGAGTAAACAATGATTCGCGATGCAGTTCCAGGCGATAAACAGTTTTTTTTGTCAAGGGCAGAGGGATTTTATTCATCAGAAGCGGTGATGAAACCTGTTGAGTTCCGCAATTTTGAGACGACATTTGCCGCCGCCATGGAAAAATCGCCTTTTTTGCGCATCCTTATTATTGAAAATGATGAAAAGCCCATTGGTTATGCACTTTTGTCACTCACTTACTCAAACGAAGCTGGTGGAATGGTTGTTTTGATCGAAGAAATTCACATAGACAAGGCACACAGGGGCGGCGGACATGGCAAGAATCTTTTTTGTTTTTTAGAGCAGGAATATTCCACAGCCAAACGATTTCGTCTTGAAGTGGATGCGAACAATACCAAGGCGATTAACTTGTATCGTCGAATTGGATACAAAATGTTCAATTATGTGCAGATGGTGAAAGAGCGCACGTAGCCAAAGGAAACAGGAAAATTCCCTTGCATCGAACAAAATTCTGTGTTGTCTAGCTGCTCCGATGCAGGTGCCATGTATCATGCATGGCGCGCCCTGATAAGGATGCAGGCGGTTGTTCCTTATTCTTTCAGGAAGAATTCGGCAAGTTCTACGCCATTTGCAAAGAAACGCAATCTGCAACCGAATTGCGTATTGTCAGGAAGAAAGACGGTATCCAGGCGATTATGCCGAAGGCGTACTTGTCTGCACGATTAATTCTGAAGGAACATTTTCCGGCGTGGATGACTTAAATGATTATGCGCCATGTCTTGGGAGATGCAACACCGATAAGACGGCATGCAATTAGCATTGCCGATGTTGGGTCTGTAGGGGCGAATAATTATTCGCCCCCGCACGGTTCGTGTGATGGATTGCCCCCCTCCACACCTCGATTCAACCCTTCTCATGATCTCCCAATATTTCTTTTTGCATTTTTTTGCTTAATGATTTCAGAATGAGCTGATAGGATTCTTTAATCATGGTTCTGACAACATCGTCAGGCACATCCCCTTCTAATCCTTCTAAATAAAGCGAATTCCAGTGTTCCTTGTTCATGTAATAGCCCGGAACGATATGCGCGTATTGTTGCCGGAGTAAACTGCCAAAAGCGGGTTCAAGTTTTAAGGTGATGATGGGTTGGCCATCTTTGTCGCCACAGCGCATGGCAAACATTTTTCCACCAATTAAGTAGCGCGTTGCGTTCCACTCCTGCTTAAAATCCTTTGTCGCGCCAGTTTGGGACAGGCAGTATTCATCTAACCACTCATCGTTGTTTTTTTGATTCATATCATTTCACCTCTCACCAACAAGCGATACGAAGTATCGCAGGGGGTGTGGGGGAGCAATGCTCTCCCACAAAAAAACCAAAAAGCGGGGCGTTGCGGGGCCGGCGATTGAGGCCCCGCAGAGGGGGTAGCCGCGTATCGCGCTCGCCGAGGCGGTGCATTGTCGTCGTCAGCGGCGTCGTGGTCGGTCACGTACGAAGTACGCTCCCTTCCACGCCTCCTTGCTTCCTGGAATCTGCACCATTTCGACGCCGCGACCCTGCCGTCAGTGATAAGGCGAGTGCGATAGCGGCGCAGGGGGCACGGCCCCCTCCCCTAAAATACTACGGCTTGACCACGCGGCCGACAAAGAGCATCACCGCTTTTTCGCCCTGAACGAGGGCGAAGGTAAAGGGACGATCGGCGATGAAATCGACGGGGTCGCCTTGTGGCAAAAGCATGCCTCGCGTCATCATCGGAACGGCCGTGGCCGCAGCGGCTTCGGTGCCCTCTTCGTTGACATCAATAAAGGCCTTGTGCAGGACATCCGATACCATCAGATCGGCCCCGGCGGCCATGCGCGAAAAATTGGCTTCCTGGTCAAACGCGAGCTTCATGCCCAGGCCTGTGAGATGCTCCTTGAGGCTCAGGCTCGCTTCGATCCTGAATTTCGGCAGCGTGAGGTTGACCTGGGCAGGCCTGGCCTCCGTGATCATGGTGCGCAAAAGCTCTGGCGTCAGGCTTGCTTCAACCGCACCGAGCGCTTCAACCTCAGATTTGCCGTCGACGCGGTTCGGCAGAATGACGAGCATCCCATAGGGGCTGCCGGCATACGGCATGACCAAAGCCATGAACTGCTCATGGACATAGAGCGGAAGCTGCTTGGACAGGTGCATCATGTCGACCTGAACAGCGCCATGCGGCGCAGCGAAATCCCCTTTTTTGGTAAGATTCGCATCAAAAGCGTTCGCCCAGGGCGCCTTGAAATACACTGCATTGGTCAAAACCAGACGCGTCAGCGAGTTGATCGAACCGGACGGAAGAATATCCTGAATCTTGCCATTCGTGGCCTGCGCCACCGCATCGTTGATAATCTTCCGGCTCGCTTCGAACGCCATCCTGAAATCGACCGCTTCGGGAAGCGCCCGATAGTAATCCCGAACGCGCGCAAGATAGTCTTCGGCAAGCGTAAACGTCTTTTCGACCCAAAGGCGATTGTCGATGTTGACCGTGACAAACGGCGCAAACTCGCCCAACAGCGCTGCCTCGACCTCAGACCCAAGACGGCTGAGGTTTCCGGCATCAGGAAGGCTCAGCGCCGTTCGCATCTGCGACGCCGTTTCACCGCAGGCGCCCTCCAGAACCATCCCCATGGCACGCTGCACGGAATAGGGCGATACAATCGCACCGGCACCCACCTGCAAAGGCGCGGCCCGCAAAAGCGACAACCCCAAAGCGTTGTTCGCATCGACCCACGCCGATACCTCGGCCACCACCGCTTCAGAGGCAATGGCACAAGTCTCCGCCTTGGCAACCTCTGCCTCCGCTTCTGCCACAAGCTCGACCGGATCGAGTGCCTGAACCTTCTGCGCCTTGTTGCACCCAAACACACCCATCGACACCATCAAACACACCAAAACAAATGCTTTTCTCATTTTCCGAACTCCTGCCCATCATAAGGCATAATCCATACTCTGAAATGCCCCCCATGTGGCACAAGCTTAACCCGTCAAGCCACAGGGATAAAGTAATTTTTGTTCGCTCCCCCAGGCGAGTTATCGCCAGCGATCAACGCGCAAATAGAAGTTGGATTTTTTTTCTTCGCCCATCGTCGTGTATTTGCCGTGCCCCGGCAGGAGGGTAACCTCGTCGGGGATATGGCTGATCATGAGGTCAAGGGAACGCCTGAGCTCGGTGCCCGATCCGCCCTCAAAGTCCGTTCGCCCAACGGAGCCCTTAAAAAGCAAATCGCCGGTAAAGACGAGTTTTTCGAGCGGCAGATAGAAAACAACGCCGCCGGGCGTGTGACCGGGCGTCAAAAGCGAGTAAACCTGAAGCTGTCCCACCCCAAAGTCGGGTGTTTGCGCCAAATCGACATCGCACGGGGGCATCTCGCTGCAGGGTACGCCAAACATGCGGCATTGATCCGGTATGGCATCGACCACCTGCTGCTCAAGCGCATGATAGGCAACTTTGATATCGGGGAAAGCCTTCTTGATACCCTTTGCACCATACATGTGGTCGATATGCGCATGCGTAAAGAGCATAAACTCAGGTACTGCCCCTTCGGCACGAATGGCTTCCACGATCTCGCCGACGTCTCCCCCGGGATCGATGACCGCCGCTCGCTTTGTCGCCCTGCAAATCAATATGAAGGTGTTCACGCCGAATGCGCCAATGCAATATCGAAGAACACGCGCTCCCTCAGTTTCGAACGCATCATGGTAGTGCGACATAGCTCCCTCACGAATTAAAGACGATCAAATGCGCCAACGCCTTCCCGCCGCATCGTCGTCATGTCCGGCCAAGGCGCATAACCTTCCGGCGCAGCCTCAGCGAATCAAACACGGTGCACCAGCGCACACTTGTCACAAGCCGCCAGCTGCTTCACCATCGCCACAGCGTTGATAACACTTTTTCATCCCATTCGCACAGCACAATCACTCAAAGAGGTCCCTCAAATCGAGTCCTGCGGGATAGCCATACGAAACATAATCGTCAAAACCGTACGTGAAGAGGCCTACGGGCATATCGGATACCAGGTCATGGCGGCCGGCATTCACAGGGTGATAGGCATAGCGGAAGGTACCGGTGCCAAAGAGCGTAAACGCATCCTCGGCTATCTCCTCGCCATCAAGCCAAACCCTGGCGCCAACAGGCGCAATCACCGTGATGAAGTTTTCCCTAAAGAAGGCAGGCACCAGAAAGACATACTCGCGGCGATACTGCTCGACAGGAACGCCAATGATGTACGATGGATCACCGATGTTGGCAGAGTTGTGGTTGGGTGCCAGGGTATCGGGATCGAGGGGATCGTTTTGACTTGCCATAAATTGTCCGACGAGGACAGGTGCTGTGGCCTCAATGGTAAAGCTCTCGGTGGTGAGGATATCGATCCATTCTCCCGCCCCAAGGATCACTTCAGGCGAGGACGTGACCTGCGGGCGGGTTGTCACCCTCGTGGCATCGGTGCGGGCAAGAATCCGCCACACGTCGCGCTCCTTGCCGCGCGGTTTGAGCTTAACCGCATTGTACCGCCTGCCCCACGCACTCAGTGGATACTGCTGGTGTTCGATGTGGTCGGCACAACAGGTCACCGGATCCGTCTCTGGTATACTCGTCGCCTCAACGCCGGCAAAAACGGCCACCAGCTTATCACTCGTCACAAGGCTCCCCGTGACATCGTCGCCCTTTTTGGCAGTTTCAAGGTTCAAAACGTCATACTGATCCAAAATAAACGTCTGCTTATCCCCCCTCTTCATCGCATGAATCACGCCCCCCGTCTTATCGACGCCAGCCCGGATGTTGCACGAAGCGACAAACTCAACCGCCGTTTGCCCGGGCTCTGTCGCCACCACCGTGACAAACGCATGGAATTGATCGTAATGCTGAGGCCGGCCCAGCGCCATATAGCGCTTTCCAAGCGCCGTCGTAGGAAAGAGAAGCGACGCATCATTCGAATACACCCCCACATTATTGAGCGGATTAAACTGCGCCGCCGTAATGGGAAGATCCGACTTGATATAGTAAGCCACATCCGTGATGCTGGTGTTGTTGACAGCATATGCCCTTGGACAGGCCACACCGCCATCGTAGCACTTATCCGGCAAATAAACGGTTCTGATCCCTTTGGGCGGTATCTCAAAAGACAGCGACTCCCTGACCCGGCCATCCTCCTTGATGCGAATCACCACACTGGCCGAATACACATCGTGCGCATTGCTCAAAACGACGGCAAAAGGCTGCCCCGCGGCATCGTAAACACCCGCGTCAATGGCATTGTGCAAATCGACAGCCCAGTATTCACAACCAATATAACTGGCCTCCTTCGTTGTCTTTTCGCAAATCGACACGCACGCGCCCTCGTCACACACGGACTTCGGCAAAATCGACACACACGGCGTCTGAACGGTATAAGCCGTGCCCGCCTCATTGCACAAAAGAATCGCCGACTCATCAAGGCAACGCCCGCTCCCCGCCACACAAACGCGCGGCACGCACGCCCCATCCACGCACGTCAGCCCCGCCGCACAATCAAATTCACCCTTCCCCGTACCCAGCGGATTGCACCCCGAAAACTTCCCATTCTCAAGACACGCATCAATGCTCCCTGGTTCACAAACGACACTGCCGCACACCCCACCAAAACAAAGCGTACCCTCGGGACAATACGCTCGCTTGCGCTCCGAGCCCACACAATGCAGCACCTCCTGCTCCGAAAGGCAGATGTTCTGCTTCGGGTCACATGGCGTAACAATCGTCCCCCCGGGATCATCCTCACCGCCACCACCGCTGCTGCCGCAGCCAACCATCAAACTCAACAGGGCAATGCCTGACCAAAACGCGCTTTTTGTCTTCCTCAAGGCCTGCCCTCCTGCTAAATGAACGCCGCCGCAAGGCCTAGACGCTAGCACATTTCCCCGCCCCCTTCAACTCGGGGGAGCTGGTGTCCGGTGTCCAGTGTCCAAACTGGGCCTAATCTGGCAACTGGCAACTGGCAACTGGCAACTGGCAACTGAGCTAAGGGGGGCAGCCGCCCCCTGCGCCGCTATTGGGCATACGCCCAATACGCTGCTACCCCCTCTGCGGGGCCTCAATCGCCGGCCCCGCAACGCCCCGCTTCCCAGGGAGTGTACATTATTCTGTACGGGCGGTTCGCGAACCGCCCCTACCCATCCTCACTAAGGATTTGCTCCATCTCGCTGGCTACTTGCCTGGCATTTCGTCCACGATAACCCGAAAATCGCTCTGCCTTTGCTGCGTTTAATTCGCCAAGCACATCAGATTGTGACTTGTTAAGCGACAAAGACAGCGGCACTTCTTGCTCCCTCACAATCTGATGAAAAAGCATATTCACCACCGTCGCCACGTTCAAACCCAAGGATGACAGAACAACCTCTACCTGTTCCTTAAGTTGAGAATCTATGCGAATACTAATACTTGAGTCCTTAGCCATGTCCCCTCCCGCGAAAGCGTCGCCTCATGCATAGACAACGGGCAACATTGTATATGCAATGTAAACCATTTTCAATCGAATTCATACGCTGCCGCATTCTCATTCACAACACACTCCGATTAAAAAACCATGAGGACAGCGAGTGAATGCAAAATAATTGTGCCCCACCACAAAGAACGTGCGCGTATTCGCGCCTGTCTGCTACAGGCAGACAGCGAATAGCGCACGGCGACGCCCGTATCCGCCTTAAGCGGATAGGGCGCGCGACAACAAAATCAAAAGAATGGCATTCCCCCCCATGCACGAAAAACTCCCCTCCCCCACACCCCTCCCCATCGACCCATACCTGCCTAGCATCACCGCCACCACCAAGCAAAATCTCATCGTCACCGCAACCGCCGGCAGCGGCAAAACCACTCGCCTGCCCTGGGCCATCGCTCGCTTAGCCAAAGGGAAAGTCCTGTGCGTCGAACCGCGGCGTCTGGCCTGCCTGGCCGCCGCAACGCGCGTCGCCAGCGAACTGGGTGAATGCCCCGGGCAAAATGTCGGCTATCACGTCAGACTCGATAAACGCACACGCCAAAATACAAAACTCACCTTCCTCACCACAGGCATGCTCCTGCAATACCTCTGCAGCGACCCCTTCCTCGAAGGCATCGACGCCGTCATCTTCGACGAATTCCACGAGCGCTCCCTTGAGGCAGACGTTGCCCTCGCCATGTGCCGCTACCTGCAGCGCCACGCAGATCACCCCATGCGCATCATCCTCATGAGCGCAACCCTCGACGCCATGGCCATCGAACCCTACCTGACACCCTGCGACATCTTCGACATCGACGCCCCCATCTTCCCGCTCTCAATCGAATACTGCAGCGAAACCCCAGGCACGCGCCCGCAGGACTACGTCCCCCACATACTCAAAGCCATCGAAAAAGCCAGCCTGGCCACAAAGGGCGACATACTCATCTTCCTACCGGGCATGGCAGAAATTCAGTTTGCCATCCAGGCGGCTACCCCAACCTGGGCCCGCGATTTCGACCTGGTCATCTGCCACGCCTCCCTCCCGCTCGAAGCCCAAAATGCCATCCTGAACCCCAAAACCACCAAACGCCGCCTCATATTTTCCACCAACATCGCCGAAAGCTCACTCACCATTCCTCGCGTCTGCGCCGTCATTGACACCGGACTGGCAAAGGAAAAATTCTTCGACTCCACGCTGGGACTCTCCCGGCTCGAAACCGTCCGCATCAGCCGCGCTTCTGCTGACCAGCGCGCCGGGCGCGCTGCAAGGCTGGCCCAGGGGGTCTGCCACAGACTCTGGACAACTCATACACACGCCCAACTCGAACACGACACCCGCCCCCAGATCGAGCGCCTTGACCTCGCACAACCCATCCTGCAAATCCATGCCTGGCAGCTCGAAGCCCCCCAGGCACTCCCCTTCCTCTCCGCCCCCGCCCAGGGGCGCATCCACGATGCCCAAATGCTCCTTCGCCAACTGGGCGCCCTTGACGGCAACAAACTCACCCCCATCGGGCAGCACATGGCAAAACTCCCCCTCGAACCCAGACTGGCCCGCTGGCTCATCGAAGCCGCAAACTACGACTGCCTCGAAGAAACCGCATGGCTCGCGGCCTACCTCTCCGAAGCCCCCTACCGACGCCAGGCAAGAGACCTGTTCCCAGGCCCCGATCTCGACGTCGACAGAAGCATCCTGCAAAAAAGCAAACGCCTCCCCGAATTCGCCTGCCTCGCCAAAATCGCCAAAGATCTCCTCGAAACCGCTCGCTCGCTGCTTCCCGCCCCAACGTACATCCCCACCGCCTCACCCCAGGAAGCCATCGCCAAATCCATGCTCAGCGCTTACCCAGACAGGCTCGCGCAGCCTCGCCCAAGCCGCGAAAAAAACCTCACGGATTCCGACCCAAAGCGACTCACTCGCCCAATCTACGCACGCATGACCCCAAACCGCGGCGTCGTCATCCCACAGCCGCAAACACTCCACGACGCCAGGTTCCTGCTCTGCATCGACCTCGACCTCGCCCCCCACGTCAAACACGCCGCAAACGCCGTTCAAAAAGCCATCGCCATCGATCCCAAATGGATCCCATGGCAGGAAGGTCTCAAAGCACGCTATGAACCCGACAAGGATCGCGTCGTCGTCGCCATGTGCACCTTCTTCGACGTCTTCACCCTGCGCGAAACCTTCCTGCATGACGACAGCTACGACGACATCGCATGCCAGACACTCCTCGAAGCCGCCCTGCAAAATCCACAAAAAGCCCTCAACTTCGACACCCCGGATCTCGTGCAGCTCATCGCTCGCATGGCGTTCACCCAAACGCACAGACCAGAACTCGATTTCCCATGCATCGACGACAACTTTGCCAAAAAGATCCTCCCCAAAATCATTCGCCAACACCGTTCCTTCAGTGCTCTGCAAGAAATCGACCTGGCCCACATCGTCACCCAACGCCTCTCGCCAGAGGCCGCCGCCGCCCTCCAAACCATCGCCCCCACCCATATCACTCTCCAAAACGGACGGCGCACCACTGTCGACTACACTCTCTCCTCGCCCGTCATTCGCGTCAAAATCCAGGATGCCTTCGGCACCTTCCAGATCCCACACGTTGCCAACGGAAAAATCCCCGTCCTCGTCCACCTCTGCGCCCCAAACGGACGACCCGCCCAACTTACGCAAGACCTCGACAGCTTCTGGCGCAATACTTATAAAGACGTTCGAAAACTCCTGCGCGGACGCTACCCCAAACACGACTGGCCCGAAAACCCGCCGGGTGTTTAATCAACCTCAATCATAAAAGGAGACCTCTAAAATTGAGAAGCAAGATCGTTTCAATCACAAGTAAATTAAAGTGGCTGGGACTTTTAGCACTTTTTTCCCAAGTGCTTGATAATCCTTCTTTGAGCATGTTTGGTTTCTTTGCCTTTTTAGTCTTTTTCGAAATCAATATCCTCGCTGCATTCCAGTCAATATATCTGAATATCACCATTCCATGGGCATTTATTGCTCATCATTTCAAGCTGCCTGCAAAAAGCAATTATACCTGCAAAAGCGATTACATTCTCCCCTTTACGGGGAAGTGGACGGTTGTAAACGGTGGGAGCGATAAAAGGTTATCGCATTCATGGGGCATGCCATCGCAACGGTATGCATACGATTTCATCATGATGGACGACGAAGGGAATTACTTTTCTGGAGACAATAAATCTGTCCAAAGCTACTTTTGCTACGGAAAAGATATTATTGCCCCTGCAGACGGAGAAGTCGTAAAAGCCGTCGGGAAGTATAAAGACAGCTATGTTGATGGCAAATACGCTTATTGCGATGCATCCGACATCAGAGGGAATTACGTCATTATCAAGCATAACGACTCGGAACACAGCCTGATTGCACATATCATGCCTGGCAGCCTTTCAGTCAAAACCGGTGATAAGGTAAAGCAGGGCGAAATCATCGCAAAATGCGGCAATTCAGGAAACTCTTCCATGCCTCATATTCATTTTCAGCTTCAATTGGGGAAGAATTTCTACACGTCTGCCGGACTTCCCATTGTATTCAATAATATAATCGCACACGACAAACCCAATTATCATCTGGCTGATAAACGCCCATGTCACGATAATCTGCAAACGTTCGGCAACAAAAGCTACATTGCCAGGGGACTCGAAGTTGAGAACTCCCCACAGGCTAAGAAAATGTCGTGAACAACCGACTCAATTTTGCTAACCTCAGGTAAGCGGATGGGCTCCTAAAGCCTTTCACCCTGCCTGCAAAACGGGGTATGCTGCCACAAACAATAACACTTTGCCCTTCACCCACAAGCGATGCGCGCACCCCTCCGTCAGCTTTGCCGCCACCTCCCCTCTAGGGGAGGCGTGCAGGGGGTGTGGGGGAACGCGTTCCCCCACGAAAAAAGGAACACAAATATGAACAAATATCGATTGGGGTTGGGGCTGGCGATGATGGGCATGCTTCTGAGCACAAAGGCCATGGCCGAATTGCCCTGTGCATCGTTCGAACCAGCCGTGAAGCTTGGCTTCCTCTTAGAACCCACGCTGACCGAGATCAGTGGTCTGGTGGCCAGCCACTCGAACCCAAACTATTTCTGGGCACACACCGATTCGGGCAATGATCCGCATCTGTATGTACTCGACCATGCGTCCAACTGGGTGCATACCTTCGTGGTTAAGGGGGCAAAAAATATCGACTGGGAAGATATCGCCATTGGTCCGTGCGACGTCGGAAGCGAAAAAATTTGCCTCTACATCGGCGACATGGGCGATAACCTTTTCAGGCGACAAGATAAAAAAATCCTCATTATCGAGGAACCCGTACTCAGTGACGGGCTCACCAACACCGAACCCTATCCCGAAGTCGAGATCCTGGCGACAATCCCCATCCAGTATCCTCCCACCACAGAAACGGAGCCACGTTTCGTCAATCCAGATTGCGAAAGCCTGATGGTCGATCCGCGCGATGCCGAAATCTATGCCATCTCCAAGCAATCCTCAGGGGGGCCCCAAATACTTTATCGCGTTCCACGACCCGCCCCCGGCGAAACTGCCATACTCGAACCTCTGGGAAGCTACGAATTCAAAAGCGCATTGGGAACCCTCAAGCCCCTCTTTAATGCCGTCACAGCCGCCGACTTCGCTCCAGACGGCACACACTATGCCGTCAGAACCTATGCGCAGGTCTACGAATACGACGTCAGCGATGGCACAAGCGTTGCCGATGCCTTCCAGAATCCTGTCATGGCTTTTATCTCTCCCGAACTTCAGGGTGAAGCCGTCGCCTACCACCCCAACAGCCTGTCTCTTTACACCGCTTCCGAAGGCTATGGCACACTGACACGCCCTGAAATGCACTTTTTCGCCTGCATCGAAAGAAAACCCACTGATCCAACGGATCCCACTGACCCAACAGATCCCATCGACCCTGTCGACCCAACCGATCCCACTGACCCTGTTGACCCGACCGATCCGGTTGATCCCATCGACCCTGTCGACCCAACCGATCCCACTGACCCAACCAATCCCATCGACCCAGTTGATCCGGTCGACCCAACCGATCCAGGCGACCCCGGCAGTTCTGCTAAAAACGCATCCAACACCGCCTGCTCAGTGAATACTTTGCGCAGCCAAACACAGGCGCTTGGGCTGGTCCTTGCCATGCTTTCACTTCTGGCAACAATAGGGCTGCGCCTGCGGCGAGTCCGGTCTCAATAAACCCAACCGCAATGGCAGGCAACAATTTGCCGCCCCTGCGTCTCTCTTGTTTGCAAAATGGGGCACCAGGCCAAAAACGATGCACTTTGCCCTTTACCCACAGGCAATGCGCAGCATTGCAGGGGGTGTGGGGGAACGCGTTCCCCCGCAAAAAAATGAGAATACTCTAACCGGCATGCGTGGCTTCCAGCGTCAATCGCCGAATCGTCTGTATCCCAATATTTTCCCAGGCTTTTTGAAGCGCGTCCAGCTGTCCCCAGCGTGCAGTGGCAATGACGAATCCCCCGCTGCCTGCGCCCGTGAGTTTTGCCGAAGCACCAAGTTCGAATGCCACGCGAACGGCATCATCGATTTTTGGCGTCGAGGCATGGATTTTGGCAAGCACGGACTGTGAAATTAAAAATGCATCGCCGAGCCTGTTGAGATTGCCAGCTTCGAGGGCCGATGCAGCCATCAGCGCAGCGTCGTCAGAAGCAAGCATGAGGCGGCGAAAAACAGAAGGATCATGTTTTTTTAAGTGGCGCAGCTCAGCAAATCCTCGTTTCCCCTCCTGGCGCGCCCCCGTCGATCCCACGAGAAAATGAAATGGCGCTGCAACATTGAGCCGCCGCCAGATGCGATCCTTAAAAAGCATCGGCACCCCATGCGCCACAACGGCATTATCGACGCCGGAAACAGGTCCATGCCAGCCATTCTCAAGCGCACGCGACAGCCACTCGAAATAGTGCGCATTACTCTCCGGCCATCTCTGATACCTCAACAGCCCCTCGACGATGGCATGACACAGTGCCGACGAAGAGCCCGCCCCCTGACCCACGGGGATGTCACTCTGTATCGTGCAGGCCAATCCCTCGGCATCCTCCTCCAGAATGTCCATGGCACAAAGCACGAGGTCAGCGGCCTGTGCCTCAAATGCCAGAATCTCGTCCTGCGAAAATTCAGCCGCAGCATGCGGCGGAAAAATACAGCGCACCACAAACGTTTCGGATGGCTCAAAAATTGCCCTGACCGAAAAACAGCTCGCCGGCATGGCGACGCAATGCCCCCCATGCACGACGAAGTGTTCGCCGCAAAGGATGAACTTTGCATGTGCGCTGGCACTGACCATCGCCTAGCACGCGCCCCTGATGATCTCAACGAATGCATCTGCCTTCAGGGAAGCACCGCCCACGAGCGCGCCATCAATATCTTTTTGCCCAAGAAGTGTTTTGGCATTGGAAGCATTGACACTGCCCCCATACTGAATGCGAATGGCCTCGGCAATCTCACCCCCAAAGCATTCCGCCAGCCTGGCACGAATCGCCGCATGCACCTCCTGCGCCTGCTCGGGCGTCGCCGTCTTGCCCGTGCCAATGGCCCACACAGGCTCGTAGGCAATGACCACCAACGTCGCCTCGCTCGACTCGACCGCCGCCAAACCCTCGACGAGCTGAGTCAGCACGACATCAAACGTTCGCCCATCCTCACGCTCCTGAAGCGTTTCGCCAATACAGACGATGGGAATAATGCCATTGTCGAGCGCTGCACGAACGCGTTTGGCAACAGAAGCATCGGTTTCGCCAAAAAACTGCCGGCGCTCGGAATGCCCGATGATCGCATAAACACAGCCCACATCCTTGAGCATGGCTGCGCTGACTTCGCCCGTATAGGCACCGCTTGGTGCATAGGCGATATTCTGCGCACTCAGCCCGATATTGCTCCCGGCGAGCAGGGGTGAAACGGCTTCAAGACAGGTGAAGGCGGGGGCCACGGCGATCTCGACGTTGTCAATGCCGGCGACCAGGGGCTTGAGCGCCTCGACCAGGGCCTTGGCCTCGGCACGCGTGTTGTTCATTTTCCAGTTTCCGGCGATGAAGGGTTTTCTCATGGAACGTACTCCAAAAAAATCGATAGTAAGTGAAGTTTTAAAAAAGGAGACGCCCGCTATCCTCGCCCAGGCGAGAATACGCGGGCGGGCGCGGCTATCTGCCAGGGACGCAGATACGCCGCGCCTTTTATTTTCTTTTTTGTGGGGGAACTCGTTCCCCCACACCCCCTGCCATGCCTTGCAGCATGGCTTGTGGGTGAATGGCAAAGCACATTTTGGGAATCAGGCTGCCGGGCGCGCCGCAGGCGGAGGGGGTAGCGGCGTATTGGCATTCATGCCAATAGCCGCGTAGGGGGAGACTTCCCCCACGAAAACAAAAACGAAAATGCTCTAGCCCTGGCGCAGCGCTTCGACACCGGGCAGCGTCTTGCCTTCAACGAGTTCAAGGCTTGCGCCGCCGCCCGTCGAAACGTGTGTGACCTTCTCGTCGAGGCCAAATACTCGGATCGCTGCCGCCGAATCGCCGCCGCCCACGACGGTAATGCCCTGGCACTCGGTGAGCGCTTTGGCAACGGCAATCGTGCCCTCAGCATAGCGAGGATTTTCGAAAACACCCATCGGCCCGTTCCAGAAAACGGCCTTGCCCTTTTTGACGACCTCTGCATAAATGTCGCGCGTTTTGGGGCCAATATCGAGGCCGGCCATGCCCTCAGGGAATGATTCGACGATGCTCGACGCCGATGCATCATCGAGATCCTTGGCCACCACATGATCGACCGGCAAAAGCAGTTCACATTTGCTGTGGCTGGCCTTATCAAGGATGCGCGCCGCGATATCGAGAGCATCGCGCTCAACGCGGCTTGCCGCGACGTCCACGCCCTTGGCCGACAACAGCGTATAGGCCATGGCGCCGCCGATGCAGATCTGATCGCACTTCTCGACCAGTGCCTCAATGACGCCGATCTTGTCGCTCACCTTGGCGCCGCCCAGAATGGCCACAAACGGATGCTTCGGATCGTAAATGATGCCGCCAAGGAACTCGATTTCCTTCTTCAGGAGAAAGCCGCAGCCCTTGTTTGCGCCAAAGTACGGCACCATCGTCGCCATCGAAGCGTGCGCACGGTGACACGTCCCAAACGCATCGTTGACATAGACATCTGCCAGCTCGGCAAGCGAAGCCGCAAATGCTTTCTGCTTTTCTTTCAAAAGCTTCTTGGCCTGATCCTTTTCCTCGTCCGTGGCAAACTTCCCGCGGGGTTTGCCCTCTTCTTCCTCATAAAAGCGCAGGTTTTCGAGCAGCAGAATCTGCCCCGGCACCAAACGCCTGGATGCCTCAAGAACGCCCTCACCCACGCAATCCTCGGCAAAGATAATCTCGCGCTCGGGCAAAAGATCCGAAAGACGCTCAGCCACCGGCCGGAGCGAAAACTCGGGCGAAGGGTTGGTTTTGGGGCGTCCCAAATGGCTCGCCACGATGGGCAAGCCGCCGTTTCGGATAATGTACTGAATGGTCGGTATCGCCTGACGAATGCGAAAATCGTCGGTGATCACGCCATTGTCGAGCGGAACGTTAAAATCTACGCGCACAAAAACGCGCTTGCCATCCAGGTCCAGCGCTTCGATGCTCTTAATGCCATCCAGATATGCCATCTTTTACTCCTCTTTTAATTTTTTCGTGGGGGAACCAGCTCCCCCACACCCCCTGCAATGCTGCGCATTGCTTGTGGGTGAAGGGCGAAATGTTTTTATTTTTGGCACCACACCGATGCCTTTCAAACAGGAGAAACGCTGTTTATTTATGCCGCTGCCCACATTTTAAAACGCTGTAAGCGGCGAAGCGCTCGAAATTGATTCACGCAACAGGTATCGTCTGCTGCGCAAAAGCGATGCAAAAAAAGCCAGAGCCCGTCGACAAGACTTTTCAACGGTGCCCCGGCTCTCTGAGAAATCCGATTCCCAGCTCAGTTACTTGGCAACAACGCGAGCCATGTCGAGCATCTTGCAGCTGTAAGCCCACTCGTTGTCGTACCAGGCGATGACCTTGACAAAGGTCTTGTCAAGCTGAATGCCGGCTTTTGCATCAAAGATGCTGGTCCGCGCATCGCCGCGGAAATCTGTCGCCACGACCGCATCCTCTGTGTAACCAAGGATACCCTTAAGCGCGCCCTCGGATGCCGCCTTCATGGCAGCGCAAATCTCTGCATAGGTGGCTTCTTTTTCGAGCTCGACCGTCAGATCGACCATGCTCACGTCAGACGTGGGAACGCGAACCGACATGCCCGTCAGCTTGCCGTTGAGCGCAGGCAAAACCTTGCCCACTGCCTTGGCGGCACCTGTCGAGGAGGGAATGATGTTCTCAAGAATGCCACGGCCGCCGCGCCAATCCTTCTTCGAAGGACCATCGACCGTCTTCTGCGTCGCCGTCGTTGCATGCACTGTCGTCATGAGGCCGCGCTTGATGCCGAAGTTGTCATGGAGAACCTTCGAAATCGGCGCCAGACAGTTCGTCGTGCAGCTCGCGTTGGAGATGATCGCCTGACCGGCATACTTGTCGTCATTCACGCCAAAGACAAACATCGGCGTGTCATCCTTGCTGGGCGCAGAAAGAATAACCTTCTTGGCACCCGCTGCCAGATGCGCCTTGGCCGTCTCTTCCGTCAGGAAAATACCCGTCGACTCAATGATCACTTCCGCGCCAATCTCGTTCCACTTCAAATTGGCGGGATCCTTCTCGTCTGTCAGGCGAATCTTCTTGCCATCGACGATGAGCGTCGTGCCATCGATCTCGATCTTGTGATCGAAAATGCCATGAACAGAGTCATATTTCAGCATGTAGGCAAGGTAATCCGGCTCAAGGAGATCGTTGATACCAACGATTTCAATATCGCTAAAATTCTCGAAAGCAGCGCGGAAAACCATACGGCCAATGCGACCGAAGCCATTGATACCTACTTTGATGGTCATAAAACCTCCTTGAGTAAACCAAAAGCGGTCACCGGAAGCGGCCACCGGAAACCTTCCCGTGACCCCGGAAAACGCACGGCATGGTTATAAAACCGACACCGCTGCATTGTCAATCACTTCACACCAACGCATCGCGACCACTTTTGTGGGGGAACTGCTCCCCCTTTAGGGGGACGCCAGCGAAGCATTGCCCGTGGGCAAAGTGGCAAAATGCACAGAACTACCGGATTGTTGCAACGCCGTAGTTAGGGAGAGGCGACCAGTCGACGAAACAATAGACCTTCTGCGGTGCCAGACCAGGCCTGCGCCGGAGTTCAAATTCGAAGAAATAGTGGTAAGTGCCTGCACCATAGATGATGAGGTCTGTGCCAAATAACTCATTATTCTCTGAAGAGGCGGAGACGGAAGACTTTCCTACGGCAGCAGATGCCCACCCGCTATATGGCGGAGGCGTTCCTGTGGGTGCATATCTGAGAAGGGCACCCGTGATCATTTCGCAGTCCTTGTTATCACCCTGTTTGCCTGTACAGCCATGAATGTAGATCTCCATCATTATCCTCTGAGTATTCCCTGCTGAGGCAGTGTACGATTTTGGATTGATGATGCCGCACGTGACCTCGTCTCCCCAAATGAATGACGGATTGGTGCCGACATCAACGGGTATCTGTCCTGCTTCCGCGAGGCTTTTGGCGGAACCTTCCCTGTCGCAGTACACCCAGTGTTTCCCATCATCCATGGTAAAGCGAGCGGCCAGATTGTAGTTTCCCGTACTGAGTGTAAGCGCTGCCATGTATTCGTCGTTGTTGGCTGCACTCTCGCCTCCAAATTGCGCATTGCGCGTAGCTCTTCTCCATGTATATCTGGACGGATCACTTGTGAGCAAGCTGCTGTAACCCACTTCTGCCCTGAGTTCCCGACATCTCGTATCCGAATTTGGCGTGCAGCCGTTCTTGTAGACCTCGACGTAAGCGTTAAAAGGCTCGTTCGTGAAGGCTGTGCGCTGGACATAGTTAAACCGGCACCAGTCGATGGTATTGACTTTTGTGTAAGTAAATGTTCCTGCGCTGCGCGGTTCTGTGCCATCCGCGTGCACCATCACCACAACGCTGCCGCTTCCCTCGGGAACAATGACGATGATCGCATCCTCAAATGAGAAGACATCATCTGGCTTAATAATGCTGTCACCTTCGACACACACCGCGCCGAAACAGACTTTCGTGGTGCTCTCCAGATTTTTGCCGCCAATGGCGATGGGATCCCCTGCAACCCCGCTGCTGGGTTCCATGGTGAGGGCACCAACGCCACCTGCCGTGTAAGTAAACGTGCCTGCATTGAGCGGCGCATGGCCCTCCACATGAACCATCACCGCAACGCTGCCGCTTCCTGCTGGAACGATGACCATGATCGCATCCTCAAACTGGAAAAATTCGTTCGGCTTGATAATGTCATCGCCTTCGGCACACACTGTGCCAAAACAAACCTTCGTGGTTTTCTCCAGATTTTTGCCTCGAATGGCGATGGGATCTCCTGCGGCGCCGCTCGTGGGTTCCATGGGAGGAGACAGCAGACTCGGGGCGGAGCTATCCCCTCCACCCTGACACAAAAAACTACCCTTAAGGACAGACTGATTTTCGCCAGAGCGGATGGATACGTCCACGTAACCTGAGCAACCCTCCGGAACAAAAGCCATCGCCTTCCTCTCTGGATCATTCATCATGTCGACGGACCATATCTCACGGCATGTGTCACCAAAACACGTCGACATTCCGGTTTTTATATTCTGGCCAACAAAGTTGACCGCATCGCCTGGTTTACCACTGGCTGGCACCACCGCGGTGAGACGAATGGGCCCATCCCCGGGATTGCCTGGATCCTGGCAATAAAACCCGCCAGGGAGAATGGACTCGTTCTTGCCCGCTTTGATCGACACATCCACATAACCCGAACAGCCCTCGGGCACGGTGCCGTATGTGTGCGCGCTATCCTGAACAGAATTTATTTTTTGACACTTTTTGCCAAAGCAGACACTCATGTTGAGCTTAACGTTTTCGCCAGAAAAATACACCTGCTGGCCGGGTGCACCCGCATCCGGGCTTACCGAGTGCAAAACAGGCACAACGCCGCCAAAATCATCCTCCCCGCAGGAAAGCATCACCAAACTCAACAAGATCAAAAAAATGCCACACCTACACCTCATGCCATCCCTCCTTTACACATTGGCAAAGCATACGCCTGTCAAAAAACAGTCACGGAAATGCCTGCATAGCGAGCATGAATTTGCAAAATTTATGCCGTACACGGGCAACACAACAGGAGGGTGTTGCGGGTAATGCTCTAGGGCTGAACGCGCCACGACAGGGTAAAACGTTCCATGCCGCGCTGCACGACGACGTCGCAGCCCGAAGCCTCACGAAGGGCGCTCCACCTCTGAAAGTAGGCGTCTGGCGTCTGGATGATGCGCCCATCAACGGATACAATGATGTCGCCTTCGATCAGGTCAACACCTTCGAAGGGGACGTACAATTCGACGACGCGATAGCCCAGGAGCTGCACGCCATCGCGGATGGGGTCGAGTGCCATGCGGGACAGAACGCTTGCAGGGGGAAGACCGAAGAATGCCTCATAGTCCTGGCGGCTCACGCTAAAGGTGCGCTCGGGCCGGGATGCAATATTCTGCGCCGGCGTTGACGTTTGCTCTGTCTCAGGGGAGGTCGCGCGCCCAACCGAAATATCAACGGACGAGCCCATGCTGACGCTTGAGGCGGGCGATGCTTCGATGGCTTCGGCATAGCGAGCCTCTTCTCTGGCCGACATCACCGACGGCGGCGATGTTGCACAGCCTGCGGCCCAGGTGAATACCATCGCACATGCGCCAACCCGGCAAACACTCCGTTTCATGCCCTCTACTCCTTCCTGCGCGTTCGACCATGCCGGCTGCGCCTCTGACCGGCTTACATGCTGCAGACAGGTGAACAAAATCGCGCACCGCGGTCTTCACCCCTTGCGATATCGCTATAGCGCGCTATAAATCTTAAGGCCAATATTCGACTTACCCAACGAGGGAGGCAGCGATGGGGCAACAGGATACATTTTTAGTCTTTCCCGGGCTGTTCTCAACAGCACTCACCTTTGGCCTGATGGCTTTCGGCCTGCTCGGACAGGGGTTCGTTCCGCGTGCAGAGGCTTCGACCGTCGTCGAGCTCTCACCGCAGGCCCGCGTCGACCTGGCCAGCGTCATTGTGTACGGCCGCATTGTCGATCTCACCGTCATTGAGCCCACCGAAGCCATGCCGTTTGCCATGACACAATACACGCTCAGTGTCATCGAATGTCTCAAAGGCTGCGAGGCTCAGGAAACGATAACCTTCCTGACGCGCGGCGGCCCCTTTGCCGATGCCGTGCAAATTGTCACGGGGGAAGCTGTCCTGGCAGAGGGTGAAACGGTGGTTGTTTTCCTCGAACGCGTAAAGCGATATGGCAACGCCCTGCTGCCGCTGGGGTTGGCCCAGGGGGCATATGTTGTCGAAGCAGAGAAGGAAAGCCTTGCCGGCCGGCCCAGGCGGCTGCGGCGAGCACCGGAGGCACGCACGCCTGGCGAGTTTGATTTGCCTTCTTCAGCACAGCACCGCCATACGCGCAGTGATGTCGCGCCCATGGCGCTGGATCCGTTCCTCGATCAGATTCGACAGCGCGTCGCAGTGACGCGCCAGCAAGGTGCCAGGCCATGATCAGGTTTATCCCTGCCCTGGCTTTCGCCCTCGGATTAACCCTGATCTCAGCCACTGCCCTGGCCTGGGAACAAACGGCCACCTGTGGCAACGACTCCCCCTGTCTGCCAGGTCAAACGCCCATCCTGACCTTCTGGGCAACACCCTGCATCGCCTTTCATCTCACCGACCAGGTTTCCCCCAGGCTCTCGGCGGATCAAAACATCACCCTCGAACAGGTTCAGACGATCACCAGGGTTTCCCTTTCCGAATGGCATCGCCCGGAACTTTCCTCTCTGACACCGCATCTTTCGGGGCTTACAAACGAAACGCGCATGGGGTTCAATCCCTATACCACCCGCAATGCCAATATCATTGTCTTTCGCGACGAGTGGGAGGAATCCGCCACCATCATGGCCCTGACGACCGTCACGCATCAGGTCAATACCGGCCAAATCCACGATGCAGACATCGAAATCAACACACAGTACTACCGCTTTGGCATTGTCACGGACGACAACCCGCACGTCGTCGATCTTCAGAACACGCTGACACACGAGCTGGGCCATGCCTTTGGCCTGGCGCACTCAGACGACCCCGAAGCGACCATGTTTGCCTACTCCGATTATGGCGATATCCGCATGAGATCGCTGGCTCAGGATGACCTGGAGGCCATCGCCACGCTCTACCCGCCCTCAGATGCCGTCTGCCAATTCAAGGACAGCTATTTTAAGGCACCGCCCTACGCCATGAATGCCCCCCCGCCCAGCGATGGCTGCGCCACCTCACTTCTGAGCGCCCGCTCACCGCACTATCTCGGCGTCGCCATGTTCTGTTTCTGCCTCTGCATGGCGCTAAGACGCAGGCAACTCAAGCCGCTGCATGTCACACGCAAGTCTTCACCACCGCAAACGCACCAGGACCCACCGCCATGATCGAGAACAACGCAAAAATCTATGTCGCAGGGCACCGCGGACTCGTCGGCTCGGCCATCATGCGAAGCCTTGCCAAAAAAGGCTACCACAACATCGTCGTCCGAACACACGACGAACTCGATCTGACATGCGGTGCCAATGTCGAGCACTTTTTCGAAACCGAAAGGCCGGAAGCCGTCTTCCTGGCCGCCGCAAAAGTCGGCGGCATTAAGGCCAATGCCACCTACCCTGCCGATTTCATCCGCGAAAATCTGCTCATCGCCACCAACGTCATCAACAGCGCCTGGCGCTTCGGGGTCAGACACCTGCTTTTTCTGGGCTCAAGCTGCATCTACCCCAAACACTGCCCCCAGCCCATTCTCGAATCCTACCTGCTGACAGGCCCCCTGGAACCCACCAACGAACCCTACGCCATCGCCAAAATCGCCGGCCTGAAACTCTGTGAGTTCTTCAATCAGCAATACGGCACGCGATTCCTGCCCGTCATGCCCACCAACCTCTACGGCCCCGGCGACAACTACAATCTCTTCACAAGCCACGTCATCCCGGCCCTCATCCGAAAACTGCATGACGCCAAACATGCCGCCCTGCCCCACATCGAACTCTGGGGCACAGGCACGCCCCTGCGCGAGTTCCTCTACGCCGACGACCTCGCCGATGCCTGCACCTTCCTGCTGTTTGAAACAGATGCCAACGAGTGCATCAACATCGGCACAGGCTCTGACATCACCATCGCCGAACTGGCCCATACCATCGCAAAAATCGTCGGCTACGAAGGCGACATCCGCTTTGACCACATCCACCCCGACGGCACGCCACGAAAGTGCCTCGACGTCTCAAAGCTGCATGCCTATGGCTGGCAAGCCAAAACACCACTCCACGAAGGACTCAGGCACGCCTACGAAGATTTCCTCACAGGCAACTTCAGAGCATGATGCCCATTATATTATTGATATTAACGCCAATAACCTGCAACCCTAACTTAATCAGCGACCCCAGGCTAGCAGCTTTATCTGAATAACGATTGCATCCTCATCAAAGAACAGTCAAAAAATCAAAGTATTTCATCAAAACTCAAGATAATAATCCCCTTCAGCTACTTCAACGAAAGACTGCTTTAGTCTCGAAATTTCTGGAGAAAATTTATCATATTGATTCAAAAAATACACAAACGCATCACCACGATAATCACAGTACTGTTTTTCTCCTTGCTGAAGTACCCAAAATGGATGGTCATTATCCTTATCAAATAACCACTGAAAAAACTCCTCGTGCAATTCACACAATTTTTCTTGTGTAATCTCTTTTGGAAGTTCCACAATATCAAAATCATCATCCCCAAACATCAATGAAATAATCATATAGAATCCCCTCTTTAAATCACAGGAATATGTCCAGTTTTCCCGATATGAATGTGTAAATCTTGATTTGTTTTCCCAGGTCTTGTTGGATGACTTTCTGGTCCATGATTCGGGACATTAAACTCCTTAGCCCATGCGAGTAAAATTGCTGCTTCCGCATTTGTTAAACCACCTTTAGCTTTCGCTTCTTTCGCAAGTGCTATCACGGCTTGTTGGTCTTCATCGTATCTGGCTGAGTGAGACGATTGCGCTAGTTGCGGTGAAGCTTGAGCCGCTACAACCTGACTAGTCTGCTGCGCTGCCTGAAGTGTTTGTACCTGCTGCACAGTTTGAGGTGAACCCGCCATAACCAAACCTGTCTGCGCTACAGCCTGAGAAGTCGATGCCTGTCCAGCAGCCATCTCCACCCTCGCCCGCTCCTCAGTCCTCAGCGCCAACAATGCATCGCCATCCACCTTATCAAGCGCCCTCTGCTCATCAAGCTTACCATTCCCCAATTGCCAGCTGTTATGCGCTTCGCGCGTCATGCCGGGTGGCAAGTCGCCATCGGGGCCTTCTTTCGATTTGAACCAAGCCTCCAGGCGCGCTTGCTCTGGATCTCGCTTGGCCTTAAGTTCATCTTCATGCGCTTTAAGCAGCTTCGAATTGTTAAGATTCACCCCCAAATTGCCATGCTTGTTCCCCTCTAGCGCATCAGTCATACCCGTGGGATTAAATGCCAAACCATTGACGAAATTCTTCCCATCTTTGGTAAAACTGTTCATTCCCTCGGCACCGCTAACGAGGCCACCCAGTTTGCTGTCACCACCATACATCGAATTGCGCGCCATCTGAGCATCCCTGGCCCTCTGGTCGCTCTTTTCCTTTTTTTCTTTTTTGGTCTTCGGCCGTTTACCCACCAGCGCCTCAATAAAGCTGCCAACCGCTTTCTCGACCGCATCCTGAATCTTCTTAATGATCGGCTTAAGCTTCGCACCGACATTAATACCCACCAGACGCGCCACGAGATCAATCACCAGCGGAATCGCCTGGCACAGTGTCGCCTCGACCGCATTGGCTACCGGCCCCTCATCCCCTTGGGCTGCCGCGCCCATGATGCTCAAAATGGCACTGATAAGACCGGAAATCTTGCTCAGGTTCTCCGAAATGATTGTACAAATCATAGGCAGCCTTCAGCGCCGCTGCAATTGCACCCACAGGATTGCACATGAGGACGAGTTTTTCGATGCCCTTCTTAATGAGCATCTGCACAACCTCTTTCAAAACTGCACTAAAAAGCTCATCCTTAACATTGGCAAAGTTTACGATGATCTGACTGATTACGGCTTCAATACCTTTACTCTGAAGATCCTTAAGAAAAGTCAATACCGGGTCCTTCTCCTCTGTAGCCTCGACAGCAGGCGCCGTTTCTACAGTATCCCCAACCTGACCCTTCTCAGCATCCGGGGCATTCGCTTCCGCATCCTGCGCCGCTGTATCTATCGTCGGATCCTTCGCACTAAAGAACTTGATGATCTTCGAGACATCAAACCCAAGGATGCTGAAACAGAACTGTATAATGCCGGGCACGCTAAAGAGATTGTCAGGCACTTTGACGCCCGTATCCCCAAGCCAGATACTCAGCAAATTGCCAAACATCACCTTCAGGTTCTCTACAATGTTTTCCGCAAATTGCTTAAACCCGGCAACGATACCACGCCCCAGCGTGGAGAAAAACTGCCCCGGATTCGATATAATATCCCGAAGCGCACTAAAGGCCGCCGAAAAAATGCTCGGATCGATGCCGGCAAATGTGCACGCAGCCTCGAAAATCTTCTTCAGGATTTGGCCAATGCCCGTCTCCATGATCGCCTTGGCGAGCGCTTCGAGCGCATCAAGCGCCGCAAGAAGGGCAGCCTGAATGGCCTTGAGCGCGGCTTTGAGGCCTTCGATAAGCGCCGCGATGGCATCCTTCAGCCACTGAACGATTGCCTCAATCGCGGCTTTGACGGCCTCAATGATCGCATGGACGATTGCCTTGAGCGCCTCAATAAGCGCTGACACAAGGGCTTTAAGCGCCTCAAAAAGCGCACGAAGCTTCTCCGCAAGCGCTTTGCTGAGCTTCGCCACGAAGTTGATAAAACCCTCAACCAGGCTGTTGATCAACTGGCGCGCCTTGTCGAAAATCTCCTTCACCTTCGATTTGAGCCAATCAAGCGCCTGCTTCGCCGCATCGACGACCTTATCCCACCACGATTTCTTCTTATTCTCGCCCTCTTTCCCTGCGGCTGCCTCATCACGCTTGGCCGCATCGTACTCGCTGTCGACCTTCGATTGCGTCAGACGCTTCTCGGCATCAATTTCGGCACGCGCCGCATCCGTATCCGCCTTGGCTTCGGCCGCCTTCCCCTCGATCTCGCTGTCAAAACCCGCCTTCTCGCTGTCCAGCTGGCTGTTAAGTTCCTGCCCCTGCTGCTCAATCTCGGCCTCCTCATCAAGATGGGCCTTGTCTCGCGCCGCTGCCACATCGCTGTCACACTGTTCAAGCGAATCGTCGACAGACTTGTCATGTTCCTCGTAGGCCTGCTTTTCGTTTGCCTCTGCCGCCTTCAGGCTATCGACATTCTGCGCCGCAAACTCGCTCGCATCCAGAATCTCCGCTGCCTCGCCCTCAAGAAGATCCAAATCCTCGCCTTCAATACTGCCAGTTGAATTGTATTCTGGCTTCGAAATCTCGATCTTCTCGATCACAACATCTGCGAAACCACGCTTCTCAAGGGTTCGGTCGATATCGCCATGCGCCGTGGCGCCATCCGCCTGAGCCGCAACCTTTTCCGAATCGGCCATCTGGCCGGCCATCTCAATGGCACTCTCATCCGCCTCAATGGGAAGAATAGAATGCGTGAGGGCGAGCTATTTGCTTTGCAAATACGCTCGCCCAAGCTGCTATCTGCCGATTGGCAGATACGCAGCTCTTAAATGCTGCGTACGGATACCACCCACCAACCACCGCGCCAACTGGTGCGATGGCGGTGCGTAGCAATTCAAAACTTTCTCTTATACAGTTGTCAAAGAATCAGCGCAGTTACGCGAGACTTACATCAATCTCGAAAAAAGTCATCATCGGTTGCTATGAATCATCTAGCTCCAAACTGCTGATGCTCCTTCTCTATACTTGCCGAGCTCCTTGTCTGTAAAGTCCCACATCTCACTGCATGAACCACTCCAAGAGACCATGTCAATGGAAACTCTATTTTACCCGCCACTCACAATTTTGTTATGAACTTGCCAAAGCTCTCTGAGTCGTATGCAAATTTTTGTGCTATTTTGAAACTTTAATCAAAAAATCCTCCAAAACTTTTTTTGTTACAACACCAGCCTTAAGAATTGATTCTTTCACTCTGTCTATCAGGAATGGAGTATTAAGAATCATTTGCTTGCTTTCTGGTGTTGTGAAACTTCTCAATGAGTCTACACAAGTCTCAAAAAGTTCTTTGTCATCACTTGAATCTAACAAGACAAGCAGTATTTTCAGTTCATCTTCACTAGTTCCATTACCAAGACAATAAGCTAACCGCTTTTGCCAATCAATTGATTTGAGCAGGGCTTCATCACACAATGCAATCCAATCATGTTGCGAAAACCTTAACAGCATATCTTGTGCAATTGGAACTGCTTCGTCATACCAATAGCCTTCAGTAAAATACCCAGACAAATAAGCATCAAACTCTTTGTACATTTTCGAGAACCTCAGAAATTACTTACTAACAGCAGAAAAACCATCTAAAATTTGTGTAACCCCACCGCCTGTCGGATAAGCAGACACAACATTATCCGATAATTTGATTACCTCAATTTGAACACCATTGAGCGTTGTTCGATGCAGACTCGCCCCATCAGAAACACGCTCTCCTATCATCGGCGTATCACCTGTAGCCTTAACACTAGCAATTATTTCGCTATCTGACCAACTATCTGGAAATAAAAAACTAGTCTTGATTTTTGACAAATTTCCGTCCGGATATTGAGTAACAAACTTAACTTTTGATGTTCCATCAGGATTTACGCGAATAACCTCGACTGCATAGTTTTCATGTGTATCATTAATACTGGGTGAATGACCTCCAATAAGTTCATTTTTACCTGGTGATCGCCTCGTTCCCCATAGTATTTTATTTTCCATATCTGAACTAATGATAGTGCTTGAGCTGGCTTCGTTTTTTTGCTCCACAACACTTAGTGTACCAACCACACTCTGCGCAGCAAACTCCCTCTCCCTCTCCCTTTCCATATGCTCAGTCGCCCTCTGCGCCGCCATCGCTCCTGCATCAATTTTCCCATCTGCCAACTGCCACTTATTGAACTCCTCGCGCGTCATGCCAGGGGGCAAGTCCCCATCAGGACCTTCTTTCGATTGGAACCAGGCATCCAGGCGTGCTTGCTCAGCTTTAGCCGCCTCATGCTTCTGGAGCGTCTCTGCGCTGATCGTGCTCATCACCCGATTGCGCGTCTCCAAATCTCTTCGGCTATGCCCTGCTGCAAGATAGGCTCTGTCGGACTCGGCTTGCGCCTGCGTTTTGGCCTTATCGGCGGCCGCCGCTTCATTTCGGCGCGCTCTGTCTGCGCCGATGCTGTCCCAAACCGTGGGGTTATACTTCTTGTCGAGCTCGGCGAGTTGCTTGCGTTCCTCGGCCGACCAGCCCTCCGCGTCGGCGATGCGGTGCATCTCCGCCAGATATCGCTGCGCTTCGTGCTTAGGCATCTGATCGATAATGCCATCACGGCGCGCCTGTTCGGCATGCGCCATCTCCTTGCGCATGGCTTTCTGATCGGCCTTTGTCGCCGTCCCATTCGCAATGCGCTTTTGACGCTCCTCATACTGCTTGCGGATCTGCTCATCTTTGCGCTTCTGCTCATAATGCGCATCCGCAGCCTGCACCGTCTTCGAGTTATTGAGGTCGAGGAAACTGCCCTCTTTCTTCCCTTCAATGACCTTCGTAACGCCCTTCAGACTGACCACATATTCCTTCTGAGC
>Ga0209737_10000504_pt1 | contig 31681 bp, 28 predicted proteins | sample TergutCu122P3_FD_187284 | JGI IMG/M metagenome (GOLD analysis project Ga0209737, IMG submission 187284) | Cubitermes ugandensis P3 segment gut microbial communities from Kakamega Forest, Kenya - Cu122 P3 (SPAdes) (version 2) | ecosystem: Host-associated > Arthropoda: Insects > Digestive system... | reverse complement strand
GGCATGACGTTCAATACGGCCAAAAGCGCATTCCGTGCATTGACCGATTTAGGCATTGTCGTTGCCGCCGACGAGATCAAATATGGCAAGTACTATACCTATGCCGATTATCTGGCACTGCTCAACCGCGATGCTTGACATGCCCACAAAAAACCGCAAAGACCGCTGACCATGGCCGCCAAAAAAAACCAATCCCCCACCTTGAACACTGCGCCTTTGCTAAACGACATCCGCAGCCTGATCGAGACTGCGCGCCAGCATGTGGCACAGACGGCCAACGCAACCTTGACCATGCTCTATTGGCATGTTGGTCAGCGCATCCGCAATGAGGTGCTGAAAGACGGGCGAGCCGAATACGGTGAGGAAATTTTGCCGACACTGTCGGCAAAATTGGTGCAGGACTACGGTCAGGGTTTCAGTGCAAGGAATCTGGCGCGCATGGTGCAATTTGCCGAGGTCTTTCCTGACGAAAACATTGTCGTGACGCTGTCACGACAATTGAGCTGGAGTCACTTCATCGAAATCCTACCACTCAAACAGCCACTGGAACGCGAGTTCTACGCCGAAATGAGTCGTATAGAACGCTGGAGTGTGCGCACCTTGCGCGAGCGCATCGGCAGCCAGTTGTACCTGCGCACAGCTATCGCCAAGAAGCCAGAAAACGTGGTGCAAGCGGAAATCAACCATCTGCGCGCAGGCGGACAAATGACACCCGATCTCGTATTTCGCGATCCTTACATGCTGGACTTTCTGGGTCTGCCGCATGGTTACAGCGAGCGTAATCTGGAAGAAGCCATCCTGCGCGAGATGGAGCGTTTCCTGCTGGAACTGGGCGTAGGCTTTACCTTCATGGCGCGGCAAAAGCGCATCTCGGTGGACAACAAGGATTTTTATCTCGATCTGTTGTTCTACCACCGTCACCTGAAACGACTGGTGGCAGTGGAACTGAAGCTGGAAGAGTTCCAGCCTGCGCATAAGGGGCAGATGGAGTTGTACCTGCGCTGGCTCGACAAGCATGACCGTGCGGTGGGTGAAGAACCGCCCATTGGCCTGATCCTGTGTGCCAGTGCTGGAGCCGAGCAGGTGGAACTATTGGATCTGGACGCCTCCAATATCCGTGTGGCCGAATATCTGGCGCATATTCCCGACATGAAGCTGTTGCAAGCGCAACTGCATCGCGCCGTACTGTTGGCACGCGAACGCGCCGCACTACTCCAGATTGATTCGCCCGAACCTGCGCCTTCCCGCAGTACCGTCAAGAAATATCGCAAGAAGAAAGATTCCTGACCATGGCTACCAAAAACCCCAAATCCCCTCTCGTCGTTGACGCCTTGAAGCATGAGGGGTATTGGCAGGACCGGGTGATTCTGAGCGACAATCTGCACTTACACTACTATCACAACGCTCATTTCACAGAAATATTGATCATGAATTGTTGGAGTAAAATATGAAGTTCTGGGTTGGCGTAACAGACAACGATTGGTTTAACTTTCTGAGTCAATCGGCTCCTGATGAGGTCAATTTCTGGCAACCCCGAGGAGCAACCGCTTTCGCTTTTCTGGAGCCAGGTTCCCCATTCCTGTTTAAACTCAAACGCCCTTTCAATCATATTGCGGGAGGCGGCTATTTTGTAAAATCGACTTCACTGCCACTGTCCATCGCTTGGGAAGTATTCGAAAGCAAGAATGGTGCTGGACAACGAATCGAATTCGAGAAAATGATCCGTAAGCTGCTTTCCGCCGATTCCACTGTGAGGGATCCGGAAATCGGTTGTACGGTACTCTCCAACCCCTTTTTCTGGCCGCAAAAGGATTGGATACCCAAGCCGATTGGCTTTGCCGCCAATATTGTCCGGGGACGCTACTACGATACCGCCAAGGCATCCGACACGCGCCTTTGGGATGAGGTGCAGTCGCGCTTGATGGCGCAGCCTGGTGAGTCGCGCCGGGTTAGCGAACCCGGGCCACAGAGGCGATATGGAGACCCCAGACCGGTGCCGCCCAGACTGGGGCAAGGAGCCTTCCGGGTGCTGGTTACCGATGCCTACCGGCGGCATTGTGCGCTGACCGGCGAGTCCACCTTACCCGTGTTGGAGGCTGCACACATCCTGCCCTATGCGGAAAATGGCCCGCACGATCCCGCCAACGGAATGCTGTTACGTTCCGATTTTCACAAACTGTTTGACATCGGCCTAGTAACCGTTACCCCGGATTACCACATCGAAGTCAGTCAACGCATCCGCGAAGAATGGTTCAATGGGAAGGCCTACTATCGCCTGCATGGTCAGCCATTATCCCAACTGCCGGAAAATCCGGCCTATCGTCCTAGCGCAGTTTATCTACGCTGGCACAACGAGAATCGCTATGTGGGATAGTACAAAGTTGAGCCTCTTCGTCCGCCACGCCTACTTTCTGGGCGCGAACGACCCCTACAAATCCCTCAAAACCACCCTCAAGGCCGAAATCGACCCCGACGCCTGGGCTACACTCAACAGCGATACTTCACGACCTTTCGACAAGCCGAAGTCCGGGCGCATCGCGGTGAAGGTGATCAATCATCTGGGGGATGAGGTGATGAAGGTGTTTAGGGTGAACTCATGAGTTACGAGGCTTTTGTTTATAAAGTGATGATTTCATGCCCTAGCGATGCTCATGAAGAGCGCAATATTGCCCGTGAAGTTATCTATAGCTGGAACTCTGTGCATTCGGAAGCTAGCAGAAAGGTTCTTCTGCCAGTAGATTGGCAGCACGATACTGTACCTGATGCCTCTAGCCCACCTCAGCAAAGTATCGATGAGCAGATCACAAATAAAGCTGATATGCTGATTGCCGTTTTTAAGCATAATCTTGGTTCGTCAACTGATAAAGAAAAAAGTGGAACTATCGAAGAAATTAAGAAGGTCATCGAACTACAAAAACATGTCTTGTTGTATTTCTCAAATAAGAGTGTTCCACAAAATATGGTTAGCCAGTATGTTTCCTTGGCAGAATATAAAGAACAAACAAAAGCCGAATCATATTATCGTGAGTACTCGTCAACTAATGATTTTCGCGAGAAACTATCGCAACATATTCAACAAAAGGCGCATGATTTAAAAAACACAGTCTCAAGCAACAATCCAAATATTATTCGTTCTGTAATTATCAATGATTTGGCTCTATCAATTTTGAAAATTGCTGTTGAGAGAGATTTTGTTCACTATAAAAAGAGGGAGCTTACTTGGTGGTCAGCAGATGCTGTAATTCACGTAGCTTATACTGCTGATACAGCCAGAAAAAAAGCTGAGTTAGATGATGCCATTAAAACTCTTGAGCAAGAAGGTTTCATTTGCGCAACGAATAGTAGCCGTAACTGCTTTTCAGTCACCAAGGCAGGATATGATTTTATAGACTCACAAAGCTAGGAATATTGATTGAGATGAACTTCCGCCTCGCCGACACCTTCACCGACAGCCTCGCCCGCCTCACCGGCGAGGAGCAGAAACTCGCCAAGACCACGGCCTTCGACCTGCAGATGAATCCGGTAAACCCGGGCATGCAGTTGCACCGGGTCGAGAACGCGAAAGACAGGAACTTCTGGTCGGCCAGGTAGGACGCGATCTGCGACTCATCGTACACCGCACGGCATCGAGCTTTCTGCTGTGCTATGTGGCGCATCACGACCAGGCCTACCGCAAGCTGGAGGTGCATCCAACAACAGGTGCAGCGCAATGGGTGGAAATCCGAGAGCGTGTCGAAGAAATTCTCGTCCCGAAATATGTGGAAACCACGGTTTCGGTCAGGCCCAATCTGTTCGGCAAATACAGCGACGATGAATTGCTGGCCTATGGCGTGCCGTCCGACTGGCTGACCGATGTACGCGCCGTGACCGACGAAGATACGCTGCTGTCACTGACGGATCATCTCCCCGCAGAAGCCGCAGAAGCCTTGCTTGAGTTAGCCACAGGAGGGCAGCCTGTGTTTGCGATGGCTGCCCCCGCAGGAGCCGATCCGTTCGCTCACCCCGATGCGCAGCGCCGCTTCCGTGTGATGAATGACTTGGAAGAACTGGAGCGCGCACTCGATTTTCCCTGGGATAAGTGGACGATCTTCCTGCACCCCGCACAACGGCAGTGGGTGGAGCGGGACTACAACGGCCCGGCGCGCATTGCAGGCTCGACAGGCACGGGCAAAACCATTGTGGCCTTGCATCGGGCAGTGTTCCTGGCGCGCAACCACCCGGAGAGCCGCGTTCTGTTGACCACGTTCTCCGACACGCTGGCCTATGCGCTGCACGACAAACTGCGGCGCTTGATCAGCAACCAGCCCCGATTGGCAGAACGGTTGGAAGTGCTGTCGCTGAACGCCATTGGCAAGCGGCTGTACCAGGCGCAGATTGGGCCGGTGCGTGTGGCTTCGCGCGAACAACTGCGCGAACTGATGCAATCCGCCCGGAACGAATGCGCGCTGGAGGGCATGAAGTTCAGTCTCTCGTTCCTGTTCACCGAATGGGAGGAAATGGTCGATGCCTGGCAACTCGACCATTGGGAGGCGTACCGCGACATCAAACGACTGGGACGCAAGACCCGGTTGTCCGAAGCCCAACGCGCGACCCTGTGGCAAGTGTTCGAGGCCATGCAGCGCGAGTTGGCAGACCAGGGGCTGATGACCTGGGCGCGACTGTTCACGCAGCTTGCACTGGAACAGTCCCGGCGCGCTGGCCGGGAACCGGTCTTTGATTACGTGGTGGTGGATGAAGCCCAGGATCTCAGCGTACCCCAACTGCGTTTTCTGTCCGCTCTGGCCCCCGCCGCGCCCAACAGCTTGTTCTTCGCGGGCGACCTGGGGCAACGCATTTTTCAACCGCCGTTTTCATGGAAATCGCTGGGCGTGGACGTGCGCGGACGGTCGTGCATATTGCACATCAACTACCGCACCTCGCATCAGATCCGTGTCCAGGCGGATCGCCTGCTGGGTCCCGAAGTGTCGGATGTGGACGGCAATACCGAAGATCGTCGTGGCACCGTGTCAGTGTTCAATGGGCCGAACCCAGGCATCAGACTCTTCAGCGACGAAGATCAGGAGATTCGCGCCGTAGCGGACTGGCTACGCACCCGGGCAACACTTGGCGTGCCTGTGCGCGACATGGCAATCTTCGTGCGCTCCGATGCGCAGATGGCGCGCGCACGGGCGGCGGCTGATCTTGCCGACGTGGCGCATACGGTGCTCGATGACAGGCTGGCCCCCATTACCGCAATGCCCGGCACCGCCCCGGACATACTGAACATATCCACCATGCACCTGGCCAAAGGACTGGAATTCAGAGCCGTTGCCGTGATGGCCTGCGACGATGAAGTACTGCCGTTGCAAGAACGCATCGAATCCGTGGCCGACAGGGCCGATCTGGAAGAGGTCTACAACACGGAGCGGCATCTGCTCTATGTGGCGTGTACACGCGCACGTGATGAGTTGCTGGTCACAGGGGTAGAACCAGGATCAGAGTTTTTGCAAGATATGAACTGTAGAAATTCAGACTTGATCTGACAATTCTCTTTTCGCTGGTATCGATGGGGTTCATGCGCTGCCCCCCTTCTTCTCTTACACGGCTTGTACCAACCACACGTTTTCGTCCTCATATAGCGTCACCATTTGGCAGCTTTTTGGGCAACAGTTGCGACAGACTCTCCACTTTATGCGACAATGCATCATCGAAGTGACCTGAGAGGCTCCCATGTCTGAGCGCATCAATGCCCGCCTGTCCCAACCCCTGGCCGAGTTCGTGGAACGGATGGTCGGCGAAGCCGGTCTTTACGAAACCCCCAGCGAATATGTGCGTGATCTGATCCGCCGCGACATGGAGCGGCGTGAGAGCCAGATAGTGCAGGATGCCATCCTGAGCGGTTACCGCGACTTGGCTGCGGGGCGCGTTTTTACGTCGAGTGGCAACTTCAAGACTGACATGGCGATGCTTGAACGCAAGGAATCCGATGGCTGGAAATGACGGCCCATCGCCCGCTATATTCCTCCTGACCCGCAACGCGGCACTGGAACTGACCCCTTCGTTCCGTGCCGAGGTCGAACGTCTGAAGCGGAAAGTGTAATGCCTGGTGTCGTAGTTCTTGCCCTCGGCGGCAGTTATTCGAAAATTTCGAATAACTGACTCTTCCTGCAACGTCGGAAAACACCTTTTTCAGATAAAAAACCGTCCCCTGACCTCATCCGGGATGCTCATGCCGGTGACTTCGGCGCGCTTGAGCAATTCCCAGTAGTAGCGGTAGGAGGCGCGGTCGTGCAATTTTCCGTGGTGCTGGATCGGCCCCCAATCCTTATCCTGGGCGGCGGAGAGGATGTCGGCGGCGGCCTGGACTTCGGAAAAATCGGGGCGCATGGCGTCCACGATGGGAGCAATCTGGTTCGGGTGGATGCTCCACATGCGCAGGTAGCCGAATTCCCGGCGGGCGCGCAAGGCGTCGTCGCGGATGATGGCGATGTCCTTCAATTCCGTGGTCACGTTATGCGAGGGTACGATGCCGTTGGCCAGGGCTGCGGCGCTGATTTCGCACTTGGCGCGGGCAATCAGCGGATGCTCGAACTGGCCGGGGCTTTTCATCGCCTCGCCCGGAATGGCCCCGTGGTGCCCTGAGACGAAATCCATCAGACCGAAATCCAGCGACTCGACGCCAGGCAGCGCGGCAATTTGCCAGACTTCGCGCAAGGCGCCGTGGGTTTCGATCAACACATGCACCGGAATTTCGCGGCCCAGTCCGCATTGGCGTTCAATCTGGCGCAGGGCGTCGATCTGCGTTGCGACATCGGCGACACCGCAGGGTTTGGGCAAGGTGAGGAAGGGCAACCGGACGCCAGCCTGATGCACCAAAATTTCCAGATCCTGCCGCCAATGCGCGTGGCGCACGTCATGGATGCGGGCGCCGACGCGGTTGTAGCGGTTGTCACCGGACATGATGAGGGAGGCCGCCATTTCGGCGTGCTCGCGCTCGGCCCCGGCATGGGCGCCGTCCTCGCAGTCGCAGGTGATGTCGAAAATCGGCCCGAGTTCCTGCTGCCATTGCAGCGCTTTTTTGATCAGCTTTTCCGAACCGGCGTAATGGTCGACGACAGGCAGGACGGGAAAGGGCTTTTCACCGGCAAAAAGGATGTCTTTGGGATGGCGCATGGCGTTCAGGCAGAGTAGAGAGGCCGCAACATTCTACTGCGTCCTTCCGGTGGGGTTGAATGACTTGCCGGATTACAGCATGTCCTTGATGGTTTCGGCCTCTTCAGTCAGATCATAGGTTAATGGGACTGACTTGTTGTTGCCATGATTCCCCTCCTCCGCAGAGCCTCGGTGCGCTGAAAATGCGCTGCTTGTCCTTGTTGATGTACTATGCCCAGCGCTACCCAAACCATTTCCTGACGGTGGAACTGATTGCTTCCAGAAACTGAATCAGATACTCAGACTGTCCAGGCAAATGCATCCAGCCGACGTAGGATCAAGTGCCTTTCCATCGATCTGGAAGTCAGCCCCAACACTGGACGCATCGATCAATTAGCGGGGGTGCGCGGCGATAGCGGCGACACCTTGGCCTTTCCGCCTGGCACGCTGCCCGGAGCGCTTGATGCGCTCGATCAACTTGCCGATGGGGCCGCTTTTCTCCTTGGTCATAACCTGATCGCTTTCGACCTGCCGCAGTTGCGCGCCGTCCAGCCTAATCTGCGACTGCTGGAAAAACCCGCTGTCGATACGCTACGCCTGAACCCGCTGGCTTTTCCGCGCAATCCTTATCACCACCTCATCAAGCACTACCAGGATGGGCAACTGCTCGGCAACCGCCGCAACAATCCGCTACTGGACGCCGAACTCGCCCTGCAAGTCTTTGTGGATCAGCACACGAGTCTGAAGGCAATGCAGGAGGCCGCGCCCGATCTGCTGCTCGCGTGGCATTGGCTGACGACTCGGGATGGTGGTGCTGGCGGATTTGATCGTTTTTTCACGCATATCCGCCGCGCCAGCACTCCGAACGAAGTTGAGGCTCAGGCCGCGCTCGCCCGCCTGCTAACGAACACTGCGTGTGAAGAAGCCAACTCCAAAGTCATCTCCGAAGCGGCACAATTTCCCTGGCCCCTGGCCTATGCCCTCGCCTGGATATCGGTGGCTGGCGGCAATTCGGTGATGCCACCATGGGTGCGCCACCAGTTCCCACAAGCCGGACAGTTGGTTCGTGCCCTGCGCGACACGCCCTGCAACAACCCCGGCTGCTCGTGGTGCCGCCGCGAACACGATTCCTTGACCCAGTTGAAGCAGTGGTACGGCAAGGATTACGACTTCCGCCCGGAGCCGGTAGACCCTGACAGTCATCTCCCCTTGCAACAGGTGATCGTCGAAGCGGCAATGCGCAACGAGCACGCCTTGGGCATACTACCCACCGGCACTGGCAAGTCCCTGTGTTACCAAGTGCCTGCCCTGTCGCGTTTTGTGCGTACCGGCGCACTGTCCATCGTCATCTCGCCGTTGGTGGCGCTGATGGAAGATCAGGTCAAAGGACTGCGCGAGCGCGGCATCGAAGGTTGCGCTGCAATCAACAGCCTGCTGTCCATGCCCGAGCGCGCCGATGTGCTCGACCGGGTACGTTTGGGCGACATCGGTATCCTGCTCATCGCGCCGGAGCAGTTGCGCAACAAGAGCGTGCGCAAGGTACTGGCGCAACGAGAGATCGGCGCCTGGATATTCGACGAAGCCCACTGCCTGTCCAAGTGGGGCCAGGATTTCCGCCCGGATTACCGCTACGTAGCACGTTTCATCCGTGAAAACGCCGAGGCCAGTCCCCAGGGTGAACTGCCACTGATCCAATGCCTCACGGCCACCGCCAAACCGGAGGTGGTGGCCGACATCGTCGGCCATTTCCGAAAAGAACTGAGCGTGGAATTGCGCGTGTTCAATGGCGGAGCGGAGCGAGAAAACCTCCGTTTCGACGTGATCGAAACCACTCCGGCAGAAAAATTCGCCCTGCTCGCCCGCCTGATTGAACGTAATTTGCCCATCGAAACATCCGGAGGCGCTATCGCCTACTGTGCCACACGCAGGCAGACCGAGGATCTGGCCGCCTTCCTGCGCGAAAAAGGCCTGGCCGCTGCCCCCTACCACGCGAAATTGCCACCAGAGACCAAGAAGGAAACACAGAAGGCTTTCATTGCAGGTGAACTGCGCGTCATCGCGGCAACCAACGCTTTCGGCATGGGCATCGACAAGCCGGACGTGCGCCTAGTCGTGCATGCCGACATTCCCGGTTCGCTGGAAAACTATTTGCAGGAAGCGGGCCGTGCCGGGCGTGACCGTGCGTTGGCTCGTTGCGTGCTGCTCTATAGCGTAGAAGACGTCGAACGTCAGCATGGCATGTCGGCCGCCTCGCGCCTGTCGCAGCGCGACATCCAGAGCGTGCTGCGCGCCCTGCGCCAGTTGCAAGGCAAGAAAGAACGCCACCGGGCGCTGGTCGCTACCTCCGGCGAAATTCTGAACGAAGATGAAGAAGGCAATTTCAAGCGCGACCAGGCAACCGACGACACCCGCGTGCGTACAGCCATCGCTTGGCTGGAAGAAGCCGGGTTGGTGCGCCGCGAGGAAAACACGGTACAGATATTCCCCTCTTCGCTGCGCGTCAAAAGCCTGGCCGATGCCAAGCGGAAATTGGCCGACGTTGCAGGTATCAATGCACACTATCGCCAGAAATGCCTGGATCTGATCCAGATTCTGTTGTCCGCTCCAAAGGATAAAGGGCTGTCCACCGATGAGTTGATGGCGAACACCGGCTTCAACGCCAACACTCTGCGCAAAACGCTGTTTCTTTTCGACCGCCTGAACATTGCCAGAAACGATACGGCAATGACCGCCTACGTCCACGTTGCGGTCGAGCGTTCATCGAAAAAGCGTTTCGATGAAGCTTGCGCACTGGAACAGGCCGTAATCGCCGCGTTGCGGCTCGATGTGCCCGATCTCGACGAGGGTGAGGCCTCGCCGCTGCATTTGCGCCTGTTGACCCAGCGCCTGAAAGATCAGGGGATTACCACGCTGCCGCAACGGCTGCGCCAGATCATCGCCGGGCTGGCCGGCGATGGGCGCGACGGCGAGGACGGTAAGGGCAGCCTGACCGTCAAGCGCGGTGCCGACCCCGAAACGATTCATCTCACCCTCAATCGTTCGTGGAACTTGCTGGAGCAAATCGCCTCTCGGCGGCGCAGTGCCGCCGAAAGGCTGCTGGAACACTGGCTCTCCGTCCTGCCGCAAGGCGCGCGCGGGGTTGATCAGTTGGCAGAAACCACGCTCGGCCATCTCGCGGACAGTGTCGCCAGCGACGCTTTGCTCGTTGCCGAGACAAAGGACGTGCGTAAGCTCGTGGAGCGGGCGCTGTTGTGGCTGCACGAACAGGAAGTGTTGCGCCTGAACAAGGGGCTGGCGATTTTCCGCTCGGCCATGACCCTGCATCTGGAAAGCAACTGGAAGCTGCAATTCGAAAAGAACAACTACCAGCCGCTGTCCATGCACTACGACGAGTTGACCCGGCAAATTCACATCATGGCGGAGTACGCCGAGCGTGGCGTCAAAAAAATGGCCGATGCGCTGCATCTGGCGATGGATTACTTCCGCCTGTCGCGCGAGGATTTTTGCCGCCGCTGGCTACCCGGCCGCGAGGATGAACTCACCCGTCAGGCCACGCCCCAGTCCTGGGACGCCATCGTCGAAACCCTGTCCCGCCCCCACCAGCGCAGCATCGTTACCGATGACCGGGAAAACGCCAACGTACTGATACTCGCTGGCCCTGGCTCGGGCAAAACCCGCGTGCTCGTCCACCGTATCGCCTACCTGGTACGCATTCGCCGCGAGAATCCGCAGGCCGTGCTGGCCTTGGCCTACAACCGCCACGCGGCGCTGGAAATTCGCAGGCGGCTGATCGAGCTCATTGGCGACGACGCACGTGGCGTCACCGTGCTCACCTGCCACGGGCTGGCGATGCGTCTGGTTGGCGCGAGCTTTGCGGATCGCAGCGGTGAAGAGGCTGATTTCGACGCCGTATTGATCGAGGCCACAGCCTTGCTCGAAGGCCGAGGTCTGCCACCGGAAGATGCCGACGTGCAGCGCGACCGTCTGCTGGCGGGCTTCCGCTGGATTCTGGTAGATGAATACCAGGACATCGACCGCGCCCAGTACGAGCTGATCTCGGCGCTGGCCGGGCGCAGGCGCAGTGACGAGGATGGTCGCCTGAGCCTGTTCGCGGTAGGCGATGACGACCAGAACATCTACGACTTCGCCGGAGCCTCGGTCGAATTCATCCGTCGTTTTGCCGAAGACTACAAGGCCAAACCGCAATTTCTAATCGAAAACTACCGCAGCACGCGCCACATCGTCGAAGCGGCCAACCGTGTCATCGCCCTGGCTGCGTCAAGGATGAAGGCCGAGGAGAAACAGGAGATACGGGTAAACGCCGCCCGCGCCAAGTCCGCGCCCGGCGGCGATTGGCAGCAAATCGACCCGGTCGCGCAAGGTCGCGTGCAAATTCTTCCGGCTGGCGACAACGCGCAGCAACAGGCGCTGGCTATCTACACCGAGCTACGGCGCATGATGGCGCTTGGCCTCGACCCCGCAAGAACAGCCGTCATCGCCCGCCAATGGAAATTCCTCGACCCGCTGCGCGCGGCGCTGGAGGCCGCCGATATCCCTGTCTCTATGGCTGACGAGGAAGCGCCGCCCCTGTGGCGTTTGCGCGAAACGCAAGCGCTATTGACCTTTCTCAACGCGCGGCAAGAGGCTTCCCGCTCTCGCTTGTTGAAAGCAAACGACATCCAGCCATGGCTTGCGGCGCAAGGCAATGACGGCTGGTGGCCCATGCTCGGCGAAGCCATCGCCGTTTTCGCTGAGGACACCCAGGGTGCGGAAGTATCGCTGGCATTCTTTCGTGACTGGCTGGCCGAATGGGGCCGCGCCAGCCGCCGCCAGCAAACCGACGTTCTGCTGATGACCGCGCACCGTGCCAAAGGGCTCGAGTTCGACCATGTATTCGTCCTTGACGGTGAATGGCGCACGGGCCGTAGTGAAGATCAGGACGCCGTGCGCCGCCTCTACTACGTCGCCATGACCCGCGCTCGCGCTACCCTGACGCTGGCGCGCATGGGCGCAGGCAATACCATGCTCGATGGGCTGAACGACCACCCTGCCCTGTTACGCCGAGCGCCAACGCAATGGTTGCCGCCCCCTGGAGCAATGGAATACCAATACCGGATGCCCACACTCGATGAGATCATCCTGAGTTTTGCTGGCTGGCGAGACGTGAGCAGTCGTGTGCACCAAGCCATTGCCAGGCTTCACATCGGCGATGAACTGCGTTACATCGCCGATGAAAAGGGCGCGCGGCTGGAAGACACATCTGGCGTGACCGTCGGGCGTTTATCGAAGAACTTCGAGCCGCCATCGGGCCTGCGCTGCCAAGCGGCTCGGGTACGCGCCGTGCTTGCCTGGCGCAAATCGGACAGCGCGCCTGAATATCAGGCGCAATGCCGCTGCGAAGCATGGGAAGTTGTTCTGCCCGAACTCGTTTTTGCTCCTTGATCTACGGTATGCGAAACGCTTCATGCAATACCCACATTGCATCTCAAAAAAGAATTGGCAGCACCTCCGGTTCCGTGTCTCCTTCACAGTAATGTGAAACAAAATGCTCCGAAGACGGTTGGCTAGGGCGAGGAGGCAATTTTTGCCAAAGGCGAATCACTGTCTCTGGCTGTATGTTTTTGATAGGGTCTTTGTATCCTTCTGAACCTATTTCTTCTCTGTTTCGGAAACCTCGGATAGTGATTCCCGGCCCCCAGCCTTTGGGGCTGCACCGCCTTAAATAACGCGGATCATGGCGGCCATACAGAATCAGCGTCGGGCAGCCGACTGCCATGGCTGTATGAGCCGGGCCAGTATCAATGGATATACAGGAATGCGCCATCGATTGCAGGGCCAATAAGTGACGTAAAGAAAGCGTACCGGCCAGGGATACTGTCTTTCCAGTCATGCCTGCAATGATTTCTTCAATCAGTTTGTATTCATTAGGCGTTCCAGTGATGATAAACATGGCATCTGGAATCAGCATCCTGATTTCAGATAATATTTTCCGCCAGTTCTCTACCGGCCATTGCTTTGGGTTTCCTGTAGCCATTTCATGTCTTCCTTTTACGACATGAGCACAGCCTGGATGAAAAAGAACCAACGGCTCGCCGTTCCATCCATGTGTTCCGCTTAGCAATTGCCGCACTTCCTCGCGTTCCTGTTCGCTCGTCACCAATACTGACGAGCCTAAAGCAAGCGGGATCTTCAAATTGGGATCCATTCTGGATTCCCGCACTTCTCTTGGAAACTCCACTCTGATCTGATGTGGGAAATATTCTGCAAATGAAAAAACCCTGACAAACTTGCGCGCATGAGGTAAGTCGAGAATATAAATATGATCGTACTTCATTCGCTTCAGTAAAGGCAGCATTCGCAAAAAAAGCAAAGGCCAAAAACTCCAATTCTGTATCAGAAAAACTTCTCCTATATAATCGATACCTTTATAAAGTTCGGTCAATGACTTATTTTTAATTAGAATATCCACTGGATGCCCATGTTTCTCCGCCAGAAAGCGGAGTTCCGGCAGCAGGCATACACTATCACCAAAAGGTGTGGAATTGATACATAAAGCCTTTTCGGGTAATGCAGGCATATAAAAAACTCCGGATGGTTATTCAGACCAAAGAGAGGGGCAAGCGTAGACCAGATTCGTAGCAAGGGCAAGCAAAGCGCCTGCTGGCGGGACATATTGCGGAGAACATCAAGGTATTTGATTTTGAACTGACCAAAGGCGATATGGCGGCAATCAGCGGGTTGGACAGGAATGAGTTGATCATTCCTGGGGGCGGTCTGGATAGCTTTCCCTGGTGGTCGACCGATTCAGGCAGCTGAACACCACAACCGCGCCCAGTATCGCCAGCCCGGCCATGCCGCAGGCCAGGCTGATTCGGCTGTGCCATAGCAGCGGAACGATCAGGGACGCCAGGAAGGCGTTGAAGATGGTTTGCACACAGCTCTGGCAGGAGGCCGCCATTCCCCGGATCTGCGGAAACATGTCGAGCACCATCAGGGTCACATTGGGAATAGCAATGGCAACGCCCAGGTTGTAAAAAACGAAGGGCAGCACGGCAAGCGGCAGGGATGAAGGCCAGAACCCGGAAACAGCCAGATTGACCAGCGCGCCAATTCCCATCAGAACAAAAGCAAGCCGCAGGGTACGACGATCGTCCCAGCTTCCCGCAATGCGCCCGGAAATCCATGACCCAATCATCATTCCTATCATGCAGGGAACAAACAACCAATGGAATTGGGTTTCATTCAGCCCCAGATGTTCACGAATAAACACCGGCGACGAAAGCACGTAAACAAAAAACCCACCGAAAAAAGCGCCGATTCCGATCGACAATAAAAGAAAACGGGTATTGGAAAAAATACTTTTATAGCCTTGAAACAAAACCTTGACCGCAAAAGGCTGTCTCTTTTCCGGCGGCAGGGATTCCGGCAGTTTCCGCCAGCAAATCAGACACAACACGGCAGAAGCGAGCGCCAGAAAAACGAAAATGGCCCGCCATCCGGCCAGACGCAGTATCCAGCCGCCAATGATCGGCGCGACGGCGGGCGCAACAGCGAACATGATCGCAATCTTGGCCATCAGCCGTTGCGCGCCGGGGCCTTCATAGAGATCGCGCACGATGGCGCGGCTGACCACCATCCCTGCCCCCGCAGACAATCCCTGCACAGCGCGCATTGCCCAAAGCATTTCAATGCTCGTTGCCAACGCGCACCCCACCGAAGCCAGCGCATAGACTCCCAGACCAACGAGGATGACCCGTTTGCGTCCGAAGCTGTCGGAAAAAGCGCCATGCCAGAGCGTCATCAGCGCAAAGGTAAGCATGTAGAAGGAAAGCGTTTCCTGCATTGCCCCCTTGCCTGCGGCAAGCTCCGCGCCCATTTCCGGAAATGCCGGTAAATAGGCGTCGATGGTGAATGGCCCGATTGCCGCCAATGCAGCCAACATCAGCGCCAATCCCAACTGAGGGTTGCCCTTGTTCATGGTGTTTCCGTAGACAGGTGCCGGTATTGTAGGGCTTTCGTTCGATGTCCAGAAACACGCCACTCACTCCGCCCTGTGTAGCGGTATCACATCCGCGCTACGCTCAAGTCAGCTCCTCTGCTGCCGTTATTGAAATGTTCGCCCTGTTTTCCATGGAGACGATTCTATGAACGTCATGCCGATTGCCGCTGCTGCCAGTGCCAATGCTGCTGAACAAGCACAGGTTGCAGTTGGGGTAAACGTGCTCAAGAAAGCCATCGACATCGAAGCCGCTGGCGCGCTGGCGCTCGTGCAGGCTATCCCTGAAATGTCCCCGTTACCCGCTGGGACGATAGGCGGGATAGTAAATACGTGGGCATAAGCTCGCTTGCTGTAGCCATTGTCTATTTACTCATTTACAATTTTTGGACTAATGCTAACACTATTGCTGGCGGCAGGATATAGCCCATAATCAACCCTCTTGGTTATCTCATCACCATAGTTGTATATGTAATTTTCAGGATTATTTAAAATCAAATGTCTTTTAAGAGTTATTAAATTTGAAAAACTGCTTCGTGATAAACCAATAAACTTCTGAGCGCGCGAAAGAATCTCAAAGTTAATCGCTGCATTTATTTCATATTCAAATTTATCATCATAAAAATAAGTTGATTTTATATTATTTTTATCCAATAATTCTTGAACAAACGCCTGATTCTCTCCAGTAGTAAAGAAGACCTCATCAGCCTTGAAAGCTTTGAGCATTTTGATTAACTGGTTAGGATCTATTAACAATATTTCATTATCTTCTGCTTTTTTCCATTTAATATACTCTGCCCAATCCGACTCAATTCTAAACTGAACCGCTAGTGAGCCACTCAAATACTTGTCAACAACACACTCAAATTCTTTTCTCAGCTTTAGCGATTTTAAAACATTAACCATTATTGAATTTGAATATATAACCTTATTAGCCCTTAAATAGGACAAGTTATTTTCTGACCATTTCCAAAAATTAATTTTTTCAACCCTATCGCACCTGATCTTTTTTTCTAACTTTTCATTTCGAACCGTATCCATGGCAATCATTATATTTCGACCACCAAGATGTTTTGACATGTTTTGATTGAAAAAATCTATGTCGTAAATATCCGAAAAAAGTATTTTTTTCTTCCAGCCAAACTCGGGTTCTAATATTTGAAAATTATTTTTCTGTGCAATTTCGCATGCAGAAAACAGCCCGTATAGTTTATTGCAGAGTCCCCCCTGTAATTTTGCTTCTAAAATATTTCTTTTTTCTAAATCATACTTTAGCCGCAGTAACATGCGTTCTATAGGCCAAAGTTTTTTCACTTTATTCGAATAATTTCCGCAGGAACAGGTGGATTCACTGCTCATATTTCCGGCTTCCCTTTAAAAACAACCCGGCAAGATGATACCGCAAAAATTAAGCGACATATCTGATGAGAGAGTCCCGTGAGATACCAAGCTTCGCCCTCAAGCTGACGTGACACCCCGATTGCAGCTTACCGCATGCTCAAACGTTAAACAAAAAATTCATCACATCCCCGTCCTTCACCACGTAGTCCTTGCCCTCGGCGCGCATCTTGCCCGCTTCCTTCGCGCCCGCCTCGCCCTTGTAGTGGATGAAATCCTCGAAGGCGATGGTTTGCGCGCGGATGAAACCTCGCTCGAAATCGGTGTGAATGACGCCTGCGGCCTGAGGGGCGGTGTCGCCGACGTGGATGGTCCAGGCGCGCACTTCCTTCACCCCTGCGGTGAAGTAGGTTTGCAGGCCAAGGAGCTTGTATCCGGCGTGGATGACGCGATCCAGTCCCGGTTCGGCCAGCCCCAGGTCGTCGAGAAACGCGCTTTTGTCTTCATCGTCGAGGTCGGCGATTTCGGCTTCGAGCGCGGCGCAAACGGGCACGACCACGGCGTTCTCAAGGGCGGCGTAATCCTCGACGGCCTTCAACAGCGGGTTGTCGTGAAAGCCGTGTTCGTCGACGTTGGCAACGTACATCGTCGGCTTCATCGTCAACAGGAAAAACGGTTTCAAGAGCGCCTTTTCTTCGTCGTACAGTTCGGCGGTGCGGGCGGGACGGCCTTCGTTCAGTACGGCCTGCACTTTTTTCAGTACGTCGAACAGCCGCTTGGCGTCTTTGTCGCCACCGGAGCGCGCCACTTTTTCGACCTTGGTGATCTGCTTTTCGACGCTGGCAAGATCGGCCAGCGCCAGTTCGGTATGAATGGTTTCAATGTCGGAGATCGGATCGACCCGGCCGGATACGTGCACGACGTTCTCGTCCTTGAAACAGCGCACGACGTGCGCAATCGCGTCGGTTTCGCGGATGTTGGCCAGAAACTGGTTGCCCAGCCCTTCTCCCCTGGAAGCGCCAGCGACAAGTCCGGCGATGTCGACGAATTCGACGATGGCAGACTGGATTTTTTGCGGTTTGACGATCTCGGCCAGTTGCTGGAGCCGTGCGTCGGGCACTTCGACGATGCCGACGTTGGGCTCAATGGTGCAGAACGGGTAGTTGGCTGCGTCGATCCCCGCCTTGGTGAGGGCGTTGAAAAGAGTGGATTTTCCGACGTTGGGCAGACCAACGATGCCGCATTTGAGACTCATGGGGTTTCCTTGTCGCCAGTGCCGGAAGCTTCGGGGGTGGCGTTTTCCGGGGATGGAGCCGGTTTCGGGGGTTTCGGGGGTTTGGGACGGATATTCAGGCGTTGCGTGGCCTTGTCCCAGTCGCCGCGCGCCAGCAGGGGCCAGGCGGTCAGCGCGCGCTCGATGACTTCAAAAATGGCGACCCGCTCTTCTTGTCGCGGAGGCTTGAGGACGTAGTTGACGACTTCGCTGCGGTCGCCGGGGTGGCCGATGCCGATGCGCAGACGCCAGAAGTCCGGCACGCCGAGATGGGCGGTCGTGTCCTTGAGGCCGTTGTGCCCGCCGGAGCCGCCGCCGAATTTGAGGCGCATCTGTCCGGGGGGGAGATCGAGATCGTCGTGGATGACGAGAATTTCATTCGGAAGGATGCGGTAGAAGTGCGCCAGCGAGACGATTGACTGCCCACAACGGTTCATAAAAGTCTGCGGCATGAGCAGCCATTTTGGCGTGCGAGACTCCTCGCGCACCGAAGCGACAAAACCGTGAAAACGGGACTCGAACGAGAAGTGCGCCTTCAGATCGTTGGCCAGCCCCTCGCAAAACCAAAACCCGGCGTTGTGCCGGGTTTTGGCGTATTCCGCGCCGGGGTTGCCGAGGCCGACAATGAGCCGGGGGGCGGGAGCCACCGTTGACATTGCTCGCGAGCGCCTTCAGCAACGCGGCCTTAGGCCGCTGTAGAGCCGTCCTGCTGTTCGGCTTCGGCGGCTGCGTCGAGGCGGCTCTGCTGCGCGCTGACGACCACGGGGTCGGCATCGGTGTGATGCGCAAGTTCAACGCCTTCGGGCAGCTTCAGATGCGAAACGTGCAGCGATTGACCGCTTTCGAGATTGGCGAGATCGACGGCGATGTACTCGGGCAGATTTCCGGGCAGGCACTTGATGTCGAGCTCGGTCATGACATGGGCGATAAGGCAACCACCCAGCTTGACCGCCGGACTGGTTTCGCCGTTGATGAAGTGCAGCGGAACCTTCATGTGCAGCACCTGCTCGGCGCTGACGCGCTGAAAGTCGATGTGCAGCACCTGCTGCTTGTACGGGTGCCATTGGGTGTCACGCAGAATCACGGTTTCCTTGGCTCCGTCGACTTCCGCAGTGAGAAGCGTGGAGTGGAAGGACTCCTTCTTGAGCTGGTGGTAAAGATCGTTGTGACTCATGACGATGGGCGTGGCTTCCTTGTCGCCCCCGTAGATGATGCCCGGCAGTTGCCCCGCGCGACGCAGGCGGCGGCTCGCACTCGATCCCTGCTGTTCGCGGCGGGTGGCCTTGAAGGTAATGCTCATGTTTTACAACTCCTGTAAAGATCCCGCCCGCGACCAGGCGGGGATGAAAAAAATCTTGCTCTTCACCCTTCGGTAAAGAGGGAGGAAACGGACTCTTCGTTGCTGATGCGCAGCATGGTGTCGGCAAGGATGGTGGCAACCGAAACCTGACGGATGAGCGGACAAGCAAGCGCGTCTTCGCGCAGGGGAATGGTGTCCGTTACCACGAGTCCATCGAGCGAAGACTTGCTGATACGCTCGACCGCATTGCCGGAGAGTACCGCGTGCGTGCAGTAAGCGAGCACCTGGGCCGCGCCGTGTTCCTTGAGGGCGTCGGCCGCCTTGCACAGGGTTCCCGCAGTGTCGACGATGTCATCCATGATGACGCAGGTGCGATTTTCGACTTCGCCGATGATGTTCATGACTTCGGCCACGTTGCTCTTGGGGCGGCGCTTGTCGATGATCGCCAGATCACACTCCAGCCGCTTGGCAAAGGCGCGGGCGCGCAGCACGCCGCCGACATCGGGGGAGACGACCAGCAGGTGCTCGTAATTTTTTTGCCTGAGGTCGGCAAGCAGCGCCGGAGAGGCGTAGACGTTGTCGACCGGAATGTCGAAAAACCCCTGTATCTGATCGGCGTGCAAATCCATCGTCAGCAGGCGGTTGACCCCCGAGGCCTGGAGCATGTTGGCGACGAGCTTGGAGGTAATCGGCACCCGCGCGGCGCGCGGACGGCGATCCTGGCGCGCGTAGCCGAAATAGGGAATGGCGGCGGTAATGCGGCGAGCCGAGGCGCGCTTGAGGGCATCGGCCAGTACCAGCAGTTCCATCAGGTTTTCATTGGTGGGCGCGCAGGTCGGTTGCAGGATGAAGACATCTTCACCGCGCACGTTCTCATGCAGCTCGATCCGCACCTCGCCATCGGAGAAACGATCGACGGTTGCCGCGCCAAGCGGAATGCCCAGCCGACGGGTAACGTCCGCCGCGAGTTTGGGGTTGGCGTTGCCGGTAAAGACCATCAGGTTGCCGGACGGCATGAGCGCTGCTCCAGTGGCGATTCAGTGAAGGCTGACCGCACCGTCAAAATCAAAAAGAAGCACGGGCAGGCCCGTGGGCCTGCCCGTCTTGACAGGGCTGGGGAGGAAGGACTCGAACCCTCGAATGCCGGAATCAAAATCCGGTGCCTTAACCAACTTGGCGACTCCCCATCAAAAATCGTTCACATCTCCAGACCGCAGCATCGGATGCCGCGCCAGACTCGCTGCTTGCCATGCCTGCCAGCGCGCCGGGCACTGCCCAACGATCCGCGACGCATGTTCGGGCGAATCGACCGGGGCAAAAACACATGCGCCCGAGCCGGTCATCCGCGCCGGAGCAAATCGCCCAAGCCATGAAAGCGCTTCCATCACTTCCGGAAAGAGCTTGCAGGCAACTGGTTGCAAATCGTTGCGGGTGCGGCCAAACGTGAGGTCGGGAACTTTAATCGGAGGCGTGTTTCGCGTCAAGTCTGATGAAGCGAATATCTGTGCAGTTGGCACGCTGACGCCAGGGGCGAGCACAACGTAACAGGCCGGAGGCAACGCGGCAGGTTGCAGGATTTCGCCGATACCTTCGGCAAAAGCGTCGCGTCCAAAGAGGAAGAAAGGCACATCTGCGCCCAGTTCGAGGCCGATTTCACGCAGCCGCGCCGGGCCGAGCTTCGTCCCCCAGAGGTGGTCGAGCGCCATCAGGGTGGTGGCGGCATCCGAGCTGCCGCCGCCCAACCCGCCGCCCAGAGGCAGGCATTTGTGCAGGGTGATGTCTGCGCCGAGCGGGCAGTCGGCGGCCCGCTGCAAGGCCCGCGCCGCGCGCACGCAGAGATCGGCCTCTTCCGGCACCCCGGCAACGGCGCTCAAACGGCGGATTTCACCGTCTTCGCGCACGGCAAAATCAAGGGTGTCGCCCCAATCGAGCATGCGGAACACGCTTTGCAACAGGTGATGACCGTCGGCCCGTCGCCCGATGACATGCAGGAAAAGATTGAGCTTGGCCGGCGCCGGACAGCCTTCGAGCCGTCCGGGCGAAGGCGAAACCGGCGGCGACATCTGAAGGGGAAGCGTCATGGCGCCGCCGTTTCCCAGCGATCGATGACCAGTCGCAGGCGAAATTCTCCACGGGAAATGTCGACGAGGCGCGGCAAGGATTCGGGGGATTCGTCCCGGTAGGCGAGGTAGTCGATGATCCAGCCTCGATCGATGAGCCGCGCGGGACGGCCCCGTGCGTCGAGTGTGCGCACTTCGGCATCATCATGCGCCGCAGCTTGCACCCAGGCGGCCAGGCGCTCGGGCGGCAAACCGGCCTCGGCCGCGCCGGGGAGCAGGATCGGAATGAGGTCGGCGATCTGCGGGGCATAGCGCCGTTCGCCGTTGGCAAGCAGAACCTCCGCGCCCTCCGGCCCGGAGTAGACCTGGGCAACGATCTGCCCGAGCGGACTGGAAACCGTCCAGCGATCCGCTCCGATGCTGCGCTCCCAATCCAGTCGCCCCGAAGCGGACTGACTACCATCACTGGCGGAAAGCCGTCCCGAGAGCGAGAAAACATCAAACGCTTTCCGTGCCACGGGGTCTGCCGGCGGCGCAACCGGATTGAGGGCGCAGGCGGTCGTGAAGATGGCAACGGCCAGCATTGCCATCCTGCCGCGAAGGGCGTAGACGGCTCGAACGGCGGTTTTGGCGCGAAGCTGGCTCAACGCTTTTTACCCGAAGTTTTCTTTTCAGGGACTTTCTTCCCCGAATCCTGGTACAGACGGCGGATCGTCTCCTGCAGGACTGCGTTGCCGGGATGCGTCGCCTTCGCACCGTCGAGGATGCGGCGGGCTTCGTCGACACGATTCAGCCGCCACAGCACTTCACCAAGGTGAGCGGCGATTTCGGGGTCGGCGCGCAGCGTATGGGCCTGCTCGATCCGCTCGAGCGCGCCGGGAAGATCGCCGCGCTTGAAGCGCACCCAACCCATGCTGTCGAGGATGTACGGGTCCCTGGGAAGAATTTCCAGGGCGCGGACGATCAACTCCTCGGCTTCCTCCAGGCGCTGACCGCGATCCGCCAGCGAATAACCCAGCGCGTTGTAGGCATGCGCATGCTCGGGGGCCAGGGCAATGAGCTTGCGCAACCGCCCTTCCATGATTTCGTGCAGGCCGAGGCGTTCGGCGAGCATGGCGGACTCATAGAGCAGCTCATTGTCGTCTGAATTCTTGCGCAAGGCATTCTCGATGAGATCGAACGCCTGCCGGACGCGACCTGCATCCACGAGCAATTGGGATTCGGCAAGCAGGTAGCGGCGCTGGGTGTCGGGATTCGGGGCACTTTGCAGAAGCTTGCGCGCCTGATCGAGACGGCCTTCCTTTGCCAGACTTCTGGCGCTGCGAATGCGCGCTTCGGCGGTATACCCGCCAGGACTCACGGCATCGAACCATTCTCGCGCGGCGGCGTGTTCGCCCCGATCAGCGGCGATCTTTCCGAGCTGGAGGCGGATGAGATCGGCTTGCGGGTGACCGGATGCCAGCAGCTTTTTCAACAGCGGCTCGGCAGTGACGGTATCGCCGAGTTCGGCAGAAAGCATGCCGATCGTATATTGCAGATGGCGATCGTCGGGCGTGGCGGCAAGCAGCGTATTGAATTCGTTGCGCGCCGCGGCAAAATCATTGAGCGCAATCAGCGTGCGGGCGTAGGCAATCCGAAGCTCACGGTTGCCCGGGTTGTGCGCCAGCGCAGCCTTGAGCATCCGGCTGGCCTGATCCACCGCGCCAGTCTCGATCAGAATATGGGCCTTGAGCATCAGCGCCGGTATCCAGTTGGGGCGCAGTTCAAGGGCGCGGTCGAGCGCACCCGCCGATTCCATCGGGCGTTTGGCGACCATGGCAGCCTGGGCGCGCGCGAAATGGGCCTCGGGGTACGCGAGATAAGGTTCGGTCACGCGATAGACGATATTTCGCGTCACTTCCTTGTTTTCGGCTCTCGACAGGGCGCGGTTCAACCCCAGCAGATTGGGGGCGAGTTTCTCGGGGTTCTGGGCCAGGGTCCGCGCCAGGGCTTCCCGAACCCTATCGACGGCGGGACTGTGCCCGCGTTCAACGTAGTCCAGAAACTGGCGGGCTTCCTTCGAGTTGGGAGCAATCTCGCTCCACAGCCGCGCAGCCTCGGAAATGAATTGGGGCTCCTTCGACCGGGCGGCTATATATGCGGCACGATGGGCGATGCGCGGATCACGTGTTTTGCGCGCAAGCGCAATATAGGCTTGCGCCGATTCCTGGAACTGACCGCTCGAAGCGGCAATTTCGGCGAGCAAAAAATCCTGAAGCGTTTCGGCGCTCAATTCCTGAGCGGGAAATTCCCCCGGCTCCTCGATGATGGACGTATCGGCTGCGTCAGCGCCGGGTATGTCGGCCTCGTCATTGATATCGTCGTCATCTTCGTCGTCGACCGGGCTGGTGTTCGTGTGAAATTCGAGTATGTCCCCGGGCTCTTCCGCAAATGCGGGTACGGTCGACAGGCAGAATGCCAGGATGATTCCAGGAAAGATACGGGCAAGCGTGCGCATCATGACAGCAATCCAGCGATGTAACGGTTACTGAAAGGTTGAGCAATCATAGTCAGTGCCTGCAAAAGAGCCTATATGAAAAACCAAAGGCTCAACATATCATGATAGGCATTTCGATGAGGTGACAGCAAGCACGGAAAATAATTAATGTTCAAAGCATGGCGCAGGCTGAAAAACGGAATCGGTTGCGAGTATCATCGTTTTCAGACGGGCAAGTTGGGACGAAAAACCGCAACACGGGCATGCAAATAACGTTAATTTGTGCTGCGCATCAACCATATATGATTCAGTATACTGAAGTATCCGGAAATGCAGGGTGACGAGCGAACCAACATGACACTGGCCGAACAGTTTTCAGCTTATAGCCGCTGGCGCAACGAGGCGATCGATGCGGTGCTGAAGCTACGCAACTGGTTGAACATCAATGACGTCAGCGACGCGCAGGCCGATCAGCGCCTGCAGTATCTGATCGAGCGCCTGCGCGCCGACAAGCTGACGGTTGCGTTCGTCGCCGAGTTCTCGCGCGGCAAATCCGAACTGATCAACGCGATTTTTTTCGCCGAGCATGGCGGCCGCATCCTGCCTTCAAGCGCCGGGCGCACAACGATGTGTCCTACGGAATTGCAATGGACGCCGAACGCCACGCCGGAATTGCGTCTGTTGCCCATCGCAACGCGCATGCGCACGGAGCCGGTGAGCGAACTCAAGCTGTTGCCGGAATACTGGACGGTGGAACCGCTCGAAACCGGATCGACCGCCAAGCTCCAGGCGGCATTGGCACGGGTCAGCGAAGTCAGCAAGGTGAGCGAAGAAGAGGCAGCAGACCTGGGCTTCAGAATCGACCCGAGTGGCGAAGGCGGCCTCAAACCCGGCGTCGACGGTCTGGTCGAAGTGCCGAAATGGCGTCATGCCGTGATCCAGTTTCCGCATCCATTGCTCGAACAGGGACTGGTCGTGCTCGACACGCCGGGTCTCAACGCCATCGGCGCGGAGCCGGAACTGACGCTCTCTCTATTACCCAATGCCCATGCCGTGTTGTTCATCCTTGCCGCCGATACGGGCGTCACCTTGAGCGACATGACGGTATGGCGTGATTTCGTCAGCACCGGTGCGCGAGAAAAAGGCCGTCTGGTCGTCCTCAACAAGATCGACGGCCTCTGGGACGGCTTGCGCGACGAAGCCAGCATCAACGCTGAAATCGACCGGCAGGTGAAATCGGTCAGTGAGACGCTCGAAATCAGCGCGGGTTCGATTTTCCCGGTTTCGGCACAGAAAGGACTGGTCGCCCGGGTCAATCGCGACAAGGAACTACTCGAAAAGAGCCGCCTGCTGACCCTGGAGCGGGTGCTATCGGAAGATTTGCTGCCTTCAAAGCAGGAAATCATCCGCGACAACACCCTGGGAGAAACCCGCTCCCTGATTCATCAGGCCGAAGTGCTGCTCCAGGCGCGAATCAGCGGCGTAAAGGCGCAACTCAAGGAATTGGACAGCCTGCACGGCAAGAATCGCGGCGTCGTCGAATACATGATGTACAAGATTCGCGTCGAGAAGGACGAATTCGAGCAGGGACTCAAAAAATATTACGCCGTGCGTTCAGTCTTTACCGGGCTCTCCAACCAGTTGCTTTCGCATCTCGGAATGGACACCCTGCGCACCGAAACCCGCAAGACCCGCGACGCCATGCTCGGATCGCGTTTCTCGTTTGGGCTGCGCGAATCGATGAAGGATTTTTTCCAGCGCATGCGCACCCATATCGGCGAGGCCGAGTCGGACATCTCCGAGATCTATCGGATGCTCGACGCCATGTACAAGCGTTTCAGCGTCGAACACGGATTGAAGCTCAGTCCGCCTGAAAAGTTCTCGGTACAACGTTGCGAAGCGGAGCTCAATCACCTGGAAAGCGTCTGCCATCGCCACCTCGGCAATCCCCTGATTCTGGTGACGACCGAAAAGCATGTGCTGATGAAAAAGTTCTTCGAGACGGTGGCGGTTCAGGTTCGCCGCATTTTCGAGGTCGTCAACCACGATGTCGAACAATGGTTGCGGGCGGTCATGGCGCCGCTCGAAATCCAGGTACGGGAATACCAGTTGCAGCTCAAGCGTCGGCTGGAGAGCGTCCGGCGCATTCACCAGGCGACCGATACGCTCGAAAACCGGGTCGAGGAATTGAAACAGTCCGAACAATCGACCGAAGCACTGATCGAAGAACTCTCGGGTCTGCAAGACGCCATCCGGAAAGCCCTGGATTCTGTGGTCAGAAACGAAGAAAGCCCCGCGCGTCTGGCTGTCGTAGCTTGAACCTTCGATACGGGACGGAAAGTCAAACCGGGTAAGTTCTCCGGGCGCTGGGTGTTTCCCCTGCATTCTCCGGATGCGATGCTCCCGCCCCGAGAGTAGAATCCGCTCCGCGCATTCCGCTTCCTTCGCGCGGAACCGCCCGGCGGCTTCAATCGCTTCCGGCCGCATTCACATTTACCCACTGGCCAGCCTCGCGCGATGATCCTGGAAGAAAACCCGCACGCCGACGAACAGTTCCACGCTGATGAGAGCGTCGGCATGCACCCTGACGAACTCCAGCAACACCTGCACAGGGTGCAGATGGTGCTGGCGCAATCGCGCGTGGCGGAAGAAGCCGACGACGCGGACGATTTTGATTTTGAAGTACCCGCCCTCGTTCTTCCCACGCCGGAACACGCCGCCGAACTGCGGGCGCAACTCGACACGCTGCACCCGGCGGACATTGCCTACATTCTCGAAGCCCTGCCGCTCGAAGAGCGGCGCTACATCTGGAATCTGATCAAGGCAGACCGCGACGGCGATATCCTGCTCGAAGTCTCCGATGCCGTCCGTGAATCCCTGATCGAGATCATGGCGCCGCACGAGTTGAAAGCGGCGGCCGAAACGCTGGACGCCGACGAACTCGCCGACCTCGCGCCCGACCTGCCCCCGGAAGTCATCGAAGACGTTTTCAAGTCGCTGTCCAGCGGCGAGCGCGAACAACTGCGCGCAGCGATGTCCTACGACGAAGGTTCGGTCGGCGCGCTGATGGATTTCGACCTCGTGACCGTGCGGGAGGACGTAACGCTCGAAGTGATATTGCGCTATCTGCGCCGTTTCGATGCATTGCCCGACCATACGGACAAGCTTTTCGTGATCGACCGGGAAGATCGTCTGGTCGGCGTTCTCACGCTGGAGATGCTGCTCACCAGCGACCCGGACATGGAAGTCTCGCAAGTCATGCGGCGAGAACCAAAAGTCATCTTTTCGCCCAGTGATGACGCTGGCGACGCAGTACAGGCGTTCGAGCGCTACGATCTCGTCTCCGCGCCGGTAGTGGATCGCGCCAACAAGCTCATCGGACGGCTCACCGTGGCAGACGTGGTCGACTTCATCCGCGACGAATCCGAGGCCGAGATTCTCAATCAGGCCGGTCTGCGCGAAGAGGAAGACGTGTTCGCCTCGGTGTGGGACTCAGTGAAAAACCGCTGGGCCTGGCTGGCAATCAATCTGGTGACGGCATTCATTGCCTCCCGGGTCATCGGCGCTTTTGAAGGGTCGATCGAAAAACTCGTGGCGCTGGCGGCGCTGATGCCCATCGTCGCGGGCATCGGCGGCAACTCGGGCAACCAGACCATCACCATGATCGTGCGCGCCATCGCCGTCGGCCAGATCGACGAACAAAGCGCGTTGAAGCGATTGCTGAAGAAGGAGCTCAGTGTTGCCCTTTTCAATGGCGTCGTCTGGGGGGGGCTACTCGGCGTGCTGGCCTGGTGGCTCTACAAGAGCGTCCCACTCGGGCTGGTGATGACCTCCGCAATGACGCTCAACCTGCTGCTTGCCGCCAGCGCCGGCGTTCTAATCCCGATGGTGCGCCAACGGCTCGGAACCGATCCGGCCATCGGCAGTTCCGTGATGATTACCGCGCTCACCGACTCGGGAGGCTTTTTCATCTTCCTCGGGTTGGCGACACTCTTCCTGATATGAGGGCGCGATGAAATCCGGGACTTCCACGCTCCTCCTGGCACTCTCGCTGGCATTGCTCGCCCCCCTTCCCGTCGGCGCGACAACCTCCGACGAAGCGCGCATCCAGGAACTCCGGAAACTGGAAGCAGAAATCGCGCAGCGCAAACAGGCTTACCAGCAGCTTGTGCGCCGTAAACAGATCGGGGGAACCGTAGAAGATCCACGGTTTGAAAAATACCTGAAGGGGTTCCGCCGCAAGATCGCGTGCAGCGCCTCGCTGCATTACCCCGAAACGGCGCGCGGAAAAATTTACGGGGAGATGATCGTCACGGTGTCCGTTCTTGCCGATGGCTCATTTGAAAAAGCCCGTGTCGATCAGGGTTCAGGCCACAAGGCGCTCGACGATGGCGCCATCGACATCGCCCGGCGGGCCGCGCCCTTTGACCCCTTTCCGCCAGAAATCCGCCGCGATACGGACGCGCTGGACATCACGCGCACCTGGACATTTACCTATACGGAAGGCTCGGGCGCAGACGATCCGTGTGCCTGAACTTGCGCAAACTTGCTTTTCGTCATTCATCTGATGCTTTGAGTCATTTCCGTTCACTGGCGCGCTTGAGACTCAAATAGACTCTGAGTCTTATGTTCCTGATGCGATCGTCATTGAATAGCCCGCTTTAACGCTGGCTCCAAACCCGCCCGCAGCCGCTTCACGACGACAAGCAAAGATTCTGAAGCAAAATCATTCTTCTTGGCGAACGCCTGCCACAGCGCCTGTCGCGAGAGATCGTGCGCAAACTCGTCCGTGAGTCCAATCGGCAGTTTGGCGGGCACGGCCACGCCGCGCCGTTCGAACGTCGCCTTGATCGCCTGGGCCAGCAGGTCGGTGTCGAAGTTTTCGCGCTCCAGCAGTACAGACAGATCGAAGTAGTCCTTCACACGGCTGTTCGTCATACCCAGCAGTACGATGGCGTGGAGCTTTTCTGCAACGACGGTGTAAGTCGGATAGGCTCGAATCCGGGGCGCAGGCAAGTCATCCAACAGCACGGGATAAATCGAATCCACCGGGCCGGGTGTAACGGCATCGCCAAAGCCAACGTCGATCTGCGTCTTGCAACGCGCCTGGGCCAGTTCGCCCGCGATGACCACACGGACACCGCCGTAACCAGCTTCCTTGCGGATTTCCTCGGTAGTGACGGAATCCGGGTCAAACACGATGCCATCGCTCACGGCGACAGCGGCGATCTCGCGGAAGACCTGCGCGACCGATTCCAAATCGCTCGCGCCGAAGCCAAGCAGGTCAGCGTCACGCGTGGCCCGGTGCGGCACGTCGTACCAGAGCGTGAACAGCAGCGCTCCCTTGAGTAGAAAACGATCCGCGTGCGGCGATTGCGTCAGGCGGTAGAGGATGCGCTCCAGCGCAAAGCGCACGAGTACCTGCTGGAAGTCCGATCCCTGCGCCTTGGCAATGTTGAGCAGACGGGCACGGATGGAGGCAGCGACGTTGCTCATTCGATGGCCTCCAGATACGGACGCATCACGTTGGTCACGCGGCAGAGCTTCGCGTAGCGCCACAAGTCGTCTGCCGATGCGCGGCGCTTGGCGCGCACGTCTTTCAGCGCCTCCAGCGCTACATCCAGCCCGATCTTGTTGCGATGCTTGAAGCAATCCGCCACGGTCTTGGCGACACCGTACACGCGCAGCGTCACGCCGTCGCGCTCGACCGTCTCAATGCCTTCGGAGTAGACGTCGCCCGTCATCTGCACCATCTTGATCGGCGGGTAATCGAGGCGCGGCACGTGGCTGCCGCGCGGCATGGCGATCCATATCTGGCGAGGAAGCTGGGTGGTCAGCTCATGGAACTGGAGCGCAGTCAGCAGGCAGAGCACAGCCTGCGGCACCCTGGTAGCCACGGTCGCAAGGCATTCGTGCTCCGACCCCGAATGGCCGGGCAGACGGTAAAGGCCGCGCACAACCCTGTCCAGCAGACCCGCTGCGGTCAGACGCGTCAAGATGACCCGGGGCGCTTCGATAGCGTCCAGATCACTGGCGCGCAGCAGCCCCTTCTGGTTAGCCAGATCAAGGACGCGCTGGGTGTAAGTGCTGGCGAGCATGATCAGAGTATGTTCCGTTTATTCGTCTAATGCAATATTTTGACGAAAAATAGGAACATTACATGATATGCATTCAATTTCACATTTGGAATCGAACCGCAGGCAGCAAAGGGCGCGCGATGCGCGCAGTTACCCGCCCCCTGCTTTCACGCAGGGGGCGGCGCTCCTGATCAGAGCCGTTCGTAGATCGTGGCAATTCCCTGACCGCCGCCGATACACATCGTCGCCAGGCCATAACGGGCATTGCGGCGCTGCATCTCGTGCAACAGCTTGGTGATGATGACGCTGCCGGTGGCGCTCACCGGATGGCCGAGGGCGATCGCGCCGCCGTTCGGATTGGTCTTCGCCGGATCGAGCCCCAATACTTTCACGACGGACAACGCCTGCGCCGCAAAAGCTTCATTGGATTCGATCACGTCCATCTGATCCAGCGTCAACCCGGCGCGCTTGAGCGCAAGCTGCGTCGCCGGAATCGGGCCTTCACCCATGATGTCGTTCGGAAGCCCGGCAATCGCGTAGGAAACCAAGCGGGCCATCGGCTTGTAACCGGCAGCGGAAGCCTTCGCGGCATCGGCCAGCACCAGAAACGCGGCGGCGTCGTTGATCCCCGAAGCGTTCCCCGCCGTCACCGTGCCATCCTTCTTGAAGGCGGGCCTCATCTTGGCGAGGGATTCCATTGTCGTATCCGCCTTCACATGCTCATCGGTGTCGAATATCACATCGCCCTTGCGGCCCTTGAGCGTGATCGGCACGATCTGGCCCTTGAGATAACCGGCCGCCAGCGCAGCGGCTGCACGCTTTTGCGATTCCACTGCAAAGGCGTCCTGCTCTTCGCGGGTAATGCCGTGTTTGGCCGCAAGATTCTCGGCGGTCATCCCCATGTGGCCGACGCCGAACGGGTCGGTAATCACGGACACCATCGAATCGAGCGCCGAGGTATCGCCCATGCGCGCGCCGAAACGCAGCGCAGGCAACATGTAGACGCCGCGCGACATCACATCCACCCCGCCCGCAAGCGCGTAATCGGCGTCCCCAAGCATGATCGCCTGCGCCGAAGAAATGACCGCCTGCATCGCCGAACCGCACAGGCGATTGACCGCAAACGAGGTGGAACTCATCGGCATCCCGCCCAGGATGCTGGCCACACGCGCTACATACGGATAACGGGAATCCGTCGGGATGATGTTCCCTATCGTGGCAAACGAAACTTCATTCGGGTCGACGCCGGAACGGGCAATGGTCTCCTTGATGACAAGACCGCCCAGTTCACAGGGTTCCATGTCCTTCAAGGACCCGCCAAACCCACCTATCGCGGAACGCGCCGCGCTCAGAACAACGACTTCACGACCAGCCATGTCAGTTTCTCCTCTCCTCGAAATCAGCTACCTACCCAGACGGCAATTGTCGTCAAAGCCAGTAACATCAAATACACGATCAGCGCCCGCCAGACGAGCCCAACCGTAGCCTGCAAATCATCGACACCGGCCTTTGCGCCGACACCGATCTCCGGACCTTCCGCTGCCTCGCCTTCATCGGAGTCCGCCTCTCCAAGCCGTACCCCGAGCGCGCCGGCTCCGCTCGTTACCAGAACTGCGCTGGCGCGATCCGGCCACAACACCGCCTGCGCGCGCCAGCAAAACACCGAATCCTCGAAGTTTCCTGCGATGGCGAACAGAATCGCCGTAATTCTCGAAGGCGCCCAATCGAGAATCAAAAAAGCATGCCGCGCGAACTCACCGTACTGCCTCATCCCCGCGCCGCATGCCAGATGCGCAGGAGCCGCCTCTGCTCCAAGCGCGGCATCGCCGCTGCACACCGGCTCCGCGTTCCACCACTCATCATGGAGAAACCTTGCCAGCCGATACATCACGGCGCCACAGGGGCCAAGAATCAGAAACCAGAACACGACCCCGAACACATTGCGGTGCGCTCCGACCAGCGCCTGCTCGATGGCAAGCCGCGCAACGCCGCCGGAACTGGTTTCGCCATATTGGCATCCTCTCCACTCG
>Ga0209737_10000503_pt1 | contig 31697 bp, 20 predicted proteins | sample TergutCu122P3_FD_187284 | JGI IMG/M metagenome (GOLD analysis project Ga0209737, IMG submission 187284) | Cubitermes ugandensis P3 segment gut microbial communities from Kakamega Forest, Kenya - Cu122 P3 (SPAdes) (version 2) | ecosystem: Host-associated > Arthropoda: Insects > Digestive system... | reverse complement strand
TATATTACCGGCGAAGTGATTTCAATAAATGGAGGGCTTTATACATAATATGTTAACCGCATCAAAAGAGATTGATATTCGTTTCAGCGAAGTGGACTCTATGAATATTGTCTGGCATGGCTCTTATACGCTCTATTTTGAGGATGCCCGCGAACTTTTTGGGGAAAAATATGGGTTGAAATATATGGATATTTATGAAAACGGATACTATGCCCCTCTCATCGAACTTCACATAAACTACAAAAAACCATTAACTTACAAACAGAAAGCCCGCGTGAATATTAGTTTCAGAAACACCGATGCGGCAAAAATTATTTTCGATTATGAAATTTACGATGTAGCCGACAACTCGCTGATTGCCACAGGTTACTCGGTGCAGGTGTTTTTAGATAAAATGTTTCAGTTGGTTTGGACAACACCGGCGTTTTTCGAGGCGTGGAAAAAAAGGTATATCCACGAATTACACTAATTACACGAATTGTTTTTCGTTTAATTCGTGCAATTCGTGGACAAATAAATAGAATATGTACATAACAGGTAATAACATCATTTCATCTTTAGGATTTTCTACGGAAGAGAATTACATCGCCGCTAAGCGGGGTGTTTCTGGGATAAAACGTTATGACGCAGGCACTTTCGGTTTACCTGAGCCCTTTATGGCTTCGCTTATTGACAAGGAAAGATTAAATGATGCGTTTGCCGGAATCTCTTCAGAAAATAATTATACAAACCTTGAAAAAGCAGCAATTTTATCTGTTTTTTATGCAAACAAAGAAGCGCAGATAGATTTATCGAACCCAAGAACGCTGTTTGTTCTATCTTCTACCAAAGGAAATGTGGATTTGTTAGATATGAGATATGAGATAAAAGATATGAGATATGAGACAAGAGATATGCGACAATCGGATGTCTCGAATCTCAAATCTCAAATCTCAAATCTCAAATCTCTATATTTATGGCACACGGCAGAGTTAATTGCCGGTTTTTTCGGGAAAAAACACACACCGGTTGTCGTGTCCAATGCGTGTATTTCGGGAGCGGCAGCGCAAATTGTGGCAAAAAGAGAGTTAGATTCCGGAAATTATGATAATGTAGTAATTGTGGGCGTAGATTTTCTATCGAAGTTCATTATTTCCGGTTTTCAGTCGTTTAAGGCCTTATCGCCGGAACTGTGCCGCCCGTTTGATAAAAACCGAAGCGGATTGAATTTGGGGGAAGCAGCAGCCACATTGATAATGACGACTAACAAAACCAATTTCCGTTTTATTGCCGGTACGGTGCGAAACGATGCCACCCATATATCAGCACCCTCTCGAACCGGCGAAGGAAGTTTCCGCGCCCTAAACGCCATCCTCAATCCACAAATCTCCCTACTTCCATCTTCCATCTTCCATCTTCCATCTTCCATTTTCCACCTCGCATCTCAAATCGCTTTCATCAACGCCCACGGCACAGCCACTTCCTACAACGATGCGATGGAAATGAACGCCATTGTTCGCGCCGGCTTGCAAGAGATTCCTGTGAATGCCTTAAAATCCTGCTTCGGACATACGTTGGGCGCAGCAGGTGTTGTGGAAGCCATTATCTCAATGTATGCGCTGAACGAAGGATTGATTTTGAAAACGTTAGGATTTGAAGAAAATGATAATATAGTAATTGATGATGAAAAATATACGCTGGATGTTTGTAAAGAAAATAGAAAAACCGACAAAAGCAGTTTTATCAAAATGATGTCGGGGTTTGGTGGTGTAAATGTGGCATTGTTGTTTTGTAAAGAATAAAACTGCGATCTCTTTCGATAATTAGAAAAAAATGTATTTTTGCCGCGTATTTTCATTGATAAAAATGTAATTAAATAACATTTATTCGTTGATAAAAATGCGATGGCGTTGACTTGTGTAGAAAAAAGTGTTATTAAATGAAACTATTCTAAGCAAAATAAATGTATAGAACTGCAATTGAAGATTTGAAAAAGTGGAGGTTAACCCAAAACAGAAAACCACTCATTGTTCAAGGGGCGCGGCAAGTAGGAAAAACTTGGCTCATTCAAGAATTTGGAAAAACAGAGTTTGAAAAAGTGGTGTATGTCAATTTTGAAAGAGAGATTCATTTGCAAGGATTATTCTTACAAGATTTAAATCCCAGGCGGATTGTTTCTACTTTGGAGGTTTATTATGCCACTAAAATTATTGCAGAAAATACGCTCGTTATTTTCGACGAAATTCAATCAGCCCCCAAAGGGCTAACTTCTCTAAAATATTTTTGCGAAGATACACCGGAATTTTATGTAGTTGCCTCCGACTCACTTCTGGGAATGAATTTGCATAACAAAGTCTCATTTCCCGTTGGTAAAGTTAGTTTTATAGATTTATATCCTATGAGTTTTTATGAATTTTTGCTTGCTGTTGGTGAAAATGGATTAGCAAGAATCTTACATGAAAAGTTGTGGGATATGATAAATGTTTTTACAGAAAAATTCAAAGAATTTCTTCGCTATTACATATACATAGGTGGAATGCCCGAAGTTGTCAATGATTTTGCCGAAAACCGTGATTGGAGTAATATTAGAAAAAAACAAGAGGATATTTTAACCACCTATGAAAGAGATTTTTCTAAATATGCTCCCTACGAAATCATACCGCGTTTGAATTTGGTGTGGCAAAATATTGCTGCTCAATTAAGTAAAGAGAATAAAAAATTTATCTATGGGGTTATGAAAGAGGGTGCAAGAGCAAAAGAGTATGAATTGGCAATACAATGGCTCGTTGATTCCGGTATTTTGCTCAAGAGCCATCGGATTTCTAAACCTGCGATGCCACTCAAAGTTTATCTGGATTTGTCGGCTTTTAAACTCTATTTTAATGATGTGGGACTGCTCGCAGCTAAAGCAAATTTAGATTTAAAAACCATAATAATGGGCAACGAACTCTTTACGGAATTTAAAGGAGCACTAACAGAACAATTTGTAATGCAACAACTTAAATCGACTAAGATAGACCCTGTTGCTTATTGGACCAATGAACGATCCACCGCAGAGATAGATTTTATCATTCAACATCAAGGAGAAATAATTCCCATTGAAGTTAAAACTTCAGAAAACTTGAAAGCTAAAAGTTTCAAACTTTTTTGTGAAAAATTTAAACCCACCACTGCTGTTCGCACTTCACTATCAAACTATCACAAAGAAATTTGGATGACAAATGTCCCTCTTTATATTATTGGTGATTATTTCACAGCACAAAAAATTGAACTCAATGAAAATTAAAAAATACATCCGACTCTCTGTCAAAAACTCCTCCGAAATTACCGAACTCTACCGTTCGCTAAAAATTGATTACCCCAAATTTTTTAAAATGGACGGATTGTCAAAGTTGGGATTGTTAGCCTCCGAATTAATTTTGAAAGACACCGAAAATAGATTTTCCCCCAGCGAAGATGTGGCGTTGGTCTGCTTCAACAGCGCATCCTCATTAGATATGGATACTCAGTATCAAGCAACTATACAAAACAACGACAATTATTTTCCCTCCCCCTCACTCTTCGTTTACACCCTGCCCAACATTGTTAATGGAGAGATTGCCATAAGAAATAAATTTTTTGGTGAGTCTTTTTTCTATATTTGCAAAATTTTTGACGCACGCCAAGTTGTTGATACTGTGAAGAAAACTTTTTACGATACTACAGTAACTGCCGTCTTGGCTGCGTGGATTGAATATACTGAAGAAAAAAAAGAGGTGTTTATGATGTGGATTGAAAACGATAATGAATTGATGAAACTATCAGAAGAACAGATAAATAAACTATATGCCGGCAATAACTAATTACTAAATATTAAAAAATTTGAATTAAATGGACGAACTAATTTTGAAATTGAAAAACGAGATTATTGAAGTGTTAAATCTCGAAGATGTAAAACCTGAAGATATTGATGAAAACGCCCCTTTGTTTGGCGAAGGTTTGGGTTTAGACTCAATTGATGCACTTGAACTGATTGTGCTGATGGAAAAAGAGTATGGAATTAAACTGAACGACCCAAATCAGGGAAAAGATGTTTTTAAATCGATTACCATTATGGCGGAGTTCATTACCGCTAACAGAACAAAATAATGAATCATAGTGTCTATATCAATTCTATAAAGCAAATATCCGCCCAACATCCTTTGAGTGAAGATTGGTTTGATAACCCCGTTCTGTATACCGAGCCTTATGTAAGGTCTACAGAGCCCGATTACAAGCAATTTTTTACCCCCAACGAAGCCCGCCGATATGGAAAAATCCTTAAACGGGCACTGTTAGTATCCCGACAAGTGATGGCTGATAGTGGGGTATCGTTACCCGATGCCATCATTACAGGTACAGGATTGGGTTGTATTGAAAGTACCGAGATATTTTTGGACAAACTTGTTCGGGAGGGCGAAGAGTTTCTTAACCCTACGCATTTTATGCAATCTACCCACAATACCATCGGTTCCCTTATTGCTATAGACACCCAATGTAAATCGTACAACAACACCTACTCTCACAAAGGTATTTCGTTTGAATGTGCCCTGCAGGATGCGTTTTTGCAATTACGGGGTACAAACGCAGTGCGGCGCGTTTCAACGGTTTTGGTGGGTGCCCACGACGAAATGCTTCCCGCCTATTTTACCCTCTTGGTTAAAGCCGGCTACGTTGGAAAACCAAATCAGACTTTTGCGGGAGAAACTGCCGTGGCTATGATGTTATCCAAAAATAAAACAGAAAATACTTGGTGCAAAATTGAGGCGGTGGAGAAATGGTATGGAGACGTGAGATGTGAGACAAGAGATGTGAGACATCTCAAATCTCAAATCTCAAATCTTGATTACATAATGGTAGGGATAAATGGTGTGGAGGAAAACGACAAGGTGTATTTTGAAAATTGTGCGAAACTGTTTCCGAATGTTCCGCTGCTGCAATACAAAAACATTTTCGGCGAAAGTTATACAGCATCCGCATTGGGCGTGTATGCTGCTGCAACCTGTTTGAAAAGAGGGGAGGTTCCTGAACAATTACGAATTAAAAATTACGAATTACGGAATAATAAACCTAACAGGATTTTGTGCTATAATCATTTTGAAAACAAAAATCACACATTCATCCTACTGTCAAAATAAATCATAATAATCATAAAAATCACATAAATCACAGTTCCGACAATGTATAGAGTAGTCTTATTAACCTTGTTTCAATGTTTATTATTGGCAGGCGGTCAGGTTTGTTTCAAATTAGCCGTCGAAAAGATTCATAAATTACAATGGACTTGGACCTATTTTGTGGATTTATTAACTAACTGGTGGTTGCTTGCCAGCGGAATCTGCTTAATTGCCGCCACCTTTTTATGGGGGTATATTTTGAAATTTTTTCCCTTTTCCATTGCGCATCCGCTTACCTCTTTCTCTTTTATATTCGGGATGCTGGCGGCGATTTTCATTTTCGGCGAAACCGTGCCGCTTACCCGCTGGATTGGCGTAGTGCTCATCATCGCCGGCGCGTTTTTTATTGCGAAGTAATGGTAAGTGCCGTCCCTGCGGGACTTTGGGGTTTGCATCATTCCGCGCTTCCGTAGATTAAAAATCTACGGTTAATAGAGTATCGTCGCTGCGCGACTATTTGAGGAAAAAATGATATCTTTGCCGTATCTTTTATTAAGTAATAACAAAAATCATAAAATGAATAGAATTGCAACATTACTAACCCTCCTATTCTGTATTTCATCAATAATCTCTAATGCACAAACACCCGCGGGCTTTAAGCCCGCCACAGAAGCAGAACAAAAAGAGATGATGCAAAGAGTTTCCGAAGTTTCTACTTTTTTGAAAACACTGCGCTGCGATTTTGTGCAAAAGAAAACCATCTCAATCCTTGCGGACGAAATGGTTTCTGAAGGAAAAATGTTTTTTAAACAAAAAGAAAAACTTCGCTGGGAATATACAAAACCATTTCAATATGAGTTTGTTATGAATGGAAGTCAACTGATGACCATCTCGGGAAATACGAAAAATATTATTGATGCAAACGCAAGCAATGCCTTCCGCGAAATTTGCAAGATTATTATATCCGGCATCAACGGCTCCGGAATTTTAGACCCCGCAAGATTTTCTGCCAAGTTTTTTACAGGAACCAAAGAAAACTTGGTTTCTATTGTCCCCAAACAGAAAGAGCTGAAGCAGATGTTCAAACAAATACACATCTATTTTAACAAAACAGACTACTCTGTAAATGCCGTGGAGATTGATGAACTGAATGGCGATAAAACGTTTATTGAAATGAAAAACAAACAAATAAATAAAGAACTGAGCGATGAGATATTTAGTATTAAGTAGCTTTCTTCTACTTCTTCTGGCATCCTGTTCTACCTCCAAATTATTAGTAAACAAAGAAAAACAGTCAATACCATTTTGGACATCCGAGTGGTTGGAGGAAACTAAAAAAAACGATTTTCGTATTACGATAACTACCCCAAAAGCCAATATCACCGGTATTTTTATGGTAAAAAAAATTGACGGAAAATGGAAAGGAAGTATTATCAACGAGTTTGGAATCAAAGTGTTGGATTTTGAATCATCCGCCAAAGAGTGTAAGTTGTTTAATGTGTTGTCTTTTATTAATAAATGGTACATTCGCAACACATTAGCATCTGATATTCAATTTATTATGGAAATTGATAATCCGAATTTCGCCTCGGGGATGAAAACAACAAGGTGTTTTTCTGACGATATTGTAACGATAAACTACAAAAACCAAAAAGAACTCCGGAGGTTTTCAAATGAAAAAATTGAATTAAAAAATATTCGGCGGTGTTTGACATATACTTTTACAAAAATAGCTGGGAATGATACGAATTAACACGAAATAATTTAAGTCTTTTACAAACAATTTAATTAGAAGTGGTGCACAAAATTAGTTTACTATCAGATTTTTGCTTAATAATACCCACCTACAACAACGCGAATACATTAGCCGCTGTTATTGATTCGGTGTTGCCGTTGGTAGAGAATGTTGTGGTAGTTAACGATGGCTCCACAGATAATACTACCGAAATTCTATATTCCTACAAAGAAAAGATTAAAGTTATTTCATACGCAACCAATAGAGGTAAGGGTTTTGCGCTGCATTGCGGGTTTGTGTATGCTCGCGAAAGAGGTTATAGATACGCATTAACTTTTGATTCAGACGGGCAACACAGTGCCGAAGATATTCCCCGATATTTAGAAGCCGCCGAACAATACCCCGATGCCCTGATTGTCGGCAACAGAAACCTGACCCAAGATAATATGCCAAGGAAAAACACCTTTGCCAACAAGTTTTCAAATTTTTGGTTTGCGGTGCATACAGGAACTAAATTACCGGACACCCAAACGGGATTTCGCCTCTATCCATTAGAAAAAATGAAAGGAATTCGCCCGTTTACATCTCGTTATGAGGCTGAATTAGAGATACTTGTCCGTTGTGCGTGGCGCGGAATTAAAATTGTTTCCCTGCCCATACAAGTTTATTACGCACCCAGTGGAGAAAGAGTAAGCCATTTCCGCCCGGGGATAGATTTTTTACGTATCAGTTTGCTAAATACGGTGTTCACACTTCTGGCAGTAGTTTACGGATACCCGAGAAAATTGTTTCGTCTTATGAGCAAAAACAGAATATTTTAATAACTTTTTCGTTAATTAGTTATAAAAATATTTCATTATGATAAAACAAACTTTACTTATTGCTGTAATTGCATTATTCACAATTGCAAATACATTCTCTCAAGAACAGAATGCCAATAGTGCTCCCCAAAAACCACAAAAATTTTACGATGAACCGGTCCGCTTTGCAGACCAAATGCCGGAATTTCCGGGTGGTATGGATAGCTTATACGCTATTATCAAAAGAGAAATGAATTACCCTCAGAATGCTCGGAGTAATTACATTCAGGGAACTGTTCTTGTTGAATTTTCGATTACTGAAGATGGTTCCATAGGTAAGGCTTTCATAAAAGCGGGTGTTCATCCATTGTTGAATGAGGAAGCCATCAGGATTATTAAATCTCTGCCCAAATGGACACCGGGAAGAGTAAATGGCAAACCGGTTGCTGTATGGTACTCTTTACCGATTTCATTTACTATTCAATAGGGTATTTTTCAAACTTCGTCAACGGCGTACACTAAAAAACTTACTTGAAATTATTAGGGGCTGTCTTAAAAGTCAAGGCAATCACTTTTTTGGTACAAAAACTTCCCGTACACTATTAGCAAACCTAATTCTTACCTATTTCAACTCAAATGACACTTTGGTAATGTGGGCTGCCTATAATTACATTTTTTTCTTCAATCCGTTTCAAAAGAAACATTTTTATATTATTGCAGAAAATTTTGACTCACAATGTTAACGATTAATCCATCCATCTGCACGCTGTGCCAACGCTGCGTAAAAGTTTGTCCCTCTGAAATATTTACCGGACAAGGAAAAGAATTACCCTTGATTGATAATATAGAACTTTGTATCCGTTGCGGGCATTGCGTGGCAGCTTGCAACTCCTCTGCCATAACCCACGAGCAGTTTCCACCGGAAAAAGTACACCCGATAGCCTTTTCTAAACTACCTTCACCGGAGCAGATGCTGGCACTTATCAGAAAACGGCGTTCTAATCGCGCTTTCTCAACCAAACCCGTTCCGGTTGATTACTTATCGCAAATTGCAGATGCTGCCTACCGCGCGCCCACGGCAAGCAACAAACAGTATGTAGAGTTTACATTAGTTACTGACCCTGAAAAACTTAAAATAATTTCAAAGTTTACTTTAGATATTTTTTCTGCAAGAATTAATACGGTGGACAACGCCATAGTAAGACCCATTTTCAACAAGTTTTTTCCTGAACTTACCAAATATTTCGCCACCTTTAAAGAATGGAAATCTGTGTTTGATGAAGAGGGTAGAGACCTTGGAGTTTTGAGAGGCGCCACCGCGGTTTTGTTCATCCATACTCCAAAATCATACCATTTTATTACCGAAGATTGCCAATTGGCTTACCAAAATGCCTCCTTAATGGCAGAGAGTTTGGGGGTGTCCCAGTTTTACACCGGCTTCGTGCTTCAAGCCATTAAACAAAAAAAGGGAAAGTTGGAAAAACTGTTGGGCATCAACGGGAAAATAATGGCAGGAATGGCACTTGGAATTCCCTTGTTTCAGTACCCTAATTATATTGACAGAAAGGATATTGTGCTGAATTGGTTGTAAATAGAAAAATTTATATTTTCGCCCCCAATTTTAAAACATTTTTTATGATAAATATTGATTGGAAAAACCTGACTTTCGGTTATGTAAAAACGAACTACAATCTTCGTTGCTATTTCAAAGAGGGTAAATGGGGTACGCTTGAAGTGAGTACTTCAGAAACCATTGACCTTCACATTGCTGCAACTTGTTTACATTACGGGCAAGAAGCCTTTGAGGGAATGAAAGCCTATCGGGGAAAAGACAATAAAGTGCGTTTGTTTCGTTGGGAAGAGAATTGGTTACGTTTGAACCGCTCGGCTGATGGTATTCTAATGCAGCAAGTTCCCAGAGAGATTTTTGAAGAAGCATGTCGCAAAGCCGTTACACTGAATCAGGAATATATACCTCCTTATGGCACAGGTGGTTCTTTGTATTTACGCCCGTTGCTCATCGGTTCCGGTGCGAAAGTAGGGGTAAGCCCTGCAGATGAGTATCTGTTTATGGTTTTTGTAACCCCCGTGGGTCCCTATTTCAAAGAGGGTTTTAAGCCTGTGAAAATGCAATTGATACGCGATTTCGACCGTGCTGCACCGCTGGGAACTGGACATATTAAAGTGGGCGGAAACTACGCCGCCAGTCTGCGTGCTGGACAACGCGCTCATAAAGAAGGTTATGCAACTGCGATTTTTGCAGATGCCAAAACAAAAACGTATATCGATGAGGCAGGTCCCGCAAACTTTTTTGGAATTAGAGACGGAAAATATATTACCCCCGACTCTGAAACCATTTTGCCCTCCATTACCAATATGTCGCTCAGAGAGTTGGCAGCTGATATGGGATTAGTGATTGAACGCCGCCAAGTATTCCTCGATGAACTAAGCACGTTTGAAGAAGCCGGCGCGTGCGGAACTGCTGCAGTAATCTCTCCGATTGGAATGATTCAAGACAGAGACACCGGAGTGGTGTATCAATATTCTAAAGATGGGGAGGCGGGTCCGTGGTGTAAAAAACTGTACGCCCGATTAACCGGCATCCAGTACGGCGAAGTGGAGGATAAGTTTGGCTGGTGTACTATTCTGTTTTAGCAGGTTTCCGTTTTTTCTTTTTCTGCTTCTTTCCGGAATTTTTGTTGTTACCTGTCTGCAAGTATTGAGCAATTCCGTTGTTTCTCATTATTTCTTTCGTTGAAAGGAGTTGAAAATCTTCCGGAAGCACAATCGCACCTCCCGAGAGTTCTTTTAACTGATTGACAATCAATTCATCGTTTACGGTATTGCGGTTGTAGAGAAGGTAGAGTTTCTTTAAATGGTTTGCAAGGATTTTACCCATAGCCTCCCGCTGTGGCATAGGATATTGCGCCACTTTCTTGATAATCGATTCCATATTTCGTCCGTAGGTACGAAAACTTATTTTAGATTTTTCGTACTGGTGCACGGGTTTTTTGTCGAATCTAACTTCCGGCGCGGGCTTAGGAAATGGTGCGTCCACATCTAATTTATAATTGGAGATGATGAAGAGGTGGTCCCACAGTTTTTGCCAGTAATCCATAGAGTGTTCGTGGGGGTTAGCCTGGTTGCTGTTCTCTTTTGTATCGGGATGAATTTCCGACATTACCCGAACAATCGCTTTGGCTGTTTCTGTCCGCTTTTCTCTATCTTTTATAGAGATAGCATATTCTATCATCTTTTGCACATTTCTTCCATACTCTTTTATGGCAAGATGATTTCGGGAAGTATTATATTCAAACATATATTATGGGGTTTATTATTTAAAAACGAATTTTCTTACTAAAAACAACAACAGAAGTAAGATAAACGCTATCCAAATCACATTTCGCATACTGTTGCGGTTATTTTTTACTTTTCTCTTATTATTCCAGTTATTTCTCAGTTTTTTCTCAAATTCTTCTTTGTCAAATTTTCCGGAGGTATCGGTTTTTTTTTCTTCCGGTTGATAAAACTGTGGTTTATAGTTGTATTTTCGGGTTTCAGGGCGATGAAGAAACTGGAAATTCACGGGTTGATAATTTGGAGACAAAATAAGTAAATTATTTCTAATTTTTTCATTTTGTTACAATTCATCTACAATTTTCCGTTGATTTGCAAAATATTCGATTCTACTTCTTTCGTTCACTTCAGAAATTTGAATAGACGCTCTTTTCTTTTGATTCATCCATTTTCTAAAATTTTCTACCATAACCGAATCATAAGAACAGATGTCAAATTTTCCAAAAGCGTGTACACGGCAGGATTTTAGCTTATCGGAATAGTAGTAACTATAATTAGTATTCAAATGAAGTTGAGAAATGTAGATATTTACTTTCTTGTGTGTTTCGGGATAGTAGCCGGAGTTAGCAATTTCCATCATATAGTCTAAAAGTGCGTATAATTCTTTCTTAATCTGTTCTTTTTCCTCCTCAGTCATCAAAAGAACAGAGCAATAATATTTAACTTTATTAACATAAAATTCGAAAACCTGTTGATCTAATATAAAGCTTGAGTTGGAAACATTTTTAACTGATCTATTATATTTTTCAAACTCACGGGTTATTTTTTCAGGGATAATAATATCTGCAAATTTTACAGGTTTTTCTTCAATATTATATAGGAACGCCCAGTTAAATATCTTCAAACGGTACAGGGTCATAAATCCTGAAGCTAACGGTCTGGGAAATTTATTGCACACTTCCATATATTCGGAATTGTGAGAAAATTTGAAGTGTTCGAGTGTTTTAACTCTTGTCTTCAGGTTGTTCATCTCTTTAGAAGAGGGGTCAAGGTAGTTTAGGGGTTGCATCTGAAATGAGATTAATCCTGAGTGGATTCCAAGGAGTTCATCCAAAGAAATATTCCAGGCAACAGCAAGGGTAATAATTTCGTGTGCCAGAAAAGGGACATCTTTGCGCAATCTTCTGTAAACGGCCTCTCTTTCAATGCACAATAACTTCATTAGTGCTTCAACCAATTGGGCTTTATTGGGAAACTTTTCATTAAGTTTTTCTATTAAAACATCATACCAAATAACTTCATTCATATAGGATATACATTAAATTCGAAATACTACAAGTTGTCCACTAATTCTCTTTGTTTTTTAAAAAAAACGATTCTGTTCTTTTCATCCACTTCTGAAATTTGCGTCGCTGTTCTTTTTTTAAGTTGCATCCAGGCCATAAAATTTGAAACCATTTCAGAGTTAAATGAAAAAATTTCATAAATTTCAAACACAATTACAAAACAAATATTGGCTCGGGGGGCAAATGTATAAGTGTAATTGGTTTCAACGTTAAGTTGTGAAATATAAATATTTACCTTATTTTGTGTTTCAGGGTAATAACCTTTGTTAGCCACATCATACAAATAATTTAACAAAGCATATAAGTCTTTTTTTATCAACTCTTTTTCTTCATCGGTGATCAGGTAAATGGAGTGAAAATATCGAATATCGTCAAGCAAATATTCAAAAATTTTATGGTCGAATATAAAATTTGAGACAGGGAAATGTTTTATGGCTTGATAATAGTCGGACATGATTTTCTTTTCAACTTTAGAAAAAGTAACATCCGAGTAGGGAGTAACCTGTGTATCGTTTCCATATAAAGATTTCCATTTAAACAGATAATACTGGTTTAAATAATCAAAACCGGCAACTAAAGAATGGGGTATTTTATTACAAATATCCATTATTTCAGCGTCAGGTTCGTTCTCAAACCGATATATAGATTGAATGATTTTTCTCATAAAATTTTGTTCCTCACTTGAGGGATTGAGATAGTTCACCGGCATCATTTGAAATGAAAACTGTTCGGAATTGATGCCGGAAATCTCGTCTAAAGAGATTCCCCAGGTAGAAACTATTTTCGCTGTTTCCAGTGCTGTAAAGGATACCTCTTTGCGTAATCTTCTATATACTGCTTCCCGCTCAAGTTCTAACAAATTCATCAACTCTTTTGTCAACTGTATCTTTTTTGGAAACTTTTTATGGAGAGTGTCCAAAAAAATGTCATGCCATGTTTTGCTTTCCATTTCTGTATCTTATTAATATTCAAAAAAATACGTACTATTTTCAACTTCGCTTACCCCTCAATTTATTAAGTTCCGAAAGTATAAAAAAATTGTTTGTTTCAATTAGCAGTTTTTTTTTGTAAAAAAGCGGATTTTCTTCAATTTCAGAATTTTCTCAATGTCATTTATGGAGTATGGAAAAACCGGTTTTGACAAAAATAGAGGATTTTTTTTAAGGATATTCTTATTAAGTCTCAAAAGAGGGTCATCCAAAAAAAATATGCAAAAAATGATGTGAAAAAAAATTGAGATTTACGCAAAACGCCACATAATGTATTGATAATCAATGTATTTTTGCCACCGATAAGAAGATGTGAATTAACCATTATTAAATGCAAAAATATGAAGCAGAAAATTCAATTCATTAGAACGATATCTTTTTTGTTATTATTATATATAGTAACAACAAATGTATTTAGTCAGGTGCACAACACAGGCACAAATTTCTTTGTTGCCTTCGGAAAAAACGACACTATAGCAGCTCCCAGACAAATTTGGGATCAGAGTAAATTACGATATTATTTCAATATTGAAATCATATTGCGAATAACGGCTACTGCTCCGGGGAAAGTATTTTTTCAATTTACTGAGGATCCCACATTAAATGATTCTATTTCTGTGAGTATGGGGGAAATACGCGATTACCGTTTATCGTTGAATCAGACGAAGGCTGTTTATACCTGGCGACAACCTGTACCCCCGGGAGCACTTAATTTTAAATCGCTTCAGATAGCAGCAACCGCACCTATAAACGTTGTGGCGATGAGTACCACTTGGAATTCGGTGGAGGCAAGCATTGTTTTTCCTGTGTCAAATCTGGGGAAAGAGTACGTGCATCCTGATGTAACGCCAGCGGGGAGTGGGCATAATAATTCTTATATAATAGTTGCCACGGAAGATAATACAACGATAACTCAATACAATACGATGTTGCCAAACCTGGTCTATCCGAAAGTGATGAATAAGGGTGAGATTTATTGGTATCCTTTTTCGGGTAATGAAGCAAACCCAAAACTGACGCGTGTGGTTGCCGATAAGCCGATTGCCTATTTTCAAAGTGCTTCGCGCAGCCCAATGGGAACACTAAACAATTACACTTTCGAGCAAATTCCGCCTGTTGACCAATGGGGTACGCGCTTTATTGTACCGGCTACCTATAATGAACTGAATAAGGCTTATGCGCTTTATGCTAAAATCATTGCCAAGGATAATAAGACTACTAAACCCATTGACACAATTAAAGGCTCGGTGATATATGTAGATATGAATGGTAATACGGTTAAAAACGAATCCTTTAGCATCAATACTCACATTACAAATCAGAGATACCACGAAGTTAAAATCAACAGTACACTTAACTATAACGCGGTAGCATGCTATGTTACTACAGATAAGCCGGTAGGCATTACCTTGCATCATGCGCAGAGGCAAAATGTTCAGTTTGACGATGCGCAACCGGGTGTGGCATGGGTGCCGCCGGTGGAACAACGAGTACGCAATGTGCTTGTGAGTCCGCTCGACTTTAATGGATATCATGTGTTTATGCCTATGCGGCATTACTTAATAGTTGTAACCCCCACGGTGGGCAGAGAAAATACAACCATTTCCATCAATGGAGCTCCACCTATACCCATAAGGCAACACAACAGTTTTCACCCGATGGTAGAAACAAATATTGGAGGTAGCGGTTATTCTGTGGGACGCTTCTATTTTGGCGAAAGCTATGTTTTTGGCGGTAATCACTTAAATACGAAGGTTTTGATTGATAATCCTGATGGGGTACTTGCCTATGCTTACGGGCAGGGCAACTATACCAATTACTTTTATACGGTAGGGGCAGGTGCACGCGCGCTTTCGGAAACTTTTTCCATTAGCGGAACAGTGAGCGGATTGCCGAATATTGCCGGTATTCCTGTGAAATTCACGGTCAACGGCGGCGTACAGCAGATAACCACAACAAACGGCAGTGGGGTTTATACCATTAATAACATTTATGCCGGTTCCAGTGTGATTATCACGGCATCGGAGCAGACGGGCTTCATCGGAACAGTATCACCCTTGCCAAGCACAACAATTGTAGAATCGAATATAACAGGAAAAAATATTTTATATACTCCAAATTCAACGATTAAAGTTGAGCGTACTAAGGTATTTAATTGTCACGAAGATTCGGAAATTGATATTATGGCATTGATGGGACATGATCATTCGCATGGTTCTTTCACTTTTAAAATGATTGAACAACCGCAACATGCCGATTCAATAACCGGATTAAACAGCAATAATAATTTACCCTATATACATCATATTGATTTTACAGGAAAAGACAACCTGAAATTCAGTTTTTCCTGTGACAGCAAACCGGGTATTATAGACACCGTTCAGTTGTACGTTTTTTCAGTAGATTGTCCCGACAATGTAGTGAGTTCTACATGTCAAGATACGACTACAAAGCAGATTCAGGGGGTTGTTTTACGCTCGAAAACACGTATTAGCGATGGTTTAGAGTACTCCGATTATATCAATTCCATGGATGTTCCTTTAGTAGGGGATATTTATGGCGATGGCAATATTAAGATACTTGCTGCTGTTGCCCGCGACCCGGGTTCAAACAACACGTCATGGTTTTCCCAAGGAATTGCTATCTTTGATGGAAAAACAGGCGCGTATGAAAAAACAATCAACACGCTTCCATTCCACACAGGTTCGGGTACGCGCGCCATTGCAAAAATTGATGACAATGTAAAGATATTTATTGCCACAGGATATCCGGACGACCACACCGCAGGAAATGAGCGTTTGGTTTGTTACGATTTAAAAACAGGAAACCTTGAATGGAGTTCTGAAATTTCATACACCCCTGAACCACACAATGTTACTGCCAATATTTTGGTTGCCGACATGAATAGTGATGGGCAAGCCGAAGTGATTGCCGGAAATAAGATATTTAATGCAAAAACAGGAAAATTGTTGCTTGATATGGGTCAAATGAGTGGATTGACTTTTGGCTTAGGCGCAGGATTCAAATTTTACGGCAGCGGCTCTTGCGACCACTTACCCTATTTTCCGGCTGTTGCCGATATGGATAATGATGGTGTTTTGGAATTTGTGGCAGGACATAATATTTACAAAATTCATATCCCGCCTTTGGCTCAGGATACAACAGGTTCAACAATTAGTTTGCTCCGAACAGTACATGCTACGCGGAACGGCAGTTTAGATAATGTGGGTGATGGTGCTACAGCCATTGCCGACTTGGATGGCGATGGCTATTTAGACGTAATTGTTACCCGTTATTCCGGCGATGCAGGTGGATTTGGCTATCCTTATGTGTATGCATGGAATGGAAAAACAGGCGAAATGTTCGGAGAGCCAATCAACCTTTGTGCAAAGTTTAATCACGGGGATTTTACGGAACATTACGGGCAGGGTCCTTCCATTCCCGTTATTGGTGATATAGACGGTTGTGGATTACCGGAAATTGTGGTTTCTTCCGAAAAAGGAATCCATGCTTATAAACTGAACCTGCAAACGAAAAAATTAGATTCAGTAGCCTTTAAAGAAACCAGCACATACTCCGGCTCCGTAGCCATGACGATGTTCGATTTTGACCAGTGCGGAAAAATGGAATTGCTGTTTCACGATTATGACAGAGGGTATATCTTTAGCCTGCGAAACGGCGTAACGGTGGACTTAATGGCAAGTGATGAACAGTTTGACAACTGCTTCACGCACACGCAAAACGAATATCCTATTGTAGCCGATGTTACCGGTGATGGACGTGCAAACATTATTATGTTTGGAAATGATAACAAAAATAGTACCGATGCCGAAAAAGGCAAAGGCTATCTCTATATTTTTGAAGGACCTTCGGAGAACCCATGGGCTCCTGCCCGAAATGTGTGGAATCAGTGGGCCTACAACGCGGTAAATGTAAATAAAGACCTTTCTATTCCTAAATATCAGGCAAATCCCGCTATCATGTATTTGAGCGGTGCGTGTGGTACAGTTCACCCTTATAACGGGTTTTTGCAACAATTGACGACATTGGATAATGATGGTTGTTATGTATGGCCGCTGCCCAATTTGCAATGGGATAGCTATCCTGTTTTTACTCTTGAAGAAGACTCTGTTGTAATTACCGGCACAGTAACCAACCATGGAACAGCCGGTATGATGGCACCCATTTACGTTACGCTGTACGAGAATAGTGTCCTAAAAGGGAATATTATCAAAAAAGACTCAATAAATAAAGATATTCTGCCGGGTGAAACAGTAACGGTCTCTTTCACAGTGAAAAATATAAGCAACTACCCAGGTTTGAAAAATATTGTTGTGGGAATTAATGACAGAGACAGCGTTTTTCCGCACCAAATGGTGTGTGAGAAAAGTAAATACAAGAAAATCCATATTCTTCAAACCAAAAGCTATGCCCAGGTAAACAACTGTAGCTATGCTAAGGAAATTGACGTGTGGAATATGAACCAATACGATTTTAACTTTGAATATCTACAAGTTGAAGTAATCAAACAGCCCACCCAGGCACATCCGGTTTACTTCCTGAATGAGAGCAAAAAATTGGAATATTATCCAAATCAAAATTTTGTGGGATTAGACAGTATGGAATTTCATGTGTATAACATGGGAACCATGGAAGTAGTTGACCATATTTTGTTGTACATTGATGTGGTTTCTTGCCCACCTTGCTTCACAGCCGACTGGGAGCGCTTGCGCAATTTCATTACCACTCCTTCTTTTCCAACAGAACTTACTATTTACAAACAGGGCACGACAAGCGTAACCGAAGACCTTTCGCAAGGGATAATGGTTTTATGCGAAAACCTTAACTTCATTAACAGCAACGGCGAGTCCATTAACGTGGAAAGAGCGGTTACTTTAAAATCGGAAAGTACAAATGATACTATATATTTATATACACCGGACATACCCGCTATTTCAGCAGGCGATAAACGACATTTTATTGTAGGCGGTAACACCAATTTCACATTTACTCTTAATAATGTATTGATAGACGGTAAAGAATATGCCGGCGGAATACATGTAGCCGGTAGCGGAACAAAAACTATTACGAATGCAACCATTCAATATTGTGTTGGCAACGAGGGTGGAGGTATGGTTATTGATACTGTTGTTCAAGTAATTATAAACAATTGCAAAATAAGAAATAATACAGCTGTTCATAGAGGAGGTGGTGTGTTTAGTAGAAGTGTATTAAATATGAATAGTGGCGAAATAAGTTACAACAAAGCCCAGTACGCCGGTGGGATATCCAACGAAAAAGAGGGTGTATTTAATTTGTTGGGAGGCACCATCTCGGGCAACGTAGCCAGCGGCGGTATCAGTACTGCAAGTAACGGAGGCGGTGTAAACAGTACAGGTCCATTCAATATGTTTGATGGCACAATAACCGGAAACTATACCGATGACAGAGGTGCCGGCGTGTACATCAGTGGTGAATTTAACATGACAGGTGGTACTATTGAAAACAACACCGCCGCCACAAGAGGTGGAGGTATATTTGTTGGTTTTAGAACGGTTAGCAATGTAACCTACTACGGCAATCTTAAGTTGTCGGGTGGTAAAATCAGCAACAATACAGCTACCTACGGTGCCGGAGTATATGTTACTAGAGATGGAGCATTTACCATGTCGGGCGGCGAAATCAGCAACAATACTGCTACAGATGGTGCAGGGGTGTATGTTTATTTCGATGGAGCATTTACCATGTCAGACGGTGAAATAGTTAACAACACTGCAAATGACGGCAATGGCGGCGGTATCTATGTGGTTGAAGTTCTCATTTCATTAACCGGCGGTAAAATAATGAACAACACGGCACCCGCAGGAGAGGGCGGAGCCATATACGTAACAAATCCACTCAACATTAGTGTAGGAAACGATGTAATCTTCAGCGGAAACAGTGCCCAAAACGCATACCTTCTTAACAGTTCAAATCCGGGCAACTATCTCGGAGTTACTCATGCTGACATTTTACTCCGTTGTACATCAGGAAATGTAGCCCCTGCAACCATATCATTGGGTTTGCCGTTTCAATACGCTTACAACAACTATGATATTAACTATGTAGGCGGCAATCCGAAGTTACCGGATTTCAAAATCTGGAACTGGGCAGACCTCGCATATTTGAATGTACTGATTGGCAATGAAAATCAAACCCCAAAAGTTAGTCCCAAGTTAAGTGACTATGACAAGTTTGTGCTTATGCAGGATTTGGGCGCGCCCGGCAGCAACCCCGCCAACTATGGCGACGGCACAAACTGCCCCTACGCAGGAGACCGAAAATATGGCTGGTATGGCTACCAAAACCAATTCGGCAATGCCCCCGGTGAAAACAATACCTTAATCGTAGGCGATAGCCTTGACATTATTTCTCAGGCATGGCATTCAACGGAAGGTTGGATACCCATTGGAAACTGGTTTTCTAGTTTGGAAAACAAAGCTTTTGAGGGTATTTTTGATGGTCAGGGTTTTGAAATTAACGGATTGTGGATAAACAGAACGGATATAGATGCACCTGCTCAAGGATTGTTTGCTTTTGTAGAGAATTCTACCATACAAAATCTTGGCGTAAACTTCCCCGACTCAATTATTTCCAACAGTGCCTCCGGCGGACTTGTCGCGATTGCCGACTTTACTACCATATCCAATTGCTTCACCACCGGAGCTATTAGAATTACAGGTCCTGGAAATGCCGGCGGACTCGTGAGCAAACTTATATCCGGCACCATAAACAATAGTTACTCTACCTGCGATCTTATTGGCAAAAACGGAGAAGACGTCGTATTAGGAGGGCTTGTGGCTCTTGCAATTGATTCAACAAGAATAAACAACAGTTATGCTACCGGAAATATTTCCCTTGCCGAATATGGCGGAGGATTAGTGGGCTCTACTTTCAGCGGGCTAATTGACAATAATGACCAACAACCTGACGACTACACAAAAACTACACACATAAACAATAGTTATGCCACAGGAAATATTAGCGGAATTTTCGCCGGCGGGCTTGTTGGAAATGGGATGGGAGTGAGAATAATAAACAGTTATGCTACAGGAAATATTTTCGGTAATCTTTTTGCAGGTGGAGTGTCAGGGACGTTATATGCGAATGGTTCCGTAGTGAACAACAGTTATGCTACCGGTTCGGTTACCGGGGGCTTTACTGTTGGCGGGCTTGTAGGTAGCGGTTTTCATAGTGGGATAATATCCAATAGTTTTGCGCTTAATCCCTTAATTATCGCAACAACCTCCACACTTCAAGTGGGCAGGGTAATTGGTAATGCTCACGTGATTGAAACCTACAACGCTACGCTTCTTTCCAATAACAGCGCGCTTGAATGTATGCAAGTTTGGGTAAACGGCAATCGTATTACCCCCATTACCCCAATTAGAATTCATGGCGATAGCATACACGGCGCAGATGTTACATTGGCAAACGCACTTTTGCAAAACACCTATACCAATTCCCCAACTTCGTGGGATTTTACAAATACTTGGATCCATTCGCCCTACAACAGCAATTACAGTGTTGCAACCGGCGCAAAACCAACCAACTTGCCCATTTTGCGCGTGTTTGACAAAAACAGCAACAACGGCTTCTTTGCCCATGCAGTGCAACCGCCGCATGCGATGTGTTTACTAATTCCCACAATAACCGTCTCATCCAATCTTCAATCGCCGGTATGTGCCGGAGACGCGGTTACTTTTACCGCTGTGGTTGAACATGAAGGTACAGACCCCATTTATCAGTGGAGTGTTAATGGTAATGAAGCAGGTGAGAATAAGAGTACATTTACTTACACTCCAACCGATGGCGATGAGATAACTTGTAAATTAACCTCAAGCCATCCGGATGCCTATCCTGATACGGCTACTTCAAACGCTATTGTGATGACGGTAATTCCGCTCAATACCATCACTTTAACTTCCGCACCGGGAACAGTTAATCAAACCGTGTGTTTAAATAAGCCCATAGATATCATTACCTACGAAACTACCGGTGCAACCGGCGCAAATTTTACCGGTTTTCCTACATGGATGTCTAAAAATTGGTCGAATAACGTTGTAACCATCAGCGGTACACCAACAACGACCACAACAGTTAGCTATACGATTACTTTAACCGGCGGTTGTGGAAATGTGACTGCACAAGGAAAAATTACTATAAGTGCACTTCCAACAATAACTACAATTTTTGAAAACAAACTCATTTGCGTTGGAGAAGAGAGTTCCCTCATCAGCTACACCGGTGGCAATGCCTTTAATTTATCAAGTAGTACTTGGACAAACAGCAATACCGACATCGGACTTGCTGCCTCCGGAAATGGAGCCATACCGAAATTTAAGACCAAAAATACAAACGATTATCCTATTACGGCAACCATCACGGTAACGCCGAAGTCGTCAGCAGGCTGCGTGGGAACACCTAAATCATTCAACATAACCGTAAATCCGCTTTCTTCAGCCGATTTGATTACAGTGACGGGTATAGACAACATCTGTGCATTTGAAACCACCACGTTAACGGCAAGTGCTCCAACGGTAACAGGTACCCCTATATTTAAATGGTATGCCAATGCCACCACGCCGGCAATACTTCACACGGGAGACACATATACTACAAACGTCTTAACCGGAACAACAACTTTCTATGTATCTGCGGAAGGAGACAATTATTGTGAAGGTGTAAACAACACTACCGGACGCAAAGCAGTAACCGTAACCGTAAATCCTTTATTGAAACCTTCGGTAACGATTTCTATTGAATAACTGTTTAAAATTTAATATTTAAAATTGACAAAAATGAAAAATTTAATGAAACGAATATACTTAATCACAGCGATAATATTGGGCACTTCGTTATTTTCAACAATGCTTTACGCTCAAAGCACAGATAATGAGGTAATTTTGGGCAACAAAGCAGAAGAAGGACAACTGAAAATTAGAGTGAGGCCGGAGGGTAAGTTTGATGTACTCAGGTACTCAGGTGGTTGGAAACATCAAGTTTGGGATTCAACAACCACTCATCTTTTCTCTATTAAAATAGGGACTACTACTTTTTCGTCCGGAGGAACCGAACCGGCAAAAAGCGGTGGTACAATTACCAATGCAGGTCCGCTTACGAAGTTTGACTCTATTCATGATATAGGCACAGCAGTAACAGCTGGAACTCATCATGAAATGACGAAAAAATTTATGGGTACCTATGATAATAACAGTTTTTCTGTTACAATAAAAATTACATATACTACGAATGTACCTGAGTTTTTCATAAAAAATGCCATTATTGATGCAACCGATATTCCTCTCGGTACGCCCATCTCTTTTGCTTACGGTTTTGATACCTACCTTGCTGCCAACGACAAAGGGTACGCCTTTATAGTGCCGGATCTATTCGGTTTAAATAATAACACTGCCCCAACAGATAAGTTTTTGACAAAGGAAGAAGTACAATCCTTACGTCTCGTGGGGGCGAGAAACAGTTTATCAGGCAATGCCATAATTGCCTATTTCCCCATAGGGCGAGATTTCGACAGAGCATGGTCGGCTAACCCATTTAAAAATGGATACAGTTATAATATCCTTGCATTAAGTCCAACAAATACAGGTGATACTCGATTCAAGTTTCAGTTTGGCCCTTACAATTCCACATCTGCTCCCGATAATGGACAAGGTGTCGGTTACGATGACGTTCCTGCGGGAGAGATTACCGAAATTAAAACAGGTTTAACTTTTTCTTCCTCTTTAGACGGGGAATTAAATTTTTTCTGGAATGAAGAGCAACAATATATTGCGAATATAGGAGAGACTGTGGAACTGGATTTACATTATTCAAGTTTCAGTAAACTTACTCTGTACAACGTTGGCTTTCGTGTTGATTTTCCGGGGTTACATATTCTCGAAACCGGTTGCACAACTTCCGGTTTTAATAACGGAACGGTAAATTGCAATGCAGGGGATGATTTTTTTCAAATCACCGAAGCCGAAATTTTTCCTCTTGGAAAAGCCAACTTCAGCATCCCTGTCAAAATTACCCAAGCAGGACAATGGATAATTCAGGCAAGTTCCATATCGAATATGACACAAGTGTTTCCTTTGGGGGCTCCTACTATACTTACCGTGCCAACCACTGTAAATTTGACAGATGGAACAGATTCCAGAATTAGTAAAGGGGAAACCAAAACATACACCATTAGATTCCCTGAAGAGATTACTGCCGCTCAGGATGTAACTATTCATCTGGCTTATTTTGGAGATATGGATGCTTTTTCAAACTTGCCGGCTTCGGTTACGATTCCTGCCGGAGAGAACAGCGTTTCTTTTCAAATAACTGCACCACTAACAAGCGAAAGTAATTCCACAATAATTATTACATTAAGCAGTACAGATCAAGAATTTGCTACCATAGTAGAGCCTTTTACAACGATGCTCACTATTGAATATGAGCCTGTTGAGGTTGAGTTTTGTCAGGGTAAAATGATAACCTTTGTGGCTAATCCAACCAACGGCGGCGATGCGCCCTCTTATCAGTGGAAAAAGAATAATATTGATATTCAGGGAGAAACAAATTTCAAATTTACATATTTACCACAAATTGGCGATGTAATCACCTGCGAGATGACCAGCAATGCTACCTGTTTGTTCCCAATTACAGTACTGTCACCTAAAATGATTCTGGTGCCCTGTAGAAAAGCCTGGGTAAGCGGCACGGTCTTCCCCTTTAACCACTACGGAGAAGTGGAGTTCGACACCCTGTTTCACGTGGTAGCAAGTTTGTACGATATTGAACTGCTGTCGCAGGGACCGGAGGCTATTTTAGAAGCAACTCCTTTATTTACAGATACCGCTGTTTATTACAACGGCTCAACCTTTATTCCCAATACCCCGAAATACCCGGGCTATTTGGGACGCACAAGCAACCCCGGCTCGCCCATTAATTGGGGAGAAATACGAACTCCTTCGCAGGAGAGAGATAACACGTTTTTATTAGAAAATGAAAAGCCGGAATCGAATATTGGTCTCTACTCTTTTGATAATATTTTGCAGGGAGAATATATTTTGGTGTTAACCAAAGAGGGATATTTCCCAAGATTTGCAAAAATTAACATCAATGCAGAGAATTATCTGATAGAACATCGGGAATTGGTTCCGGGCTATTTTGATGAAAATTTCACAGTGGACGAGAATACACTGGCTAAAATTTTAGAAAATATTGCCCGCTACGACCGCGACATACCCGGCTACAACCCAAAATATGATATCAACGGAGATTTGAAAGTGGATATGACCGATATATCCATTCTTAAATTCTATCTCGGCTTCCATTGGCTACTCTATGAAGACACTTTTGAATGTTTTGAACAACCCTAAACCCATAAAAATTATTAGCAATGAATAATAATCCCTTAAATCATTTTTTTAACCAACAAAATTTTTATTTTATGAAAAAAGAAATTTCATTTCGAACAAATGCGAAACGCGTTTGTACACTATTATTAGTGTTTTTGTTTTGCTTTTCTCCCTGGTTTCTAAGGGCGCAGCAAAATTATGATGAAACAGGCTATGTTACCGACAAGGGCAATGGAGTCCTCATCGGAACGCCTTCAACCCGTGTAATGGCTTCAATTTATGAAGACGAAACTACGGTAACGATGAAACTCAGTGCGGTGGGTTATATGAAAGCAGACGCTATTGGTTTTGCTTTCTTCTACGACCCCGCCGTGCTGGATCTCTTAGACGAGCACGGTCAACCGGTAGGATTGAACTCCTTCAATGACCAGCAAGGCTCTACCGCAAAAAGATCACCGGAGATAGCAGCACTTGGCTGGGATATCTGGGGATCGCACAAAAAAGCCGGAACGTCGATTCTATCGAACGTCGTTTCCGGACACACCAAAATGAATGCCATCTGGTATGATGTCGCCCATTCAGGATATGATCCGACCAAGCTATTTATAGTTGACTCGGCACAAGTGAAAAACATTCTGGAATTTTCATTTCAGAAAGTAAATTCGGGCGTTGATCTCGCCAATGCAAACATTGGTATCGCTGTGAAAACTACCTCTATCGGTAGTAACACATTTCAACCGAAATTCGGTTACGACGGCTTGTACTTATGGTATAGAGATGTTGGCTTTACGGTTTTTGAAGACAAAATTGTAAATCCCAACCTCTTTATGTATCGCTCAGGCTCTACAGTAAAAACAGAAGAAGCACAGGGCGTTGGACCCACTTCGGCTACTCTGTTGGGTAGTTTCCGCGATGGAGCGGAAAATTTACCCGTTTCAAATTCTATTCTTGACACTACCGGTACGGTTCTTTATTATAAAGGAAAACTCAGACACGACTCCGTGAAAAAATACGGATTTATCTATTCTTTAAATGATGTAGAACTCGCAATAGATGAGTTTTCAAACACATTACTGATAAATAATGTTCCTTACTCTATCCCAATGCTTGCGGATGTCTCTTCAGGTATCCACACAATTACTACCCCTGATGGTGATGTTAATCTTATTATTAAAATTGTAGGAGATAATTCTACCTATAGTGATTATGAAGAATATAGTGTTGCCCTTACGGGCTTACTTTCCCATCATACCTACTATGTTTGGGCTTATAAACAGTACTCTTTTGAAACCTCCGACCTGTTCCAGTCTGTTGGAAACAGAAAATTCTTTATTACAGACGACTGTATTGCTTTAAATATTGGAACGGTATATACACTTACCGAACCTCTTTGTGAAGGTAATAACGGCGAAATTCAGGTGTTTGTTACCGGCGGTAGCGGAAACTACGAATTTAGCTTGGATGGAACTAACTTTGAAGAATATGACAATAATATAATTGACAAATTAGAAGCAGGTACTTACACTATCTATGTGCAAGACAAGGTGCAAACCACCTGCCCGGCAACCTCTGTTTCAGATATAGTTCTGCATAACGGAGAAACTAACCTCAACATTGCCGTTACCACAACAGAAGCAACAGATTGCGAATCTGAAGATGGAATATTGCATATTTCTGTTACCGGCGGCGAACCTGGTTATAATTTCAAGTTAAACGGTGATGATACACCCGTTGTAAACGGAATCATTGAACTTCCCGCAGGTGTTTATGTAGTTACTGTGGAAGATAAAAATAAATGTGTGGCTTCAAGCGGAACTATTAGAATTAACTCAGGCGAATCTAATCTTGCTATTAAGAATTATGAAGTTGTTAAAAATACAGTTTGTAAGGAAAACACCGGAAGAGTTCAATTCGAAGTAGAAGGATCGGAAGATTTTTATTATCAAGTGGATGGATTCCCGATTGTTCACGTAACTGAAAACCCCGAAGCTATAATCACAATTTCCGATTTAAGCGCGGGTATTCATTATCTGAAAGTATGGGATGATTGCAAAGAAGTTGAAAGAGAGATTATTATCACTAACCCAATCGGCGCAATTGCCTTTACTTACCAAACAGAAAATGAAATTCTGGATTGTAACAATAATTTAATCGGTGGTTCTATTACGATAACCGTAGAAGGTGGCCAACTCGATTATGAATACAGTATTGACGGAAACACCTGGACCGAACTGGGCGAAAATGTTACCGAAATTACTATAGATGAGTTACATACAGGAATTTACCGTCTTCAAGTGAGAGACAGTGAAAAATGTATGTATGAAGTGAACCAAATTAAGATTGGTCGTGATATTTACGAGCCGATTAATGTGGGAACTATCTATGCTTCTGTTGAACCTACTTGTAATGAACTTGGTAGTATTCAAGTATTTGCAACCGGCGGAAGTGGAAATTATGAGTATAGCACAGATGGAAATGATTATGCACCCTATACAGATGGAATTATAACCGGCTTACAAGCAGGTGCTTACACCATTTATGTGAAAGATGCAAAATTTGAATGTGATAACGTTTCTGTTACCCACTTTGTGTTACATAACAAAAATACTGATTTAAGTATTGCCGTTACTGCAAACAAAGCAGAAGACTGCTCTTCATTATCAGGAGAATTGTATATTTCTGTTACCGGTGGAACACCCGATTATACCTATTTTGTAAATGGTAGCCAGAAAACCCCTGTAAATGGAGTGATTGACGGACTTCCTGCAGGTGTATATGTAGTAAAAGTAACAGACGGAAATGATTGTATTGCCTCCAGCGGAGAAGTACGCATTACTTCCGATCTATCTAAATTGGCAGTAACTCCTGTAACTGAAGGAAATACCGAGTGCGGATATACCACAGGAACCGTTACTTTCACTGTTGAAAGTGATGGCGAATATTTCTACCAAATCGATGGTTACCCCGTAGTGAAAGAAACATCACAAGACCCGATTTTGATTACCGGCTTAAGCGCAGGTGCTCATTATTTGAAAGTATGGGACGACTGTAAAGAGATTACCAGACCGTTCTTTATCACTAACGGAAACGGCGGTTTAGCCTTTACTTTTGGAACAGAAAATGAAGTATTGGCTTGCGACGGCGAATTAAAAGGCGGAAATATCAGTTTAGAAGTTGACTTTGGAACTGCTCCTTTCAAATACAGTTACAACGGCAGCACGTGGAAAGATTTTGACGGAAACAATAACACCGTAATTATCCCCGAACTTCACGCAGGAACTTACCGCGTGGAAGTAATGGATAAAAACAACTGTGTATATGAAGTAAACCAAATTACCATTGGTCGCGAGATACAAAAACAACTTTTTGTGGGAACAGTATTTACTGCTGATGAACCTACCTGCGGATTATCTAATGGTAGTATTCAAGTATTTGCTACCGGCGGAAGCGGAAATTATGAGTACAGCACAGATGGAAACAATTTCACAGCCTATACCGATGGAATTATTACCGGCTTAGCCGCAGGTACTTACACCATTTATGTACAGGATGCTGAATTAAGTTGTGGTGTAGTTGCAATTAACGATGTGGTTTTACATAACAAAACTACCGACCTGAGTATCGCTATAACCAAGAAAGATGCTTCCGATTGTACGGAAGACGATGGCGAAATCTATGTAACCGTTACCGGTGGTGTTGCGCCTTACAAATATTTCTTGGATGGAGATGAAAAAATTGACTTCACAGGAACATTTGACGGACTTACCGCAGGCGTTTATGTAGTGAAAGTGGAGGATAATAGCAAATGTATTGCCACCAGCGGCGAAGTACGCATCAGTTCTGCTGATTCTCATTTAGCAGTTGAAATTACTGACCAAAAAGATACCGAGTGTGGATTTACTACCGGCTCAGTTTCCTTTAAAGTTACGGAGTTCTCTGATGCATATTTCTACCAGTTAGATGGTTATGCAGTTGAAACAAACAATAATGACGACGTGATTACCATTTCCGGTCTAAGCGCAGGTGTTCACTACTTAAAAGTATGGGATGCTTGTAAAGAGATTGTTGAACAAGTTACTATTATTAATGGAAACGGTGGTTTAGCATTCACTTTTGAAGCTACAGATGAATTATTTGCTTGTAATAACCAACCAACCGGCGGAACGATTACCTTAAACGTAACCGGCGGAGCACCTGCTTATGAATACAGTTACGATGGTATTACCTGGCATAAATTTGACGGCAATGAAGCCTCTGCAATCATTACAGACTTGCAAGCAGGAACTTACCGAGTTGAAGTGAAAGATGCCAACGATTGTTTGTATGAAGTGAACCAAATAACCATTGGTCGCGAAGTGAGCACACCGATGATGGTGGGTACTGTTAAAGTTTATGAAGAAGCCACTTGCGGACAAAACAACGGCTCTATCCAAGTATTTGTTACCGGCGGAAGCGGGCAATATGAATTCAGCACAGACGGAACAAACTTTGATGTTTATGCTGATGGAATTATTACTGATTTGGCTGCAGGAACCTACGACATAACTGTTCAAGACCTCATCTTTACTGATTGTCAGAATGTTACCATTTATGGTGTACAATTACATTCCAAAGGAACCGACCTCTATATCAGTATGACTGCCGATAATGCCACAGATTGCGTTGAAGAAGACGGTAAACTCTTTGTAACCGTTCACGGTGGCACTGCGCCTTACAAGCCATTTATGTTAAACGGCGAAGTGGCTATCGTTAACAATGGTGTAATCTCAGGACTGAAAGCAGGCGTTTATGTATTGGAAGTTGAAGATGCTGCAGGCTGTGTAGCCTCTACCGGCGCAGTACGTATCAGTTCTAACCTTTCTGATATTCAGATAGTTAAAACGGTACAAAATACCGAGTGTGGATATACCACAGGTGCGATTACCTTTACCGTAACAGGCTCAACCGATTATACTTACCAATTGGATGGTTATCCGGAAGTAACTCCCGGACATAACGACCCGATTGTTATTACCGGACTTGGCGCAGGCGTTCATACCCTCAAAATATGGGATGATTGCGGCGAGTATAATGAAAACATTACTATTCACAACGTAAACGGCGGATTAGAGTTTGAAGCTGAGGCTACCAACGAAATCTTAGCTTGTAACGGAGACGTTATTGATGGAACTATTACCTTAACCGTAACCAGCGGAACTCCTAACTATCAGTACAGCATTAATGGAATTGATTGGGAAGAATTTGGCGATGGATTAAGTGAAGCAACCATTGGTAATTTAAAACCCGGCACCTACCGCGTGGAAGTGATTGACGGAAGCGATTGTATGTTTGTATTCAACGGCATCACAATCTCTCACGAAACCTCCTACGGAACGGATATTACGGCTCCGGTGGCTTCTTCTCCCCAAACTTTCTGTGATAATGCCACGGTTGCCAACCTGCAAGCCACAGGAAACGATATTAAGTGGTACTTAACCCCCAACGGTGGTGTTGCTCTGTCTAAATCACATATTTTAGAAAACGATGTGATTTACTATGCTTCTCAATCTGTTGGATATTGCGAAAGCAACATTCGTACCGCTGTGAAAGTATTTATTGACAACAATTTAGTGTTAGATGCTCCGGTTATTACAACTCCTCAGAATATCTGCAATACCTCAGGTAATATGACACTTGCCGACATTGCAACAGACGGTAATCCCAATATTGTATGGTACGCTACTGAGACAAGTGATCAACCGCTTCCGTTAAATACCAAGTTAGAAGCAACTACTTACTATGCAGCCCTTAAAGCCGGCGATTGCGAAAGCGCAGATAGAACTGAAGTTGAAATAACACTTGATAATGTTAATCCTGTTAAGCCAATTGTTGCAACTCCGCAGAAATTCTGTGAAGGTGCTGTAATTGCCAATATCGTAGTGCCTAACAACAAAATTGTATGGTATGATGCAGATGGAAACAAACTTCCGGAAAATCATTTCTTAGAAACCGGTCTCTATTATGCTGCGCAAAAAGCAGGCGATTGCGAAAGTACCGAGCGTACAGAAGTAAGTATTGAAATAGGTACTCCGGATGCGCCGATAGTTCCTGCAATTCAAGTTATTTGCGGAAAACTTACTTTGGCAGACATCACTGTAACCGGTGCCGGTATTGTGTGGTATGACGCTCAAATTGGAGGCGACATATTACCTTTGAATACTGTACTGAAACCTAATCATACTTACTGGGCTGCACAATCTTCTTCGGCAGGTTGCGAAAGTGAAAGAAGCGGAGTAACTATCTCTGATGAGTGTTACGAAGTTTACGGTACCGTATTCCCGTTTGTTTGGAATGACGATGAGGAATTTGACTCAAAATATCCTGTAACTGCCAAGTTATTCGCTGTTCCGGAAGTAGTTCAAGGTATTGACCCGTTTGATGTTATCCTTGCCTCTACGCCGATTCAGACGGTAACTGCCACTTACTATGATGGTAGCGTACATATTCCGGGAACTCCGAAAAAACCGGGAAAAATAGGAAATCATAACAACCCGGGAGAACCGATCTATTGGGAAGCTATTGGTTATACCACTGGAACACCTGATAATACGGTTGTGGCTCCCGGTGAAAAACCGGATGGTCATATAGGTATGTTCAAATTTACCGATATGGCTCCCGGAACTTATGTTCTTGAACTTTCTCGCGCTGGTTATATAACCAGATGGGGTAAGATTGAAATCTTTACCGACGGTACACCTCTCGGACATAGAGAAATCGTTTCCGGAGACGTGAACGGAGACTTCATAGTGGATGCTTTCGATATCTCATTATTTAATCAATACTGGTTAACCAATGAGCCTCGCTTCGACCTCAATGGAGATGGAACTGTTGACGGATTTGACCTTGATATTCTCAAAGACAACATCAAAGCGTACATAGGTATCTATCAGGAAACTATTGATTTCGCAGCAGATTACGAATAATAGTGAATTAAAACAGTAAACTAAAAAAATGTGTCATGAAAACACATCACAAAAACAAAAACGTTAT
>Ga0209737_10000502_pt1 | contig 31706 bp, 31 predicted proteins | sample TergutCu122P3_FD_187284 | JGI IMG/M metagenome (GOLD analysis project Ga0209737, IMG submission 187284) | Cubitermes ugandensis P3 segment gut microbial communities from Kakamega Forest, Kenya - Cu122 P3 (SPAdes) (version 2) | ecosystem: Host-associated > Arthropoda: Insects > Digestive system... | reverse complement strand
CTTAGGGCAAAGCCCTAAGCCCTCGGAGAGTTTTCTTTAACATATCTGCAATTTTCAAGGTTCGGTTGAGCCTTTTTTATTGGCTCACAGTTTTTCATAGATTACTTTACACTACCCAAAATATATATTTGTTGCACTTATGCATTGCATGTCAACATCACAGCATTGTGCTTATACTATACGTTTTTCGTATACAGATTCTAATGAGCCTGATAACGTTATAGTTTGAGCAATTTTTTTAAACCCTAATTTTTCATAAAAATCTTCTGTGCTACTTATTAAATATGTAGCATTAAATTTAAGTAGGCGCACAACATCGCAAGCGGCTTCAAGTAATTCTTCACTTAAACGCCGTCCGCGAAATTTCGGGTCGATATAAACAGCGGTTATAAAAGGCGTAAGTGCAGGGTCAATGTCTGTTCCCCAATCGTCTTTCTTTTCAAGAATACAAAACCCCGCATATTGCTTATTAATAGTTAAAACTACAACCGTTTCCCAATCATTAAATTCATTGTTTGTTAAACGTTTAGCTACTATTTCGCCAACTCCCCAATCCCACGTTTCAGCCCATTGGATTAAACCAGAGCAATCTATTATTTTTTTACCAACAGGTAATATTGTTATTTGTAGTCCTTGCGTTATAGTCATAAATACTTTTCTCCGTTTGCGTAAAAAGTCACGTCATCAAATTGAGTGGGTCATATTGATCCCTTATTGTGTGTCTTTGGCATTCATATTTTCAAAGGTTAGAAAAATTAAATTACTCCGACTTTTAATTAATCTGATATATCAGATAATCACTATAATCATGACATACGATGCTTTTATGTCGTTGGTAGACGAGTGCTTATTATATGGGAGTATACCTATAATATTTGAAATCGTATGATTTATTTTCTATATGTACTAATAATGTTTTGTTTTCAACGAATTTATAACCACAGCGTTCTAATACATGTTGTGATTTTATATTATCAACAACAGTTGTTCCGATAATATAAGGAATTTCATAGTTTACAAATACCCAATCTGTTACAGCCTTTGCCGCTTCTGTTGCATAACCTTTTCCTCTTGCTTCCGATAATAAACTATAAAACAACTCGGTTTCTTGTAAATCATCATGCTCTCCGACACCGACAGAACCTATTATTTGTCTTGTTTCCTTATCGAAAATACCGAAGCAAACCACACTTGACACTATATCCATTTGAGAATATCTTTCTATATGCCAATCAAGAAATTCTTCCGCACGATTTTTTTGCATAGTCCACCCTGTAACTTCCTGAATATCAAGCAGTTTCTTAAAATCCGGCAAATCATCTTTTTTAAAGGGGCGGATAATCAGCCTATCAGTTTCTATTTTCATTTTTTTCCTTCTGTAGATTATATAAATTACTTTACCTGCACCTCATACTAACGTAGTACGCAGGTATGCATTTACTATATCATAACATACAAAAACTGTTCTAACAACGGACGAAATGTTGATGTTTACCGTTCGTCACGACTATTCAAATATTGAAACAACGTGCTTTAAATCTTTCCACAGCACAATCCGCATACTCGAAGAAACAGCAAGATGCTCTTTTAAAACCTTAACCTTAGTTTAAACCTTACATATTACATCTAAGGATTTTTCATCGTTCTACATTTCGGGTCGCACACTTTATGTGCCGCGCACGGTTTTAATTCTTCTCCGCGTTTAGAAAGTTTGACATAGCTGCATTTAGGTATACGCCCTTCTTTTATTGCGGTTATCCTGTACAAAATCAACTTTTTAATAAATTCAATTTGATTTTCATCAGGATTCGCAATATTTGTGCCAGTAAATTGGCATTTTCCTGTTTTACAACGAGGGCACCCCATATGACCGACTTGCGTTTTTGCCATTGATTTAACTTCATCGGATTCACCGGATAAAATTTCGTCTAAATAGTCATCATACTGAATATTTATATGTACAAACCAATCCCCATCATTTGCCGCATTGACCATACCCCAACGTTTATCTTTGTACTTGCCGCTAAGGCTTATTTTATTCGCTTTAAGCCAATCGAACATATTTTGTGCGGATTGTTTGTGAGTGTCGGAAGTTATTTTCATTAAGGTATCAATAACTATATCTTTCATGGTAAACAGTCCTTTCGTACAAAATATAAATTACTTACCTGCACCTCATACTAACGTAGTACGCAGATGATATATTTACTATATCATGATTTGTACGTCATCGGCGGGGGCAAGCCCCCGCCCTACAGTTTAATTATTTGGTTATCCTAAATCAGGCACATACCCTTCGTCCATCAATTTAAATAAAACTAATAAATTCCTGGGAACAGACTGCCATTTGTCAAGAACGAGCAATTCGATCTTCTTTTTCAATTCTTTGTTGACATCTTTATAAGGTTTTCCTGCGAGTATTCGTTCCGTTTCCGCTTCGTCAAAGTAGACATCTATGACTTCACGGCGCTCTGCGTTCAGCGGACAGCATACCTGACATTTTAGGCAGTCATATGGTGTATGATGGGCAGATTGCGGTAACCAATCAGGAAAATCATTCGTGTTCTCATTCATTGCCGACAGGCATATTTCGTTATTTATCATGAATTTATCTCTTCGTATAGCTCCCGTAGGGCAAGTATTAAGGCATATGATGCAATTTTCACACTCGGAAGAGACGACGGCATCCCTCCAGTTATCCTCGTGACAGGGCATATCTGTTGAATAAGCTGTATAATTTACATAGCTTCCCATACCTTTTACATATGTAATATTGTTTCTCCCGTATTCCGCTAGTCCGCTTTGCACTGCCAAACGTTTAAATGGTAGGAAGCCCTCAAATTTTATGGCGTAACCGCCTTTTTTAACAGCATCCGTGATATATTTAACTGTTTTTGCCATAGGTGGCGCGTTAACAGTTCCGTATATATTATACGCTTTGCCGTTTCTGTTGAATGTGACATTCGCGTATGCGGCGGAGCATTTTACGGCAATGATTATAATTGATTTTCTTACTGTTTCACTGTTGTCAAATTTTCCATAATCGAACCTGTAGAGGTTATCAAAAATCCAATTTGATGTACCTGTCATACCATTTAATTCTGCCCCTTTTTTAAGATTTATTAATTCCTTTTGCAAAAGCGCAATCCTGTCGGCGGAAACTACTTCCAGCTTGTTTCCCTTTTTCTCCGCTAAAGTTTTTAATTCATTAATCATTTTTTATCCTCTTTTTCTATAATGTATTTCAATCGGAAGGTTCAATTAGCATGGAACCTCCTTCTATCGTAATAAGCCAAGTTTACTACAAAAAATATGACAACTGTGTGTCATATTAGAAAGGAGTTACTATTTTTCAAATCGATCTTTCAACTTTACATACAAATTCGCCATACTTTTATCACCATCGTTATTAAGGAATAGACAAAACGGGAGACTATCGGTTTCCCGGTGCTTGATTACGCAGGCGCAGCATTTTCTATAATTTGGGCAAGTCGTTTTTGGACATGCGCACTCTTTTACATTTTTGCAATTCATACCTATACTCCTAACAACAATTTTTCTCATCGCTACCGTCTGAACAACCGCAAGTTGGTTCTTTGCCCGTAACCCAACCATAAATAATTGCCGCCGCACAACCTACGCCTGCACTGACCTCAATCGCTTTTGCCGGGCAGTTCGTGGCACAAGCTCCGCACTCCATGCAAAAGTCTTTGTTAGTAACGTATGCTTTTCCTTCAGACATATCAAATACGCCATGCGGACAAACTTCGGTACAACGTTCACAGCCGACACATTTATCGATATTGGATAAAAGGGTGGTTACATTTTTCAAATACCTATGCCTCATCACTTTTCCTCCTACCGAACAAATGGACGCCAAGCGTCAATACAAAACCTATAATCGTCGAAATGACAATCCACGGTAAAGCTTTCTTCATTTCCTTATTAACGCCGGATGGTGATGTATAAGTTGACGCGCCTGTGAAATTCATCGCAAGATATGAAGCCAATGCCGGAAATAACAGCAAATGTCCCACCGAAAGCAGGCGGTTTCCTTTCTTGTAACCACCGGTAAAACCTAAAATCCAAGCGGTACATTCCAATCCCATAAGCCAGCCTTTCAGAGAGAAAGCCTTGCCGGGTATATACGGAAGCAGCACGGGAGTAGCCACTCCACCAGCAAAGATAGAGCCGAGATAACCGGCGAAGTCCTGTTTGCCGAAGGGTTTTTTTATTACCGTATTGGCAAAAAACATAACACCGAAAATAGGTAATGCAACTTTCATCGCAGGGATTATCTCCATGGGTGTCAACACAAGCCTATCCCACATATTAAATTGCACTGTCCGCATTTCCTTCGTGGCGTTATATCCAGCTTCGATGTAAGCTTTGATATCCCCTGCCCGCACGGGACCGTAATTGACATCAAACCCCGAACGGCTTTTTATCTCATGGGCGGTAATGCCCGTCGCACCAAGCTGCGGTAGTATCAATTTTTTGTGGGAAACATACTTTGATAACTCCGACAATTCAATCCGGTTTATTAGTTCCTCTGTGCCGAATGCTCCCTTTCCGGCCGCACACCATACGTTGATACCTTTGGTATCTAGTATCAAAAGCCAACAATCCAGACCTTCAAGGTTTTTCCGTAGTGTATCAAAAGTTAACTTATAATTCGCGCTGACTAACACAGGTGACTCGTTGTCGGGTTTCCTTACGGCATAAAGCCCTGGTTCGATGGTGTAATCCATACGCCCAATACCCCATCGGGCTTTCCACGCACCTAGGATATCACTAACCGAAAGCGAAGTGGAAACAGTTTTTACAGTCGTTTTTTCACAGCTATCGACAGACGTATAACAGAAGTTTTTATTCATATACAGCACCCCTCTGTTTTAGTTTCAAGTATTGATGTAAATTTCTTCATTAATGATACAGCTTCATCGCAGCCAGCTTTACTGATAGAATAATGCATCCATTTACCTTCTTTTCGAGCGGTGACTATACCGCTGTCAACGAGGGTTTTCATATGGTGGGATAACGTCGGCTGAGTAATATTCATTTCTTCAAGCAATAAACAGGCACACTTTTCACCGCTTCTGAGCGTTTCCAATATCGTCAAACGATTTTCATCGCAGAAGGCTTTAAATACCCGTGCGCTATGCTTCTTTATGTTTTCCATAAGCACCTCTTATAGACATATTTCAATATATCAATATTATAAACAGTATATAGATGATTGTCAATATATACTGAACAAAAAAATTAACAACGGACGAAATTCCGCACTTGAATTGGAGGTATCGATTTTCATTTATATTGTGATAAGAAGTCACTAACTGAATAAATTTATGTACAGAAATTTTAATTTCTGCATTTATATATTCTAAAGAAAATAAACATCGGTATAGCACATAGTAACATAACAGCCATAACAATCCATCTCCAGGTATTATCATTATCTATGTCCATATTATTTAGATTTTCAGTTGATAGAATAATACCGGTTGATAAGTCAAATGTAATCTCTAGATTCTCCGATGTTACAACTCGGAGAATATTATTATCACGATTATAATAACGTTTTTCATTAAAGTCCCATCTATAGTATGTATTTAATCCTTCCGGTTGGGATAAGAGATTCATTGCCGCCACTAATTATATCATTATGTATTTTATACTCATGAACGAAAATTCCATTGTCATAAAAGCGAATTACTTGGTTACCTCCGGCTGCCAATGGCACTAATAGGAAAGCCGTTGCATCATTGGAAAAATATAATGTAGCCCACCACCAATCATAATCTAGATCAATGGAATATATTAATTCATCATTTAGATAGAGACCGGATCGTGGAAAATCAACATACTTTTCATCGGGAAGAGTCATCCAAAACACCATTCCGTTACCCAAATCAATATTTTGGGGGGCAAGATCTTTTTCATGAGCCAATGCGCTTATCATTGGCATTAGCAATAGAACAAATAAAACAATTGTGGATATAGCCTTTTTCATTATACCAAACCTCCTTGATAATATAAATTACTAAGCCTACATCACATGCCAACACAGAATGCTTGTGAGTGATAAATTACTTTACCTTAACTTCATACTAACTTACTTCACTCATCAAAGCAGATAATAAACATAATAATTTTGCATAGTGCATTTCAACAATTTCCGACCCATGTTTAAACTATGGGGTTCGTAATATATTCACGCCGTGCATGTATAAATTGTTCTATCCATTCAAATTGTTCCTTGGTGGGATTCGTAATACGGTAAACTCTTTTTTTTGCGCAAGTACCACCGCACCCGTTGCAATCTTTACATGATTGAAAATTAGCCAAATAATTCATATATTCGGTTTTTAATTCCTCGGGAAGCATATTTAAATATAAATCCAGATCCCCTATTCCGTGAAAATCACTAACTGTGCAAACCCTAATGCTTACACAATGATTTTCATAAAAACTGATATAAGCTACACGTTTACCTTTATAATTACATTTATATGATGTTTTGTGATACCAAACAGGCTTCATTTTTAAATCGTTAAGAAAAGAAAGTAATTTTAACATATTATTTTTCATATTTATGTCGGTTAGTAAACGGTTACAACATTCTTCAATGTTTTCCCTTTTAGGTTTGAACATAACTTTTGGCGTAAATTTGCGACTACATTCTTTACATTTATATCGTTGTACTTCACCTATTTTTCCTGCTTTTGAAAGTTCTGACGAGTTACAATTTGGACATTGCATAATATCACCGCCTAATATAAATTACTTTACCCATGCCTCATACTAACGTAGTACGCAGATAGTATATTTACCATATCATAACATACAAAAACAGTTCTAACAACGGACGAAATGTTAATATCTACCGTTCGTCTCGACTATCCAGTGAATTTAGAAGGATTAAATATAACACAATTATGACACAACTTTGTGATATAATGAGATTGCGGGTCGGAGCCCGCAATGACGTACAAATCATGGTACAATGAGATTGCGGGTCGGAGCCCGCAATGACGTTGTAGGGCGGGGGCTTGCCCCCGCCGGTGATGCACAATCATGGTACAATGAGACTGCAATCTCTCGCAAGCAAGAGGAGGTCGGAGCCCGCAATGACGTTGTAGGGCGGTGGCTTGCCTCCGCCGATGACACATAAATCATAGTACTATAAGGTAATAAGCAAAATAAATACAAGTAAAAGGAGACACCCCATGCTCAACATCTTAATCGTAGAAGACGAACAGGCAATTGCCAATTTAATATATATGAACCTTAGCGATGAAGGTTATCGCTGCACTTGTGCTTTCGATGGCAAACAAGGCGCTGATTTGATTGAGAAAGAAAATTATGATTTGATTCTTCTTGATATTATGTTACCGGAAATCAATGGGTACGAGCTTCTTGAATACATCAAACCAATGGGAACACCGGTCATCTTTATCACTGCCAAGGGAGCTGTACACGATCGGATAAAGGGTCTTAAGCTTGGTGCCGATGATTATCTGGTGAAACCCTTTCAAATCGGGGAACTATTAGCACGGGTCGAAGCAGTATTACGGCGGTATGGGAAAAGCGAAAAGCAACTTACCTTTGCGGATGTAACTATTAATACAGACTCGCGGCAAGTACATAAAAACGGCGAACCTGTAGATTTGACGGTGAAAGAATTTGATTTACTGGTTGAACTTATCCGCAACAAAAACGTGGCTTTGTATCGGGACAGGCTTTATGAAAAAGTTTGGGGAGAAGAATTTTTTGGGGAAACACGGACATTGGATTCCCATATCCAGCGTTTACGTAAGAAACTTGGATGGGAAGAACGGATAAAAACGGTCTTTCGGATTGGGTACCGGCTGGAGGGGTAACCTATGCGGTTGTTTGCGAAATTCTTTCTTTGCGCAACATTAGTTATCAGCATTTCCCTCTTGGTATCAGGATATCTGCTGATTATTACCTCTTACCGGAATGCGATAAGCCGCGAGGTTGAGCGAGCGCTTATGCAATACCAGTATGATAAGTTTATTATGCAGGCAAACCTAATAACAAATGCCGAAAATTTCGATGTCCCCCAGCTTACTTTAGGTAGACTTGCGTCAGAATTGAGTGGTTTAACCGGTTTTTTTGATGATGAAAAAGAGCTATTATACTCCGACCTTCCCAGCCAAACTGATCTCAGTATATTGGATGATATATCTGATAACTCACATATTTACCAATTTCAAACCTTCGGCGACGAAAGTTATATTTATGTTGGTGGTAAACTTACCCAAAACGATATTACCCTGCATTTACTGATTGCAACGGATATAAGCTCGGTTATTGCAGGCAGGCAGCAAATGGCACAGAGTTTTGTCCGGGTTTATTTTTCGACACTTCTGATAAGTATGGCTGTGATAATGGTTCTTTCTGCTTTGATTACCAAACCGCTAAAGCGAATGAACGCCATCGCCGCGGCAATCGCCCGTGGTCGTTACAATATCAGGCTTCCGATTAAAGGTAGTGATGAAATAGGTAAATTATCTGATAGTTTCAACAGGATGGCAGATGCGATTGAAGACAACATAAATGAACTGGAAGAAAATGCGCGGCAAAAAGAAGATTTTGTTGCCAATTTTGCCCATGAATTAAAAACACCTTTGACTTCCGTCATCGGTTATGCAGATATGCTTTACCAAAAAGATCTCACTACAGAACAGGTAAAAGATGCGGCATGGTATATTTTGAGCGAAGGTTTACGGCTTGAAGCATTATCGTTAAAATTAATGGATCTGATTGTCTTGAACCGGCGGGATTTCTTATTTGAGGAAGTAAGCACTGAGGAGCTGTTCACATATCTGGCAGGAGGACTTAAACCTGTGCTTAATGAAAGAAAGGTATCACTTCACCTAAAAATCCAACCGGCATATGTTTTGATTGAACACGATTTGTTAAAGACATTGCTTTTAAACTTGATTGATAATTCCATAAAAGCCAAATGTAAGCACATTGAAATAATCGGAAAACAAAATGGAAACCGTTACAATATAAGTGTTGCTGATAATGGAAAGGGAATCCCGGCTTCTGAGCTTAACCGGATTACCGAAGCTTTCTATATGGTAGATAAATCCCGCTCGCGAAAACAGCGAAATGCCGGACTAGGGTTAGCATTGGCGGCAAGGATCGCGGAAATACATGGCGGGGTTCTTACATTCAAAAGCGAAGAGGGTACTGGGACAATCGCAAAATTCGACCTTGCTTTTAAAGGAGATATTGATGATGAATAAGCAAATTTTATATACAATCTTGGGTATTATTTTGTCCTTTGTCATTGCCATCGGTGGTTGGCTTATTACCAGAGCATTGATAAACATACAAGCGGATGAATTGCTCTCCGTATCAGAAACCATTTTGATAAACATGCCTCCGGATACTGGCAGGGAAGTTATATCACATGAACCCCCAATCTTAACTGCCGACGAAATTATTAGGATCCTGAAAAATTGGGAAATAAATGGACCGGAGAAACCACATGAACCGATGGGAGAACAAATTAGCATGGGGCAGGCTATCGAAATAGGCAGAGCCGGTTTGTTACATTTTGGTGATATTATACCGCTCGAAATGTTGGGTGTGACCCATACAAGTGCGTATTTATGTCAAAAGATGGAACGCGGCCAGGAAAATTTCCTTGACCCGATGTATAGTTATTGGACGGTTACATTCTCTGGCGATTTTGTTGTCGCTACTTTTACTATAAATTCAGTTACCAGGCAGATTTGGAATGTTGAGCTGAGTTTAATTAATTCTGAAAACGACAAAAGGATTATTACTTTTAACCGCGATGATGTGAAAAATATGCTGGCGGTTTTTATATCAGAAATAGGAATAGAAATTGATGAAGCGGCGTCATCAGAGGTGTGGAATGAAAAAACAGATGATATCAGCAATGTAGTCTTTCATGAGCATCGTGGTATTACTTTTTATCAAAGTTTTGCCAACGGGAATGCTCATGCCGTTATCAGTGCAATGGGCAGACAGATGGATGAGCATGAATGGTTCTTGACAAATCTGTCCTTATCCCTCATAACAAACCATTCCGATTCATACTGGTCGCAAAGACTTGAGGCAGAAGGAAACGTCAAACGGGCAAATATTATCGGACGTTAGAGTTTTACCCACTACTGGTATCATATTTTGCAACTTTGTTACAACTCCTCCGCAACTATTTGATATTTCCTTGTTATGATGATCTCACCCGTAACAGAAAAATCGATTCAGGAGGAAAAATAATGAATACAAAATTAATTTTTAGAGGAATTTATCCCCTTGCCTTGGCAACCGCAATATTGGTACTTCTTGCCGGTTGTGGTAAAACTCCAGAAACTGAAGGAGATAGCGACACCCCGGTTGTAAACACCCACGAGTTAAGTGATGAAAATCCAGCCGAAGAAATACCAACCAACCCCGGAGTGAATGATGACTCAGGCGATCAACTTGATAATGACGATGTAAATGATGAAATGGATTTAAATGATATTGACGAAAACAATGAAGATGAAGACGAAAGTGATGAATATGATGTTAATGAGTTTGAAAATGAATGGAGGCAGGAAAACGGATCGACACTTACCCCGAATGAGAGAGTTCCTTCTGAACAGGATGCAGAACAACGGCGCCGTCGGATACAAACACAACCTGATTCGAATGTAAGCCCACCTAAACCAAATCCGGATGGCACATATGGTTGACCAGAATTTTAATATAGGATAGAAAATTTGTCGAATTTACAATTATAACACAACTACACAACAATTACGGGACATCCCCCTGCTATGATTGAATTAATCATCGCAGGGGGTTTTATGTATACAGAACCGTGTTAGGAGGGCAAAATGACAACGAGGGAATTAACAAGGATAAAGAAAAAACGGGACGCAAGGAAAAAATTCCGTTTAGCATTAGGAGCGATCATGCTCATCGTTTTTATGATTTTATTTAATTCCCTGCAGAAAAGCTTAAATGCCCAAGATAACGATATCGTATCTATATCCAGCTTAATAGAGAACTCTTCCTTTTCCGGCATAACCTTAAATGAACCTGATAATTTAACCCAGCCAACCATTATAATTGACCCCGGACATGGCGGACAGGATTTTCCCGGCTGTGTATATGGTAATTATATGGAAAAGGACTTAAATCTACAGTTGGCGCTCAAAGTCAGGGATTCATTAAAAGCTCTCGGGTACCAGGTAATTCTGACGCGGGATACGGATAGAGCGGTATCGCTGGAAGACCGTAAGCTCATTGCCGAAAAATATAAAGCCGCCGCTTTTATCAGTCTACATCACAATGCGCAAGAAAATGATACCGTGACTGAAGGAATAGAAACATGGTATAACGGTACAGCAAATGAATTAAATCAAAGTTTTGCCGAGCATATACAGCAGGAAACCATAAACGCAACAAACGCGAAAAACCGTGGTTTAAAACGAAGTGATGAAATGACTTTGCTCCAAGGTCTGACTATACCAGCATGTTTAATCGAAGTTGGTTTCTTAAGCAGTAACAAGGAGCGGGTTAGATTGATTGACAGTAATTATCAGGACAAAATCGTCCAAGGTATTGTGGATGGAATCGTAATCTCCATCCCTAGAAATTAATTAGAAATTGAACAATAACAAATATCGCCCGAATAAACCGGTCACCATTAGTAATCCCATTATAATGAGTAATGATCCGGAGATAATATTGATTATTTTGTAATTACGCTTCACAAAATCAAAGATACCTTTGAGACGGTCAATTAATATTGCGCTAATGATAAATGGAATACCGAGACCGGCGGAATATATTAAGAGCATAAAAGCGCCTTCTAATGTACCCCCATTGGTAGCGGCTTTCATCAGCGCCGCCCCAAGGAAAGCACCCACACAGGGTGAACAGCTGAGCGCAAAAATACTTCCAAAAATTATGGCTGAAAAAAGCTTCAAATCGTTTATCTCATTTGCTTTGTTTGCAAGGCGGTTATAAATGTGAAAATTGATAATACCCAGTAGGTTTAGTCCCAAGATGATAATAATAATTCCGGCGAGGATATTAACCACTGCCATATATTGAATGAGTAGTCTGCCGATTGTTCCGGCAAATGCACCAAGAGTGACATAAATAATCGTGAATCCGGCGACAAAACCAAGAGCATTGGTAATAGTCCTGCGTTTGTCCGGTTTTCCTGCGGCAAAGAATGAAATATACACTGGCAGCAGGGGCAACAGGCAGGGTGATATGAAAGTCATGATTCCTTCTAGGAGTAGGAGTAAATATAGCATTACATATATAATACCACAAATTTTTTGCAACTCCAGATTTATAATTGAATAAAAAATTTAAGCTTCGCGAAATTTCGACATATACCTTACTCACACATTCTTTCAAAATCATATAACAACAACCTATCATCAGACTTAGCCAATTCAAATAGTATCCACCTTTGCGAACTTTGCATTTCCGAACTTACGATTATATTATGAATCATGATTTATATGTTGCCAAGTATTTGATTGCTTAGAACATCATGCCGATATATACTGACAAAAACCATTATATATGATACAGTAAAAGCATTATAATATACCAAATAAAGAAATTGTGCAATAAATCATTATGGACTAAAACGAGGTAGATAAATCATGCCGAAGAAACTAAAAAATTCCTAAAAACCTATTTGCCGGTTTCGGCGAAATTCTATAATGCCCCAAAATACCAAGCACCGGCATAAAACCACGATGATGTTATCTTCGGCGGACGCCTGGGAACATACCAGTATCTTAATATGGACGAGGTGATTGCGGTGGCACTTAAAGCGGTAAGTAGGAATTAAACAACAAAGGACATATATTAACGAAAGGACAAAAACATGCCATATAGTTTTCTCTTTACTGAATTGGTTAAGCGTGATTTTAAGAAAAAGTATAAGCGGACTTATCTGGGTGTAGTTTGGAGTTTACTGGCACCGATGCTTCACTTGCTTGTTCTTGCTTTGGTATTTACCCAATTTTTTGGCAAGGAAATTGAACACTATATCATATACTTATTTGCCGGCAATTTAATTTTCTTTTATTTTAAGGAATCTTCATATGGTGGTATGCAAGCTATTAAGGATAACTCACATATAATTAAGTCAATTAAAGTTCCCAATTTTATTTTCATCATCAGTAAAAATGCCTCTTCACTTGCAACATTTTCGCTTACGCTGGTGATTTTTTTTATTTTTTCCGCTATAGACGGAATAACATTCTCGTTTGCTTTTCTGACGCTTATTTATCCTATAATATGTTTATTTCTTTTTAGTACTGGTATTGGTCTTATTTTATCAGTATTATATGTTTACTTTATGGATATCAAATATTTATATGATATCTTTACCTTGATATTAATGTATCTTTCAGCCATTTTTTATACGACGGATGTGTTTTCGGAAGGGATTCAAGGATTATTTTTGCTTAACCCTGTTTATGTATATATACTTTATTTCCGGACGGTAGTATTACAAAACACAGTACCGGCATTTAATTTACACTTGATAAGTGCTTTATATGCTGTGCTGGCAATTACTGCCGGATATTTTATATATAGGAAATACAACCAAGAGTTAGTTGATTACATGTAGAGGAAATTGGAAATATGGGATCAAATAAATCGATTGAGCTTATTGATGTATCAGTCCGTTATCCAGCCGGTGATGTTCACAATATTGGAATTAAGGATTATGTCATACAAAAAATCCGCAGGAAATATAAATCCAATGATTTTTGGGCAGTGGACGGAATTTGTTTTAATTTGGAAAATGGGGATATGCTTGGTATTATAGGGAAAAACGGTGCTGGAAAATCAACTTTACTTAAGGTCATTGCAGGGATTAAGAAACCGTCTTCCGGAATAATGAAAATCCATGGTTCAATTACATCATTGTTAGAACTAGGTATAGGGTTTGATAACGATTTGACGGTTAAGGAAAATACATTTTTGCTGGGGGCATTATTCGGATACCAGCGTGATTTTATGAATGACATGTATGATGGTATAATTGAGTTTGCAGAGCTTTCGCAGTTTCAAAACAATCCAATCAGACAGCTGTCGTCAGGTATGAAATCCCGCCTGGCTTTTTCCGTGGCATGCCTTACCCAACCCGATGTTTTATTACTTGACGAAATATTGGCAGTGGGAGATACTTCATTTCAGTCAAAAAGTGAAGGGAAGCTCCGTGAAATAATGACAAGCGGTGCAACTACCTTATTTGTCTCGCATTCAATCGGTCAAATAAAGAAATTGTGTAATAAAGCGTTATGGATAGAAAAAGGTAAGCAAATGGCTTTCGGGGATGTAAATGAAATCTGCGATATGTATGAATCATTTTTACAAGGACAATGATACATGAAAATAATTATTTATGGATTGTATGAATTAGGTTTACTATACATTAAAGAAAACAAAGGACTGGATATTCTGGCGTTTGCTGATGATTCCCCAAAAGTAAATAGCTTTCGCGGTTATCCTGTAATCAATATAGACCAAATAAAAAGCCATAATTATGACAAGGTTGTCATCGCTGTTCAAAAATGGACAGATCATAAAATGGAAGGTTATTTGGATGAAATAGCAAAAATTATCGAAAAACTAAAATCTGTGGGTATTCCTTATGATAAGCTAATAACATCAAGACCCTATTTTATAAGCATAGATTTAGGGATAAATACATTTGCGGAACATATTATCACCCGAAACTACATTCTCAGGGAATTAGGCATAACCCTCCGCAAAAATAATGTTCCCGGTTCAGTAGCAGAATGCGGGGTTGGGAGAGGTTTTTTCGCAAGCGTCATCAACGAAGTTTTTTTTGATAAAACCATGTACCTATTTGATACATTCAAAAGCTTTAATGAAAACGACTTAGTCCACGAATCTAAAGATGTTATAAAAAGAGTTAAAGAATGTAAGACAATGTACGGTGATAACAGCTTGGTTGGTGCTGATGTTGCCATTTCACATTGCCCCCACAAGGATAGATGCATTAAAAAAGTAGGAAATATACCTGAAACTTTTAAGGAACTTGAAAAGGAAAGTTTTGCATTTGTAAATATTGATGTGGATTTATATGCACCTACCTTGGCGGCATTAAGATTTTTTACACCTCGTCTTTCAAAGGGAGGAGTGATATGGGTTCACGACTATAATGGTCCTTGGCATGGGGTAAAAAAAGCTGTAGAAGAATTTGCATTAGAATGTGAATTTACCCTTTTACCGGTAGGTGATAAACTATCTGTCGCATTAATACCCAAATACTCAAAGCCTAAAGTCTCTATAATCATACCTTCATTAAACGCGGCCTGTTATATCCGTGAATGTTTGGAGAGTGTAATAAACCAAACATTAAAGGAAATTGAAATTGTATGTGTGGATGCCGGCTCTAATGACGGCACCCTTGAGATTTTGCATGAATACACTTTACTGGACAACCGGATTAAACTCATAATTTCAAAAAAGAAAAGCTATGGGTTTCAAATGAACCTTGGCTTGGATGCCGCGACAGGTAAGTATATGGGTATTGTCGAAGCCGATGACTTTGTGACCTATGATATGTTTAAAATACTGTATAATAAAGCAGAAAAAAATAATGTAGATTTCGTTAAAGCTGACTTTTTTGAATTTACAACACCCAAAAACTGCTCAGTTAGAAAGATATATAAGAAAATAGCTGTCCAAGATATGTTTTATAACAGAGTTTATAAACCGGGAAACCACCCGGAAGCCATTAAATTTATTCCGTATACATGGAGTGGTATTTATAATATCGATTTTTTACGCCACTTTAAAATAAGGCATAACGAGACACCCGGAGCATCATACCAGGATATTGGGTTTTGGTTTCAGACTTTTTGTCATGCAAAGCGTATATATTTGCTGGATAAACCTTTATATATGTATCGCTGCGACAATCCGGATTCCTCCATAAAAAGTTGGGAGAAAGTAGATGAAATAGTCAAGGAATATGCTTTTGTACTGGACTTTTTGAACAAGGATAATCATTTAAATAAATCTTATATGCCTGTATATTATTATAAAAAATACCGTAGTTATATATTTGCCTATAATCGTATTGCGGATAAATTCAAAACAAATTTTTCAAAGGTATTTCATGAAGAATTTAAGAACGATTACGAAAAAGGTATATTAGATACAAGCTTATTTACAAAAGCAGAACGAGAAACCTTAATGCAAATAATCAATGACCCTTCTATATATTATAAGTCATCAACCACGCTTGTATCGGTAATTATTCCTGTATATAATGAAATACAATATATAAGCAAATGCTTGGACAGCGTTCTTTCGCAAACCCTGAATGATATAGAAGTTATATGTGTTGATGACGGGTCTACCGATGATAGTCTTGCTATTTTAGGTGAATATGAAATGAAAGACAGTCGTATCCTGATTATACGCCAAGTAAATTGTGGAGCAGGGATAGCCCGTAACAATGCCATTAATAATGCTGCCGGTGAATATATATCATTTATGGATGCAGATGACTGGTATCCGGAGTCTGATATTTTAGAAGCATTATATGCGAAAGCAAAACAAAATAATGTCAATATATGCGGCGGTTCATTCAGTGAATTTTATGATGGTATATTAAAAACAGAATATAAGGGGATATGGTCAAAATATACCTTTCAAAATGAAGGAATTATTTCATACCGTGATTATCAATTTGATTACGGATTTCACCGTTTTATTTATAAACGCGATTTCTTGATTGATAACCAACTTCATTTTTCCAATTACCGCCGCTTTCAAGACCCGCCTTTTTTTACCAGTGCCATGATATGTGCCGATATTTTTTATGCTGTTTCGAAAGTTACATACTGCCGTAGGGCAGGATATAAGGAAATTCAATGGGATTTACTTGCAATAACCGGAGTGTTAAATGGAATTATTGATAACCTTGAACTAAGCATAACACACCAGTTGCCGGATTTGCATAAATTTACTGTGGAAAGGCTGAGACGGTTTATCTCCCAAGAAGCATTTATTGGACATTCCGCATTTGGAAATCCAGAATTATCAGCATTACTTGCAAGAGCTGACGAGTTAGCAAGCCATCCATTGCGTAAAAAGAAAAGAAGCCTAGCTTCTATTTTTCGCAGAGGTTATAGATGCTATAAAAACCAAGGGTTTATATGTACCATAAAGTTGACAATGAAAAAATGGAGATTTTTATGGAAATAGTAAGGGTTTCAATTATTATATCTGTTTACAATGTTGAAGAATATCTTAGGGATTGTTTGGATAGTGCCGTGAATCAAACCCTTGCCGACATAGAAATTATTTGTATAAACGATGGTTCTACTGACAGTTCCCTTGAAATATTGAATAAATATCAAAGCAAAGACAACCGTGTCAGGGTTACCTCACAAGAAAACAAAGGGGTTTCAGCCGCACGCAATGTCGGAATCCGGCTTTGCCAAGGGGAATATATATATTTTCTTGACAGTGATGATTATCTTGAATTGAATGCCTTGGAATTGTTGTATAAAGAAGCGCGTGATGATAATTTAGATATCCTTTATTTTGACGCAGTAACATTATTTGAATCGGAATATTTAGCGAAAAAATTTGCAAGTTTTAACAATTTTTATTTAAGAACAGATAAATATAGTACTGTTTGCAGTGGTGCCGAGCTATATGTATCGCTTCAAAGAGATAATATGTTTCACTCTTTGGTGCAACTTCAGTTCATAAGTAAACAATATTTAGATTCTATCGGGTTATTTTTTTACGAAGGTATTTATCACGAAGATAATCTATTTACTTTTATCAGTGTATTACAAGCCAAACGTGTTCGCCATATAAACAAAAAATTATATGTCCGTAGAATCAACGAAGGTTCTATTATGACCCAAGAAAAAAACTTCAAGCATTTTTATGGATACTTAACATGCTATATTCAAATGTTGCGTTTTCTATCAGTTACGTTGATTACCTGCAATGAACCAAAATATATCATGGAATATGTCGATAAAATGTTATTTTGTGCAATCACCTTGTTTCACAAACTAAAGGGTAAAAAATCAGGTTGGACGGAAAGACTTACAGAGTTTGAATATTATATGCTTACAAATACTAAATCGTTTTTCAGACGAAAAATGGAACGTGTTTATAGTTACTATAAAAAAAATGGGTTTGTAAAAACAATTGTAAAAATTAAGAAGCGTTTAATTGGATAAAGGAAGTGGTTTTATGAAGATATCCGTTATTATTCCGGTTTACAATGCAGAAAAATATTTGCACCAATGTCTAGAAAGCGTTGTAAATCAAACATTGAACGAAATTGAAATTATTTGTGTGGACGACTGCTCTACTGATTCCTCATGTGATATACTGCAAAGTTACGCGGCTATTGATGAACGTTTAAAGGTAATAAATTTCGATAAGAATAAGTCTGCCGTACAGGCGCGGAAAACCGGAGTATTGGCGGCGGTTGGCAAGTATATTATGTTTGTTGACGCGGATGATTATCTTGTCACAGGTGCTTTGGAGTTTGCATATGCTCTTGCAGAGAAAAGCGATACTGATATCATCCACTTTGGTGCTAATGTAATCAATTGCGAAGGAATTTCGTTTAGGAGGATGGGCTCCATACAAAGTTATGTTATCCCATTTAACGGTACAATTAATGCGGACAATTTAGTACGCGCATGTACAGTAGAGAAAAAAATCAACCATCTTCTCTGGGGTAAGTTATTTAAGGCCAATGTGTGTAAACAAGGTATGGCGTTTATTGAAGACGAATATTTTCCAAGGGCAAATGATTTATATGCATTTATTCTCATTTCATATTTCGCAAAAACATACCGGGGGGATAAACGTAAACTATACATTCACTGTTACGGTAGAGGTGGGCGTGGACGCATGGAAATGAACATTGAAGAATTTGAACTATATTGTGCCACAACGCAAGTTATATCCGCGATAGAACGTTTTTTCGTATCACAAGATGTACTAGAAGCTTATAAAGATGTTCTTGAATACAGAAAAAAAGTCACTTTTAACGTTTGTTTTGAGACATGGAAACATCATATGAATAAAGAGTATTTATCCCAAGGAATAGACCTGATGATTTATTATTTTGGAAAAGATGCCGTAATATCCGCATTAAATAAAAGTGAAGAAACGATATTCATGAAGCTTGTGAGGCATTGTAAAAATTACGGATGTATAAGCACGGTTAAGTTAATAATAAAGATAGTAGCATATAAAATAAAAGAAAAAGTCTAGATATAAATTTTGTCCCGGACAAAATTTAAATAAACAATTTTTAGTATTTTCGCCGGCAGCATGCGAACCGGGATACGTAATAATATATTCCTGATAAATTCAAAATTGTTTATCAGTCCCAGTTCTTTCATCTGCCGTTGCATCAGCCACTCAATTTTTACATATGCCATTCCTCTGCGCCGCCCATACATTCCACCACCCACACGGGCATTTACCAAAACATCCTTGTGATTGGCACAGATGACTCCGTTTTTTATCATCCGCATCCACAAATCATAATCATCGCAGTATTTTCTGCTCCGATAATTACCGGCGGCCAAAGCCAGGTCACGTTTGAACATAACCGTCATTTGGCTAAAGGGGTTGCGCTTTTTGGTAAAGCGGATTATTTCATCATGCTCAGTTGGCACTGTCCTTATTGCCAAAGGATTGGCTGGATCATCCATAAATTCAGATATCTGCCCGCCGATAAGACCAAGTTCAGGATTCTTTTCGATCATTTCAAGTTGTTTTTCAAATCGGTCAGAAAGGCATATATCATCGCTGTCGATAATAGCAATCCAATCATGTTTGGCATTTTTTACCCCCTCTGCCCGTGATAATCCCTGGGTAACTCTTTCCGGAAGGGCTATTATCTTAAGCTCATTCGGAAAAACCAAGCAGTCCAAAACCGTATTAAGCTCATTGGTAAGCGGACCGTCTTTAACAATGATAAATTCATCCGGAAGAACGGTCTGTTTAAGTATCCCATCAAGACATTCGGAAAGAAACAACGGGGATTCTTCCGCATAGATACATAATATCAATGAAAATTTGACCAAGGCAAACCTCCCAAGTGAGTATGAAGCCCATTATAACACTTAGTCAGTAAAAATGTAATAGGTAGGTATAAGTGGTTTAAACGAGAAAATTTGACGTGGCACGGTATTCATTATATCATAATTTGTACGTCATTGCGGGCTTGACCCGCAATCTCATTATATCAGTATAGAATGGGGTGCTTTGTGCAAAAAAACCCAAATAATAATTTAAAGATTCACAAACATATCAAAAACTTTCAAGAAAGAATTGCATGGGTTGTGTTAATTTTACTTTTATGCATCCATCCTCTATTCATAACCACAGGCATCTACATTCGACTAACTCACCATAAATTCAATTTTTTCCTATTCTGCATGATAATAATTTCTTGTTTTACTATCCCAATTTTACTTTACCAATCTTTGCAAGGTTTCCGCTTATTTGAAAAAAAACCTTCTTTTGCCCATCTTACCCTGATTGGCTTTTTAATGGTGACGATACTTTCGGCGATATTGTCACCTTATAAAACCGAGATGAATGTATGGATTGGAGCGGAAGAGCGTTATGATGGGGCAATTACACAAATACTTTATGTAGCAGTTTTTTTAATTATTGCTTGTTGGTACAAAGTGCGTGAGCGGGATTTTTTGATTTTTGCGGTCTCGGTTTCGGTTGTCAGTCTGATAGGGATATTTCAGGCATATAGAATATATATTTTCGGTCCCGGATTGCGTGATATTATAGATACTCGGGGTATCCAGTTTTTGACTACCCTTGGAAATATTAATATGGTATCTACTTACGCTTGTATTACGGTTTTGTTTTGCGGATTTCTGTTCATAAGAACGGATTGGTCCAAAAGATACATTTGGTTGGCAGCCAGCTTATTATGTTTTTGGCTTTTAATCATTGCCGGTTCGTTTTCCGGTTTGGTGGGTACGGCGACGGCTGTAATGCTGGCGATACCGTTTATAATAGAAAACCGCCGGTATTTTGGTCGTTTTCTCATCCTTATTTTCGGCTGGGTCTCGGTATTTACACTGCATCGGTTCATTTATAATACGCTCATACTTGGCGGCGGTTATGGAAAGTTTTTACCCTTTGCGTTTATCACGGTGGTAATCGGTGTAGTAACCTTTGTTGTTATCTTGAAGGGTAAAAACGTAAAAACCGGGGGAAATATTAATTGGAAGCTTGGTATTATACTAATCGCCATCTTTATTATTATCGGCATTATTTTGATTGAGGTATTTGGACGCGTTGAGGGGGGCTTGGTATATCAGGCGCGGGAGATTATGCACGGCAATATCGACGATGAATTTGCAACAAAGCGCGTTTATATATGGCGTAACGCACTGTCGGTATTGAAGGAACAACCTTTTATCGGCTCGGGTCCGGATACTTTTGGATATGTCTTTCCTTTCGAAGCGCAATACTTTTACGATGTTTTTTATGACAAAGCCCACAACGAATATCTTCAAATACTCATATGTCAAGGGTTTTTGGGGCTTATTCTTTACTTAGTTTTTCTAATTACATTATTTACTAAATCTATTCTGCCGGCATCGAAAAACCCTTTGTTGATGGCGGTTCTTGCAGCCTTTACCGGATTTTGTTTCCAAGCGTTTTTTAATATCAGCACGCCGATTGTTAATCCACTTTTTTGGGTACTGGCGGGATTAATGTCACGTTTGGTGAAAAATAAAGCTTCTTAATGTTGAGGTTTTGCTCAATGTACCTAAAATAAGGTAAAATATCACTATTTTCTATTTTATTTTTCCTAGAAACGTGTTATGATGAAATTGTGTACCTAGGGAGGTAAAATTATGGATTTTATTGTAAGAAATAGAGTATTTTGTGCAGCCCTGTCCATATTAATATCGAGCGTGTTGATATTAAGCAAGATTCCGGCGCTTGAACTAAAAGCTGATTCGACTCCCGCTGTAGGCGACCTAGTGATACAAGGTGGCGGCGGCGGTGGTGGCGGAGCTTTAGCCGGTGGTGGCGGTGGCGGTGGATACGTTGAATATAATGTTGGAACTGTTACAAGCTTTTTTGGTGGTGGTGGTAATGGGTTTTCTGTGAGTTTTAATGGTGGCGGAGGCAGTATAAGTGGTGGTGGTGGTAGTAGTGAAGATAAGCGGCCACTAGCTAATAGTGGCTTTGGCGGTAATAGCGGTGTTATTGAGGGAGGTACGATACCGCTTGGTACCCCATCAAGCTCAGCCGATATAGGTAAAGGGCAAGGTTTACCACCGGCAATACCACATGCAACCGACCGAATGGGAGTTGTGCTTTCGACACCTACCTCAATTACTCAAACCGGCAATCTTCCCTTTGCAACTGTTAATACAACGAAGGGTGATAATTCATCTAATACAAACGGTGGTAAGGGTGGTAGCGCCACGGTCAATGCAACGGCAAATGTAACATTAAACAATCTTACCGTGATTGGCGGGCAAAATGGCAGTGACACTGGCGTTAATCTCGGGGGAGCAGGTGGTACGGCTACCTTTAACGCAACTGGTTTTAAACTAGATGCTAAATCAATCACACTGGGACATAATTATGCTGTGAGAAATCCGGTTACAGGTGTAGGAGCAGTGAATTTTACGGTTGGTACGTTGGTTTCACGGTCGCGTGATTCTTTTACTATTCACGGTTCGCCTACAGTGACAATTGCTAACTATGAGTTTGATATAAGTGACACGATAAACGATGATACATTGCTGACGGTCAATGGCGGCACTCTTGATATGACTGGTAAAAGTGGTGCAAACTTTTCACTTACGGGAACACCGAGTTCACTGGCAGTTGATGATACTATTACTTTGGTTAGTGGTGTGAGTGGTACGGTATCGGGAGTTACCAAGTCATCTGGCGGATATACGTTTGCTGTGGCTGTGGCTACAAATAGTAGTGCTCTTAGTGATCTTGTTGCGACTGTTACAGAAGTGCCTCACTCTTGCAATGATTGCGGTTGTCTGACATGTCCCAACGTCTGCGGAGAAGCAAGCTGTAGCTTCGGTAACTGCCCATGGGTTGCTCCTCATGATTGTAATGTCTGTGGTTGCCTAACATGTCCCAATGTCTGTGGTGAAGCAAGCTGTAGCTTCGGTAACTGTCCATGGGATGCACCTCATGATTGTAATGTCTGTGGTTGTCTGATATGTCCCAATGTCTGTGGTGAAGCAAGCTGTAGCTTCGGTAACTGCCCATGGGATGCACCTCATGATTGTAATGTCTGTGGTTGTCTGATATGTCCCAATGTCTGCGGTGAAGCAAGCTGTAGCTTCGGTAATTGCCTATGGGATGCACCTCATGATTGTAATGTCTGTGGTTGTCTGATATGTCCCAATGTCTGCGGTGAAGCAAGCTGTAGCTTCGGTAATTGCCCATGGGATGTACCTCATGATTGTAATGATTGTGGTTGTCTGACATGTCCCAACGTTTGCGGTGAAGAAAGCTGTAGTTTTGGCAATTGCACATGGGTTACCCCACATGATTGTAATGTCTGTGGATGTACAGTTTGTCCAAACGTCTGCGGAGGAGCAAACTGTAGTTATAGTTCTTGCAAGGCTCCCAAACCAACTACTGCACCATCTAACTCAACAACCCCAAAATCAACCCCTGCACCCACTGCTGAACCTTCACCCAGCCCAAATATTCCGGATGATTTGTTTAAGGATAATACGCATATCAAACTAACCCCCGAAACAGGCACAACTATAACAGAAAATGCGTTAAATATAATTAAGAACAGCGGTGTCCCGGTGCAAATCGAATTACCAAATGGTTTGGTAATCACAATCGACCCTGCAACCATCACAGATCAAGCCACGATGATTGACTTAAATATTGAAATATATACAACATTCCAAACGACAGTGGTGATTGACGATGTTACTGTACCTGCGCTCGGTATCATTATTAACCCGGCGGCATCCGGTTATTTCGGGTTTGAGGTATCATTTAACATTCCCGCCTCAATGGTACTGGAAATGGGTTTAGACCCCAATTTAGTCAGGTTGTGGTATGTAAGTTATGAGGGAATCGTTATTGAAAAGGAAGGGGGAGTTACAGTTAACGCCGATGGAACATTAACAATTAAGTTTGACGGTGCATCGTATTATGTCCTGGCGGAAAAACCACCCATAGGCAAAGACGTCCGTGCTCCCAAAACAGGTGATAACAGTACTATTATCCAAGGAAATGGATTGTTAACGTGGATTTGGTTGATGATAGCTACTGCGTTTGTACTGGATACGACATTGAAATTCGGACGTAATAGATGGCATCAGTTTATCAATAAACTAAAATAATTCCATCGATGGCTCTAGTTTTCCTTGATATTTAAGAAGTATATAAAGTAGCGTTTGATGATTAAATCATAACGCTACTTTTCTATTCTATGAAATTCTTCGGTTTTTTCGTTTTTCGTTTGCTTTCTTTAATTAGTAATGATAAAATAGTAAGGCATCGAGAGGCGATATTGTGAAAGGATGGTATATGGGATGAGTAAAGTTAGGTTTGATTATGCGAAAGCGGCTTCGTTTGTGTCAGCGGATGAAGTGAAGATGATGGAGGGGTTGACTCTTGCCGCCCGTGAGAAATTGGTTTCAAAGACCGGAGCGGGAAATGAGTTTCTTGGTTGGATTGACCTGCCGGTTAACTACGATAAGGATGAGTTTGACCGCATTAAGAAAGCGGCAGCGAAGATTAAAGAAGATTCGGAAGTGTTGGTGGTAATCGGTATTGGTGGCTCATATCTGGGTGCCCGGGCCGCGATTGAGTTTCTCCGCCATAGTTTTTACAATGTTGTCAGTAAGGATATCCGCAAAACCCCCGAGATTTATTTTGCCGGCAATTCGATTAGCTCTACATATTTGAAACATCTCATTGAGGTAATCGGTGAGCGTGATTTTTCGGTTAATATTATCAGTAAATCCGGAACAACGACTGAACCGGCGATTGCTTTCCGTATTTTTAAGAATCTTTTGGAAAAAAAGTATGGCAAAAAAGAGGCGGCGGCGCGGATTTATGCGACCACCGATAAAACCCGCGGTGCGTTAAAGAAGCTTGCCACCGAGGAAGGTTATGAGGCTTTTGTTGTACCCGATGATGTTGGTGGGCGTTTTTCTGTCCTAACGGCAGTTGGGTTACTTCCGATAGCTGTCAGTGGAGCGGATATCGATAAATTGATGGAAGGAGCTGTGTGTGCCAGAAAACGCGCTTTGGAAGCGGATTTTGCCGATAATGACGCCCTTTTATACGCGGCTTTACGTAATATCATGTTACGTAAGGGTAAGGGCATAGAGGTTATGGCGAATTACGAACCGTGCGTCCATTTCATTTCTGAATGGTGGAAACAGCTTTATGGTGAAAGTGAAGGCAAGGATCAAAAGGGTATTTTCCCCGCCAGTGTTGACCTAACTACCGACCTTCATTCGATGGGGCAGTTTATTCAGGACGGTGCACGCACTCTTTTCGAAACAGTAATTGATATTGAATCAAGCCGTGATGAGATTATTCTTGGCGAAGAAGCGGTTGATTTGGACGGTCTTAATTATTTGGCAGGTAAATCAGTCGAGTTTGTCAACCGTAGTGCGATGAATGGAACGATACTCGCCCATACTGACGGGCAGGTGCCAAACTTGATTATCCGGATTCCGGAAGTTAATGAATTTTATCTTGGTGAGCTTTTCTACTTTTTTGAATTTGGTTGTGGTGTCTCAGGTTATATCTTGGGTGTCAATCCATTTGACCAACCCGGAGTTGAGGATTACAAGGTAAATATGTTTGCCTTGCTTGGTAAGCCCGGATTTGAGGAGAAGAGGGAAGAGTTGATGAAACGGTTGTAGTGAGATTGCGGGTCGAAGCCCGCAATGACAAGTTCTTGTCGCAATGACAGGTTCTCGTCGTAATGACAAGTTCTCGTCGCAATGACAAGTTCTCGTCATAATGACAAGTTCTCGTCATTCCGCAAATCTTTTATGCGGAATCTCATAATTATAATAAAACCGAATATGGTTCCCGAAAGGGATTAATAAGGAACAATGTGAAAATCATTGACAGCTTACTTCTGAGGTAATGTGGACGTTTTATTCTGGTAAATCGAATGGTTTATATTCGATTTGCTTGCTAACCAGCGACCATTGTGCAAAAACGAAAGTATTTTTCGTCGGCATGAGAAGGTGAATAAAAACGGTTGAAGCAGAGTCCTAAGACTTGCCATATTCAAACCAAAATTTCTTTGGTAAGAAAGAAGGAGGTCTTTTAATGGACGGCTTACGGAAGCTAAAAATTGTCGTTACTTTTACGGCAATACTAATCGTTGTGGGAATCACGGCGGCTTTGCTGAATATCAGGCAGACACAGGAAGGTTTAAAAGCGTTTCAAGTAGAAATTGTTTCAGAACACAATAATTACCATAAGGTAACTACTGAAAAGTCAGATTTGCTTTTTCTTGGCGAGTATCTACGAGCAATGGAATCTTGTCAGGGTGATGAAAGCGCTTTTGGCTTTTTCATTACCGGATGGGATGGTGTGGAAAGTGATGAAAGTTACTTTTGGTGGGTAAGTGTAAATGGTGAGGATTCAATGGTTGGGGTTGATGATATTCCACTTATTGAAGGTGATGTTTATACTTTTACCCATACTTCCATGGAGGGGTGGTAGATGGCAGTCCGGAGGATCGTGAGGATTGCTTTTCTAAGTGCCATATTGACCGTGGCGATGCTGGCGATAAAGCCTCTTCCTAATATTGAGTTGATTTCTTTGTTGGTGATTATTTACACACTTTTGTTTGGCAAGGATACTTTTATTATTGTGACGGTTTTTACTTTTGTTGAAGGGTTGATGTGGGGGTTTGGGCTTTGGTGGATTAGTTATTTGTATGTGTGGCCGCTTCTTTGTCTTGTGGTGCTTTTGCTAAAGCGGGTGATAAAAGAGGAGTTTCTTATTTGGGCTGTGGTTTCAGGAGTTTTTGGGCTTGTTTTTGGGGCTTTGTTTGCGGTTGTTTATCTTCTGGTTGATCCGGCTTATGCGCTGTCTTATTGGATTGCGGGGTTGCCGTGGGATGTGTGGCATGCGGGGTGGAATTTTGTGTTGATGTTGGTGTTGGGGAAGCCGGTTTATGTTTTGTTGAAGAGGGTGAATGAGAGGGTGTACTCTTGTGGGTAGTGGGCATGTATGGTAGGTGACAAATTGATCTTAAAAGAATAAACGGAGTATGATATGAGTGACTTGAATGCAACAGAATATAAGCGATTTGAATATATAAAGCATTTACGTACAGATGGGAGTGAATTTTGGCTTGCACGTGAGCTTTCTGTAGAATTAGATTATGTGCAATGGCGCAATTTTACTAAGGTTCTCGATAAAGCTAGGCTTGCTTGTCAGAATAGTGGCTTTGACATAAACAACCATTTTGCTGAGGTCAGCAAAATGGTTGAAATAGGGAGTGAAAGCCAACGGAGTGTCAAAGATTTTGAACTCTCCCGATATGCCTGTTATCTTATTGTCCAAAATGGCGACCCTCGCAAAGATGTAATTGCACATGGTCAGACATACTTTGCCATTCAAACACGTCGTCAGGAAGTTGCTGATTATTTTAATCAGCTTGATGAAGATAACAAACGGCTTGTTGTTCGTGGCAATATTAAACAATGGAATCAAATGCTTGCCGAAGCCGCTCATAATGCAGGTTTGATTACAAATGAAGAATATGCAATTTTCCAAAATGCCGGATACAAAGGATTATATGGCGGTCTTGATGTTGAAAATATACATAGCCGTAAGGGATTGGGTGAAAATGATAAAATTCTTGATTTTATGGGTAGTGAGGAATTAGCCGCAAACCTCTTTCGGATAACTCAAACCGAAAGCAAATTGAACCGTGAAAAGGTGAAGGGGGCAAAAGCGGCGACATCCACGCATTATAAAGTTGGTAGGAAAGTCAGGCAGACTATCAAAGAATTAGGAGGTACAATGCCGGAAGATTTACCAACCCCAGAAAAAAGTATTTCAAAGGTTGAACGTGAGCAAATCGCCGAACTAAAACGAAAAGCAAAGATAAAACCATTAATGCTAGATGAATAAAGGTGTTTTTCGAAAAAATGATTCGAAAGGATTAAAGGATGCCAAAAATCGTTATTTTAGAAAGGGAAAGTGTTGGATTGGATGTGGAAGTTGACCAGTTTAATGAGCTGGGTGAGCTTACAGTATATCCGGTATCACCTGTGGAGAGTATTGCGGGTCGCGTCCGTGATGCCGACATAATCATCGCCAATAAAAGCCCGCTAAATGAAAGTACTTTAAAGGATGCTGTTAATGTTAAATTGATTTGTGAATTTGCGACTGGGTATGACAATGTAGATTTGGAATACTGCCGGAATAGGGATATAAAAGTCGCCAATGTCCGCAATTACTCTACTAAAGCAGTCAGCCAGCATACATTTGCTTTATGCCTTTATATTTTTTGCAAGCTCCGCCATTATGATGAGTATGTCAAGTCAGGTGCTTACGCTTCGCAAAATAATTTCTCCAGTTTTGACTTGACATTTAATGAACTTTACGGCAAGACCTGGGGAATTATCGGGATGGGACATATCGGGAAAAGTGTGGCAAAAATCGCGGACGCTTTTGGTTGCCGGGTGATTTTCTTTTCGCCGACCGGAAAAAGTACCTGTACCGAATATCAACGGGTTACGTTTGAAGAGTTACTTAAGGAAAGTGATGTCCTTTCAATCCATTGTCCGCTGAGTGATATTACGCGTGGGTTGATTGATTATGAAGCACTTAAGAAAATGAAATCATCGGCGATTTTGATAAATGTTGCCCGTGGTCCGATTGTAAAAGACGAAGACTTATATCGCGCTTTGTGCGAAAATATCATAGCCGGGGCTGGGCTTGATGTAAATGGGACTGAACCAATGAAGGACAGCAATCCGTTAAGCCGTTTTATGGATTCGAACCGTTTGATTATTACCCCGCATAATGCCTGGGCAACTGTTGAAGCCCGTAACCGGGTTGTATCCGAGACTTATGAAAATATTGTGGCGTTTCTTAGGGGAGAAGAGCGGAATCTTATCTAGACGTATTGGTTCAGTCCATTGCATAAAGACTAAACGTAGAAATGGATAGTGTCGGTATTGAAGTGTTTTTTCCATTCACTGCAAATTAAAAAGAAATTTGCCTTTACAGTTTCAAGAATTTCATTTAAATCTGAACGTGAAATTTTGCTTTTGTTATGTGCAACAATGCACCCGCCACTTGCTGTGAGCCAAATTTTTGTTGCATTTGATGATGCGTTGCCAACACAAACATGGACATGGATAGGTTCATTATTTTCATTTGACCAAAAAAACACATTGAATTTTCCGAATTTATACAGCTTTGGCAACGCTCATCCCCCCAAGCTCTGCATATTTGAAGAACACATCCGCACCATCGTGGAGCATTTTTTCAAACAGCGTAATTTCATCATCTGAATATCCATCTCTTAGAATCCACTCATATGATGGTAGGCGGCATCTTGCCGTATCAAAGCAATTTGCAGAGGGACGTTCAAAATGAACTTCGACAGCTTTGTTATCCCCATCTCCCAGTAAGTGGGAATGTGTTATCAGTGTTCCGTCTGCTAAAGTGATAAAAGGATACATCATAATCATAATCTCCAATAACCTCATACATCAGTAAAAGTATAGCATAAATGGAGAAGAGTGTAAATATTTGCACCGAGCTTCTGATATTTTACAGAATTTTAATAAGCAGTGCTTATCTTTTATGCTTATTTAATAGTATTTCTTGGTTTGTTCATGTTATAATGTCACTATGAAGTTTAAAACACAGCTTTTGGTGACATTCTTAATTATTTTGTTTCTCCCGCCGCTTTTGACCGGTGTGGCGTTTTTAGTTATTGCCATTTATCTGCTTGATTTTAAGTCTGATTTTAAGTATGACATGGTTTCGCAGATGACCAATGAAGTTTTTATGGATAATATGGTTGCTAAAGCGTTGTTTTTCTATTTATTCCTTGCGATTATCATGATTTTGTTTTTGTTAGGAATAATGATAACGCAGTGGATTAACCGGACGGTTTTTATCCCTGTTTGTCGTTTAAGTAAAGCAATGCAAAGTATAGCCGAGGGCAATTTTGAACACATTTTGAGTAATGATAATAGTGGCGAAATCGGTGAGCTTTATCAAAATTATGAGGATATGCGTCTCAGGCTTAAGGAGTCGATAGATGAAAAAATGGATACGGAAAACCAGAACCGCGAGTTGGTTTCAAATATTTCCCATGATTTGAAGACACCAATCACAGCGATAAAAGGGTATGTTGAGGGGATTATCGATGGGGTTGCCGATACTCCGGAAAAAATGGATAGGTATATCCGGACGATTTATAATAAAACGAATGATATGGACCGCTTAATAAATGAGTTGACTTTTTATACGGGTATTGATACGAACCGGATTCCATACAATTTTTGCAAGATAAATATTGCTGATTATTTCGGAGATTGTATTGAAGAGGTGGGGTTGGAGCTTGAAGCAAAAAATATCCGTCTGAATTATATCAATCTGGTTTCGCCGGAGACGATTATTATTGCTGATCCGGAGCAGCTTAAGCGGGTGGTCAATAATATCGTTGGGAACAGCGTTAAGTATATTGACCGTAGTAAGGAGTTATGCGAGATTGATATCCGCATTCTTGATGAGTTGGATTCTGTGCGCATCGAGATAGAGGATAATGGGCGGGGTATTGCGGCGAAGGATATCGGGCAGATTTTTGAGCGGTTTTATCGTTCTGATGCTTCGCGCAATTCAGCGCGGGGCGGTAGTGGTATTGGGCTGTCGATTGTGAAAAAGATAGTTGAGGATCATGGTGGTTATATTTGGGCGACCAGCCGTGAGGATGAAGGTACTTGTATGCATATTGTGTTCCGGAAGTTTTTGCATGCGCCGGATGAAAATGATTTGTAGGGTGGGTGCTTACCCCGCCAGAGGAAAATAGTGTGTAGGGCGGGTGCTTGCCCCCGCCGAAAGAAGGGAGTGTATAATGAGTAAAATTCTAATCATCGAAGATGAAGAATCAATTGCCGATTTGGAAAAAGACTATTTGGAATTAAGTGGTTTTGATGTGACTATCTGCAATAGTGGTGACATCGGTCTTGAGATGGCTTTGGGTAATGATTTTGACCTAGTGGTACTTGATTTGATGTTACCCGGAATGGATGGTTTCGAGATCTGCAAGCGTATTCGTGAGGAAAAAAATATTCCGATTTTGATGGTTTCGGCGAAAAAGGATGATATTGACAAGATCCGGGGTTTGGGGCTTGGGGCAGACGATTATATGACTAAGCCTTTTAGTCCCAGTGAGTTGGTTGCGCGGGTTAAGGCGCATCTTGCTCGTTATGAGCGTTTGGTTAGTTCGGGGCAGAAGCAGAATGATATTGTGGAGATAAGGGGGATTCGGATTGATAAGACGGCGCGGCGGGTTATGATTGATGGTGAGGAAAAGGCTTTTACGGGTAAGGAGTTTGATTTGTTGACTTTTCTTGCGG
>Ga0209737_10000501_pt1 | contig 31722 bp, 34 predicted proteins | sample TergutCu122P3_FD_187284 | JGI IMG/M metagenome (GOLD analysis project Ga0209737, IMG submission 187284) | Cubitermes ugandensis P3 segment gut microbial communities from Kakamega Forest, Kenya - Cu122 P3 (SPAdes) (version 2) | ecosystem: Host-associated > Arthropoda: Insects > Digestive system... | reverse complement strand
CAACGAGGTCAAGCACTACACCCGGGTCGACTTCACCGCACTGCGCGCCTGGTTGTTCAAAGTCGACCTGTCAATCATCCTGCGCTACTACCACGAGGATGACATGGAGGCGCGGCACATCAATGGCCCCGCAGCGCTTGGGCACTATCTCGAGCAAATGCGCGATGACCTGATCGGCCGCCTGATTGATCTCAATCCTCATGTCGCGGAATCCCTGAAGCGATCCCGCCAAAATGCAAGCTGGTCGAAAACGGCCATTGACTACCTCATCGGCGCCGCCGACGCATCAAGTACTCGCCCACGCCCGAATGATCCCGTAACGCTATGGTTCCTGCCGGTGGCGGCCAAGCGCCTAAAATCGGACGGGATCGATACCCTGGCCCATTTGCTGGATGCAATCCGTGCGAGGGGCAAGGGCTGGTATCGGCCTATCCCCTGCCTCGGTCAGGGCAAGGCCGAGACGATCATGCACTGGTTGCGACGCCACGAGGACAGCCTTGGGAGCCTGCCGGATTCGCTTGCCAGTGTCGGCAACGGAATCCGGCACGAGGTCATCACCATCGATCGCTTTTCCAGCGCCCTGGCACCATTGGAACGAGTGCGCGTGGCCAATTGCCTGGATGGATCACAGGGAGAAAATCGCCACCATGTATTCCCGTTGATCAGCGCCCGTAATGACCTTGATGCAATCAATGCCTATCTCTACAAGTTTCGTGGGCGGGACACGACATACCGGGCCTACCAAAAAGAACTCGAGCGCTTCCTGCTATGGTGTGTCAGCGAGCGTGGCAAGGCGATGTCGAGCATGTTGGTTGACGACTGCGAGGCCTACAAGGATTTCCTGGCCGCACTGCCCTCTCGCTGGATCGGATTGCGGCGACCGCGGAGCAGTACAGCTTGGCGGCCCTTCGCTGGACAATTGTCCGCAGAATCCCAGCGCTACGCCATCCAGGCTCTTCGGGCATTCTTCACCTGGCTGATCGGCGTCCGTTATCTGGCCGCGAATCCGTGGATCGCTATCAGCGATCCCGTTGTCGAGCAGCAAATACACAGCATCCAGATCGACAAGGCGCTCCCCTCCTCCCTCTGGGGAAAACTGTCCGACACGGGCGGCATCCTTGATCAGCTTTGCGAGCTATCTGCGCCAGATCTCATGGTCAGGTATCGATTGAAGGGATTTGCCGCACGGCAAAATGTCCAGGCGCAGCTGCGGCTGGTCCGCGCCCTGATTCTGCTAATAGGAAGCACCGGCGTGCGGCGGGAAGAAATTGCTTATGCCTGCCGACGGCATCTGTCCCCCTACCCTGCCGAGCCCGCGCTCTGGCGCCTATCCGTGCTCGGCAAGCGCAAGAAGTGGCGATACGTGTATCCAACCGAGCGCGAAATCGATGCCCTACGGGCGCATTGGTCGGATCGTGGCGAGGATTTCAGTTTCGGCATGACGGATCTGCCGTTGGTCTCTCCTGTCATCATCCCGGCAACCCGAGTGTCTCGGCAAAAGCACGGCGAGGAAAACCAGACTACCGGTGCCAAGGGGTTTTCCCCGGATGGGATCTATACTGCGGTAACGCGCTGGCTCAAGCGCATTGCAGACGACGACTGCCTGGATCTGTCGCCAGAGGAACGAGGCATCCTGCGCAAATCTGGAATCCACGCATTCAGGCACACGTTCGGCACCCAGGCCGTCGCCGATGGATTGCCGTTGGATGTGACGCAGAAGCTCCTTGGGCATGCCTCTCTGAACACGACGACCATTTACGTGCAGTCCGAGGACACGCGAGCGGCGGCCGAAGTCGGACGCTGGATGGCAAAAAGGCGAACGGGAGCAACCTCATGAAATCCGCTTCGGATATTTTCAATTCCGCTTTCAGTAACGCGAAAGCCTTCAAAAGCCGAGCCGCGCAGCTAAAGCGCATAGCAAGCGGCGTATCGACCGAAATCCAAGCTGCCGAGCGAACCGATTTGTCCGATGGCGACCTGAAAGCCTTGGAAAAGGCTGTGCACATTCTGGAAATACTGGCAGAGCGCTACGCAGGTGCAGCAAAGCTAAAGGCAAAGCAGGAGCAAGAGTGGGAAAAGCGCGGCCCCTTGGTAAAGAAGGCAATGCATACAACATTTGGCAGACTATCCTCTGTAGAGGACAAGATCGCAATCATCGCCATGTACAAGAGTTCCGCGCTTCGGATCGGCATACAGGATTTGGCCGATCTCAAGTTTCACTTCGAGGATGCCTTGGACGGCCTCTGGTGGACACTAGTTAAGGATCTGACCCGAAAACCGGAAGTCGCGATTGCGGAGGCATGGGAAAGGTTCTCGGCCGAGCGCCAGCAGATCATCGACAAAAACAGGCCTCTCATCCAGTCCTTTGCGAAGCTAGGCAAGGACTGACACGGTGCGCGACAAGCCTGCCGTTCAGGCCGGGGAGGATGTCAAGGAACGGTGGTGCGCACCGGATCAAATTCGGCATGACGAACATACACGGCTTCCCTGAGCAGGTTTTAGCCGCTAGTTTTCATGTGCGCAACGTGTATAAATGGCACGTTACTGTAGGAAAACGAATGGCGAACCAGCAAATCGATCAGGCAATTTTCTTGTGTATCCTCCGGGATGATGTAGAGGCCGGAAACATCAACCGAGCCCTTGGCGTTCTCGAGTCCATCTCATTGAGCACAGCACGAGCGCGGCAGTATCGCGGCGCATTGCTGTTTTCATTCGAAGGCTACGACAGCGACAAGCGCGAGCTGTACGAAATTCCGGAGATACGTGAGTACTTCAACAACTTGGCCGCAGCTTGGCCGTACTGGGCATGGTTCCTGGATAGCGAACCGGACATGCCGTTTTTGCCGCTGTTGGTATCGCTGTTGACGCCGGGCCAGTCGGCCGTCCATGGGAACAAAATCGCTTGGCACACCAAGCCAACGGATATCGCGCTGGCCATTGGCGATCTGCTGGCCTCCGTAGACGAACTCGGGGACAAACTCGGTCTTCCCTCCCCTCTTGTAGCTGAAACGAAGAAGCGGTTTCTGGACTCAGCGCAACTTGTTTTGGGCATTCGCACCGAGAGCATCCTATGAGTCCCTGCTATCTCTGCCCTGCCCTTTGCGAATCACGAACGAACATTGTCCTGCCGACGCCATGTGCGGAAAACGGCCTGCTTGCCATAGGCGAAGCGCCAGGTGCCGATGAAGACCGTCTTGGCGAAGGCTTCGTCGGTCGCGCTGGAAAGACGCTCGATGCCGCATTGGCCGAGTGCGGCGTAGAACGCAGTGGATATGGCCGCGCCAACATCGTTCGCTGCCGCCCCGCCGAGAATCGCAAGCCGACCCGCTTGGAAATCGAAGCCTGCTTGCCAACGCTGGCAGACTTCCTCATGCAGACAACTCCTCGCGTGATTGTCACGGTCGGTGCCTTGCCAACCGCGATGCTGCTGGGGCCTGGGTCGCTCTCCGCCAGAATTGAGGAGGCAAACAGAAACGATGGCTTCCCCTATCTGACGTTCAGCCACCCAGCCCTGCACCATACGCTTGCCCAATTCCCCGTGAGAATTTTTCCGATGCCTCACACCAGCCCGCTGTCGTGGAATCGAAAGGCGCCGGATGGTACGCCCTGGGCAACTATTGGAAAGCAGCAAATCGCCCGCGCCGTGCATGCTCTCTAAGAAATCGCTCCATGATCGCCGCCGTTTTTCAACACATCTATCTGTTGTTCGTGTTCCGACACAGCGGCGCAGGATTGCCGAGCCGCGGGCCTGCTCCCTACGTGCTACTGGGCATCGCCGCGAGTACTACAGCGATTCGCGGTGCGCTGGAAATGGGTGATCCACTGTTGGCCGTGATCGGCATCGGGATCGTTGTCGCCATCACACGATCCCGCCCTGGTCTGATCGCGCCGATTGCTCTGGTCTGTATTGGAGGTGATTCTCTAGGCACTTGTTTGGTGCTTCTCAGCCTTCATTCATTGAGCATCATCGTCTTGCTATGGCAAGTTACGGCCCTAATAGTCTTCGTCCGGCAAGCGACGGCGCGAGGTTTCTAATCTCAAACGTTTCCGTCGAAAAAGCAGGTGTTTAGACACTAGAATTCCCCTTCTCACTCCGTACGATGGTCGTATTCAACTACGCCCAGATAGCAAATGCACGGAACTCGGGAAAGCATTTCGGTAGCGGCATACCGCCAATTGATTGCCACGAGGCAAATTAGAGGGGTTCAGGTAAAGCGTGCCTCAACCGAGGAAGATCTTCACCGGAGCTGCATCGAGTGGATCGGCCTGAAAATAGCTAGGCACCCGATACTCAACTGGGTGGTGCACGTCCCGAACGGTGGCAAGCGCCCCAAAGGAGAAGCGGGAAAGCTGAAGGCGATGGGAACAAAACGAGGATACCCGGATATAACTCTGCCAAGGCGACATAGCTGCTGGTGTGGCCTAGCCATAGAATTAAAGTCTCCCGCAGGGACGGTAAGCACCCATCAAAAGGAGTGGCTGAATGCCTTCAGCGAAGAAGGCTGGCTGGTAGCTGTCTGCCGCTCGCTCGACGAACTCATCGCAGTCGTTAATGTGTTTCTTGAAGGCAGCGATCCTGAATCGCTACCAACGGTATGGCGCCCGACTCGCCCCTAGTCGGATTAACCTTTTCTCAGATAGAGGATTCTTTTTATGAACAAGCATGAACTGATCGATGCCATCTCCAGCGAAACTGGAGCATCCAGGGCGGAAGCAGGCCGCTTCCTGGATGCGGTGATCAACCAGATCACCAAAACTGTTGCTGATGGCAACAAAGTTACTCTAACTGGTTTCGGCACTTTCGAAAGCGTAACGCGGGCAGCTAGAACTGGGCGTAACCCAAAAACTGGAGAACTCATCCAGATCGTGGCCACGGTGACACCAAAATTCTCGGCCGGCGCAACATTTAAGGCAGAGGTCAAGGCCGGCGGCAAATAACAGGCTGCTAGATTTGTAAGGAGGCCTCCCCTGGCAAGCCAGGCCAGGGGATCTCTTCGGTCCAGCGATAGGCAAAGTCGCCGTCCGCACTATCGAACTAAATTGCCCTGACCGCTTTCTTCGTGGGTGTTGGCATCGCCTTCCTGGTCGATGATCGTACCCGCCCAGGATTCTTCGCCATCCTACGGCAGGCTTGGACTGATGTGCCATCCGACTGGTGGAGACCACTTTGGCAACAAAGGCTATCAAGCGGGTGAGCCGCAAGGGCTGCCCGAATCATCCGCTCGATTTGAAGCGCCGTGTGGCGGCGCTGGCCTGCGAACCCGAGGTCTCGGTGGCCAAGCTTGCGCTGACACACTGCATCAACGTGAATCTGCGCTTCAAGTGGCGCCGCCAGAGTATCGTGCCGGCAAATTCGGTGCGCTTGCGCCGGCGGTCGCTGCCCCGAGCGCCACCCACGTCGCCCAGCATGCCGATCAAACACCGTCGTACATCGAGATCGTCCTGGGGACGACCAGGGTACGGGTGTGCGGCGAAGTGAGCGGCGCGGCGATGAGCCGCGCGTCGAGTCATGGTTTCCCCATCACGATCAACTCCACAGGTGTTACCGCACGCTTGCACGTGCCTTGCGTACCGTCCAAGCGCGGGCCGGCGGCCGGCTTCTGAGCGCCATCAGGAGTTATCCGGCACCGAGTCACACATGCCAGAAAGGTCGTCAGCCGCCGGGGCGCTCATCATCCAACCAGATCGGGTGGTGCATGCGTATCTTGCTAGCTGCCCAGGTTTTTCGACAAAACGAATTGGCTCTGCCGCAGCAGCATTAGCTAGCCGTGCGTGCGCACTCTGCGTCTCTTGTGAGAGCGGTGTGGTGCCAGCGTAATCCCGAGGCGGATAGCATAGTGTAACCTTGGCGACGGTCGGGCCAAAACTCACTTAGTGGATCTTCTGGGCTTCGTCGCACCCATCTTCAGCAACGACGCAAAGAAACCGCTCGCCACCACGGAATGCTCTAGAGCATCATTAACGGATACATCCGGCGTCAATTTTGCTTGCTTGATAGCCATCTTTCCCGGCATGGACCGGACGTACTTGTTCCACAACTCTTGGCGATCCTCACCCGATAGCTGCGACCATACTTCACCGCCCTTCTGCAATATCTCGACACGATCGCTGTCATCGTTCTTGGCTAGATCAATCTGCTCCTGAACCTTGGCCATCCGATCCGCCTTCGCTTCTGCTCTTTGAGCGCTTTCTTTTTCTGTATTTGACAGAACGATGCCCTCCCGGAGCATCTTCATAAAGTAGTTGGCCGGCCGTTTGATGTCCATGCGCTGACTACGAAACTTTACAAGCTCGATGACCTGTTCAATGAGCTTGTTGGTGTAGACCTCCCGCTTCTGCGAGATTTCTTCAAAATCGGAAGCGCTCAGGCCAAATTCCTCCGAGAGAGTTTGGTAGATTTTCTGCATCTGGCTCTCGGATTCCCCTGGACCTACCTTGGTAAAGAAATTCGGATTGGTCCGCACAGTGAAGTTCACCATGGCCACTCGACGCAGCTCACGCTTTTCCTCAAGCTCGACCAAAATATCCGAAAGCTCGTTGATCTGCTCAATCGCCGGTTTGAGTACATCGCGCTTGAGAAACTTGTACTCCTGGAGTGACTTCTTCGCTGTCGCCCGAAACCAGTCTTTAACCACATCGATGGGAATCCATCCCGTTTCACCCTTCTCCCTAACTCGGAGCATCTGCTCGTACAGTCCATAGGCGTAGGCTGATGTAAATGACCCGCCAATACGTAGCGACAAGTATTTTGCATCCGTGGGTGCCTGTAGTAGTCGTTGAACTTCTTCAGGGAGCTTGAAGCTGAGCCGCCCACCAGCCATGACGAAGGTGCCAAGCATTGGGACGGATGCATAAACATCCTTTGTACTGTCTGACGCATCAATGATGGAAACCTGGATCGCCGCCTTCTGCGATTCCCGTAGAGCTGTTTTTAGGTGCTTGTCGTTCCGCGAGCCTCCAAAATTCGCCAACCATTTGAAGTAGCCAAGATCCACGTCCCATATGCCCTTAGTCGGATTTTCAGAGGCGATGAAATGGAGGGCGTTAATGGATCTGCGCGCAACCAGCGTCAAGTCGGATACGGCAATCAGGGCATCGGCCTTCTGAAAACCGAAGTCACTGGGCGATTCCGATACCTTGACATCGTTGATGGCAAAATCGGAGAACATCGCCAAGGCGAGCTGATGTGTTGGTACGTCAGAGGACATGGCAGCGCTACCGGCTCAACATGATGGCGCGAACAATGATACGAAAGGTGAGGACTGTCAACACAAAAAAACTCACCTTACGCGAGCCTGGATGCAGCGGTTTGATCTGTTGGTTTTGGTTTTAAAAAAAGCCTCAGAAAAAAAGCAAAGCATAGCTTTTTTTTATAAAGCAAAGCATAGCAGAGCCTGAAAACAGCCATTGAAACAACAGCATACGCGCCAGTGGTGAGGGTTATTGTGCTGTAGGTGTTAGTTGTTGTGCTGTAGGTGAGCGTTTATGTGTCGCTGATTGGTGAGACTCCTTGTGCCGTAGGTGAGAGCCGTTGTGCTGATGGTGAGGGTTATTGTGCGGAATGGTGAGGTTTTTTGTGTCATGGGTACCTGCCCAGAAACCTAAGAGGAACAAGGCCTTCCCCGATGGTGAGTCTTATTGTGCTGTAGGTGAGAACAATTGTGTGCTCTGGCGGTCTGCAATCCTCAATCACACTACAGCAGGGTCAAAACGGCGGGGAAAGGGTACAAAATGCCTCACCGTTGCTGGATGTGCTGGGGCATCGGTGAGATTGGATTTCCAAGGTGAGCGTTTTTGTGCGTAGGCCCTCTTCTGTGAGGTGAGCTTTTTTGTGATTACAGGATTGAATTGTGTCCTCGAAGCTTCGAATGGTCGGCTTCCTTGCCAGAAATCCAGCACAAATACCCTCACTTCTGCCTTTGTCCGCAAGCTGATAGGTGAGGGTTATTGTGCAGAAGGCAGCCTTGCCTGCACAGAAATAGGTGCTGAAGAAGAAAAGGGAGGGTGCCCTCGTAAGTGCTTACACTCGCTGTAAAGCCGGTATTTTCAGGGCGCGCGAAATCGTTCCCACTCATGAGAGGGGAGAGAAGCCAGACGATCAAGCACAAACTGGCTCACCTTTCGTTTGGTACCAGTCGATCTCGTCCTAAATCGAGCACAAAAGCCCTCACCTTTCGTCACGTCCGTGATAGAGGTGACGCCAGGAGGCGCGTTTAGCGAGTTGGAAGCTTTGGCAGAGGAGCGCTCCGCGGATTCGTTTTGACCTTTTGAAGTCGCCGGAGCGAGATGGCTTTCCTGTTACATGATTAGCGCCCCTGCCCTGAACCAACGGCAAATCGAAGAACTTCTGCCGGCGCTTCTACAGACGTCGCCGGTGCTGTTGGGCTGTTTGAGACTTCGGATTGGTGTTCGTGTGTTTTCTGCTGCAGTTCGCTGCAGGTACAGATACGGCCGTCGATGCACGCGCCTTCGTGAAGTTGAAGAGCGCCGGCAGCGATGTCGCCATGGATCCGTGCGCTTGGCAGGATGATCAGGCGGCCAGAGATGTTGATGTTTCCAAAAACCTCGCCGACGATGATTGCGCGGGGGCCATAGATGTCGCCATCCACGCGAGCTTGGTCATTCACAACGAGCATGCCGTCTGTGATGCCGAACTGGATATTCCCCGTTACACGGCCATCAATCTTGATCCCTTTCTGCAAGCGCAGGGTTCCTTCGAACCATTCGCCTTGGGAGATGATGGACTTGATGTTTTCGGCCTTGATATCAACTGGCTGAGGGGCCGTGGGGCGTTCCATGAGCATTTGGGCTGGGCGTGCCTGGGCCAGTGCAGGTGATGTGACTGGCGCGGAAGGTTGTGCCGAATTGAGAGTCGGCGAATAGGTGATCTGTGCTTGATGGGAAGATTTTCCAAAGGGCCACATAGCTCTCTCTATTTGATGCGGATGACTGAACGATCGGTAATCAGGGTCATCGATCGAGCGTCGATGCGAAGCAGCTGCTCGCCGGACGGAAGACGATCGCCAGACTGGAGGCGCTGAACGCCAGCGCCGTGTCGCCCCTCTAGGGTGATCGAGCCATCGTGGATCGACTGGAGGCCAAAGGCTTCAGCGGAAACCGTGATCAGGCGCTTGATGCCCTCCTCCGATGCTTCCTCGCGTGGCTGAGCAGCCTGTAACACTGCTTTGTTCTGAGTGATAGTTGAGGCTGGGGTGACGGGTTTCTTTACCGGAGCAATTGGCTTTGCTTCGCTTGCCGCTGCTTCGGTGAGAGAGCGTTTCTCCGAGGGTGCCGAAGGTGAGAGCTTTTGTGCTTCCGCGATTTGTGCAGCAACAGGGTTGGTGTAGTCGGCAGCTTTGGCAGGCGACGGATCGGCAGGCGTTGAGGTCACGACGACCGGAGGAGTTTCGATTGATTGCCGAGATGAAACCGATGTGTTCCCAGATTTCTGAACAACAGGCGAAACAAGGTCTTCTGGGACGGCTTCGGGTTCAGGCGAAGCATTGGCGGCAGGAATATCGGCCGGTGGCGCCTCCTCAAATATCGGCAGCGGTTCGCTCAGGCCGAAGGATAGGGCGAGGTTGGCAGGTACTGGTTGTTGCGCCAACTGGTCTGCAAACGGCGGCGGCTTTGTCGCCTGATCTGGCAAAAAAATTGAAACGATGCCGCCAGCGGTCACGACAAGCACTACGGCTACGATGAGAACCTGGGTTATCTTGAATTTCTTGCCGTTGTTCGTCACGGCGTCGGCATCGATGATCTGCTCTTCTGGAATGTCTATGGACGGGACCGGGGAGCCGAGATTGTCATCAATGTATATGCCCCGCTGCATGCTGTCGCCAACGATGAGATCGTTGACGTCAACAGCATCCTCTGGCGTTTTTTTCCGACCAAACATGTGACCTCCTGACAAGAAGGCCCTGAAGATAAAAAATAAGCCCCGAAGAATCTCGGAGCTAAAAAGGGGTTTTCGCGGGATCATTTTGGCAGGCCGCCCTGCCCCGCGTTCAATCCCCCTGTGTCAGGCCGAATCGTTTACACAATTCAGAAACCAGTTCGGCACGTTTCGATGGGTCTGTCAGCTTGACTTCAAGCATGACCTTGCCGGAATCCCACTCCTTGATCGTCCCGATCTGGCTTTCTCCGGACAGAATTTTGTAGTGGCGCGACCCCTCCCTTGACTTGCGCTGCTTCGGGTTTTCTATGGCTTTTCGTGCAGCCTCGATATCACGGCGACTCATTTCCCCGTTGCGGATCCGTATCGCAGCTTCAAGCGTTTGCGCCGGTTTCGCCAGTTGCGAGTAGAGGTAAAGCTCGTAGAGAACTGACAAACCAAAGGCATTTGGCGAAAGTTTGACTTCCTCGAGCGCGTCCTCTGGAAGTTTGAGCAACGCGATCGTCTTGTGAATTGTAGGCACGGAGATGCCGTTTGCTTCCGACAATCTGTACTCATTTTCGTAAAGGCCGTCCTTGATAGCTCTCTCCCAGGAGATTGCGTTATCGAGAGCCGACTGCCCTTCGCGCTCGTTGTTTTCTTTGTAAGACAGTTCGAACAACTCGAGGTTAGACATATCCGGGCGCAGAAGGACATCCAGGGTCGGGATGCCTGCAAGCTTCGCTCCGCGGAATCTGTAATGACCGGACGCAAGTACGTATCGACCGTTTCGTGGGGTGGCAAGGCCGGGCTGTAGCTGACCATCGGCCGTCAGCGTAAGCGCCATTTCTTTGACGCGTTCCTCGCGATAAATGTGACGCGCGTTGTACGGGTTTGGATCTATCAACTCCAGAGGGATCGCATAGATGGTTTCTCCCTCATGTGCACCAGCAGGTAGCGCGCTCAAAGAAGGTTTCCCGGCCTTCTTTGGAGTTTCTACTTCCACCGAGGGGGGGGCTGGATGAGGCGTGCGTGCCAGAGGATGCGCAGCCTGTCCTGCCAGCTTGAAGCGGTCATTCAGCGAGGGGAGTTCGTCCTCGGCTGCGTCTTCTTCCCGTGCGCGACGAGATGTACGGCTGCCGGAAGTCATGCTTTACCCTTTCGTTTTGTTTTGCTGGCCGGAATTTCGAGAGATGCTGCAACCTCATCGGCTAGCGCGTTAAGTTCAGTAAGCGCGGGGGTTTTTCCATGCGGATCGAGCCATAGAACTCCGCAATGCCGAGCCTGGGCTTCGGCAAAAACGGCTCTCTGGTTGATCATAGTGTTCAGCACAGGCTCTGCGGCCTTCGCCCGCAGCTTTTCGACAGCATTGGCGTGATACATGCCGCGACGGTACTGAGATACGAAATAGGCAATTTTGAGAGATGGATTGATTTCTCTGGCTTTGGCGGCGAATTCGCCCGCTTGGAGCGATGAAATGACATCCCCCATGCTTGGAGGGACCGGGATCAGAATCAGGTCGGCGACAACCAGCGATTTCCAGCAAAGGTCATCTTCCAGCAAGGGAGGGCAGTCAATGAAAACGAGGTCGCATTCGTTCGAAAGCGCTGAAAGTTCATCGATGTACCTTTCGCCAAACTGAGACATCGGTGCTATGACGGTTTCAACTCTATCCTTGGCGCGCTGAACCCCCCATAGAAAGGAGGTTGTAGATTGGCGGTCGATGTCGGCAACCGCGGTGGTGTATCCACGGCGTCCGAAAACGTCCCCCAGTTGTGTTGCGGTCGTGGTCTTGCCGGAACCACCTTTTTGGTTGAAGCAGGTAATGATCTTGGCTGGCATTGATGCTCCCCTATGAATATTTCACCGGTGAAATCTGGCAGCGGATGAGTCGCTGACATGCCATCAATTGTAGGCGATATTTGTCCATATAGTAAGCGCACAGAAAATAACGATATATATCAACTTCGATTATATGGGATGGTCCAGACCGTCTGGCGCGAGCGGGGTGCGCGCATTTCACCGGTGAAATTTGAGCGAAGAGTCCCTCGGAACGCGTTCCGCTCTAGCGGTTATGCGCACCCCGCCGTGCAGCAGCGCGATTGGGGGGCTTTGGGGTAATGGTTTGTTGTGCGCCAGCTTGGTCGTTAGGGCGGTATCGGCGGCCAGCAAGTTTTACCTGTGGAATCTGGGCGAGGTGCAAGGCCTGGTGCTCGCGTCTATGGCCTCTTCTCAGCGCGCTGTATATTGGCGGCCCATCCTGTGCATGGCGATCCGGCATTTCACCGGTGAAATACGGGCTTGAATTGGCGAGTGCGCATGGAAGAATGGTTGCATGGGCGATAGCCTCTCAACGCTTACAGGGTTTCAATATGTCAGATCATGCAGCTTTTCCGGTGCCGCGTAGTGCCGAGGCGATCACGCAACTACTCAGGCACATCAATTTGGATGTGCCGGATCGGGCCGGTTATCTTGCGATCAGTCAGTCAGAGGGATCGCGCTTCGCCGAGGCTGTCGCCAAGGTTGCTAACAAGGAGAAGGATGCCGAGGCGGTACTCGAGTATGTGCGAAACGTTGTCGCGGCGGCTCATCCGAATGCGCGTGCCGCAGTTTCGATGACTGGTTTTGAGGGGATTCAGCCCATTGACCTCATTGATATCGCAAAAAAGGAGGGCCGTTCGTTCAGGAACGCTCTGCGGCTTGTGCTGTCCGGTAGTGAGAGGAGCGAACAGGCTACGGCGCTGGCTTACCTACAAAATCTAATAGAGGAATATGGTGTGGGGTCGTCCGATTTTTGCCCCTGCCCTGAGCCAGAAAGTCCGCCTCTCATGGCTACGCCATCGGATTGCCTGTCGGATGTCACGAATATTCGAGACTTTCGCCAGGGGCTACAGCCACCGGCCGGCGCACCTTTCGAGCCAGCCGTGAAGGCAATTCCTCCTACCCAGGAAAAATGGGGCGAGAGCTTCCATGTGTACGCCGGCAAGGCTGCGCTCTGTTTTTCGGAGTGCAAAACGAAGCAAGATGAGAAAGCGACCGTGATGATTGAGGCCGCCAAGTCCAACGGAGACATGTACGCCTGGGCCGATAAAATTCTGGTGATGCTCACAATCTCAGAGCTTCCGTTGGTGCTGGGCTTCTTCCTTGGGTATCTCGAACTTCTGGAGATCAAGGGCCACGGCAAGCAACAAGAAAAGGCGGTTACTTTTGCCAACCAGGGGAATCAATTCTTCGTGACCGTACTCATGCGCGGCCACCCTCCTCGGGCTGTCCCTATTCCCCCCAAGGATAGCTATACGATCATCACGATGTTCCTTCGGCAGATGCTCAAAAACGATCCTTTCCTATCTTCCGCGCTGGTGATGCAGCTGTCGAAGCGGATTTGTGAGATGCACGTGGCGAAGCGTTCGCAGTCTGTGGTGGTCAATGGATAAGCAAATCGGAGAGGTCCTCTACCGCCGTCTCAAGGCTGTCCAGCGTGACTTCGGCTTGGCGCGATTTGAGCTCGGAACGCTGTTGGAAGTTTTTAGGTCGAATGAAGATTTGTGGAAAGGCAAATCTTCTTCATTCAACGGGTTTCTGGAAGAAGAAAGAATCCAAGCCAACGGGGCTTATCAATTTATGCGAGTTGCTAAAAAATTTGTTTTGGAACTCGGATTGACGGATGCGGAGTTATCAGAGTTTGCTTGTGTTAATTTCCGTATTCTTGACATGGCATCGAAAATTATTACTCCACAAAACAAGGATGAGGTGCTCGCGCTACTGGTGGTTCTCGGTGAGCGGGATGCTCGGGTAGCGCTTTCGGAATTTTTGGAGCCAGAACCATCCACGCCTGAGAAGACCCCCGTATCCGCGCCGGTCAAGTCTTTGGTGCGAAGGTATCGAGAACTGCCCGACGATTACAGGATTGAATTCCTGTCACAGGTCACTCCCGCTCGTCGCCTTGAAAATCGAGGAGGGCAATCCTCTCCAAACAACTACTGAAACGCATCTCCCATCTGGACAGGCCCGGGAGCGATTGAGCGGTAGGAACGGGATGGAGAGGTGCGCTGTCACATAATTCCGACTATAGTCGGAATTATGTGATCACGATGGAGCGCCTTCAATTCGCCTACGGAATATTATGATCTGTTAGCGGAGCGGGTCGCTGCTATCGCCGCTTTGTAGCTTGCATCTTGTAATCGTCGAAACGCAACTGTGAGAATAAAGCGAGGAGACGGGAGTGAATGTATCTAGTCAGAGTGCAAATGCTCCAGCGATGGAAGTTGCCGATACGGTGGTGATGAACTACGAGCCAGTCTTCGGCAAAATTCAAGGACGATCCGCGTATCGGATCACAATGTTCTGTGCCGGCCTATCGCCGAGTGCCTGCCTGGCCGAGTTACATGCCATTTCTGAAATTCTTGGCAACATAAATCAGGTGTTTCTAATCAGATTTGCGGGACTGGGGCAGTTTGAAAACCACAAGATAACCAGCTTGCCGCCGAACATCGGCATCATTGGCGACCAGGCGAACTCTCATGTCACGTTGCTGTATGACCGGCAGCAATATAGCGTCGGTTGGGACATGATTGCCAAATCAGCCGTCACGGTGACGCGGGATCTGCCACCGACGGAAATCACGGTGATTCAGTTACTCGGCCTGCTGAACAAATGCGTCGATCTAAATGTCGTCACAAGTGTGATCAAGCGGGATCCGGCTTTACAGTACAACCTCATGCGCTATCTAAACTCGGCCAGTATCTCTATACGAGCGCATGGCGGTTTTCGTAGCTTCGAGCAGGCCGTCGTGTTGCTTGGATACAACCGCTTGAGCCGCTGGCTGTCGATGTACCTTTTGCGCTCGAACATCGTGAGCGCTGCGCCCGAGTTGTACCGAGCAGCGATCACACGAGGCCGCCAGATGGAATTGCTTGCTGGATCATGCGGCATTCCGGAGTCCGAAGGCGACTCCGTATTCATCACCGGGGCGCTTTCGCTGGTGGACAGGTTGCTCGGAGTCCAAATGGAGGCGGTTCTGGCACCCCTCGAGGCCGACATTACGCTTGATAACGCGCTATCCGAAGCACTACTGAAGGAAGAAGGGCGATATGCCTCCCTGCTAGGATTCGCGCGGGCTTGTGAGCACGGCACGGAGTACGAACTGTTTGAGTGGGTGAAGAGATTGGGTATCAGCGGACGTGAAGCCAACTTGTCGATAGCCCGAGGGATCTGCTATGCGGCGGGGCTTGAACAGCCTTGAGCGCCGGGTCTTCAGGCCGGGAACGATAGCGCGCCGGGCAATAGCCGCCAGTGTTCGTACCGTTCCGTCATGCCTACTCAAACCTGTCTAAACAGGTTAATAGCCGACTTTCTGCTTCAATGAGTAAGGCCCTAACGGAACGTGGAGGCCGGATTGTTTCCTTGAATTGATTGAGGGCATCCCTACGCGACCAGAAGAAGTCCGTGGCGCTTCGGGGCTTGGATGCCGCGATTGCCGAGGCTGGTTTTTCCAAACCCGAGCCTCCCGACAAACCCATGTGACGATCGGTCGCTCTGAGCTACTAGCCTCCCCGAAGCGGCGCAAACGCTAAAATAGTGTCATTCGAGAGCGCCGGGCGGAGGAAATCGCCTAGCCGCTAGATTTCCGCGTACAAAAATGTCCGATCACCTGTTTTGCCTAGGGTCGTATCCAGCCTCGAGGACGAACGGCGATGGCTGCTCCGTTACACGCGAGGACATGAACAGATGTTCCTTCGCCCGCGTCATGCCGACGTACATGAGCCGCCGCTCTTCATCGTAGACCGGATTTTTTGGCGAAGGGATCACGTTATCCTCGGCGGCAATAATCCAGACGTTGTCGAATTCCAGCCCTTTGCTGCCGTGCATCGTCATCAACGAAACGCCGCTTGGACCGTCCTCGTCGGAACTGCTGGCAGGTAGGGTTAGGGTGTTCACGCGCTGCGCCAAGCTGCCGTTGAGACGACAGACACTTTGGGCGAGGGTGCCGAAAAGCTCCCTTTCATCTGGATTGGAGATCCGCTCAACGAACCAGTCGGCTATGCCGAGGATCGCCAGTCGATAATTCCCAAGTCGGGCCTGTCTCCGCCATCCCGTTGATCGCGTGCAGAAATTTTTCAGGGTTTTGTTGATATCCTCCGGCAGCCCTGGCAGCGATGGGACTTGCCCTTCCATCAGACGCCAAAGCTCGGGTTGCATGGCCTCGTGCACCATTTCGATATGTTCGTGCATGAAGCCGGAGAAATGCAGGGTTTGCTCAACGCCGTCCGCGGAACCTGTCTGGATGGAACGGAGTAGCGAAATGAAGTAGACAAACGGCGGGCGGGTCCAGATTGACTCGCTGGGTGGCCGCACATACCGGATATGCCGGGAATGCAGGGCCTCTTCTATGCAGTCGAGGGTACGACGGTTTCGGGCGAGAACAGCCCATTGCCCAGGTGGCACGGTATAGGTAAACCACGGATCCTTCTGGCAAGGAACCACATAGGGAAGGATTGCCTCAATCACAGCCTCTGCTTCCTGCGGCCTGGAACTGTGGCGAACTGAAAACACCTTGCCACCTTCACCGCGGACTGCGTTGAGGGGCTTCTTGATCCGTTCCTCGTTGTGACAGATCAACTTCTCGGCTGCGGAAAGAATCTCGCTACGCGATCTGTAGTTGGTGCCAAGGGCGATGAGAGAAGCGCCGGTGGCCACGCGAAAGCGTTCCATGCCTTGATAGCCGAGTGCGCGCCGGAAGGAGTAGACGGATTGATCGTCGTCGCCTACAACCGTCACTCGCGTGCCAGCCTTGACGTGCTCGAGCACCCAGGCAAGCTGGATTTCATCGGTATCTTGGAATTCATCGACGAGCATGTATTCGACAGGGTAGGGGGATACGACGCCCTGTTGCATCAACGTCAGGGATTTTTTGAGAACGTCGTAAAGATCTTCGACCTGGGCGCGCTTGAGAAGATTGGCGTAAGTCTGGTAGAGATCAGAGTCCTGTTCCGGGGTGCTCGAAATGCTTGCTTTGACCTTCTCCACCAGTTGAGCAGCTTCCTCGAAAGTCATCTCCGACTCGGAGGCGGCAAGGGCGCGATGGAGGAAAATCCGCTGTTCGGCTGGTGTGGCGACCTTGCCAATGTGACCGTTGGCGCGTAGCTGACGGATAGCCAAGGAATGGAAGGTGCCTACCCGCGTTCGCTTGTTGACGATTTCGGAACCGATACTGTCTACAAGGCGTTTTTTCAGTTCATTGGCCGCGTCTCTCGTGAAGGTAACGGCACATACGCGTGATTTCGGAATGCTGGAAAGAATGTGGCTGATCTTGACCACGATGACGCGGGTTTTACCTGAACCGGGGCAGGCGACCACGAGGCAATGGCCGTTGTGGTCGACTACTTCCTGTTGTTCAGGGTTGAGGCGAATCTCGCTCAAGCGGCCTCAGCAATGCCTGTCAGATCATCGGCGGATTCGGCAACCGTCGGCGCTGCCGCAGCTTCGGTGTCATTCACGGCATCCGCAGGCGAGGTTACGACGGATTTGCCGTATTCCTTGCCCGCTTCCTTGGCCTGAGCTTCCATGAGCCGGTTGCGGAGACCGATCATCACCTTGCGAATGGTGCTGGGAATGGTCCGCATGTGCTGCTTGATTTCGAGCTCACGCTTGGAGTGTTCACGTTCGGCCATTTCACCGTGCAGCAACAGTGTGTTGAAGTACATCAGCAGGTCGTCTGCCTTCTTCAGCAGCTTAAGGTAGTGGGTCTGCATCGGAGATACCACCGTGGCCTGGTGCTGAACCGGCTTGTTGTAGACGGCCATTGCCGTGATGCCGGCGTCCAGCATGATTGCCTTGGCTGCTTCGATTTTTCGATCCAATGCCTTGGAAATCTCCCCGATACGGTCGTAGATATATTGCTCGGCTTGCGAAACCTGTTCTTCACCCAGCAAGATCCGGCCACGAACAGAGATGAAGAAAGCGCTTCGGCCCATGTGGTCGAAGTTGCGCTTGAACATGTGGTTGACCTTCGGGCTGCCGAATTGCGGTTCAAGGATCAGCGTGGCCCCTTGGAAAGACTTCAGCCACTCTTCCTTCGTGTGCTTGACCATATGATTGGTTCTGGGGCCGCTTGAGGGCGGGGTTGTGACCTGTTGAGCCAGCGCCGGCGCATCATTCGCGGCGACCGCGGTATCTGACAAGATCGTCTGCAATTCGTCCTTTGCGGTAGATTCCATAGAAATACTCCAAAAAGTTGATGGAACGGAGCCCCAACCTTACGGAACCGTCAGCTGAATTTCGCGGTGCTAAAACTAGCAAAAGCCTGTGATGAATATTGCGGGTGCCGTCGCCCATACCATATGGCGATGCCTCTCGAAATGCCCGCACCAGCAGGCATTTGTGTGCTAGCCATCGACGCGGGCACCTCCACGACCCTGTGCCGACTTGGTGGCGCGGGCGATTGGAGGGCTCGGCTATTGACAGCCGAATTGGAAAGCGGCAGAGTACGCGCATCACCGTTCATGACGGTGGTCGAGAAGCTGGAACTCGCGCCATTTCGAGCATAGAAAGAAGCGCGCCGCGACGGTGGCCGCGATCCTTACTGGATTCACTTTAGAGCGTCGGGCCTGCCCCATTGTGAGCGCAGGCCCGCGAATTACCGGAATTGCCCCGTACCGATTGCCTCGTGTCCGAAAGACGTCTATTCAAGCTGTCATGCTATGGCGACCTGACTAGACGATTTTTCTGGTGAGGCATTGTGTCTCCCGAAATGCTGGCGCTTGGCGCCAGGAGCCTCGTTTGAGGCAAGCGGTCTTTGAGCCGCCGTTCCTAAAGGGATCCCACGATCCCGTCAGGCATTGAGCCTGATCTCCCTGCCCATGTGCAGTGTGCTTGAAGTGTTGTAAGACCTTGCTATCAAGGCAAATGCTTTCGTGACCCTGCGTAAAAGGGCTATCTCGTCGCCAATCCGCGTTTCAAGCGAAATGTAGGGTGAATTGGCCCGTGCCCCCGCTCGGCGGCGGCCTGTTTCCAAGCCTGTCGGGGCATCGTCCCCGATGGGGATGATCTTCCCGGCAAGCCGTTTTTAACACTGCCTGTCGGAGGAACGTCATGTCGCTCGTTTTCGTCGCTTGCATCGCCAGTGGTTGCACCATCGCCGTCCCCGTGATTGCGTTGAAGCGTAACGTCATAGGCTAGTGGCAACGGGACTACAGGGGTATTCCTCTGTAGCCCTAACGGTCTCAGGGATCGTTAGGGCTGCAGAGAGATGCCTCCAGGTATCTCCTGCGGTGACCTAACCATCACGCCGGAGTTAATCATGCAAATCACCACAGTCTCTTCCAGGGTTCATCAGCTCTATTGCAACCTGTCGATGGCGGATGCGTGCGAATTGCACGAACGCCTGCTTCAGGGCCGAACCGATCTGGAAACCCGCCGCCGCCTTCGGGCAGCTATCCGGAAATCCGGGATGCGCTATTCGCAGGGGTGGAACTAAGGCGAGACGATGGCGCTCCGGCGGAAACGCCGGCGCTATCCGGAGCAGATTGCAAAGTCTGTTGCGGATAGCGGGAACGCAACGAATTTTGGCAAAGACCAGCTGGGGTCGCCGAACGGGTAACCGAAATCCAGCATTTTGAAAGACCTTTAACGGGTCTTTTTTTCATTAAACCCCCTGGGGAACTACGTTCCCTGAAGGGGGTGTGGTCCCCAAATTTTTGGGAGAACCACCATGCCGAAATCAATTTGGTTACAAGTGGCTTCGTGGCAAGGGCCAAATCCGGTCATGAATACGGCCGCGATCCAGGGGCCAGGAAACCGACGCACCTTGGTGTGGGAAACCTCAGCGGGTAACGGCGTTGCCGTCATCGAGAAAATCGGTGATGGCCGACGAGGGCAATTTGTGGATCTCAAAATCCTCAACAGGCCCTTCAAATCCGTGGTAGCCCAGGTCAAGCGCTCGCACACATTGGAGCGGAAGCGAAGCGAACAGGAGGGACGGCTATGCTGACCCAACTGAGCTTGCTTGACGATTCCTCCCACATCAGAGCGGCTCTCGAATTGCCAAGGGAGGTGAAGCGCCAGCGGAGGAATGCTGCGCGCCAATCCGATAGGGCAAACCGGAGTGAAATCGCCAAGCTATTGCAAATGCCGCTGTTTGGCGAGGAGTTACTTGGTTCGAGGTTCTTTGGCGCTGAAGATCGAACGGCCGAAGAAGCCACGATGGAATCGGTGGGCCCGGACGCTATCGGTGTTGGTCCCGAGATCGATGATCCGGTGCTCTGGACAAACGACGACATTGTTTCGCTTCATTCCGCCATGTTCGAGGAAAACCTGAAAGCCCTCGCGGCCAAGGGTAATCCAATGGAAAAGCTGGATATCCTGGAATGGATGTTCGAACCGGACTTTGTTGGTGAAGTTATCCGGCGAACTCCACACGGAGATCGCAGGGTCTTTGTTTTTACTGACCAGGTTCCTTTCAGCTTTGCGTTCTGCTGCAAGTTGCAAGGCCACGATCCAGAGAAATATCGGGCATTCGTGCGCCGCGTCCTGCCGGAGGTTGCTAAACGCTTCCTGTACTTGGCTGGCGAAGATTTGCCGTGCCTGCAGGACGCGCTTACGCCGTTCAGGACTCCTTTCTAACCCTTCGGGACTTTCTCCCGAAGGGGAGGGGTCCCCGATAACACTCGGAGATTCTTATGAAAAAGATGTTCAACCTGCAAGATGCGTTCGACCTGAGCGACCCTCGTACCAAAGCTTTCACGGTTGAGGGTAATGCTCAGCCAGGCATATTCACGCCGGCGATCGATCCCGACTACATTTTTCGGGTGGATCTCCTCCGGGATTTTTTTGGTTTTTGGGTCAGCGATGAACGCGCGATGTTGATCATCGGGCATTCGGGTTGTGGCAAAACGTCCGTTGTCGAACAGTGGCACGCGCGCCTCAATCTTCCCTTGCTCACTGTGGTGGCGCATCCGCGCATGGAGATCGCCGATCTTGTCGGGCATTTCGTGCCGACGGCTTCTGATGGGATGCAATTCCACTATGGACCTGTCGCACGGGCTGCCAGGGAAGGGTTATCCGTCCTGATCGATGAATACTTCGTTCTGGACCCCGGCGTGGCTACGGGCCTCAATGCTTTGTTGCAAGGCGGAATGCTCTACATTCCGGAAACGGGTGAGGTGATCCGTCCGGCAGAAGGCTTTCGCGTGTTTGCGGCCACCAATCCCGCCGATATCGGCGCTGGATATTTCGGTCGCAACACACAAGACGCGGCAAACCAGGATCGGTTCTACACGATTCGCGTGGGATATCCGTTGCCGGAGGAGGAAATGCCTTTGGTCAAGAAGGTGCTCATGCAACCGGAAGGAATCGATGATGAAAGCGTAGCGGAGATGTTTGCCGAGCGCATGGTGGATGTTGCCAATCGTGTCCGTAAGTTGTACTGCGGCGAGTCCGACGATGCAGCAGCGATCGACATAACCCTGTCGACCCGCTCCCTGAAGCGTTGGGCAGCCCTGTTCATGATGTTCCAGTCAGTCGAGCGCCCCGAGCATTACGCTCTGGAGCGAGCGGTAACGAATCGTGCTAACCCGGCAACGGCGAAGGCGATTCATGACGTGGTGGACATGGTGTTTGGGGTATCGGTTTGACGACATCGCAGATCGTGGCGACAGTGACCAACGATGGGACAACAGCCGAGCAGGTTGAGGCTGTTGTTTCCCGCTTGGAGAGGGCGTTGCCAGTCAGGCAGGCAGATGATGGAATCGAAGTCGGCCAGACCGACGATGGCTCTCCGCTGATGCTGGTGAAGGTGATCGCCGAAACTATGACGGTTGCTGTCAAAGGCAAACACGGTGAAACCGGTTTGTGGGTGGCGGCGGCAATAGCGGCTACTCTCAAACAGGATGTCGTTGCTGTTGATGGGGAGAGCCTGCCAGCAAACGCGACAACCGTGAGTCTCCTACTGGGGGGCTGCATATCGGAGGAAGGAAGAAGCCTGGCTGAAAAGCTGCGTTTGGTTCTTCCGCGAATCCGAGGTGGCTCAAATTGGATAAAATTCTGACGAGGGTCAGTTTTCCCCTGCCCATGTGGCAGGAGAAAGCTGATTTGTCAGGAGATTTGATCTCCGCAACCGTAGCCGGCAACCGGGACCATTGAGGTCGAAGCTAGCATTTTAATTAACCGCCAGGGGCGCTATATTCGCCTCGGCGGACATGGTGTCTCTTTCTTTTTGGAGAGCATCATGAATCAAGCAAAGTTGAAAGCCATGCCCAAAGATGACTTTGGGTCGGTGATATACATCCTGACAATGGTTGCGTTTGTCTACCCGGTTTCTTTGCTGGGCACCGGGCTGGTCAAAGCTATTACGTGGTGCTGCCGCAGTATTAAGGGCATCAGGGATAAGCGCCGTGCCAGGGAGTCTAATGCGGTAATGGAGGCCGAAGCTGAGACCGAACCAACGGCTCAGGAAACTCAAGAAGTTGTCAGTGCGCAATCGCTGGCGGCAAATTGGGATAACCCGGAGATTCAAGCGTCGGATATCCGAATGGTCGAAATGGATGGCGGCTATGCCGTTTTCCGATTCAACAAACAGACTGGCTCTGCGAAGGGTAAGTTGACAGTCACATCGAGGACGCTTCAAAAAGCCATCGGAAGGGATTGTCCGCTCAACCTCACGAATTTGGCGTCACTTGCTGAGGCAACGGATGCCGTTCGAGGCAAAGCAGAAGCCATTTTGGCGTCTGGCAGGACAAAAAAAGTGGGCGTGAAGGGAGCAAAAGCTTTGGTGGAATCCTGCGCTTCGGGTAATCGAGATGCTGTTCCAATGGAAATGCCAGCAATGCAGGACATTCCATATGAAGCGATGCAACCGGAAATCCCGCCGTACTTCATCGATGACGAAAGTGCCTCGATGGGCCCTGATCCATTTGAGGGGCTTTCGGAAATCCCTGAAACTGTAGCCAGTACCCCAATTCCCAAAGAGGCCCCGGCCCCGAAACGGAAGAAGGTGAAAGGCCAGTTTCAAGTCAAGTACCAGGGAACTGTGATGGGTTTCGGTAGGGAGGAGAGAAAACTGGACGATCCCAAAAAAGGGGAGCGCTTGGTCAATCACTTCTGCCTTCGAATCTATGACGAAGTTCTTCAGGCCGAGCATCCTTTGTGGGGCAATGATCTGCAACGAGTCCTCAAGGAGGAAAACGTCAAGGTCGGGGATCGCATTGAGCTTGGCGTGGTCGGTGAGACTGAAGTTATGGTCAGAGGAAAGCCGGCCAAAAAGAAAGTTTGGGCGTTGAACAAAGTCTGAAATTACATATGACCTCCGTCTGTCGCGGACGAAAGTTATACCCCGTGCGCGAACAGGCGTTGCCTGAGCGGGGTTGTTTTGGACAAGCTATTGTCCATAAAATTTGGAGACGAAAATGGCATCTGTGAACAAGGTAATTATTCTGGGCAACCTGGGCGCTGACCCGGAAACCCGTTATACAGCCAGCGGCGATGCCGTTTGCAATATCCGCGTCGCAACGACGGAGAGCTGGAAGGACAAGAATTCTGGCGAGAAGCGCGAGGTCACCGAGTGGCACCGCATTGTTTTTTACCGCAAGCTGGCGGAAATCGCCGGCCAGTACTTGAAGAAAGGCTCCTCGGTCTACATTGAGGGTCGGATCAAGACGAGGAAATGGCAGGACAAGGATGGCCAGGATCGTTACACCACGGAAATCGAGGCTACCGAAATGCAAATGCTGGGCGGCCGCAGTGGTGGCATCAGCGAGGGCGGCAACGGCTTTAGCCAAGGGAACGATGATGGCAGGGGCAACCGCCCATCTCGCAACCAAGGTGCCGGCGGTGAAAGTGGCGGCGGCAATGCGCCAAAGGCCTCCTATGACGACCTTGGGGACGATATTCCGTTCTAAGGAATGAGTAGGAGTCGCCCTAACTCCTGAATTCGTGTCACTTCAACAAACCCATACGGGGCTACTCGCCCCGTATGGGGCGAGGCGGTCCCATTTCGACAGGGAGATTCACCATGTACGGAATGCCTGGCAACCGCTTCGGCAACATGATCCAAGTATCCAGCCCGTGCGAAATGTCCGAGTTGGTCAAGGAAGCGCAGATCGTCGGAAAACCGGCCCGGTGCTTCCTCGTGGAAGGGAAGGAGCTGTCGCTGTCGTATGACGGCATGTTCCTGATTGACACCCTTTCGGGCGAGATCATGCAGGAAGATACTTTGGCAACACGACGGATCTTCACACCGGTTTTGTCGTGAATCCTGGGCCTTACTCCTTATGGGGTGAGGCGCAGGCTTATTGTGCCTTGATGGAGTAAGTATGATCGATTTTTAGACCATCCTCTAGAACGCGAACCCCGAGAGCAAGGATGGGACCTTTGGATGATGTGATATTGAAAAAACACCTAGTTTCATAAGTGTTTTCAGAGCATTTGACTTTCTGATAGCCTAATCGCTTAATATCTGGCGTTGCCTGCATTAGTTTGATAATCTTTGAGCGGTCGTACCACTCATACTCGGCTATAGAGTTTGGGCGAACAATTCTTTTCATGGCTTCGACATCCTGGCTAAAAAGGCTGTCCATGTAAGCCGTAGCCACGCTCTCCGGGGTAGCAGAAACCGACGAGCTTTGGGAGCAGGCAGCAAGTGCGAGGGAAAAGATACTAACAGCAATAAACTTCATGTAATAACTCCTTGAATGTGTTTTTGATAACCTTGCCGAATTTACCAGACGTCGCAGTGTTATCAAGGTGCATTCGGTGCATCGTTTGTGACGGTGTGACGCCGTGTTGGGGACTCACCGAGATGCGAGGTGTGATGAAAGGGATTTCTTGGCGCAAGCCAGAACCGGTAGCTGGCAGCACCGGGGCCGTTCAGGTCTAAGCTAGCGATATTTTAACCCCCGCGGGGCATTCGTCCCCGCGATGGGGATGGTGCGCTCCCGCAATTCCTCAAGGAGCGCATCATGGAAGTGCAAAAAGTACTAGAGCAGGTCATCTGCTTTTCCCTGGAAGAAATTTCCCTGTGGGGGGCGCGCAAGAAACTCCACTCGGAGGATCTGCAGCTCTCCCAAGGGGATGCCCTTCCTCCAAAGGACTTGGCATCTCTAGGATCGAAGAAGATCTTCAACCCGAAGGCCTTGGCTAAGTTCGAAGCCCTTAAAAAACGGGCGCACGTCGCTTGTAGCGGCATCGGCATTCCGTTCATGGGTGGCTACGCCGTTCCAGAAACAAGCGCTGAAGATCTGGCCAAGAAACTGGATCAGATCGGCGTTGAGTTTGACGATGCAAAATCGAGCTTCATCGCCAACTACCAAGGCGAACTCGACACCTGGATTGCCAAACATCCTGGATGGGAGCAGTGGATACGTGCTGCGACGATCCCGGTGGAGGAGGTCAAGGATCGTATTCGCTACGGTTGGACGCCGGCGAGGGTTAGCGCACCGGATGATAATCCGGGGGGCATCCTGAACCGGAAGATGACCAAGGAAGCGGGTGGCCTTGCCGGTCGACTTTTCGAGGACGTCGCGAAAGCGGCAACGAAAGTCATGACCGACAGCCTTCTCGGAAAGACGAAAGTCAATCGCCGGGTTTTGTCTCCGATTCGCAAGATTCGGGGCAAGCTCAACGGCCTTTCGTTCCTGGACAAGCGCGTCAGCCCGTTGATCACCGCGATCGACGATACGTTGGCGCAAATGCCCGGGAATGCTCCGATCGAAGGATTGGCGCTGACTGCCTTGCACGGTCTGATTCTGACACTCAGTGACACCGAGCGGATGAAGCAGCACGGCCAGGCAATCCTGGATGGCGATGCCGCCGATCTGAGCATCGGCGAAACGTTATTGAAACCTGCTGAGCCGGTTGAGACGACAGTCGAAATCCTTGAGTCGCCGGAGATGGTGACGATCCAGACGAACTTGTTTGCTGATGATCCCATCGTCGTTCAAAGGGTGAATCCGGTCGTTGAGCAAATGCCGCAAACCGAAGCTGCCGCATCCGCTTCCGACCAGGAAACGCTAGAGGTTGCTGACGAACCCAAAAAGACCGACGTTGCTGAAAGCAAGGCTTCCGAAGCCAGCGCTGAGGCAGTGCCTGTCACGCAGGAGCCGATGGTGCGTGTTGTTGAAGTGGTGAGGAACGTGGAACCGGCATTGCCGCCCATGATGCCCCCGCCGCAGAAGCCAATGCAGTTCCGTCGGATCACGTTTTAAGTGGTACGTGGCCGGTATGGCCTGCCGGAGGTCGGTTGCATGGGGAATCCATCGCAACCGGCCTGTTGGCCGGAATTTTCATCAAAGAAGCGAAGTCTGCTTCCACTTGTCTTTGGGGCAGGTGAAAGCTGATTTGTCAGGAGAGTAATCTCCGCAACCGTAGCTGACAGCCGGGCCTTTCGGGGTGAAGTCAGTCATTTCATTAACCCACTGGGGATATCACTTCCCGGTTGGGGCGTGGTGTTCCCTGGACTCGTCTGGAGGAAAACCATGAGTATTACAAGCCGCATCATCGAGGGGGCATTGCCGATCACGGCGAAGCTGCTGGCCGACGATCTTGGCCTGAAGATTCACTTCGGAGCAGAGAAGTTCAAGGCCTCCGAGGATGAAACGGGAGGAAAGCATCTTCACATTCCAGCGCTTCCGCTGGATGATGTCCTGGCCAGCGCGTTAGCGCTGGGCGGCATTGTTCATGAGGATTCTCACTTCAACGCTACCGACTTTCAGTCGATGCGGATTGCGGATCAGAACCTCAAGCAAATGACGAACATCCTTGAGGATGTCCGTTGCGAAGGTGTTGAAATCAAACGCTACCCCGGTGCGCGCGCGCTTCTGGCGCGGATGGTGGCGGCGATGGTTGAGAACGGACAGTTCTCTCCAATTGGCGAGATGGGCCTGGGCGGTATCCCGTGGTACATCCTGTACCGCTTGCGTTCAGATCTGCTTGGGCAAGTCTCTCTTCGGCCATTGGCAGTGTCGGCTGCGGAGGAAATCAGGCCTCAAATGCCTGGTGCGTCATTCCAACGGCTGACTGCAATGATGTATGAGGTCGTTGAATGCCAATCCACCGCGGATTGCGTTGATCTTGCACAGCAGATTCTGACGATGTTCAAGGAGGAAGCGGAAAACCCGAGTCCACCTGATGAGCAACAACAACCAGAAGAGCAACAGCTGGGCCAGGAGTCACAATCCGATGGCGGCGATGCCAAGGGCAGTGGAGGCCAGCCAAGTGGTCAGCAAGCGACAGGTTCCGACGGAGCCGGTACTCAGCAAACGGACGGCAATCCGGATCAAGGGGCGGCCGGCAGTGATGCGGGCGATGGAACGGAAACCTCCCAAGGTTCAGGTATGCCAACCAACGGTGCCGGTAACGAAGGCGACAAGCGTGAGGCCATGACGCAATTCCTAGCCGGATCGAGTTCTGGTGAAGCGATGGATATTGGCAATATGATTGCCAGTGTGCTTGAATCGATCTCGCGGGACAGTGAAAGCGTCCGCTTGCCGGATGCGATTCCGGTTCAAGACACGGGTGAGGGCGAAAATGCCCTGGCGCGCTTGCGTGCTGAGACAAACGCCGTGAGGCGCAAAGTGCAAAGCGTCTTGGAGGCGAAAGCCCGTACCACCATTTTCAATGGCCGGTCCGGGAACCGACTCGATCCAAAGCGCCTCTGGCGTGTGAGGACCGGCGATGCCCGCGTGTTCGAAAAGCGGATTGAAGGTCATAAGCAAGATACGGCCGTTCAGTTGCTGATCGATCGTTCCACATCGATGAGGGATCGCATTCACATTGCTTGCGATGCCGCGCTTGCGGTAGCGATGGCCTTGGACGGTGTGCAGGGCGTGACTACTTCGGTGGCTGCGTTCCCCTACACCGGAAACGGCCAAAGCGATGACGTTTTGTTGATATCCGCGTTTGGAGAGTCGTTCCGCCGCACAGCGGCACGCTTTCCGGCTGTGGGTGTGCAGGGATGGACTCCGATGGCCGAAGCGATTCTCTGGAGCGGACTCAACCTGCATTCGACGAACAAGACTCGCAAGATTCTTGTCGTTGTGACGGATGGGGCGCCGGATTGCATGTCGGCTACCGTGGATGTGATCGACAAACTCGAGAAATCGGGCGTGGAGGTCATGGGACTGGGTATCAACGTCGATGTTGATGCGTTGTTCACAACGTCCGCAAAGATAGGCAGCATCGGCGAATTGGCTGTTGCGATGTTCGGCATGCTACAAGAGACGCTTGCCAAAGCGGCGTGATCAAATCAAAATGCGTGCAAACGCTTCCGCCCTTCGGGGCGGCTTTTCGATGCGGATGCAAGGCGTCTCTATTGAAAAGCCGCTATGGCGACGGAATCTTGTGCAGCTCATTGTGAGCGGCAAAAGTGGCAAGCTGGGCCGACCAGCCTTTTTAAACCCTCGCGGGGAACCATGTTCCCCGGTGGGCCTTGGTTCATCCGCAGCTCCCAAGGAGTCGCAAAATGAACCAATCTCAAGCTAAAACCGCAAAATCCGCTGTCCTGATGATCGCAGCCCTCTTGGGGTTGCTCGCTGTTTTCCAGGCCCATGCTTGGGAAGGTGATCTGGGCGGTAATCAATATAATGGGCTCGAGGCCCGCCGCTATCAAAGCGTGAAGGCTGGCGTGATCGAAGACATCCGAGAGGTTGTCATCACCACGGAAAGCCCCAACGCTGGATACGCTGGCGGCGCTCTGGGCGCTATCCTCGGCGCGGTCATCGGCAATACGGCCGGTCAAGGCAAGGGTCGCATGGTGGCTTCAGCTATCGGCGGCACGCTTGGAGCCGTCGCCGGCAAAGTGGCTGGCGATTACGCCGGCCGTGAAGTCAAGCGTTCGGCGGAAATCATCGTAACCATGACGAATGGCAATGTGATTTCTGTTGTCCAGGAGCTGGATAGCGAAACCGCGCAACTGCGACTTGGTGACCGCGTTCGCCTCATTGAGGGGCAGGCGGTTCGCGTGGTCAAGATGCGTAGCAACGTTCTGTGAATTACTCAACCCAGACGGGGAAACTTCTCCGTCTGGGGATGTTTCTCCAAGGGAAGCTGAACCCGGCTCCCTCTCCGGGGCCCACCAAAGTGGACCCCGCTGGGTCTCCTTTGGTGGGCTCCGGGTTAGGGGCGTAAACAGGAGAAACATCATGGCTGAAGTCAGAGATCTCGCCTTGAACCACTGGCCCGAAATTTTGATGGCTGCTGGTATCGAGCAAGACCACCTCCGCAACAAGCATGGGCCTTGCCCGGTTTGCGGCGGAAAGGACCGATTCCGGTTCGATAATCTCGAAGGGACGGGGAGCTATTTCTGCGGAAATCCCCACCACGGCGCAGGCGACGGTTTCAAGTTGCTCATGTCGTACAGAGAGTGCTCCTTCGCTGAGGCTGCAAAGTTCATCCGGGATCTTTTTGGAGAACTGCCAGTCGACGCGGTGAAACACACACCTCAACCCGCCCAGAAGCGGGATGAGGCCAAGATACGGGCCAGCCTGAACAAGGTTGCTCAAGCCTGCAACCGGGTAATGCCGGGTGACACGGTTTGGTGCTACTTGAAGGGAAGTCGTGGCCTGGATCTGCCAGCGATTCCGAGGGCGATCAAACTTCACCCCGCTCTTGGCTATTACGAGCCGCAGATGGTTGGAGGTGAGGAGAAGATGGTCAAGGTCGGGGAGTATTCGGCCATGATGGCAGTTGTCAGTGCGCCCGATGGGCGTCCTGCTTCGCTGCATCGGACATACCTGACCAAGCATGGAAAAAAAGCCGACGTCCCGGAGCCGAAAAAACTCATGACGGGACTGGGGGTGAAGGGTGGAGCAATCCGCCTTTATCCTGCTGGAAAGGTATTGGCTGTTGCCGAGGGCATTGAAACCGCGCTTGCGGTGCATTGCCTGACCGGCTTCCCAACCTGGGCGACCGTGTCCGCAACGTTGATGAAGTCATTGGAAGTTCCGGAATACGTGGAGCATCTGATGATCTTCGCTGACAACGATGCGCCTGATCAACAAGGCCGTCGTGCGGGCCAAGAGGCTGCGGAGATTCTGAAACGGCGGATGGAGGAAAAGGGCATTAAGGTTACAGTGATGCTTCCTTCGAAAGTCGGGACCGACTTCGCAGATGTGTGGGTCGAGCACAGTGCAAAAGGCCAGAAGCTTGCGGCCTGAGTGTTGGGCAGGGGGGGTAACCCCTGCCCAGCGCTTCCTTCCTTGTAGTGCGAAAAATCAGGAGTCGATGATCCAAAAATCGTTGTGGAGTTTCCCCCTCCCTCAGCGACTCTTGGAACATTGATCCGCGCTTGGGATCTTCTGAGCGTTTAGCTGTGATCGAAATTGAGCTTCGCGATGACGCGCCCTAGCACGGAGATGTCTGTTTCGGCGGCTATGTCCGCCGGCTTGAATCGTTGAGGCTCAACGAGTTCCGCTGGGTACTGCTGGTTCTCGCATAGGACGTCGACCATCTGATTAAGGCGGATTATCAAGCGGCGAACGGCTAAACGGCCGCTAACCCGCAAGACATAGACAGAGCCTGATCGGATGGTTGAGTCGGCCAAGTCAAAAAATACACGGTCATTGGGTTCGGCATACCCTTTCATCTCAGAAGTAGCGATCCGCAGCATTCCGAGTGGATGCTCAAGGTCATCGTGGGGGATGAATGAAGACGGTATCTCAATCTCAACATTCCCGCTTTCCGAGAAAAATGTTACAGTCGACGTCTGGCCGCGATCTTGTTTTTCTCGCTCAATGGGAATTTTGCCAAGTAATTGGTCCATAGAGCAGTGAAAAATATCGCACAGTGAGAGCATATCCTCCACGCTTGGGAGGGCTTTCCCGGTGACCCATCGCTGGGTTGTGCTGAGCGGTCTTCCAACCAGTTTGGCAAAGGCATTGCCACGCCCGTGATTTGGCGCTGGAAGGCCATGCTGGTCGAGAAGCTTATTCAGGGCCTTGGCGAAGTTTTGGGAGGTTTGGGCGGCCGACATGGCGAGTCGATGTATCACGATGTACTAGAGCAGCAATTTTGGAACAGTACGCAACACACAATAAATTTCTCTAACTTTTATAGGCATGTATAGGCAGGAGAAAAATGCTGACGATCTCCCCAGAAAGAGTGATGGACATCCATCTCCTTAACCAGGAATTTCTACAACTTGCCGCGAGCGCACAAAGTGGCGGCGCTTTTGGCTTGGATGATGAAACATTCGAAGAATTAAAGTCCTTGTCTGACGAGATGATCGTAAGAGTCGCCGCGGTGGACCGCCTCCTCTTCACTGTCGGGGATCGGGCGGATTCTGTGGCAACTGATCCAGTTCCTCAGGGCGTGCCGCTGCTGGTTGAGCGCATGCGAATCATCGTGCGCGATTTTGCCAGAGAAGACCCCGGCTTGGCTGTAAGTTACCTTAATGCAAGTAGGGATAACTGTTCAAGCCTGCTGAAGATGGGCTTTTCACAGATCCGGGAAACGTCGCAGGCTGAAACTATCAAGATCATCCCGCTCGGGACGACAGCTTTCAGGATGCTGGCCAAGTTGGCAACACCGTCTGAAAGGACTCAGTATGTGGCGCTTGCAGCGAACGACGATTGAGACGGACGCCCAACACACTCAAGATATTGCCAAACGGATATCTCGGGAGGTAGACCTGGTGCACTTGTGCGCCAGAGGTGCCAGGATGCCGACTATCCGGGGGTTGATTGGGCAAGTCTCTGACACCAAAATCAAAGAGATCAACCAACGCTTTCACGGCGAGCGCAAGGGGCCAAAAACCCGTGGGACTGGCTATTACACGGAGACTGTGGACAGACGGCGGGACTCCTCTGTGATTATCAGTCTGTACAGGCGACTTCAGCATGCAGGTTTGCGGGAGGTTGCCC
>Ga0209737_10000500_pt1 | contig 31784 bp, 25 predicted proteins | sample TergutCu122P3_FD_187284 | JGI IMG/M metagenome (GOLD analysis project Ga0209737, IMG submission 187284) | Cubitermes ugandensis P3 segment gut microbial communities from Kakamega Forest, Kenya - Cu122 P3 (SPAdes) (version 2) | ecosystem: Host-associated > Arthropoda: Insects > Digestive system... | reverse complement strand
ACAAAAATACCACCACCACCACCGTTTGCATCATTGGCAGTTGTAGCATTATAAGCGACTACGACATTTCCATTTATCCAAAGCGTACTACCGGTACCGCCTAAAAAGATTCCACCACCTCGATTGGTATTCCATGCAGTATTGAAACGACGGTTATGCATTATATTACCATGTCCGGTTTCAATAAAACTTTCGGAATTAGTTGCACGAATTGTTAAATTCACATTGTTTGTACTCGAAGCAATTCCGCCACCTACTGCCGGAGTAGCAAGATGATTTCTTCCATGAAGTTCAACATCAACAAAGACAAGTGTATAAGTTCCTGCTGTGGTTATATTGAAATGTCTTCCTGTACCATTTTGCTGAATACGTGCGCCATGCGCATTGTAAGTATGCAGTGTTACACTGTCTGCAGGCAAGGTAACCCATGCTGCTGTTGATAGTGCGTTATCTGCTGCTGTTGTTGCTACTGTTATTTCAGTCATTTCGTTATCAGCCAAATTATCATTTGCGACAATAATGGTTCCGAAATTGGCTTGGGTATATACACCGGCATTGCGAATCATTTCGCTTAAATTGGTAGCATTTGTTGCAATATTATCGCGCACCCAAATGGTTCTGCTTTCAGTTACGGTAATTGGAAATGTAAGTGCCGATGCACCTGTTAAGGCTGAGTTGGAAAAAAATCCATTGGTTGCACTGATTCGATATTCGGCTCGCGAGCGAGCATTAAACGGCACCGGCATATTTCCGGTATGCGCATTGGCAAGTATCGCTGCGCGGATGTCGGCTTCGTTCAGTGTTGTGCCATTGGCAACTGTTATCGTATGCAGTACGCGGCGATTGTTGCCGGTGCCGCGCTCGAAAGTAACGGTGTGCATATTGGGCATTACAATACCTACCGCACAGTCGCCTAAGGGTATTCCTTCTTGAATTCTCTCAAATAAGTTCCAATAAAGCCAATCAGGGCTTGCGAGGCGATAATTGGCAGCCGTGCCGATCGGTACAAAAATTGTTGCACTGTCAAGAGTATATTCGTGAAATGAATTTGGCCAAATTCTGCTTGTAACCGGATTGACACCCATGCCATCGCAAAAGTTCGGTAATTGAGCACCATTGTCTGCCTGAATTTCGATGCGCGACACAATGTATCTCAAATTAGGGCTGTTGCTAAATGCATTGTTGTTTATTCGCCTCATGCTGCGCGGAAGCTCTACGCAAGTTAAACTGTGCGAGTTTTCAAACGCCCAGCCATCAATCGAGTAAATACCTTCGCCAATAATCAGCATTTCCAATCCGCTCAAATACCTGAATTCCGATGCAAGTATTGGAATCGGATCGCCGGTAAGGCGGTTGTTGATTCTCAGTAATTTCAAGGAATTTTGCAGCGGCTCGGTCGTTGGCACACCAAACATATTGGTGTGGATAGCACCGGCTTGATTAGAAAGGGTTAATTCCTGCAAGTTTGGAAGTTGGGCAAATGCGTAAGCACCGATAAACGTAACCGAGTTCGATTCCATAACAATACTTACAATGCTCGATGAGCCTCGAAAAGTATTGTCCGGTATTCTGTCCACTCCTTCGGCAATAATTACATGTGTAATATCGGTACGATTGCGGTACATATAGTTAAATGCCAAAGGATTGCATCTTACGGTCAGAACGCCGCCAACCAATTCGTCGCAAGGATGTGTAGCACCGGGTGTTGTGCCGCCATTATCTCCTCCGCCATTATTTCCTCCTTCGGTTCCGCACTCTACGGTTGGTTCGCCTTCAACGATGTTTCGGAAAAGATGCCAGTGATGCCAATTCTCTGCCGTGCTCATATATCCTGCGCGAGAACCTACCGGCACAAACAAAGTGGCGGTGCGAAAAGCATCAGTATGAAATGAGTTTTGGCTAATTTCTGTATAAGATTGAGCAGGTATGGGCCTGTGTGCTACAATGGTTTTCAATGAACTACTGTTTGCAAAAGCATTGTCCCAAATTCGCGTAAGCGTACTCGGCAAGTAAAGACACTCTAAGCCGGTGGCACCAAGAAGTGCATTGGCAGATATTACGTTAACTCCTTCGCCAATAAACAATTGTTGCAAAGGTGCATTGCGAAAAGTCCACTCCGGAAATGTTGTATTTGCACCCGGTCTGTCGAGTATTCGCAACATTCGTAAATTTGGAGCAGCATTGGCAGAGCCAAAAATATTGCCCAAACTGCCCGAATGGTTCGATAAAATCAATTCTTCCAAATTTGTAAGCCTCTCAAAAGCATAACCACCGATAGTAATTACCGAATTGGTCATCGTAATGCGACGTATGTTTGAAGAACCCGTAAAAGCATTTGTTGGAATATTAGTTATACCATCGGAAATAATTACTTCTGTAATATCAAGCCTATCCCGATATGTCCAATCTTGTACCATAGCGGTATTTACAGTCAATACTCCGTTTACAAATGTATCGCCCGGACGCGGTACTGTTTGTGCCGTTACCGGCAGCAGATTTAGCAGCATCAACAAAACTGCCACTATCGGCAAGTATTGTGTCAGTTTTATTTTTGAAAAGTTGATATGGAATTTCATATTGTGATTTTTTTTGAAGCCCCCTAAATCCCCCTCAGGGGGGACTTTTATGGCAGTGTTATATTCACTGTTTTTGCTTTTTGTGGCTTCTGTTTGTATTCTGTTTTTATTTTTACAAAAACAGTGCGATTTTGCACCGAATTGTTGTTAGCACTTCCCAAAGTCCCCCTGAGGGGGATTTAGGGGGCTGCTTTTACCTCACACATCGCACATTAAAACCTTTTTCGCGTTCTTGTCCGCTTTTGCCGATTGTTACACCTTTGTGCCCGAAATGAAGTTCAAATGCGTATTCGTCGTCGGCTACGGTGCTTGTCCAATAATTCCCTCGCAAGCCGCCGCGAGCATCTTGTCTATTATACATTCCGTCTGTTGCGTTGCGATAACCTGCTGCCGGCAAGAAAAGCGTTTCGCCGGTTGCGCTGTTGGTCAGAATCATTCCGCCGTAGGCTTTGGCATATACGTTCATGGCGCGCCAAGACCAAGCAATACCGCCTGCGCCCGAAACTATGCCTGTTGCCCACGAGCCGGTTCGTGTACCGCTGCTTTGATGCATATCGCCGAAGTCGAAACGCGATGGTACGCGCCAGCCTTGCGGACAGGGATTGTTTGCCTGTGCTTCCGTTGTCCAACCGGAAATATTGGCAGGTGCTTCGTGGCGCAATCTTGTGTTGTTGCCCCAAACGGCAAGTGTACTTGCACTCCAATTGCCGCTTGCAGCAGCAACTGTATTATAGCGGTCGGTATCTTTGCTCCACAGGGTTTGTTCGTGTCCGTCATTGCCGCGTCCCCATTGGAAGAAATTGCCCAAACCAATGCCATCGTTGTAAGTTGCGCCCTGATTCAAGAGTGCTACCTGAACAGGCTGTGTTCCGGTGCTTGTGGTTTTGTTCATTGTGAGGTAACGCGTACCGGTAGCGGCATCGGTGCCAAAACCCGAAGTATTGGTGCGGATAAATAGAATGCCAACTGAATTGGTAGCAACGGGTTGTGGTGTATCGGTATTGCTCAGTTTGCAGCGAAAAAATATTTCGCGGGTGTGAATCAAACCCGCGGGATTTTGTCCGGAAGTGCCTTCGGTTACGCCGCCGTGCGTGTACATAAATCGCGGCGGAATATTGAATATTGCCGCATTTGGAGCACCTGCAATATCTGTCCATGTAATATTATCGGTACTCATTTGCCACTGCCACGAAGTAGGTTCGCCGTTTCCTTGTGTGGTAAACGCCTCTAAATTTTGTTGCTGAAAATCGTACATTACGTTTACAAAGGCGGTGAGTACCCCGCCATGGCGGGAAATGGAATTGTTGTTGGCGCAGAATGAAATCCATCTGCTGCCGTCCCAATATTCGAGGCAATTGTTGGTGATATTGAAAATCATCAGACCGCGAGCAGCCGCTTGCACAGCAGGCACCGAGTCCGGATGTACTAAAGCATCGCGCTCTGTTTGAGTGAGGCGTGCGTTGTGCAAACCTCTTGGCATGTCGGAAGCATCTATGTACAGAAGCGAAAACCGGCTTGGCGGTTGGTTGCTGCCAATAGTTACTTGCGCATTTACAATTGTTGGAATGCAAGAAACTATTACAATAAAGAGTAATGTCGAAAAGAGTTTTTTATCTCTTTCCGACAATTTTAATTGAATCATGTTTTACTTTATGTTAAGATTATCGTCAAAATGTCCTTGATAAATCTGCTATTTTTTTCTGTTTGATATTATTTTGTCTTGAGCCGATATGGCAAACGCACGAAAATTTTTAATTGAAAAATCGCAGGCGAAAAAGGCTTTCAGCCTTTTAGCCTATGAAATTTTCGTGCGTTTGCCCTAATTGATAATATTGACCTTAACCGGTTTTCGGTCGGTAGCGTTCAAGCAATTAGCTGCAAAATATTCGGTATTGTTAACCAATGGCGTGTTGGCGGGAAGCGGCGCACCGCCGGTAGCTGTGGCAAACCATTCAACATGACCTGTTCCGCCGGCTTGTCGTGCCGCCACTGTGAGGTCGGCAATGGTAGCACCGAGGGGAAATTCGGTTTTAATATTATCAAAACCTGCGCAAGGATCCATTTCATCGCCCATGCAGAGCGAAACCCAGCGCGTGCCATCCCAATATTCAAAGCAATAATTGGTAATGTTGAAAATCATCAGTCCGCGCGCAGCTACTTTGACTTCCGGGAGCGAACTATCGTTAACTATCCCATTACGCTGCGTGGTGGTAAGACGTGCATTGTGCAATCCGCGCTGCAGCTTACTTGCATCGAGATGTAAGAGCGAAACATCGCTCGGTGGGTTTCCACTGCCTATTGTTACTTGCGCGCTCATGGGAGCACTCACAAGCATCGCTGCAAAAAACAGAATCAAAAAGATTTTTCTCTTTTCGACAAGATTTAATTGAATCATTTTTCTTGTTTTGTTATTCAGATTAAAATTGATCTAAACGGGCGATAAAAATCGCAAAAATCTGCTTTCTTTCCTTACCGACTTACTCGCTAATGTTGGTAGCACACACCATAACCCAAGTGCTTCCGTTCCAAAATTCAAGACGACCGCTGGTAGTATTGAAAATCAACAAACCTCTCGCAGCTTCTTTATCAGCATCATCTGACTCTTCGTTTACCAACTCATTGCGCTCTCCGTCGGTGAGGCGTGCGTTGTGAAGTCCTTTTTGCTGTTTAGTTGCATCAAGATCCAGAAGCGAAAATCGACTTGGCGGTTGGTTGCTTCCAATAGTTACTTGTGCATGTGCGATTGTTGGAACACACAACCATACTGCAAATAGTAGAATTAAACAGATTTTTTTCTTTCCGATGAAATTAATAAAATTACCCATGACTTTACTTGTTAATTTTGTCTATCATTGTGTTGACGATTTCAAGATTCGTTTTACTAAATGTGAAACAACATGCAAAACTACTATTAATTTCCCTTAGTTGTACATTTTTGGCTACTTTTTTTGCCAAAAAAGGCTTTTTTTAACTTTTTCAGCTACAAAATGCAGAATGTTTTGATTATTAGCGGAATTTACAACCGAATATGTCCGCCAAAATGCAAATTTTCGACACCCCAAAAAATAATAAATGCAGAATTTGAAAAAATAATGCAAATAAGTTTTGTCAATTCCAAATCTGTTTATATATTTGCTTCTCTTTAAACACAACCCGTTGTGCAATTTGGAAATGCCGTTAGGTATTTTAGATAATAAATTATGCGAATGACGAGTTGAAAACGATTAATTTTTTCGACAAGAAGCCCTTTCAGGGCTTTTCTATGAAAAACTTAGTTTTTCGCAATAATTTTTTGACGAGAAAAATATGACTAAACCAAAAACAATAAATGGCTATTTAAAAGATTACTTCGGTTTCGATAAATTCAAAGGCAGCCAAGAGGCGATTATTCAAAACGTGCTCGATGGAAAAGATACCTTTGTATTAATGCCTACCGGAGGAGGAAAATCTTTATGCTACCAACTTCCCGCATTGATGTGTGAAGGTACTGCTATTATTATTTCTCCTCTTATTGCCTTGATGAAAAATCAGGTGGATGCAATGCGAAATTTTAGTGAAGAGGATGGAATCGCACATTTTATGAACTCAACTTTGTCAAAACAGGCAATTGAGTTCGTGAGAGCTGACATTTTGTCGGGTAAAACAAAACTTTTGTATGTTGCACCCGAATCATTAACGAAAGAAGAAAATGTGGAGTTTTTACGCAATGTAAAAATTTCTTTCTATGCCATAGACGAAGCGCATTGTATTTCGGAATGGGGACATGATTTCAGACCGGAATACCGGCGGATTCGCCCGATAATCAATAATATTGGTATTGCTCCCATCATTGCACTTACTGCTACGGCTACACCAAAAGTGCAGCACGATATTCAGAAAAATCTCGGAATGTTGAACACAACCGTTTTCAAATCATCATTCAACCGAGAAAATCTTTATTACGAGGTTCGTCCCAAAACAAATGAAATTGAAAAAGATATTTTCAAATTTATTCGTGCTCAAAATGGAAAATCAGGTATTATTTATTGCTTGAGTAGAAAAAAAGTAGAAGATCTGGCTGCAACGCTTCAATTAAATGGTATTTCGGCACTTCCCTATCATGCCGGAATGGAAGCAGCTATTCGGAGCGAAAATCAGGATAGATTTTTGATGGAAAAAGTGCAAGTTATTGTTGCAACCATCGCTTTTGGCATGGGAATTGATAAGCCTGATGTACGCTTCGTTATTCATTATGATATACCCAAAAGTTTGGAGGGTTACTATCAAGAAACCGGACGAGGCGGACGAGATGGAGGCGAAGGTCAATGTATTGCGTTTTTTTCGCAGAAAGACTTGGATAAGCTGCGGAAATTTATGCAAGGAAAACCCATTGCCGAACAAGAAATTGGAAATCAACTTTTAGTAGAAACACAAGCATACGCCGAATCATCGATATGCAGAAGAGTAATGTTATTATATTATTTCGGAGAAGAATACACACAACCTAATTGCGGAAATTGCGATAACTGTATGAAACCAAAAAAAACCATTGAAGGCAAAGAATTATTGTCTTTAATTCTTGAAACGATTCAAATTGTAAAAGAAAAGTTTAAAGCCGAGCATATCATTGATATTCTCAAAGGAAACGAAACAGCTGATGTAAAAACATATCAGCACGATGAGTTGGAAAATTTTGCATCGGCAAACGATGAAGAAGCACGCTTTTTGAATGCTATTATCCGACAAGCCATGATTTCGGGTTACCTTCTCAAAGACATTGAAACCTATGGTGTCCTGAAGCTAACTCCTGCCGGAAAAGCCTATCTGAAAAATCCGACTCCATTTCCTGTTGTAAAAGACAATGAATTTGATGACGATGACGATGAAAATAACTCAAACAAAGCGGGTGGCACTTGCGCAGCCGATGATATTCTGTTTTCGATATTAAAAGACCTGCGCAAAAAACTGTCGAAGAAACTTGAGGTTCCGCCTTTTGTTATTTTCCAAGACCCATCGCTCGAAGCTATGGCAACAACCTATCCGGTTACACTCGAAGAATTGCAAAATATTCCGGGTGTTGGTGCTGGAAAAGCCAAGCGTTATGGCGAAGAGTTTTTGAAGGTGATAAAAGAATATGTGAAAGAAAATGACATTATCCGACCGGAAGACCTTCGTGTGCGCACCGTAGCCAATAAGTCGAAACTAAAAGTGGCTATTATCCAAGCTATCGACCGCAAAGTAGCCTTAGACGATATTGCTATTTCAAAAGGATTGGATATGAGCGAAATGCTTGATGAAGTAGAAGCTATAGTATATTCGGGAACAAAAATCAATATCGATTATTTCTTGGAAGAAATTATGGAACCCGATCGTATTGACGAGATTTTTGAATATTTCAGTACCGCCGAAACCGATGATATACAAGATGCCTTGCGCGAATTAGGCGAAAATGATTTCACCGAAATTGAAGCGCGATTGATACGCATTAAGTTTTTATCGGAAATTGGGAATTAGCGTTTATAAATTAAAAAAGTGCGCGATGCGCACTTTTTTAATTTATAAACGCTTCAACCAATTCATGAACAGCAAATTTGCATGAGCGCGCCAGCGCACTACCGGCTCGTTGTTGGGATTATTGTCGCGGTAGTAATTTTTCGGCATTTCGATGGGCAGCCCTTTCGCTAAATCGCGTTTGTATTCAGTATCGAGCGTAGTGGGCGAATATTCGGAATGTCCGGTGATGAAAAATTCGCGACCGTTGCCAGCCATAACCATATACACACCCGATTCGGGCGACTCGGAAAGTATGGTCAGTTCGGGAATTTCCACCATATCTTCGGCTCGAATTTCGGTATGCCGGCTGTGCGGAACATGAAATTCGCTGTCAAATCCTCTAAAAATCGGATGCTGCGGGTCGGAAACCCTATGTGTGAAAACTCCAAACATCTTTTTGTCGAGCGCATATTTCGGTACGCCGTAAAAATGATACAAGCCGGCTTGCGCTGCCCAACAAATATAAAGTGTAGAACTCACATTTTTTCGCGCCCAATTCATGATGGTTTTCAGTTCGTCCCAATAAGTTACATCCTCAAATTCGAGCAACTCAACCGGTGCGCCGGTAATAATCATTCCATCGTATTTGTTCTCTTTTACTTGCTCAAAAACTTTGTAAAACTCTGCCAGATGCTCGGCTGATGTGTTTTTTGAAATATGATTACTGATTCTCAAGAAATCTATATCAATCTCTAAGGGTGAATTTGAAAGCAGACGCAGCAAGTCTGTTTCTGTTACAATCTTCAACGGCATCAGATTCAGAATAAGCAATTTGAGCGGACGAACAGCACGCTCCGAATCCATGACATAGATATTTTCTTTACGCAAAATTTCTATTGCAGGCAGTTTTTTGGGGATATTTATCATTTAGAGTTTAGAGTTTAGAGTTTAGAGTTTAGAGTTTAGAGCGCAAAATATCTACACTCTATACTCTACTATCTAAACTCTCAATAATATTTTCTGTACAGTTGCCAATATTCATTAGTTCCAATAAATTCGCTCAGGAAGGTATTGAGTTTTTCGAGCAATTCGTCCGATTGCTTATTCACTACCCAACTGAGTGCTTGCGGCATACTAAGCGGAAGCGAAGCATCGATATTGGAAAAGTTTCTTGCTGCACTTCGAGCCAATTGCTCATGTGCAATCGTATTGCGAATTTTTCCTTCCGAAACGAGTGAAATCATTTGCTCCGCATTTTGATTTTTCATTTCAAGCAAGTGAATCGTTCCTGCAATTTCATCTGCCAAATGCATTAATCTCATTCGATGCGGCGAATTGCGTGGAATATAAATGGTTTCGTGGGCTAATTGGTATTGTTGTGTAATGAGTTGGCTTAGAGAGGCGTAGGAAAAATCTTCGTTTTCGGAAATTTGTTGAATCAACATCTGACGCGAAACAAACAAAGGTTCGGTAAACAGCACATCATCAATCCATTCGGTTGTAACGGGCACTAATTTGGCAATAATATCGTATCTTCCACGCTTCAACCTTTGAATTGACTTATGCAAATCATTGTGTACCGAAACCACCAATTCCACTCCCAAGCTATCGGCAAAAATGCGCAATAATTCGTACTGAAATCCCGAAATGCTGTCTTTTTCTATTTGCACACCCAAACTACCGCTTTCAAAAACCGCCCGTAATTTTCCGGTCGAAACAATTTCATCCATAGTACGAAATCCGGCTCTTGCTTCAAAGCGATTTACAAGCAAAGAAATTCCGAGAAGAATTGCAATGAATACTACAAGATAAATATATATGTTGGATTTGTTTTGCATCAATTATAAAAATTCCACGAAATTCCCATTCTGAATACAGCAGGGTTTATCGGGAAATAAGGCATCGAAAAGAATGCACCTTCCATAAACAAATGGTTGAAATGATAGTATTTTACAAAAAAACGGGCTTGACGCAAATGGAAATTTCCATAAAGATTCATAACGGGATAATTTCCAATACGAATTCTTTCTTCATTCCAATTTTGCACGTGAAAAACACCGGTTGCCGGCATGTATTTGTGCGAATAGTAGGCTGTGTGAAAACGCACATCAACGCCAAGCTGTACATCAAGCACATCGAACCAACGGTCGAGAAAATACAAATTTGAATGCAGCGCAAGCGTTGGCAAAGGTAAAATATTTTGATTGGAACTCAGTTGGTAAATCAAATTATTTTCAAAACGAAAACGTCCGAAATGAAAATCCTGTCGCAAATTGGCAGCCACAACCTGCACATTTCCTGAATGTTGTGCCGGCATTGCCAAATGATTGAAATAAATAAGATTCGTTATATTCTGTACCGCCACATCCAAGGCAAACCGCCGGGTAGGAATCGTAAATGTTCCGCCAACTTGCGTGCGATATACTTGGCTGAAATCATTATTCCAGCGAAAATGGTTTGAACTATAGCGTTGCAGAAAGAAACTCGGGGTTTCGTTTTTTACAAATCCGCGTGCGATAAGAGCCACACTATCATTCCACAAACGAAAAAAACCGCCCATGTCGCCCGCAAGACTAAAATCGCCTATTTGTGCGCCAAGCAAATCGAGTTCAGCGGTGATATTGGACTTGAAGCGCGTACCATGCTGACGCGACAAAACACCACCCACGCGCGTGCGCATTCGGTTTTCGTGCATCAATCGTGCAGAATCTGCCATCATCATATAACGTTCAATGTCGTGCGTCAAGTAAGCAGTAACTCCAAACGGCATTCGGCGATTGAATTCTTCTTCGATACTGAGCGAGAATGTGTTTGAAACCGATTGCACGGCTGCTGTGTCGTTGGTTACCAAAGGCGAGAAAAATGTGTTTTGAAAAAAATCGGTATTCACTCCTCTCGGTTCAAGGTATCGCTTTCGCTCTTCCGATACTACTACTCTGTGTCCCAAGCGAGTAACCGGCACAAATTCGGTGCGCACAGAATCTTCCGAAACTTCGATTGTGCGGTTAAAACCAAAGGCATAACTTTGATTATACACAAAAGCATTGTAGGTAAAACCCGAATAACCGGGATTTTGCCCCAAGCGAGTATTCAAAGTACTCGGATCTCGCATTAAATTGGGGTCAAAAATTTGATTCGGATTGCTCAAACCTCCGCTTTCCCAGTTATCAATTCGATTGAAAATAATTGCTCCTGATGATTGATAACGCTCTCCATCGTAACTGCCAAAAAAATGAGCTGAAGTACGTCTTCCCGATTGATTTGCATACACACCAACGGCGCGCGTATAATCCAAGGCAGCACCAAAGTTCAGTTTACGGTTGGCATTGGCAGTAAAAAGAAAACGCACATTATCTTCGTCGCGAAAGTTGGTAAACAATCCGCCTAAGTACTGTAAATTGGCAAAGGGCGTTTTCGTTCTGAAAAAACTAACATTATCCGGTCGAACAAGGTATGGATAATAGGCATCGGCAAAAATAAAACGCGAATTTTGCGGACGTGCGAAAAATATTTTCGACTGTATGGGCGAACCCAAATTTCCGTTCCATGAATTGGCAATGCTAAACCGATCCATCGGATTCACATCTTGAAAATTAATAAAGGCTGTATCTACCGGAATACTATCAACCCGTGCAATGGGCGAAACCACATTCCATGTTCGTACATATCTGTTTTGTGTTATTGCGCAACAAGTATGTGCTCTACCTTGCGACAGCGCAGAAACAGAAATCAGCACAAAAAGAAGTATGAGTAAAAGATGCGGATTTTTCAATTTTGGTTTTTCTAAAATAAGCACAAAGGTAAAATATTTTTTTCAATAAAAAAAGGAACGCATTTTGTGCGCTCCTTTCTGTTTTATTTCTTTTCTTTTTTTGCTTTTTTATCGGCTTTTTCGTCTTTTGGTTTTTGTTGATACAGGAATCGTTTGATTTTTTGCGACGCAGTTTTTTCAAACGGTTCTTCCATTACATCGATTCGCTTGATTTGCGAATTGCGGTTCAGACGCTTGTTCAGCTCTTTTTTGTAATGTTGCAACCAATGATGATAACGATCGGTCAAATTGGTGGTTTTCTCGTCGATATAAGATTTTGCGCTACCAAGATTTTTTTCAAAATCTTCGATATTCAAAATGATTTTGGCAACCAAACCGCCATCTTCTTCCACAACAAGCGATTCGATAATAAAATTATCGTTGTTGATAACCGATTCAATATCTTCGGGATAAATATTTTCGCCACTCGCACCAATGATGGTCGTTTTTGAGCGACCTTTCACATACAAACGACCTTTTTTGTCGAATGTACCTAAATCGCCGGTACGAAACCAGCCGTCTTTCGTAAGTACTTCGGCTGTTGCTTCGGGATTTTTGTAGTATCCAACCATAACGTTTGGTCCTTTTGCCCAAATTTCGCCCACCATGTTTTTGTTTGGCTCGTGTATCATCAGTTCAACACCCGGAACTGCATAACCTGTTGATTGCATGTGAGTTTGTTTCACGCCCGCACCGGCAAGCAAAGGTGCCGTTTCAGTCAAACCGTAACCAATGGCGTATGGAAATTTCGCTTCGCGCAAAAATCTTTCGACACGCGCATCCAATTTTGCGCCACCAATTCCAAAGAATTTCAAGCGACCACCAAAGGATTTTTTTAGTTTTTTGCCGGCAATAAAGTGAATCAATTTGCGGAAAAGGAAGTTTTTGTAAAGTGCACGTGTCAAGCCTTTTTTTGAAAATTTCTCCAAAATCTGCGTTTTGTAGATTTTTTCCATAATCAAAGGCACCGACAGCATAATTGTTGGGCGAATTTTTTCCATTGCCGGCTTCAGTGCTGCCGCAGTGGGCGGTTTTTCGAGATAATAAACTGATGCGCCAAACATGATCGGGAAAACCATACCAAAACTATTTTCGTAAGTATGCGAAAGTGGCAAAAACGACAGAAAAACATCATGTTCGTCAATTTCATGAAAAGACAATGCACTCGCAGCACAGAAAATAATATTTTTGTTCGTCAATACCACACCTTTCGAGCGTCCTGTTGTGCCCGATGTGTAAATTATCGCAACAACTTCTTCCTCTTTCACTTCAACTTTAATATTTTCTTCCACTGCATCTACCCTGCTCACATTATCATCAATCAGCGAAAGTGTATCTGTTTTTATCATTCCAACAATATTAGGCAAATTCAAACCTTCTACTTTTGGATACAATCGCTCACTTACAAACAAAAATTTCGATTCGGAATGTGTGAGTACGTTTTCTACTTCTTCGCTCGAAAAATCGGGCAGAATAGGTACAATGATTAAACCTTTGGCAACTACCGCAAAATATGCGATAACCCAATTTGGCATATTGTGGCTAAACAGCGCAACTTTATCGCCTTTGCGCAATCCGAGTGAGAAAAGTGTTTTTGCCAATTCTTCAACCTCTTTTCCAAACTCTGCGTAAGTAATCGGCTCGCCATTCACAAACGACACGCACGGACGATCGGCATATTCTTTAATCGAACGTTCGTACATGGCTTGTAGTGTCTGCGATTTTAATTCTACTTTGTTTTTAAAAATCATATCTTTAAATTTTAAATGATGACTATGCACATTAAACAAATTTGTGTCGAAATAGTTTTAGCTATCAAAAACTTTTGCAAAGGTATGTAAAAAAATCTAAACTACTGCACATTTCAAGTACTTTTGTGCAGATTTTTTCGCCACGCCATAAAAAAATTCAACTCTATCGGCGATAATTTTTCTTTTAAGGTCTGATAATCAGAGATATTATCATCGGTTTTTGCTTCGAGAATATTTTCGGCTTCCTTGCGTTTTTCTTCCGAAATAAATTCGTCAATATCCACTTCATTGTCAATAAATTCTGCCAAATGCGAAGCGATGGTCGAAACTGCCAAATTACGCTCTTTCGCAATTTCTTCTATCGTTTTTCCTTGCTGATAGAGTTCCAAACTCAGATGTTTTGAGGGTATTTTCGCTTCTTTTATCTTTTCGTCTTTTGTCTTTTTGTCTTTTATCTTCTTTTCGCGTTTCGGCTTGTCTCTCTCGTGCATCAGCGATTCCAAATTGTTTTGCAAGCAATAATCGTGAATCACTTGCAGAAATTCCGCGCCGTATTTTTCCACTTTTGCTTCGCCAAATCCGCTGATTTGCAACAATTCTTTTTCGGTTTGAGGCAGGAAATTCGACATTTCGTTGAGCGTGCGCGTGCCGGCAACCAAGTAAATCGGTATGTTTTCGGGTTCGCAAATTTGATTGCGCAAAGTCGCCAATTTGCGGAATAATTCGGGATGGCGCGTGTTCATAACCGCCTTTGCGGTCGCGCTTCCGGCATACGCATTTACCTTAAATTCGGGAACGATGAAACTGTTTTTCAATGCAAAATAATCTTCAACCGTAAATTTGTGTTTCAAGCCCGTGAGCAAAAACAATTTCTGCGAAGCGTTGACAAAGAGCGATTTCAGTCCGTCGGTAAAATCCTTTGCGTGTGTTTTGCTGTCGGTCGTGGCGGGCGATTGACGGATGGTTTCGAGCAGATTTTCGAGTTTCGGACTGAAAAAATTGGATGCCGATTCTATTCTACTTTGCAAAAATTCCTCATCAACCGGAAAATTATACAATACTCCTTGTAATTGCGATTGAAATTTTACGGCAATTTCGCGAATCGCCTGTATTTGTTGCAACAGATTTTCGAGAAACGGAAATGTTTCGTCATTGAAAGTGGTTTGATGCGTGCGCGTTTCGTTTATCAGCAACATAGCGTGTGCTTCGGTGCTTGTAAATTCAAAAAAATTGTTCAAAATAAACTGCCGGTAAATGCTTTTCGATTCTTCCAACTGTCTTTCAAGAATTTCGGCAGGAAGTTTATTCCGCTCATAATCAACAATTTTTCGGTCGTTGTGAATTGTGCTCGGATTTATTTTGCTCAACAAAACCATTCCTTCGAGCGAACGGCATCGGCTCAACGCAACATACACTTGTCCGGGCGCAAAAGCACTGCCGGCATCAATCACCGCCTTATCGAAGGTCAAACCCTGACTTTTGTGAATCGTAATTGCCCACGCCAAACGCAACGGAAACTGAATAAATTGCCCCAATTCTTCTTCTTCAATCTGCTGTGTTTTCGCGCTCGTTTTGTAGCGGATATTTTTCCAGCAATCCCTGAAAAGTTCTATTTTTTCGTCATCGTCCAAGCATTGAATAATGATGCTGTTCTCTTCTACCGAATCCACAAGACCGATTTTTCCGTTGAAATACCTGCGAGGCGTTTCCGAATCGTTTTTGATAAACATCACTTTCGCGCCGATTTTCAGTTCCAAAGTTTTGTCGGTCGGATAGGATTTTTCGGGATAATCGCCCCGAATTTCAGCCTCAAAATAGTAGGTTTTTCCCTTCAATTTCGCGAGTTCTTCGGCATTGATGCGGTCGGCTTTGTAATTGTGCGTGGTGAGCGTGATGTAAGTATCGTCTGCCGGCGGAACAAAAAGCGGATTGTAACGGCTTTGCAAAAGTGCTAAACTCTTGTCGGTGAGGCAGTCGTTGCGGACTTCGTTGAGCACATCAATGAAATTTTGATTCGTCTGCCGGAAAATTTTATCCAACTCGATATACACCGGCGGTTGTTGCAAAATTACCTGACTGTGAAAGAAATACGGACTTTCGTAATACTGCGAAAGCAGTCGCCACTCTTCCTCCACCGCCACGGGCGAAAGTTGAAACATATCGCCGATAAAAATGAGTTGCACACCACCGAAAGGCTCATTATGCCGGTAGCGGAAATGGCGCAAAACGGTATCAATCGCGTCGAGAATATCGGCTCGCACCATACTAATCTCGTCAATTACAAGCAGTTCGAGTTCTTGTAACACTTTTCGCCGATGCCCTTGCATATGGATTTTTTCGACCAGCGATTTTCTTCCTTCGGCGGTTGGCACAAAAGGTGTGAACGGAAGTTGAAAAAACGAGTGAATCGTCGTTCCGCCCGCATTTATCGACGCCACGCCGGTGGGCGCAACCACCGCCATCTGCTTGCGCGTTTCGTTTTTAAGGTTGTGCAAAAAAGTAGTTTTTCCCGTTCCGGCTTTTCCGGTCAAGAAAATACTGCGGTTGGTGTACAGCGCGAAATTTTGCGCGAAATGGTAAAATGGGGATAGTTCTTGCATTGTGTTGTGTTTTTCTTGGATTTATTTTCGTCTTAAAATAATTCTTGCGGTATAAGCCGTATTTATTTGCTCGATAAAAGCGCGAATTTCGGCATATTCCGAAACGCAGTATTTGCCTCGAGGAAAATAAAACGACTGCTTTATCATAATTCCATCGTCCTGCGGAACGATAAGCGATGAGAAATTTCCGTAAGCAGTTGATAAATAAACAGGTGCAGGAAGCGATTCAATTTCAAAATCGTCGGGAATAGAAATAAAAATGCTGTCGATATCCTTAAATCCTTCCCAAATATGAATGTCGTGTGTGCGCTCCGTTCGTGCAAACCAAGTAATTTGTCTGCGGAAAGGATTCACCGGAAGAAACAGCCTGTTGCCTGTCCGCGTACCATACAAAGGCGTTTGCCAATCGTATTCAATTCGGAAACTTGGCAGTGGCGATTTATCTTCCGTTACCCGAACTGAATTGACGGTTGCGTTCGGCAAGTTTATTCCGCGTCTTAATCGGTCTGTTTGTTCGCTGGTTCTCAATAGATTAAATCCGAAGTTATCGCCGTATCTTTTTACGTGCAGTTCTTTGATTGATGTAATTTCGGCACTTCCATCGGAATTTAAGCTCACGTTCGCAATGTTTTTTTCCACATTCAGCGAATCGGGATAATCGGGCAGACGCACAAATCGTCCGCCTGTGGCTGTGATTTCTATGGCATCGGCTCCGGCTATGCTGTTGTGAACGAATCCAAAAGGAATGTTCGGATTGGTTGCTTCGAGCCACAAGGTATCATTTTCGAGCGGAACTTGCAAAATAGCGTGATTTGCCTCAAAAAAACTCGGAAAATCGTGAAGTATCCGCCTGTTTCTTCTGTCGGAACGAATCACAATGTAGTTTGAAGGAATCCCGATGACATCCAGCATCGATTGTAGAAAAAATGCAAGTGCCTTGCAATCGCCAAAACCTGTTCGCAGCACATCGGAAGCCGAGCGAGGCTGATAACCACCAATGCCGAGCTGAATGCTGACATAGCGGGTTGTTTCACCCAAAAAATCGTACAGTATTCGCACTCTTTCGCGGTCATCGGGCGCATCTTTTGTCATTTCAATAATTCGATTTTGAAAATCTTGCGGAAGCGCGTTTCTGCCTTCTGCCAATGAATAAATCCATTTTCCGAACGACTCCCAATCGGTAATTGTACCGCGAACTCCGTCGAACACAAAACTTTCGGGCAGCACAAACAATATCGGTATTAAATCGCGTAACATCGGCGCAAAATTTTCCTGTTCAATCGCCTTTAAATTTTCCATTTGCCAAGTATGTACTATTCTTCCTCTGTTTTGCATGGTTTCAGGAAGTTCGGGCATAGCGTTCAACGCTCTTGTTCGTATTCTTAAATCTGCCGGAATATTCAATCGGTAAGTTGCTTGCTGCACTGCAAGCGAAAAACTGAATTGCGGTACAAAACTTGGAAAATTGAAAACGCTGTTCCGCCAATTAATTTCGTATTCGTAATGAATGGTAATCGGAAAACTTGGCGTTTCAAGATTGAAAAAATAACGCACAATATCGTCTGCCAAGCCACTGCTTATTTCAGTTCTTCGCACATCCGACATTCTGAATCGTCGCAAAAACCTGCCGTTGGCATCGTACAAACGCGCTGAAAAACTTCTCAACTCCCTGAACTGGTCGCCAAAAACAAGAAAATCGCCCATACTTAATCCGTTTCTGTTTAAAACCGTAATGGCATACGAGCGGTTTTCGACAGCCCGCCGTTCAGAGCGGTATTCAAAGTCAATATTCATAAATCGAACGACTGCATTTGCATTTATTTTCAGTGAATCGGGAATTTCCGACACAGCAAAATTATGCGGATTGGCGTGAATGAATCCGCAGGTAAAAATGAAGAATAAAAACGCTCCTCCAAGCCTCCTCAAAAATGAGGCTTTTGCAGACTGCGTATGATTGTGTTTTTTTTCGTCTGTCATCGTTTTTATTAATTGTGTAGGGGCGACCCTACATCGGTATGGAAAATTCGCTCAAATGTTACTTTTCTACAATCCACTCTCCGCTCTTGGTGTCAGAAGTGCGAGAAACTATACCCTCTTGTTTTAGTTGTCGGATATTTTTTTCAACTCCTGCAATACTTAAACCGATTGTTTCAGCAATTTCCGAGACAGTAATTTGAGGATTTGCAGTTATCAACTCTAAAATCTTTCCCTTACTTTTTCCCTTACTTTTTTCCCTTACTTTTCCCTTACTTTCGGCTTCGCTGTCCGCAACTTCTTTTTCAAATGGAAGTTGAACATACATTGTATTGTCGGAAAATTCAAAAATGCTTCTGTCGTAAACTCTCATAATTCCACGAATACCGAAGCCTAATGCTTCAACAAGTTCCACATCTTTGAGAATACGCATTAATTCGGGATTTCGCAGGGCGGAAACGCCAAGAAAAAAGTCATTTATGGTAAGTTGGGGAACTAAACCGCCGTAAGAACGAATAGCAAAACGATTTTGGAAAACCTCGAAAATCGGCAACATTCCATAAGAGTAATCATTATGGGCGAAAGCATTTATCACAACTTCACGCAAAGATTTTGCGTCAACCAAACGCTTATCTATACGGTGGGCGTTGCCTGTGAGTTTTGAAAGCGTAATATTTTCTATTTCGTACCTGTCTAAAATCCGTTGAACTGCTGTAATCAGACAGCAATTTCCGTATTCAATTGCTTTTTCAATCAGTTCAAAACGTTCGCCTGCATCGTTGAAGCGAGCAAAACGGACAGAAAGTTGATTGTTGTCTGCCATTAAATACGCCAAATAATTGTATTTTCCGTCAGAAGTTAGAAAATTCAGCGTTTTAGCAAAAGTGCTATCATTCAAAGGTTTGCCAAATCTGCGATAATGAATGAACAAGTCCGCAAAAGTCAATTCTTGTTCGGGCGATTCAATATTAATCAGCGATTTAGGAAATGATTTTGTTTGAAAAGCATAAATCATTTTCTGTGTCATTGGTTGTGCCGAACTGCCTATGCGGATAAATGCTCCCGACTCTGAAAGTCCTTTGCTTTTAATGTAATACGGCTTTTCAATGCCTTCTTTCAAGGAAATTTTTAATGCCGTTTTGTCTGAAAATTTTTCGGTAGAAATAGAAACAAGCGACAAAACACTCGGTGAAATGCAAGAAATCAAGCGGTCTTTTACTTGAAGTTGAATTTTATCAATATCAGAAACGCCAATAACTTCGCCAGTATCTTTAACACCAATATAAATATCGCCACCTTTTGCATTCAGAAAGGCAACCGCTTCTTTTTCGAGCGAATCTGCAAGTTTTTCTTTGTACTCAACCAATTCATTTTCAATCAGAAGCATCTTGTTTGTTGTGTTTTGAATTTCAAGCATATATTGTAAATTTGAAATCACAAAGTTACAATATATTTTTCAAAAACTCGGACAAAATATTTCCTGCCTTATTCTTATCGACATTTCAATAATATCACAACTCTTAATTTCTCTCCAACAATTTTTTTTAATTATTTTCTCAAACTTACATCGTTTAATTTTTGCACTTTCCAAAGCCTCCTTTTGGAAAAGTCCCCTTCAGGGGATTTAGGGATTATTTCTCCTCAACACAATCATTTCCCTGTTTTTGGAAGCTACTTGTCCGAAAAATTCTCGAATCATTGGATAATCGCTTTGCGGAAAAATAATTTGATTCAGCTCGAAGCGATAAGTTAGCTGCAAGGTATTTTCGTTTATTTGTGTTATGCCGTAAATAAGTCTTCCGGCATTGTTTTCCAGCGAAATAGTAAGCGGTACCGGCATTTCATCAACTACAAAACCTTCGGGAATTGTAAATACAACCGTTTTCATATAACTGTACGGAAAGTCAAACTCAATGGGCAGTCTTCGCTCCGATTGAATAAACGGATTGTCAGTCAAATGTTTGTAAATCATTGGGGTGATAAACATATAATCGCCGGCAAGTTCTGCATTTTTAGTAAAAGTAAATGTTTCATTTACCACAGTTGACATAGGCTCCATACCTTCAAGCGAATGTGTTTCGATGGTAATTCCTTGTGTTAGCGCATTGGTGGTCATAAATTCCAATGGGTCGTCTAATGAAAAATAACGTGCTTTGAATCTGGCAGCCGTTTGTCCGGTGTAACGTATTTGGGCGTCGCCGGTCATCGCACCGTTTTCGTCAATCGAAACGCGCAGAATATTTATGTGCTGGTTTCTACCTAAATTTGTCAAATCCACCCACTTATCACCTGTTCTTCGTTCGTCGAAAGCCCACGCTCTATCAACGAGCAAAACAGTAGGCAGCACATTCAGACCACCATAAATTGCCGAGCCATCCATATAAAAAGTTTGTCCATCCGAAGTTTCGGCGGCAACAATAAAGGTATTCAGTCTGTCTAATGTAGGCGAAAACGGTAATCTTCCTCTATCGCGCCTGCTCATAAGTACCGGATAAGTTATTATGTTTGCATCGCGCAGCATACTCATCAGCACCATATTAATTTGCGCATTATTGCCTGTTCCGTGTCGCACGGCATCGCGCGCTCTATTTCCCCAAAACGCAAAAGTTTCATTCCAACGGATTTTTTCCATAACAAGTGCATAAATTTTTGCAATTGTTTCTTCTTCGCTCTCGCTTTCGGCAACAATCGCCCGTACTTCGTTTCGGAACGGATTCGACATCCGCATATTGCTACCAAAATCGCTTCTTCTCAATGTGGTTTCAATATCGCTCCACGAATTTGTGAAAGGTCTGGAAATTTCGCCGGGAAATTGCGTTCCGGTCAGTTCTAAACGAACGCTTGTTGCAAAATCGTTTACATACCATATATTAGGTTCCGGTTTAAGCGCAGGCAGATTTCTTCCCGTAAATATTAGTTCTCTGCTGATACTTGTTACGTTTTGCATTTGATTGGCGCGACTTCCAAAAGTAAAAGTCTGACTTCGAGTAGTTTCTTCTACCTGAATTTTTTCGTGTCCTCTTGCTGCATCAATTCTGAATCGAAAATATTCGGGAATCAACACTTCCCAACGGCTGTATAATACCGGAATGTTGCGCTGCATATTCCATTCGGGAATATTGTAAATAAATGGCGAGGTGATTCGGAATCGGTATTCGATAACCGTTCCTGCTCTTACATTCGGAATCGAAAAGCGAAGCAAGCGCATATTACTGCTCAATTCTTCGTCGAAAATATACCTTCTCGACATACTTGTTCTTACAGCGCGTCCGTTTTCCAAATTATGCGCATAAGCATCTATACCGCTCACAAATTCTCTTAGTGAACTGTCATCAACGCGAAAAGGAATTACCACATCGGCAAAGCTCGTTCCTTCGGGCTTCAAGATTTTAATTTTTTTTCGGAACTCGTAAATGGTTTGAAAACGATTGTTTGAAACCGTGTACGACAAACTGCCGGCTTTGTACAAAACAACGGCAACCGCAGTTGTATCATTTTCATAAACCGTCATTGTCAGTTCATCGTTTGTAACTCGTCCGAATCTCGAACTGATTTCGATCGAAAAAACGGAAAATGAAATGCCTAACAGCACAAATAACAGGAAGAAAAGTTTTTTATTCATAGTATTTTAATTTTGTGTAATGTCGATGTCGATCTCGCTCACAAAAGTATAAATTGTTTTTGACAATGCAAAAAAAAATTGGGAAGGTGCAATAGATTAGGATGTTTTTTTAGTGCCTAAATGCGCTACTCATCATTTCTCTTTCAAGTTTTGATAGTTGAAATTTCACGGCAAATTCTTCCCATTTTGAAACTACTGTCTTTATATTATCAATCATTCCAACTGCTTCCGTACTTGTTATTCTAAAAAGTGGTGCAACGCTCAACGCCAAATCAAAATCTAACGAATTATCTTCTTCCGAGATATTGAGTTTCAATCCTGTGCCATACGGATTTGGATTGATATCGTATGCAGGCGAAAGCGTCCAGCCTTGTTTTGTGAGCAAAAAACCGTGATTCCGCAAATGGTCGTCGGTATTGCTCACAGCAATGGAAAAAACAATGCGTCGAAAAAGTTCTGCCAAATCTTGCTTTACATTTGCGCCGTTTTGAATGATAAATTCAGCTAATTCGAGATAACTTACGCCCTCTTCTGCGCCCGCTCCGTCGCTGTATCCGAGCAAGGTCATTGCCGAAGAAAAATGAATGCGTTTGCCGTCTGCCATTCGGTCGAAACGCTTGGTGAGATAGGTGTGACTTTTATTGTTGTACTTTTTTATTGTCGATTCTGCGGTGTTTATTCCTGATTTTTTTGCTAATTCATTCACAACCATTTCCCAAGCACCAACATCTGTGTCGTCGTTATTACTCGAAAATTTTGCAATCCAAAGCGAGCCGTCGCTATGCTGTACACTCGCTTTTGGACGAGCACCGCCGAGCGAAGAACCGGGTGCCATCAGCATATTCAACCATTTCAACAAATCGGGATTATCTTGTTCGACATTTTTTTCTAATTCAAGGCTTGCGTGTTCCAATTCGCGAATTGAAGTCCAAGGCGGTGCGGAATAGTTTTTGTTATTGTCTAAAAATTCTCCGTCAGGTTCGCACTTAAATCGCAAAGCACCCATTCGGTGTAAATCGTAAACACCAAGCAAGAAATCAGATTCTCGTAATGTGCGAACAGGTCTGTCTTCTTGTTTGGCAAGAATTGCTTCTCTACGTTTCATCAGCACGCGTCCCCAACGGTCGGGCGAAGAATCCAAAAATATACCGAAGTTGGATTTATCATCTCGCAGATATTGTATGCCCGAAAAATACGCCAAATCAGGGTCAAGCATTTGTGTATTGCCGGATTTTAGCCAATTCTCGTCATATTCAAAAGAAAATATCTCCTTCCCTCTCAAATAATCGACGGAAAGAACGCCCATTAAAACAGGTACGCCAAGTTCAATCCAATCGGCATAAACGTATATCTTTTTCTTTTCGTTTTTCATCGTTTGCTACTTTTTCGGCGCACGCTTACTGACAACTAAATCCGCATCTTGTAACTTTCTGCCCAAAATATCGTCTTTGCTTAACAATAAGAGGTCTTTTTCCAATCCTAATACAAACAACACCTGCGCATAAGTACCCATTGAAACACTCGGTAAGCCTTTTTCGACTTGCCAAAGCGTCGAACGAGAGATTCCTGCACGCTCGGCAACTTGTTCGGCTGTGAGTTTTCGGCGCAGACGCGCTAGTTTTATGTTTTCGCCCGTTTCTTCCAATATCTTGGTTAATTTGGGCAATAGCGCTGTTTTGGTTGATTTCATCTGTCTAAATTTTATTTTTTCATTATTGTCAGCTGAACGCCCACATTTCAGTCATTGCTTCGTGAGTCAGTTTTCTGTCGTGGGCGTTTTATAATGTTTTATATTTTGCACAAAGATAGTGATTTTGCTTGAGATATGAAACATTTTTACTTCAAATATTTTTTCTTAATTTCTCTGCCCAACTGTTTATGTGTGATTTGCAAAATACTTTCTTCAATCTCCAGCAGTTGCATCATTGTGTAATAATGATATGCTTGAACGACTGATAATAAGCGCATTACTCTGATTTTTCGATTTAGAAGTTTGGTCATTGTGTTTATGGTTTCTTCTGCAAAAGTACTGATTTTTCTTAACCTCCAAAGAGGCTCACCCGTAAAAGCCTGTGTTTTTCATCTTTTTGAAAAAAGAAAAAGTCCTGAAAACTTTCATTTTCAGGACTTTGCTTTGTTTTGCATTGACTACTTGCGGTATGGACGGGATGAAATTTAAGCAATTATGAAAAATTTAACGCAAAAGATTATCAGAAAGTTATCAATAAAACGCTTTGTATTTCAGCAAGTTACATTGTTTTGTATTGGTATCTGTATGTATCTGTATGTATCTGTTTGCAAAATAAGTCGGGATTTTGTCGGGATTTAAAAAAAGTTAATTATCTTTGCAACGCAAAACAACAAAATTACAGATATGCAATAAGTCGGGATTTTGTCGGGATTTTTTCTGTATTTTTTTCTGTATATTGGCTAATCCGTTTCATACCGCATTTAGTCGTAACAGTTTGATTTGCAAATAAATATAAACTATTAAAATAACTTATGGCTACAATTAAACTCTCACTATCTAAAAAAGTGGATTTTTTTAAACGTGCAGAAATTCGTATAAGATTTATGCACGGAAAAATTGACCAACAGACCACAACTGCCTTTGCAGTTCCGCCCGAATACTGGTGCAAAGATACGCAAAAAATCATTATCCCGAAGTTGCGAGTGATGAATGACGAGAAAAAAGAGCTTTTGCAGTATCTTACCGAACAAAACGAAAAATTGAACGCGCTTACATCGCATATTCTTACCGTGTTCAACGCGATGGATAAAACCGACATTGCGCCCGATTGGCTGGTGCTGACGATTGATAAGTATAATTTTCCTGCCAAATATGCGCCGAAAAAGGAAAAGCCAAAGGAAGTGAAGAAAATCACGCTTTTCGAGTTTATCGAACAATTTATTGCCGACACGCCCAACCGAAAAAACAAAGCAACCGGCAGACCGCTCACACGAAACAACGAACAACATTACCGCGCTTGCAACAAACACTTGGAAAATTTTGCCAAAACGCTGCGGAAAAAAGATTTTGAGTTCGAAGAAATCAACCAATCATTTTACGACAAATACATTGCTTACCTGCAAAGTTTGGGTTTTACGCAAAACACAGTCGGCAAACAAATCCGGGTACTAAAACTAATGCTGAATCACGCCACGCTGCAAGGCGTGAACACGAATGTGTATTACAACAGTTTCCACGTTTTTCAGGAAGAAATAGACAGTATTTATCTAAACGAGGCTGAATTGCAGCAACTCAAAGAAGTAGATTTGTCGGGCAGTCCGTATTTAGACAGAGTTCGGGATTGGTTTTTGCTGTTGGCTTGGACCGGCAGTCGGTTTTCGGATTTGGGGAAAATAACGAGTTCGGACATCAAGGACGGATTTATTACATTCCGTCAGCAGAAAACAAACAGCAAAGTGGTAATACCTTTGCATCCGGTAGTACTTGAAATTTTGGAAAAATACAATTACACGCTGCCCGAAGAAATCAGCAATCAGAAATTCAATGACTATATTAAAGAAGTGGCTTTGCGTGCCGGTATAAAAGGCAGGGAAACAACCACGCGGACCGTGGGCGGACGGCTTGTTACGAAAAGTTTCGAGAAGTGGGAACAGGTATCGAGCCACACCGGACGGCGAAGTTTCTGCACCAATATGTACAAACGTGGACTGCCAATGCTTATGATAATGAGCATATCGGGACACAAAACCGAAAAGTCGTTTCTTAAATATATCAAAGTAAAGCAGAGCGAACACGCCGAAATGATGGCGGCGGCGTGGAAAGCGATGTTTTAATCAATTACGAATTAAAAATTAAAAATTACGAGTTAGATTTTGCAAACGCATCGGCTACGGTTTGGCGGACGAGTTCGTGTAAATCTTCTTTGGTTACGGTAATCACAGGGGCAGCTACGGTATTTTCGCCAAAAAGTGAGCCGACAGACACGCCGAAGAATCGGGCAACGGCTTGTATGCGGTCGGCAGGCATTTGTGTTTTGCCGCTGAGGTAATCGTTGAGTGTAGAGCGCGATGTGCCGAGCGCAAGAGCCAATTCGGTTTTGCTTACTTTGCGCTCGAAAAGCAGGGTTGAAATTGTTTTTGGGAACATTTTTTTGTTTTTTTTGTTAGTATTGTTTTTTGCACATAAAAAAATCGGCAACTAAATTAGCGAGTTACCGATTGTTTGTATGTTTAAAAATCTTATTTGAAAAATGTATCTTTTTCTATTTTTGAAAATAGTTTTGAATTTCTTGTTGCATTCAGCAACATTTCTAAATCATTTTCGGTCAGACTTCCCTTTATTTCAGTTTTTTTATTCACTATGTCCGAAACAATTCGGCTCTTGCTTATGATTTTGATTTTATCGGCACACACAAATGAATCGTAATTTAAAAAATCATAATTCGACTTTTTTATAGACATTTGCATTTCAAACTGTGCCGGTTTATTTTTTAGCGATTGATGGATATTGGAATTTATGAAAAAGAAACCAATCAGTTGTTCGTTATTTTCGCCAATTATAACAAAAAACTTTTTGTGGTCAATGTTTTCAAAAACGCCGTGCAATACAGCACCGCGCACAACTGCCAATTCTGCAAGATTATTTAAGTTTAGCATAAGCAGGATTTTTGGAGTGCGATATGCTCGGTAATATATTCAATATAATTTTCATCTTCGCCGTTTTCGCGCATTATATTATCAATGCTTATTTGCCTGTTGCTTGGAGTTGCTCGCCATGCAAAGTCGTGCGACTTTTCTCTCACTTCATCCCACGACATTAAGCCATATTTGTTTAAAGCATCGTTCAATTCTTCTACATCGCTTTGGGAAAGATAATCGAGATTTGCCTCAGTATTGGGAAGTATAAAATACCAACCTTGCACACTGAATAATTTTGCATATTCTTTGGCATCAAAAGCAAAAAAACTATCACCTCTTACAGCCTTGAATATATCGTCAATCTTTGATGGAACGGGTCCGTCTTTCATTGCAATATAGGTGTCGCCGGTTATTGGGCGACCGTATTTTGAAAGGTGTTCGCGGTCTGCAAAATAAATGATTTTGAAGATTTTGTGAAAGTCTTTTCTTTGTAAATTATTTGCCACATAAAGAACAACTTGCAATGATTTTTCTAAATTAAAAATTGGAGTTGACATAAATTTAGACTTTATTATTGGTTTGCAAAGGTAATCAATAAATTTCACTCAATAAACAAGTTATTTTGTTTATTTCAGCATTTTAACTTTTCGATAACTCAATAATTCAAAGAACGTTTTTTATATTTGTTTTATTTTTCGTACATTTGCAGCGAAATTTAAACAATTAAAGTGTTTAAAAAAGCATAAACAATCAATATTACAAACCCGCTAATAAGTAAGCAGTATGAAATTATTTGAAAAATTGAAGTCCTTTTTTTCCAATCTATGTGAACAGGATTCGCCTTTCGATTTTCATTGGTTGCTAATTCAAATTCGGTCTGCAGAACTTGACGAAGCCGTTCTTTTAGATTTGAATAGTCATAGGCTACGAATGCTGAACTCAATGTGCCCAAGCAAAGTAATAGAATTGAAAGTAGAAATACCAAGCGAATATATAGGCATTGCGCAGTATTATTATGGAGTGAAATTAGTACACCAACAATACTTGCAGATACAAGAATTAGGGAGTTCCAAAAATTTAGTTTTTGTATGATAACTTCGCTAATAATTTTACTTCTCGTTTTGTGAACATTTACATAATGCTCGCGAAGTTCTTGCTCGTCAGTTTCCATAACTTTTCATTTTTCTTTTTCAATTTTAATACGCAGGTGGCTTTACCGGCGCGAGATTTGTTTTTTTATTATGCAGGCACAGCCTGCTTTATAGTGCAGACAAGGTACAACCTTGTCTGAGCGGGGATTTGTTTTGTTATTGTGCAGGCACAGCCTGCTTTATAGTGCAGACAAGGTACAACCTTGTCTGAGCGGGGGCAGAATTACGAATTGGGCGAAGCGGATACTGTCATATATTTCTTTATTTTCTCTACATTAAATCCCTTTTTTTCAAGTCTGATAACTGTATCAAAAAGTGGTTCATATCCAACAGATAAAAAATCATCTTTTACTACATCCGTCAAATGGTAACTGAGTGTTTTTATGAGTTCATCGGCAACAGCTTTACTTTCTATTTTTTCAGCTAACGATAAAGCGAGATAAAAAGCATCGTAATAATGTTTTTTATCAAGATAGATAAAAGAAAATTCCAAAGCCACATCAGAATATAACTCATCTTTTACCCCTTGTATTTTCTTTTGCAAATCATCGTTTATTTTTTCTGATTTCTTTTCTATTGTTTTCAGATGCGCATAATTACTTACAATTATGAATGTAGCCAATATGCCAACAAATGAAAGAATCAATGTTGTATTTTGACTATCATCGGCAGGAATAAATCCATTTTTAACTACAAAAAAGGCAAAAACAACAACTACTATTGCAATTACAATTATGCAAAATGTAATAAGCGAAAACTTGCTTTTTTCAAACATTTCAATCTCAAATTTCAATTTCATAATCAATAAACTTCTATTATATAACAACGATTGCCTTTTTTATCAACACCAATACCGACATCGTTTATAACCTCTCCTTTCAATAAAACAGGAGTATTTGATTTAAAAACAGATAACATTTCAAGAAATGTTTTTGCACTATATCTGCGCCCTTTTTCTACTCCGGGCATTAAACTTGCACTAAAAACATCAATATGAGTTTCTTTGCCGTAAGGAATTTGAATAGAGTGAATTATTTCAACTTTCTTTATTGTCCACTCTTTGCTATTAAACCATAAAACCACATCTAAATCAATGTATTTAGGGTCTGATAGTTTTTCGACCAATTCTTTAATTATTAAAACCTTATCCATAAAACAGCAGTTTATTATTTATTTTTATTCATTTCATCTGTTTAAAATCTCAATATTATTCTCTCCGAACTCAAACTTAAATACTTGGTCGGCTCGTTTGTCGCCAAATTCGAGCGATAATTTACCACGAACAGGCTTTATGTAATCTTTTGTATTCGTTTCGTCCTTGATTCTGTAATGTTGAAAGAAATCGTAATCCAATGCTTCTGATATTACAATAAGCAAATCAGTATCAATTCCATTTTTTGAATAAATCGTTTTTTGAACGTTTTGTCGTTGAAGTCTAATCATTTGCGCAAACTTCGCTGTTGAAATTCCAAGCGCGGCAACCTTATCCTTGATAATTTCGCCAATGCAAACTCTATCGTATTTCATAGGGAATAAAAGTATAAATTATAAAGTATTGATTATTAGAAGTGTGTAATAATTCAGAAGTTAAATAAAGTTAATTGCAGAAAAATATGCGAATAAAAAGTATTCGATAGAATAAAAAGTATTACATTTGCACCGTCTTTCACATCAAACTGCGAAGCGTTGCGGTTTTCTTTTCTTAGAGAATGCAAGTATTCGGCTGCCGGTAGAGACGCAAGCATTGCGTCTGTACTTGGGGGCAGAATTACGAAAAACGGTGTTGTTTTTATTTAGCCATCCGCTATTCAAGGTAGATAGTGGTAACAAAAACGGTTTTCTCCGCGCCCGCCCCCTTTGCATTTCCCCCACAAGGGGAAAGAAAAAGGAAAAGGGATTTGAAAAGGTGTTTAGACAAAAGGATGTCAGTTGTTTGTTTGGTATCCACAAATGTACATCCTTTTTATTAAGAAACCAAATTTTATTTTGACATACAGAACAGAAAGCACAGTGCGGCGTGCAATTTTTGACTACAACTTATTAAAAGCGAAAAGCCAAAGGGACCGCACTCCCGGAGGCGTTTCGCTTTTTTGTTTAAAAAATTATGAATAGAGTGATTAAATTTCGCGCTTGGCAAAAAGACAAGCAAATTATGCGCGATGTCCTTGATATTAACTTCGAGGGCTACAATCACGCAGTAAGAGCCGTTAAATACAACAACGGAAAAACTGATTATGATACAGAAAATTTTGTATTAATGCAGTTCACAGGCTTGCACTCAAAATCGGGCGCAGAACTTTACGAGGGCGACATTGTGCGGGTTTATCCGCTTGGCTATAATCCGGAACGCGAAAATTTTGAGGGCAATAAACCTTACTTGTCGAAAGTGGAATGGGTGTTATTTCCCGAACATCTTTCGGAAGAGCGTTACGAAAAAGGAAAAGGTTTTGTCGAGTGGCGTTGTGTGCCTTTTACGCACAGTTATCAATTTGTGGAGTTGGTAGGGAATGTTTATGAAAATTCGGAATTATTGAGCAAGGAACTTTTTGAGACAAGTGCAACATAGGGCGATATTATTGACAGAAAACATAAAAACGATGACAAACTTCCCCCTAAATAAAATCCTCTGTGGTGATGCGCTGGCGGTGCTTCGCGGGTTTCCGAGTGAGTGTGTGGATTGTGTGGTAACAAGTCCGCCCTACTATGGCTTGCGTGATTATGGCGTTGCCGGTCAGTTGGGATTGGAAGAAACACCGGAAGCGTACATAGAGCGTTTGGCGGATGTGTTTGATGAGCTGCGCCGGGTGTTGCGGAAAGATGGTACGGTTTGGGTGAATGTGGGCGACAGTTACGCAGGGAAAAGCCCCCACCAAACCTCCCCCACAAGGGGAGGCTTAAAGAGAAAAGATTTAATCGGCATCCCTTGGGCATTGGCTTTTGAGTTGCGGAGGCGGGGTTGGTATTTACGGCAGGCGATTATTTGGCACAAGCCAAATCCGATGCCGGAATCGGTAAAGGACAGATGCACCAAGAGCCACGAGTATATTTTCCTGTTGTCGAAACGCCCGAAGTATTATTTTGACTACGAGGCGATACAGGAACTTGCGGCTTACGATGGGCGACAAGATACGGTTTTCAAAGGAAGTGATAAATACGCAGGTTCGGGAACCGGGCATCAAGCACAATCCTTTGCTGCTAACGGACACGAGCGTTGGCAAAAGAACGAAAACAATGAATTTGTACGCAACAAGCGCGATGTGTGGACTGTGCCGACACGCGCGGAAACGGAATCGCATTTTGCGGTGTTTCCGCAGGCGTTGATAGCAGATTGTATCAAAGCGGGTTGCAAGCCGGGCGGTGTGGTGCTTGATATGTTTATGGGAAGCGGAACGACTGCGGTTGTTGCCAAGAAGTTGGAGCGGAATTTCGCAGGGATTGAACTGAATCCGGAATATGTAAAAATTGCCGAAAGGAAGTTGAGGCGGGAGTTGGGGATGTGGCTATGAATATCCACCAAAAAATAGACCTTATCGTAGAGCGGTTAGAGGGTTACAGGTTACATAATCCGCAGAGTGCGAAGTTGTCGTACAGCGGTGGGCGTGATAGTCATTTGTTGCTTCATATTGTCAGAAATGTTTTGCGGTACAGCAACAGCGAATTTGAGGCGGTTTATGCAAGGACTTTCAACGAGTTTAAGGACATTAACGACAGAATATTGGAGCAGGATATTACGCTTTTGGATAATGGCAGGCGGATTTTTGAGGTGTTTGAGGCAGAGGGTTTGCCGTTGTGGGGCAAGCAGTTTAGTAAGTATTGGAATGATATTCATATCAAAAAATGGAATATCAAAATGACAAACGAAACCATTTTGAAAGATTATACAGAGCGATGCGAATGGGTAAATTCCTGCGGTTTGCGACTTTCGGAAAAATGTTGCAGGGTGTTGAAAGAAGATATTTTGAAGAAAAACAAGGCAAATATTGTAGGACTTCGGCAGGAAGAAAAAGGGCGCAGAAGCACAGGGAAAAACAAAGAATATGATTTCTGTCTGCGAAAACCAAAGGTATTGTTCAAACCGATATTCGACATAAGCAATTCCGAACTTGCGGAAATGGAAAGGGTTTTGGGAATAGAGAATCCGAATATCTACAATTATTTAGACCGTACCGGTTGCGTAATGTGCGGATTAGGCACGAAAAAACAGATAAAGGAAAAGATA
>Ga0209737_10000499_pt1 | contig 31879 bp, 32 predicted proteins | sample TergutCu122P3_FD_187284 | JGI IMG/M metagenome (GOLD analysis project Ga0209737, IMG submission 187284) | Cubitermes ugandensis P3 segment gut microbial communities from Kakamega Forest, Kenya - Cu122 P3 (SPAdes) (version 2) | ecosystem: Host-associated > Arthropoda: Insects > Digestive system... | reverse complement strand
ATGGTTGTTAATGCGCATAACTGTTTGGATACAGTTGTGGATACTGAGGAACATATTGAAGAGCTTGGGCGAGCAGCAGTTAAGTGTCTTGAGCAGGTAGCAAAGTTGGCGCGTAAGCCCTTTAGAGTTGGTGCCGCTACTGTTTTTCCCAAAGAATTCACCTTAAAGCAGGGCATGGGAACAGGCGGCATAACAGCTATTGTAGTTGAAGTTGAGAAACAAAAAACGCTGTACACAGTTATTGATGGTAATAATATGATACCTCATCTGCGCGAAAAAATCCTTGCGGCTTTGATGGCGGGGGGTTTTGCGCAAAGTGAGGTTTTCACCACTGATACTCATGCCGTTAGTGCGCTATCAACGGGCAGTCAAGGATACCATCCCGTGGGTGAAGCCATGGAACATGATCTGCTTATCAAATACATTAAAAAAGCTGCCGAGAAAGCTGTGGCGAACTTGGAGAATGCCAAAGTAGGCTGTGCAGAGTTTGTTGTGCCTCAGGTTCGAGTTATTGGGGAGGAGCAGCTTGATGCCATAACGACGCTTGTAGATAAGGCGATAGAACGAGCAAAAAAAGCGGCACCCATAGTTTTTGGTGTTGAGGGGCTGTTGCTTATTGTTTTGTTGCTGTTGGTGCTCTAGTTTGGCGTTTGGGTTTTCTTTTTAGAGCGGTACCGCAGATTTGGCATTCTTTAAATTTGCTATCTGCGGGGTATTGTTTGTGGCAGGCGGGACAATATCGGATCCACTCAAGGAGACGCTTGATGCCAAAGGTGATTTGGGTGGAGAACTCTATGCCTAACTGCTTGGCAACGTTTTGGATAGCGTAGTCGTCTGTGACTATTTGGGGAGTTACGCCTTGTTGTTTTAGTTCAAATGCCAAGGCTAAGAGTTGTAAATCAGTTTCGGAGAGTTTATGGTAGTCGCCTGCTTTGCTAGCGGCTGTTTTTGCTTCATTGGCATATTGGGGGCTGGGGGCTCTAATTTGGACTTTGGTGCTTTCTATGGCCGTTTGGAAGCGCATTTTGACCATGTTGTTGCGCAGAATTTCCTCCTTAACTTTGGGGACGGTCACCTGTTCACAACTCATTACAAAAGGATCAAAACCGCCTAGAAATGCAGAAGTGTCTAGCACTGCGATTTTTTTTGTTGCTGGTGAAGGTTGGGTCATTGGGTTCCCTTGAAGAGTAATCGGTTGCGCAACCGGTCATAGAAGCTGGTTTCAAATCGTATAAAGGAGGTTACGTTTTTTGATTTTGTTACTTTTAGGGTTAGTTCATCGGTGGTCATCTGTTTGCGATAGTTGCCATCGATTAGGACCAGCATTTTTTCTTTGAGTACATCAAAGGTTAGGTTAGAATCTGCAGGAAATACTAGGGAGTGAAACACTGTTAGAGAACAAATAGGGGTTAGCACAAATGCATCAACTGTGGGATCTAGTACTGGGCCGCCAGCGGAGAGCGAATAGCCGGTTGAACCAGTTTGGGTACTTATGATTAGACCATCAGCGTGGCATTTTAGGATTGGGTTGCCATCTTTGTAGATATCAGCATATAGAATCTTGGAGGGTTCGCCTGTGGAGATAACGACATCATTTAGGGCATCAGGGAGGACTTCTTTACCGGCGCATACAGCCATCTTTGTGGATTTCTCTATGTGATAATCACCGTTTAGGATGCGGTCCACTGCGGCGCAGGCGTCTTGGGGCTCGATTTCGGTTAAAAATCCCCGAACACCCATATTGACTGTTAGAAGGGGTGTGTCGGGTTTTGGTGCGTTCATGGCAGCTCGCAGTATGGTGCCATCACCACCAATGGTTATTATAAAATCTGTGTTCATGTCGGCGAGGGGGATGAATTGTTCTTTGCTTGTGATTTTGCCGGCAAGAGAGTCATCTATGTAGACCTTTAAGCCCTTCTTGGCTATGTACTCGGCCAGCGTATCAGAAAGTTTTAGCGCCTGATTTTTGTCATAGCGTGAGACTAAACCAACGCTTTTGAACATATTTTTCACCACGCTAAATACGGGTGAGCCTATCTTATATTAACGTTCGTAAGAAAGAGGTGTTTAGCCGTTGAAATTTTTTTGTTGCACAACCTGTAGCGTTTTGGGGTTGCTCTGTTCTGCTCAGTGTTGCCATTAATTACATTAATGTTCAAATATTAAAAACTCTGACGCTTGGTTTTAACATAAAAACGGCAAAATTAACTGTGAACAATTAGAGATTTGCTGTTTATAACCCTAAAACAACATAGCCAAACACAGATAGGGTTTTATCCCTTAATATCTATAAATAATATTCCCTGAAGTCTTATCTATGCCCGAGCAAGAATTGCCCCCCTCCATCTTCTACATGCTGGAGCGAAATGTTGGCAAAAAAATCCAAGTCATTCTCGACCCCTCCTACGGTTTTGAAGGCACCTTAGTAGCGGTCACTCAAGGGCCACTCTCAGGCATTTGGCTCTCTGATACCGACGTAATCGTTTTGCGATCCACAATGGCACAACCAGTTCCACAAGTGGCTAGCCGCGAAGAAAGAGGCGATATGTACCTCAACCTAAACACAATTCAAAGAATAGAAATTCTGCCACCCACCCAACCCCGAGGCAACAGAGAGAAATAGAACATTATTCAAAAGTGAATACGAAACGCAACGCAGTTAAATTTTTATGTTTAGGGGGAAAAAGTACAAACCCAAATTTTAATTACCGCTAATTCAAGGCAAAGAAGAAAGCTGACAGAAATACAGAGGAAACGTTAGAAATAAGAAGAAAATTAGTTTAGAAGAAGATCTTTGCCAAGACTGAAACAACAATCAGTGAAACAGCTAATGCAACAAGCAATTCTGGCCGGATTTTTATGCCTTCAGTTTCTTCTTCGAAGAACCTCAGCAAACCTGCACTTGCAGCAGGCATTGGTCCGCCTTCCCTTCTTACGTTTTCTCATACCCATAGATATCGTATCCTAAGAGAGTAATACATGCCTAATACAGGCTTAAACTAATTAAGCTTATGCCAAAAATCCACAATCAAACAACCACAACCAGATGAAAAGAAACCAACTTTAATCACATTTCAATAACACCACTACTAAGCCACAACCAACGATTCCGCACGTTTAGTTTTTGGTATACAAAAGCATCAACCAACATAGAAAAACCATTTAACTCTAACCACCCACCAAATACTCTTGCGAGGTTAACGCTATGCAGATAAGTGAATTCCAAGAAATGATGAAACGGCTCTATTTTAAGCGCGATTGCGCACGTGGCACCCAGGGCACCTTTGATTGGCTGGTAGATGAAGTGCAAGAGTTAGGTGCAGAACTCAAAGGCAACGACCGGGAAGCTACCGAGAAAGAATTCGCCGATGTCATCGCTTGGCTGGCATCTTTGGCAAACATTATGGGCATAGACCTTGAAAGGGCAACGTTAGCAAAGTATCCAAATAAATGCCCAAAATGCGCTTCGTCACCTTGTCAGTGTACATTTTAGACAAGACGTTTCTGACCCAAACCAGAAGAGAGCCAAACGTAACGGCGACTGCCTCTGCGCGCTACAGTGCCTTCAGATTTTAGGAGACGAAGATGATACATCACAACATTGTAGGTCAATTTTGATATTTGAGCGAGCTTTGCAGCACTAAAGGGCTCTTTGTCAAGTAACATCAAAAGTTTAGTTCGAGCAGAAAGCCCGCTACGAATATTTCGGATACTTTTTAGATAAGCGTTGGGATGCCAAGTTTGCTTTATTTAGCTCACCACTACAATTAGTGCACAGCTATACTTGAAAAACTTAGCTATTTGAAGTCAAAGAGAGTAGCCTGTTTGGGTTTTTTGTTATCAAACATCAAAGTAATTTCCTCTTTGATAAGATTCATGCGTTGGGTGTAATAGTTGGGCAAACCGTATTTGTCAACTATCTGCTGAGCAGCTTTGAGATATTTCTCAATATTACCACGATAGACTGTTAGAGTAAGAGCGCCGCCGCATCGGGTACATTTGCCGCCAAGAGGGAGACGCCGATATTTTGCGTTGCAGGATTTACATCTAAATCCCTGAGTGGAAAAGGCACGCATGTTTCCAGCGATATCACGCATCAGATGGGTGTTGAGAACTTTTAGGGCAACCCGTTTGGGATCAACAGCATCGATTTTTTCGCCCAACCCCAGCTGCATGTTGAGCTTATCAGTCATGGATTTGAATTCTTTGTAACTGCTATTAGCGTTACCCAGATTGATATTTGTACAAGGAGTGGTAAATTGAAAGCCCTCAAACTGGCCCTCGGTGCCTAGCCGATGTTCGACAACATCCATAAATTTGCTAATGAGACGTGCTTCACCCTTGACTATGGTTTGTTTGTAGAACTCTAAAGGATAGGTTATACTGACATCGAAATCGTGGGCTTGACGCTGCACCTCTTTGGTGTTTACAAAGGGGATAAGCAGAATGGGGGCATCCATAATACCGCCTATCTGAGCTGGCAAAAAGTTGCGAGAAAAATTAATCAGCGTATCAAGGGCTAGCATGATGGCATCTTCGTCACCGTCGCAGTCTCGACGTTTAGCGGAGTGCCAGATGGGATGGGCATAGATTAAATTGCGGCTTGTAAAACCCACCACTCTGCCCAAGATGCAAGCGCAGGTGTGAGGGGCTAAGCCAAAGATGAGGTGCCCAACCATGTCTTCGGATTTTGTAACGTTGTAGAAAGCGGGAAGTTTGTAGACCCGAGTGAGGAGTTCATCGATAAAGTTGGCGGTTTGCACCAAGTAGGTACCGGCACTCCAGGGGATAACGACATCTTGGATTTTTAATTCGCAAACTTGATTGGGGTCGGTTAGGGGTAAACCGTGGGTGTCGGCATGGTATCCCATTTGGTGCATTTTTTCAATGGAAACCCCGATTTCAGCAGGCGTGATATGGGTGAGCGGCGCGTTGGTGCCGTCGAAGCGTATGGTACCATCCTTATAGGTGGATACGCCATGTTTTGCACGCAAAATGCCTTTCTCTAAAATCTCAGGCATCTTATCAGCGTTGGTTAGACCCTTCACGCCTCGTAACATTTTAGGAGTTGAGCAACCAAGATTCTGGCTTGCATTTGCTATCAGTTCTCTAAAGTTAAGGGGTTGACGCTGATAGAGTACCGCATCAGCTTTGCAGGTGGCGCAGTAATCGTCTTTTAGGGCTCGACCGCATCGAGGACAAACTTTTTCGGGAACCGTTATAGCGTCGCAGGTATCACATTTTATTTTTCGGGTATAGGTTTTACAATCAGGACATTTGCGTTTTGATAAATCGACAAAAACGGGCCCTTTTTTAGCAGCTTCACAAAAATCTCGGTGGGAGCCGCCTGCTAAGCCTACGGGAAAGAGTACATGGACCATGGGCCGCATTTCACGGTGTTTAGCTTTCTCGGGTCGACCCATACGACCACCTACATAAGTTGGTGCTTTATCTTTAACCTCAACACCGCACAATGCGCTTAGCAATTCCAGCACGGTGGTTACTTGAAAGGATTCAGTTAGTCGGGGAGTTCCATAACCAAGAGTAAAAGCAAACGCTGCCGCATCTTCGCCGCTCATAACAAGGTTTCCATCGATGATACTGTGAGGAACAAAAATTTTGCGAAGCGATTTTATAGCGTCCTCGGTTACCATACCAGTGATTGTTGTAATGGTTGTTGGATCATCGTTGTCTGTTAGAGTCACTTGGCTTGTTTGGAGCCATTGGCGCAGTGGTTCTACTTCTTGGGTTGTGGATAGACTGGTCCAGTAGAAGGTCAGATTGGGTGCAAGGGGGATGCCAAAAGTTTGGCTAAGGGCCGCGGCTTCTTTGGTTGTGGGTTTGTTTTGGAAGGGATCAGTTATGAACCCTTCGAGACGTTTAGAGGAGATTTGGCAATCTTGAGCGGCTTTTTGGTAGTTGCCGCCATATTTTGTGAGCGCGTTTTGAAGGTCTTTTGTCCACCATTCCTCCACATAGCCCGAAGGGGGGAGGGCTTTGTTGCTGTAGAGAAAGTCTCCAAAATCAATGAGCATATCGCCTAGGAAAAGAATTTTTTGGATTTTGCCCTTAACAGTGGATTCATAGTTCTCAAGTGATACCCTAACAACTGAGTTATCTTTGAGCAACACCACGGGTTTCTCGATGCTGTCTACGGGCATGGTGATGCCGCCTTTGCCGGGGAGTTCGAGACGCATCTGAGTACCAGCTGCTAGAAAACTCTCCACCACAAGCATGGTGGCGGGATGGATACCTACTGCTGAGAGACCAGTGTTTCTTGAGCGGCCATATCGGAGTCTAAAGCCTCCGCGTGTTGATGGGAATGCAAAAATGGGACGACCGGCAATTACGTCGTCCATAAAGCCGCCGGATTTTTTCTCTGATTTTTTCTTAAAGTTTTTGAGCCATTCCCAGCCTGAGAAGCCGAGTTTGTCGATAATGACATGGACTTTTAATGCTCGTCCGACGATACCGTCGTTTATGACGCGTAGGGCGCCGCCTCGGACGCGGTTAGTTTCTATTCGTTCTAGGTTACGGTAGGAGGAGACCTCAACGGGATCTGATTCAGTTCCTGTGCATTCAACTGGTACAAGGTTGAGTGCTTTGCGGAGTTCCTCGTCGGGGATGTGATATTGGAAACGTCCAACTGAGCGTTCATAGAGTCGGAGTTCTTCTATGAAACGAGAGATTTCTTCTTCGGTTGGCCTATAAACGTCTAACGCTAGTTCTCGGCGTACATAGTCGCCAACGACAAGGGTTAGAGCTTGGTCGGTGCCTCCGGCTGAGCGTATAGGACCCGCAAAATAGATGCCTAGATAGCAGGTTTGATCAGCGTTTTTTTTGATCTTTACTTGTGCGATTCCCTGAATTGGTGCAGCGGTTAAGCCTTCAGTGAAAATCGCTAATGCTGTACGGATAGCCTGCTCGGCTAGTTTTTCAGGTGATTTTTCTTCATCAGTTTGGGCGAATTTGCCCTGTGCGATTTCTTTAGCGACATAGAAAGCGATTTCTTCGCGGGGCATAGCTTTGCTGAGCTCGCGAATGCTAACAGCAACACCTTTGGGTCCAACCAGCCCCTCGACCAAATCGGCGATGTCTTGGGCTATGATGCACTCTGTTTTTAGTGCAGGATCTAACCCTAGTGATCTGGCGTTGTCGCTTATTGTGTAGAGACGTTTGAGTTCAGTTTCTAAGGTTTGGATGTAGGTTTGGTAGCCCTTACTTATGTTCAAGCGGTCAGCTCACAGCCAAAATATACACTGTAGGTTATTTTGGTTTCGAAACAATTAGAAACATAGGAAAGAAGAAAATAGAATTGGATGTTGTATGCTTAGGGGTTTGTGGTGGTGAAGGTTTTTTTTGCAGAGCCATAAATTCGATCGGTTAGCATACAGTAGACATCAACTTCGCTTTGCGGTGCTTTGATTGTGAATTCTTCTTCGAGCCCGCAACTACTGCATCTGGCAACGGAGCGTCCGCCTTCTTCTCGGAAAATTTCTACACGTACGGTTTCTTTTCCGCACATAGGGCAGGAGAAGAATTTCGGCAATTTTCGTCTTGGTATATGAACAACTTTTTTGCGTCTTCGCCCCATATAATATCCTTCTTTATTATCAAATGATGGTGGATAATATTTATGCCTGTCCTTAAATACTTGCCTACTCACCATGGATAGGATGTGGATATTGTGAAGTTGATGCCTTCTATATTGGAGATGGATTTTGGGGAGGTAGAGAAAAGAATCTGCCGCTTCATCAAAGAATATGTTGAAAACGCGGGAGCAGACGGTATCGTTTTGGGATTAAGCGGTGGAGTAGACAGCGCAATTGCGGCGGCATTGGCAAGTTTGGCTGTGGACGGTGAGAATGTCTTAGCGCTTATGCTTCCAGAAAAAGAAACCCGCAAACAAAAAGACATAGATGATGCCATCGCCATCGCTGATCAATTTCATATCCAGACACAGCTCTGTGACATAACAGAAGCCCTAAATGGCATCTACAAAAGCATTCCTGCCTATGATCACGCTAATTGTCTCTGTAGAGGAAACATCAAAGCCAGGACGCGTATGATTTTTATCTACTACTACGCTAATAATCAAAATCGCATAGTCTGCGGCACTTCAGATAAATCTGAAACTATGATGGGATACTTTACAAAGTGGGGTGATATGGCGGCTGATATCACACCAAATAGTGATCTCTATAAAAGTCAAGTACGCAAGCTGGCCCTGCATCTGGGAATCCCAAAAGAACTGGCGCTAAAGCCCGCAACGCCTGCATTGTGGCCGGAGCAACTTGCGGAATCAGAACTGGAAATCAAGTATGAAACCTTAGATCTTATTCTCTATGGGCTTGAGCGGTTCATGAAATCCAAGGAAATTGCTGAAGAGTTAAACATTGAACAGTGCGTTGTTGATAGGATTAAGGCTCGATGGCTGGCAAATGAGCATAAACGCAGATTGTCGCTTGCGCCTAAACTTGGTTTCCGAACTGTGGGAAATGATTTTAGGCTCCCAAGACACATCTACTAGGAGAAGTGATCATGAAAACCAAAATCAAGCTTGCCCTCTGCCAAATCAGTAGTAAGCGGGAAAACAAAGAAGGGAACCTTGCTCAGTTTGAAGAATTGATGGTTAAAGCAAAAGAACAGGGAGCAGATTTAGCGATTTTTCCGGAAATGTCTCTGACAGGCTATGTTCTTTATGACCAGGTTTATGATCAAGCTGAACAAATTCCGGGGCCCTCAGTTCAAAGAGTTGAAGAGCTAGCCAAAAAGACGGGATTGAATGTGATTTTTGGGATGCCGGAGCTGAGTGAGAAGACACAGGCTACTCTCTACAATACCGCTGTGTTTGTGGGTCCGGAGGGGTATATTGGTAAATATCGCAAAATGTATTTGCCTACTCATAGTGTGTTTGAAGAAAAACGATATTTCCGTCCGGGATATGAGCCGGCAGCGTTCCAAACCAGTATCGGCAACATTGGTTTGACGATTTGTTATGATATTTTCTTTCCCGAAGTGTTTAGATTACCCCGATTGAAGGGTGCACAGCTTATTGTTTGCATTTCTGCTTCGCCGGCGGTGCGTCGTGGTTATTTTGAAATCTTGACTTCTGCTCGAGCCTTGGAAAATACGGCATATTTGGCATACGTTAACCTTGTGGGTGTGGAGGATGGGTTGCAGTTTTGGGGCGGAAGCCGTCTTGTGGGTCCTACGGGGGATGTTCTAGCTGTAGCTAAGTATAATGAGAAAGATCTTGTGATTTGTGAGGTTGATTTTTCGGATTTGCGTATGGCTGAGGCGTTTATTCCTGCATTGCGGGATTTGCGTCCTGAACTCTATGAAAAACTCAGGCTGTTTTCTGAGGAAATTTAGCTCGCATATAAGTTTGATTCTTGGGAAACTGCATCACAATCGCATCACAGGGCTGTGATGTCTGTGATTTAGGGTGAAATAAGCGTGATTTGGGCGTGATTAGGTGATGTCACGACTGTTTTTTCAATATCACCCGTGAGGTTTAGCATGTAGACGTGTGTTTTTGGTGCTAGTTTGGGACTAAAAAAGTGTGTTTTATTTCGTTAGAGATGTTAAAATTGGACAGAGATAGGTTTTGGGCGTTTGCAAAAGTGCATTTTTTGTGTAAAGTTCAGGTGTCTGGTCATAAAAAAATACTAAGAAATTAACCTTTTTTATGTCAACTGGCATAAATTAGGCGTCAAACATCCAATTATATGATTTATAGAGTTATTTATCCGGATAACGGCATATTTATCCGTATTTAGAACTCAAATATGGCTGTAATTTGGGTTTTTAGGACGTCAAAAGGATAAAAACATGAACTAGTATACAAATTTGTATCCATTTAGACTATGGAGGAATATGGTAATTTGAAGCTAAAAGACAGTGTAGCAACCTGGTTAAATGGGGCATTAAATGACCCCATTGTCAGAATATTGGCCAAAAACAGCCAATTAACAAAAATCCAACTTGAAACGCTGTTAATTGACGTTTTATCCGAAAATATATCAGATAAACAGCTAAAGTACGATGATAAAGCCGCTTTACGGCTAACAAAAGCCAAAATAAGCCGAGGAAGCTTTAATAGGACTTTAAAACAGTCCCGCGAAAACGTAATTAAATCCATCTACACAGTGCTACTTTTGGGGTATTTGGGTGTTTTTGAGAGCACAACTCTTGATCCGTATCTCGAAATAGCAAATAAACTACACGAATATGTCGAGGCACACCAGAATGTACCAAACAAGGAAGGGGAACTGAAAGACCATCAAAAAGTCATAGAAATCATCAGAAATGAGCTAGAAACAAGCCTAAAACGGCTTTCTAGTACCTCAGAAGGCCCTCTGTGACGTCACAAATCACAGTTTTTTCCATCATTTTTGTTCCTTTTTTAGGAAGTAAATAACCCTTCAAAAACAAGCTTTATACAAGCGATAACTAACCAAATAAGCCTAAATTACAGATTTTTTAACACATGAATAAACATTAGAAGTGAAAGCTTAATGTAATTTGTGATGTGTGACGTCATACTTTCCATGAATTGAACCACCGATAACCTTAAAAGCCCATGGGAAATAGTGTGATGTGTGATGCAACTGTTAAAATCACATAAAAATCACGGTTGAGTCACAGCTAAATCACAATTAAAGTCACGGAGGGAGAAATCACGGTTGATCTCACAATAGTAATCTTGGGCGTTTTAGCAACAGTCACTGTAGTTGCAACATACCAATACTACAAACACATCCGAATGGCACACCACGAATATGAGAAAGCCAACATGGAATATGAGAAAGCCAAAGATTTCCTCGAAGATATAGTGCTAAGTTTTGATCGTGAACTTAAACGTGAATCAGCAAAGTTTGACACAATGGTATCAAAGGTTGAAGGAAGCTATACGACTGCAGATGTGAGTTACAGAAAAGCAGAGACTATTGAACGTAAAATAGAACCAATGGAAACTCAGTTAGATGTTCTCACACGATCATATAATATGATGTCACAAAATATCATAGATAGTCAAACAGAGAATATGCAACATAGTTCAAATGTTCTCTCTGGATTAGCAGGTCTGGAAGTAAAGCTAAAGGACATAGATACTACACAGGGAACTCTTAGAAGCAAAATATTAGACCTTGAAGAGCAAATTAAAAAGTTAGCTACAGCTCCGCCGACACAGCCTCAGATTGCACCTGAAATCATGTTACCGCCTATACCTATCAAACGTGATAAGGCACTATTTGCATTAACAGATACTGAAATTCAAGTCTTAGAAATGCTCTCCAAAGAAGGCTCCAAAACAGCACCAGAAATTAAAGAGCGAGTGCAACTAAGCCGAGAACATACTGCACGCTTAATGAAGAAACTCTATGAGGATGGATATTTAGAGAGAGAAGCAAGCAAACTGCCGTTTCGCTACAGTATAAAAAAAGAGATGGAAGCATTATTACAAAAAGTCGAAAACCCTTCGATTTAATACAAAATAAATTGTTCTTAGAACTTGTGAAGAAATGTGAAATAGTTGTGACAAATGTGAAGCAGTTATGAAGCGCTACTTTATGATACGTTGTTTTATTGCTGGTGCAATGTTTGGTACTGCCTTGTATTTGAGGTTGTTTGAATTACCGGTTCTAAGCAACATACCTTTGTCAACCATACGTGCTAGATAGGTAGAGATAGTGCTCAGACTAACAGGTTCTTTGAGTTCTGTTTCATAAATGATTTGAGTATCTTTAGAAGTGAACCAGATCAATGGAAAATTTTTCTGAACAATATGTTGAACCTTTTCAAAACGTGACAACTGCCGATTAGGCATCACTGGACTGGAAGTAACAACTGGATTTTCGTTTGGTGAGCCACCTAATAACTCGACTAAATCAAGAAGACGTAGAGCTTTATCACGGGTCACTTGACCCTCAAAAGCAATGGTATATCGATTCCCATCACTGTCGAAGAGCTCAACGCGCATTTTACGAGCCGGCACACTTTCACCTATAGATTGTTCACAATATCTTTACTCCACACCTTATAACTGTGATGGTGAAATAAACAATAAAAAAAAGCATAATTCAAACATAAAACAACTAAATAACCAATTTTTATACTTATTTTGGAATAACTGACTTCACAGAAAAACAGAATTATGAAAAGCCTAACTAGACGGTTTGGTTTAGGATTTCCAGTAGAAGTGTAGGGGTGCCTTGTTCACTGTAAACTGCCACAATTAAGTTAATTCTCAACAAAACAGGCATAGTAAAACGTCAGATTTAACACTGAATTACAAGCATTCACAGTTTTGTGAATAGAAAATCAACTGTACATTGTTACCAGTTTTAGCAGGTCATTCGTTGGGCAAAAAATTTTTATACCAACCCAGTCCAAGCTGGTCAGCGATGGGATTAGGTCATTTTTCCATGGATTTAGAGCCACAGAGCCACCCCTACATTTCCGCTCGAAGATTTTTAGGCAAAAAAGCAGTCAGTCAAGGCAGAAAAAATAATCACAGTAGATTTGTCTAAGTTTTTGGACAACAAGAATTAATATAGTGCATTTTGATCTATCACAAAGAGTAAATTATTCTTTTTATATTTTATTACATTTACTGTTGTTTAGAGTTTTTCTCCAGTAGAAACTTTGGGGTGTGTGTTCACTTTGTAGCTGTTTGTTTTCCTCTTCTTTTAGAAATATTTTGTACTCAAACCAGTTTTTTGTACTGTATACTTTATCTGTTCCACTCGAAATAACGGTTGTACCTCTGTGGAAAAGGACGTTAGGACAATATGGGAAATTCAGTATTAGATGACGTATTTGACAACTTTGTCAACGGTATACGACTGTTTAAAGACCGAGAAGTTCTAAGACATGATTACTTACCCGACAAATTACCCCACCGAGAAGACCAAATCCGACTCCTAGGATCAACTGTAGCCCCTGTCCTAAAAGACGCCCGCTGTTCAAATATATTTATCTACGGCAAAACCGGCACAGGAAAAACAGCTGTCACCAAATACGTTTTAAGCCACCTAGAATCAAAAGCCAAAGAATACGGTGCACAAGTAAAATTTTGCTACATCAACTGCCGAATGGTCGGCTCAGAATACCGAGTGTTTGCCAGCCTCAGCCAAAGCGTAGGCCTAAGCATACCCTTCACAGGCCTATCTGTTGGCGAAGTCTTTGACCGCTTCCGCTCCGGACTGGATCAATCCCGTATAATTTTCATAATAGTTCTCGATGAAGTAGACTCCCTAATCAAAGACCGCGGTGATGCCTTTATGTACGAGCTTACTCGCATAAATGAAACTCTAAATAAAAGCAAAGTCTCCATCATTGGAATATCAAACGACTTACGATTAAAAGAGTTCCTTGATCCACGCGTCTTTAGTTCACTAAGCGAAGAGGAACTAGTTTTCCGCCCCTACGACGCAGGCGAACTCCGAACCATACTACTAGAACGTTCCAAACTCGCTTTCCAAGACGGCGTACTCTCTGACTCAGCCTTAAGCATCTCCTCAGCTCTAGCTGCCGCCGAACACGGCGATGCCCGACGTGCCCTAGATCTGTTGCGAGTTGCAGGAGAAGTAGCTGAACGCCAAGGTTCAAAAGGCGTAACCGAAGAACATGTACGCCAAGCCGAAAAACACATCGAACACAACCGTGTCATCGAAGCACTCAAAAACCTAACCCTACACTCAAAACTGGTTCTGCTAAGTGTGTATCACCTAAACAAACCCAGCGCCACCACAGGCGAAATATATGACGTCTACAATGAATTGTGCGGTGAAATGGGTGCAGGACTTTTGACACAAAGACGCCTTGGTACCCTTGTTAACGAGCTTGATTCCATGGGTTTGGTTAACGCCAAAGTTGTCAGCATGGGTCGCTATGGCAGAACCAAAAAGATTCGACTTGAAATCAGTCGTGGTTTAATCCGTGATGTTTTTGGCGGCGATAATCGCTTTAGCCAATTGTTTACCCGCTCTTCAAAAAATATCAATAAAAACTCAGGATAGCGGATTTATAAAATCTAGAACTGATGTTTCTCGTGTTTGCAGATTTATCACTGGGACTTTTCCTGGTGTGGGTACTAAACCTAGTTTTTCCATATAATCAGTTTGTTCCTGCCAGCCGCCTGAATTTACCACCAAAACTCCGCGATAGTTACAGAGGCCATTGACATGAGTGTGGCCGGCGTGGAATATGTCTGGAACTTGATCGACAACAAGATAATCGCGATTTTCAGGTGAGAGCATAGTTTTTCCGCCATATACCGGTGCTAGGTGGCGGCACTGTATAAGTAATCTCATTGATTTTTCGGGATGTTCATTGTCCATGCCAGGTACAACTCCAATTATGTCATTTAGACTCACGCCATGAAACATTAAGACTTCAATGCCATGAAGACTGAGATAACAGGGACTTCCCACAGAGTGAATATTTGTTTTGTTTTTGATGGATGTAAGATATCCTTCTGGGATGGCGGGTTGGGGTTGAGATTTACGTGCGGCATCATGATTGCCCGGTGAGAGCACAATTTCTATATGGTTTGGAATTTTTTCTAAATATTTTATTGCAAAATTATATTGTTTGTGAATGTCGCGGATGGTTAATTCTGTTTGTTGCCCTGGGTAAATCCCCACTCCATCAACAATGTCGCCAGCAATTAAGAGGTACTTTACTCTGCCTGCTATCTCTCGCATTGCAGGTGTGCCATATTTTCCTCTGAGCCAAAGTATGAACCGTTTGAAGGCTTCTTTGTTAAACTTTGTACTTCCAACATGAATATCTGAGGTAAAAACTGCATAAACTGGTTCTTGTGCATGCTGAGGTACTTTTCTGCCCACTTCAGGAAAAATAATATCTTCAACCATCAAGAGATTTGTTTTAGTCTTGATAACTGCCGCACAAAAAACAGTATCAGGCAAAAGCATAAGCGCTTTTCTTTTAACTTCCTCTGATGCTTTTTGTGGAATTAGAATAGTTGCACTGCCCCCCAGATCCTCTACCGAGAGTATCATACTGTTTTTGGCGTCCCGCTTCTCAGTTAACATACAGATGACTTTAAGTTTAGATTGAGGCTGTGATTTGAGCGCTTCCACAATAGGCGTAGCAGCTCTAACATCCATTCTTTGTCTAAGTATTTTCTCTAACCGTTTGAAGCGGTCTTCGAAGAGCCCTTTGTATTCTTGGAGGGTACCATTGGATGTTAGTTTACCTGTAGCATCTTCGAGAATTTTGAGTTCTGAGGGAATATCTTTAGCATAGGGATAAAAATCGTTATCTGAGCCGTTAAAGCGTACTACTGTTGTTGGTTCAGAATATCTTGGTTCTGGAACGGACAGCGACGGTTGTGGTGATTGTTGGGTGTTGTGTTCCTTGATTGTTTCTTCAACGACCATGGTTGCCTGTTGTATAATTGCTTCAAGAAATTCCAGTTCGATAAACATGGGTTTGTCTGTTAGGGTCTCAAGTTTTTGAATTGCCAGTGTCATAATTTCAAGGGGATCGTTGACTTCTGCGTTTTGGATGAGAAATTCAAAGGCTTCGCTGTTTAACTGGTAGCCTGCTGTGATGGTTGCTTCGATGGCTCTTTGGAGTTTATCTTGTACACTCATCATTCTGCCCATGTGATGCTTAATTAATGTTTAGCCAGTATCGTGTTTGAGTTATTTACTGTTTTGTGTTTGCCTCTTCACTTTTAGAGTTACTGCTAAAACTATCCGAGCATGTGGCAGGTTCACTTTACTTTTCTGAAAAAAAATTTAACCTGCTCCAACGGCCGGTTAGCTATTCAAATTCAAAGTTGAGATAACTTTATGCCGGTTGATATAACCTATAGCAAGGGTTCAGCTTGAATAAAATTGTGTGGTTCATGTTGTTTCTCTTTTTTATAGGTGTATTTTTTATCGCTGTGTTTTGTTCTGTTTTAGCTTCGCCTTTGGTTGAGAATTCTTGGACTTCGAAAGCTTCGATGCCTGTGCCAAGAGTTGGTTTAGGAGTAGTTGCTGTAGAGGGTAAAATCTATGCGATCAGCGGTACCACCGCTACAGTATTTTACACTAACGGGCTTGTTGATACTAATCAGATGTATTACCCTATAACAGATACGTGGACTTTTCTGGCACCTAGCCTACTCATAGAAATCACTTTGCTATAGTGGTTTATCAAAACAAAATTTACTGCATAGACGGCATAGCCAGCGCAACTCCGACGTATGAATTGGGGCTATTCTATTCGATTATTGTATCGAATGTGGTTGAGGTTTATGATACGGTTACGAACAATTGGTCAACTATGGCCCCCTGTATATAATGCGTCACATATGCAAACGGCTGTTGTAGCTGATCCTTTTTGTTTTGCTGGATTTTCCGATGCTTAGCTGTGATCCTCTTACTGATTCCCGGGTTGAGAAAACCCAAATGCCTGATAGCCCTTGGAGTGCCAATTCGGTGCAGGGTCCGTATCCTGTTTTGTTTGTTATGGATGAAAAACTTGTAGTTGTAGTTGCGTTTTATTTTTTTTGGGGTCCCACCTTTATGTGCTGAAGGTTTTGGTTTATGACTCCAAAAAAAGATGTTTGGAATGAAGAGTCAACTGGACCCATGATTATTTGTGATGGACGGGGATTAGTGATGTCAGATGTTTATGCGCCTCAAAGAGTCTATTTTTTTGGGTCAAGCACCGGGCAGTACTTTTGGTAAGGTGTTAACCAATCAGGCATATAATTTTGCAAATGGTGCTTGGACAATTGGTGAGGCTGTGCCTACGTCAGTTAGATTTTAGTGCTGCAGTTGTAGATGATATTTTATACGTAATCGGCTGGTATACACATATTTCAGTTTATCCATATGCAAAGACTAATTCTTTAGTTGAGGCGTATGTACCGTTTGGTTATCAGTCGGTACCTGTGGTTGGGATGGTTTCGCCGCTAAGTGAAGCGGTGTGTAATCAGTCGAGTGTAGAGTGGTGTTTGTTGTGGATAAGCCGGTTAGTCAGTTGTATTATTATGTTGATGGCGGGGGGCTGTGGTTGTTAGGGGGACTGTTACTTTGCCGGGTTGTCTGAGGGGGTTCATAGTGTGACTGTTTTTAGGGAGGGTGTGTTTGGTAATATGGGGGGGGCTTCAGACACGGTTATTTTTTCGGTTGCTTTTGAACCTGCTTTTGTATTCACGATTCCTGTTGTTGTGGTATTGGGTGTGGTACCTGTGTTAGTTGCGGCTGTTTTGTTTTTGAGATGGCGCAGATCTGTTAAGTCTTTGCAGGCGGTTGAATACAACGGTGTTGAAATGTTTATGGGTTGACGATCGATAAAACTATTTAGAATTGCTAGGTAGATTTAACTAATTGTATTTTAATCCTACAGATATATCAACTCTGAAATATTCATATAAGTACTGAAATATTTAGATGAATTATATTGGTGGTTAATATGGGTGAACTACGTAAAGTTCAACAGACGCCAACAGGCACTTTCTTTATCTGCCTGCCGCGCGATTGGGCAAAAGAACACAATCTCCAAAAAGGTTCTCAGGTAAATCTGGAAGCCTCAACTGAGGGTAAACTCTTAGTCGATACCCAATTTGATGCAGAACCACAGCCAAAAATAATTACCCTCAAAATGGGTCCCTATTTGAGCCGCGAAATCATTGGTCACTACCTCTTGGGCTATGATATAATTCGCGTAGAAGCCAAAGGTCGCATAGACCCCGCTGTACGCAACCAAATCAAATCCACCGCAAATTCTCTGGCAGGGTTGATGATTGTTGAGGAAACAACCTCAATGATGGCCCTTCAATGCCTAATGCAACAGCCCTTTACCTCACCAAAAAAGCTACTCCAACGCAACCAAGGTAGCGCCGCCTCAATGATTCGCGATGCCGCCAGCTCATTTACCAATCGCGACACCGACATGGCCCAAAACGTCATTGAACGCGACGTTGAAAACAACCGTTTCTACTTTTTGCTCGTGCGAATCCTGCGTACCATAATCCAAAATCCCAGACAAGGCGAAAAATTCGAAATAACCCCCATCGAATGCATAGACTACCGCCTAGCCGCAAGTTTGATCGAGGACATAGGTGATGTGTGTGTTCAAATAGCAACCACCACCCTCTCACTAAACGATACCAAACTCTCCGATGAAGTACGTAAACTCTTAGCAGAATTACAATACGCCTGTTTTGAAGCCAACGAACACGCCTTCAAATCATTCTTAAACAAAGACATCTCTATAGCTGAAAATGTACGTGATATGCGAGCAAAAATCGAAGCCAACTCACTAGAAATTGAAGATGCCGCAAAAAATTCCTCTGTGGATTTAATGCCCCAAATACTAGCTGTACGATCTTTTCTAAAACAAATCTATGAATGTAGCGTCGACATGGCCGACCTAGTCATCTAATCCTCATAACGAAACAAAAAATAAACTTCTCATTTACGTGCGACCACATCTGTCTAACATTAACGACCTAACAGTCAAGTTTATCAATAATGTACTGTTTTGAGAGGTTTACTGTCTATCGTATTTCATGACTTCATTATTTATTATGCAAAGCTCGATTCCTGCTTGTTTAAACATCTCAATGGTATCTGCATCGGCGTGGTAGCGTTTCTCACACACAACTCGTTTGATACCCGCGTTAATTATCATCATCGCACAAGTACGGCAAGGCGTCATCTTACAAAATAATGTAGCGCCTTCTAGGGGTATCCCAAACCGTGCCGCTTGAAGAATGGCATTCTGCTCAGCATGAAGCGTACGGACACAATGCATGCTTACTTCCCCATTACTATTAGTCATCTGACGAATATCATGACCTGCCTCAGAGCAATGTGGTAAACCCGCAGGAGAGCCAACATACCCAGTTGTCATAATACGCTTGTCTTTGACTATAACGCAACCACACCGGCCCCTATCACAGGTTGCACGTGCCGCCACAGCTTCACACATATCCAAAAAATATCGATCCCAATTCGGACGTAACTTAAACTGATCTGTTGCCATATTGATGCCTCAATTTGAAAAAAAGGTTATCTCCCGAATTAATAAATGGTCTCGTATGTATGGCGATTATTTTTGGAGAATATGGATTTCCCGCCCGATTTTGTGGCGTTCATCCATCTCCACCAACGATGCCATGCCCATAAGTCGTCCATGTTCAGGCGCATTAGAACTAAACATCTCATCAGTAAAGACATAAACTCGCTTAAACCCAACCTCTTTGAGCTTCTCATCAATAGGCATAGTAACTGCCTCACGAGAACGGGTGCGAATAAAGGGTGTAACCAAAACCAGCCGCCCATTTGATCTTAAAACCCGATAAGCTTCTTCTATAAACCCTAAAAACAGCGGTTCTATCTTCTCGATGATTCTTTGTGCATAGGCTCCTGTTGGTGTTTCACGGATCGCCGGACCCAAATCCGGCTCAGAAACAACACAATCAACACTATCAATCCCAACCTTCTCAGCCAGCCGCTCTACATCACCCAGTAAAACCCGAAAATATACACCCGAAATATCATACTCATCGGAAAGCCACTCAAGATTTTCCTCTGATGCCTTAACACACCATGAATTAACATCCATTCCAACAACAGCGGCATGTTCAAGCAGAGCTTCTTGAAGAATAGTGCCAACCCCACAAAACGCATCGAGCAACGTTTTCTCCTCTGTGCAGGCTGAAAGGTTAACCATCATACGTGCCAGCCGTGGCGGCATACCAAAGATCGCCCGCTGATTGGGTTTGTAGACATCTCTTTTTTGAAACTCGAATGGATTATGTACCGCAACGGTATTGGCGATCCAGGTTTGAGTTTTACCAATGCAGAGAAGTATCTCTGCTTGATTTTCTACTAAATTCTTTTTGAGCACCTCAACATGACTAAGCTGTGCCTCACTACGGTCTGGTCCAGTGCCCATAAAACTCGACTTCTTACCCCGCGCCGATAGTTGATCTTTGATAGCACTGCCTATGAACCGCTGAATTCTGCCTCCCATAGGTTTTATTGCATTATCAGAGGTATAGATACTGATACCAAAGAGCAGTTTGTTAGTTGCTTTTGTCATACCTTCCATTGCGTTGCTGGTGGTGATGATTTGTGCTGTTTGTTTTTGAGCAGGTTTATTTTTTTCAAGAAACGCTTCTTTGAAAATTTTTGATGGCACTATTGTCTTTACATGTGCGATTTTTATGGTTCCGCCTAAATCGTCAATAATCTGGGGATCAAGTTGGGTTTCAAAGGTTAATGTGAAGAATTCGGTTGAGAAGTATTCGATTATAAATTGAATGTTTCGTGCTTGGAAATATGTAGTAAGCTCCGCTAATGACAGCGGCCAATTTTTGCCGGAAATAAAGTTATATGTTGGCATTTGGGGAAAGAAAGGTCACCTGCCTATATAAGCTGGTGTCGACATTTGTTATAGTGAGCATTTTTAAGTAACTAACGAAACCTATAGATAGAAGGTTTAAATAACGGCTGGAATATTCGTTACTTTGCTTTAAGCAAATTAACGAAATCTGCTGGAGTATGAATACATGCACGCAAGAAACTATCGACACGTAAAGAATCGTGCCTACACAAGAAAAGATTATGCAAGAGGTTTTCCACCGCCTAAAATCGTAAAGTTCACTATGGGTGATACTAAGGCTCAATTTGATATTGAAGCGACGCTTCTTGCTACTGAGCGCGTGCAAATTCGTCATAGTGCGCTAGAGGCTGCACGTGTGGCAACAAACCGTATTTTGATGGATAAACTCCTCTCAGAATACTACCTAAATGTTCACACTTATCCACATATCATTCTTCGAGAAAATAAAATGATTTTTGGTGCTCATGCTGACCGTCTTCAGCAAGGTATGAGACGTAGTTTTGGTACCGCTGTTGGTACTGCTGCAAAAGTAGAGGTAGATCAGCCTATCATTACTGTTAGGGTTAAAGCAGGTGCTTTGGAAACAGCCAAAGAATCTCTTAAACGAGGTAGTGCAAAGCTTCCGATTCGTTGCAAGATTGTAGTTAAAAAAATTCAGCCCGCTTCAAGTCCCGCCGAGCAGGCTGAATCGGAGTCGGAGAGCATTTGAGCGGCGGTAAAGTGGTCGAAAAAGAGAACGCGCTTGTTTTATTTTTTGATCATTTTACCAACACCGATGTGGCTATTGTCGGCGGTAAAAACGCCAGCCTTGGTGAGATGATTTCTGCAGGGTTACCTGTTCCTTTTGGTTTTGCGGTAACAGCATTTTCTTATGAGCGTTATATTGTTGAAACACAACTCTCTAAAAAAATTTATACTATAATTAATGAGACAGTTACTAATCCAAATGACCCTAAGCAATATGATATTGCATCAAAGCAGATTCGGGAGCTTATGGAAAAGACTCCTATGCCCAAAGATATTGAGTCTGCTATACGTGATGCTTATGTTGAGCTTAACAAGCGTTTATCTTTGAAGGATACGTTTGTGGCTGTTCGTTCAAGTGCAACAGCTGAGGATTTGCCGGATGCTTCGTTTGCTGGTCAGCAGGAGACTTATCTTAATGTGAAGGGTTCTGATGATGTTGTTGAAAAAGTTGTTAAGTGTTGGAGTAGTCTTTTTACTCCGCGTGCAATTTTTTACCGCAACGAGAAAGGTTTTGCTCATGAAAAAGTTTTCATAAGTGTTGGTGTGCAAAAGATGGTTAACAGTCGTGCTGCGGGTGTAATGTTTACCATTAATCCTGTTTCAGGCACTGCTGATGAAATAGTTATCGAGGGAAATTTTGGTTTAGGTGAAACGGTCGTAGCCGGTGCGGTTACTCCGGATAATTTTGTTGTTGACAAAGAATCGCTTAAAATAAAAGCCTGCAATATTGCCAAAAAAACAATAAAATATGTTCGAGATTCTAAAACTGGTAAGACAGTTCATTTGAATGTTCCTGAAAATGAGCAGAAGCAGGTCTGCATTACCGATATCGAGATTGCGTATTTAGCTAATCTGGCTAAGCGTATCGAGAGCCACTATAAGCGTCCTATGGATATTGAGTGGGCTATTGATCAGGATTTTTCTTATCCTGCTAATATGTTGTTGGTTCAGGCGCGTCCTGAGACTGTGTTTGGAACAAAAATTATGGAGGAAACAAAAATGGAAGAAACTAAAGCTCAAAACGTAAAAGTTGTTGTTCGCGGAATTTCTGCTGGTCGACGAGGATATGGTGTGGGTAAAGCTCAGGTTGTTTTCAACCCCCAAGACGCACATGAAAAAATGACCAAAGGTGCTATCCTTGTTACCGGTATGACTGATCCTGACTTTGTTCCCTTCATGAAAATGGCTTCTGCCATAGTTACTGATAAAGGCGGCATAACTAGCCACGCAGCAATTGTTAGCCGTGAACTAAACATTCCCTGTGTAGTTGGAACTGAAACTGCCACCCAAATTATGCAAACCGGCGAAGAATACACCGTAGACTCCAGAAACGGCCTCATCTATGAGGGCATACTTGAACAAGCCACCGCTCCACCCACAAATGTTTGCGCCGCAGTTCAAACCGCTGAACCCGCTCCCGTTACAGCAACAAAAATTTACATGAACCTTGGCACTCCCGAGATGATCGAGCAGTACCAGAATTTACCCTTTGAGGGTATCGGTTTGATGCGCACCGAGTTTATCATGGCCAGTGCCATCGGCAAACATCCCATGCTCTTTGTTGACAACAATGAAAGTCAACAGTTCGTTGACATCTTTGCTGAAAGCATTGCTAAAGTAGCCCGTGTCATCCAGCCACGACCCGTTGTGGTGCGCTTTAGTGACTTTAAGACAAACGAATATCGCAACCTCAAAGGCGGCGATAAATATGAGATTGTTGAAGAAAACCCCATGCTTGGCTGGAGAGGCTGTAGTCGCTACACTAGCAAATGGTATGAAGCTGCTTTCCGTTTAGAATGCCAAGCTATCAAAAAATGCAGAACTGAATGGGGTCTCAAAAACGTCTATGTCATGCTTCCAATGGTTCGAACACTCTGGGAAGCCAAAAAAATTTTAGCTCTTATGAAAGAAGAAGGTTTGGAGCGTAACAAAGATTTCAAAATCTGGTTCATGGCCGAAACACCCTCCATTGCCATTTTAGCTGACGAATTTAGCAAACTCGTTGACGGATTTAGCATCGGTAGCAACGACATGACCCAGGGCATCCTCATGATTGACCGCGACAGCGAACGTCTCGGCCAAATGGGCTACTTTGACGAACGCGACCCCGCAGTTAAACGCATCATCGCACATCTCATCAAAGTTGCACACGAAAACGGATGCACCGTTAGCATCTGCGGTGAAGGCCCAAGCAACCTACCCGACTTTGCAGAATTCCTTGTTCGTGTAGGTATTGACAGCATCTCTGTTAACAACGACGCTCTAGTCGCAACCAGAAAACACGTCGCAAGTGTTGAAAAACGCATCATACTTGAACGCACAGCAGAGCAAGTTGCACTCGCCCTTGGCCGCCCAATCAAAAAACCCACTCCCGACTGGGAATGGAACCCCTAACTCCATTTATCTTTAAATGCCTGATAATTTTTTAATTTAACCGTGTTAGTGGATACTATGTTCGGGTTTGATTTTGAAGTTAACAAACTAAAACAGGAAATCACTCGGTTGAATGCTAAACGGGTCATAATTCAAATGCCTCAGGGCCTAAAACCTCACGCCGCCCAATTTGCCCAACTTGTACAATCCTGCAATGCCCTCCCCATTGTCTTAGTTGATCCCTGCTATGGAGCCTGTGACATAGCCCAAACCGAAGCCGAGGGACTAGATGCAGATTTGACTATACATTTTGGACACACCCAAATGATCAATCAAACAAAAACACCCACCCTATACATAGAAGCCCGCACCAATCTCCCAATCACCCCCGCAATCCAGCAAGCCATCCCACTACTAAGCGAGTACAACAAAATCGGATTAACTACCTCAATCCAACATATAGAAACCCTCGACAGCACAAAACAATTCCTAACCGAGCACGGCAAAACCGTTCTTATCGGAGATGCAGGCCAGCTTCCCTATGCAGGCCAACTCATTGGATGCAACTATAGCAACGCAAAAACAATCGCCAACAAAGTTGATGCTTTTCTCTTTATAGGCGGCGGTATATTCCACGCGCTTGGCGTTGCATTAGGCACAAATAAGCCCACCATCATCGCCGATCCCTACGACAACCGAGCCTATCCCATAACTGACCAAGCCCAACGACTAATAATGCAACGCTATGCAACCATGCAAGCCGCCAAAGATGCAAAAACTATCGGCATTCTTGTCGGCCTAAAACTAGGACAAAAACATCTCTCCCAAGCCCTAACCGCCAAAACCACCGCCGAAAAATCTGGCAAAGCCGCCCTATTGTTAGCTGGCCGAGAAATCAACCCAGAGGCCCTACTGGACTTCCCCAATATTGATGCCTACATCAACACCGCCTGCCCCCGCATATCCCTTGACACTCCAAGCAAATTCCAAAAACCCATCCTAACCCTTAACGAGTTTATGGTACTCTGCGGCGAAATCTCATGGACCGACATGCTCAAAAAAGGCTTATTCGAAAACTAGACCTAGAGCTCTTTGTAGCTTCACTGCAACCTCAACCCAATCCCAAAGTGCAACTAGAACAGTATACAACACCTGAGGCCATAGTTGCAAACTTACTCTACCTGGCTACCTACACCCACAACGATATCATAAACAAATCCGTACTGGATTTAGGATGTGGTACAGGCCGATTAGGTTTGGGTGCAGCATTTTTGGGGGCAACAGAGATTGTTGGTATAGACCTTGACCCCCTTGCCATAAAAACTGCCCAAACAAACACCAAAAAAGCAGGCTTATCTAAGAAGTGCGTGCAGTGGATAAATGGTGACATATCTGCTATTGAGGGTCGCTTTGATACAGTGGTGCAAAATCCGCCGTTTGGAGTGCAAAACCGCAAAGCTGATCAAGTCTTTTTGGTTAAAGCCCTTGAAGTCGCAGACAAAGTCTACTCAATTCACAAACATTCTGAGGTTGATGAACATTTAATAAAGATGCTAAAATCCAGTGGTGGTTTTGTTCAGGTGCAGCCCTCTTCCTTTCTTGAGGGGTTTATAGCTAAATCTGGCGGAGCCATAACTGCAGTCTATTCGATGCTTATGACTATTCCCAAGATGTTCGTGTTTCACCGTAAACTTAAACATGACTTCGTAATTGATCTATATCTTATAGAAAAACAGCAAAATAGTTGCTGATGCTAAACATGACGCGCTGGTGCTAATGTTCTAAAGCAAATTTGATTCAGCGGGTTGTTTGAGCAAGTTGCGTACATGTGATTGGTAGTGTGCTAATTTAGAATACCTATCAGGGTAGAAGAATTCGGGTTTATATCCATAGATAACGGGTGAGTTTTTCAAGTTTTTTATAGGGAAAAATCTCTTAACCATATGGATAACGCAGAAAACAACGAAACCATTGAAAAGTATTGTATATTGGCGCACTACCCTGTGGTTTGATGTGTCAAATTAAGTATAGCTGTGTTGTCTTTTAGATTGTTTGGTGTTTTGTCGTCTTTTTGTTTTTCTACTTTAATTGCTTGGCCTGTTGCTCTTTTTGTTTATCAAAAGGTTTATTGAGTAGAATCGAAACTAAACCTATGCGTTTATCAGAATTAACTTACTATTTACCTAACGAAGATGAACATCATGACATTAAAAGCTCCTGAACAAAAAAGTGGTCACCTCGTAATACCCGGGGAACGCCTCGGAGTCATCGAAGAATTTATTCCTGACTCAGGAACCTACGTCAAGGACGGCGTAATATATTCAAAAATTGTTGGTCACAGTCTGCTTGACTTGCAGAATCGGCGTGTCTCTGTTTACCCTGCTATTAATTCTGCTGTTGTGCCCAAGGTTGGAACCGTTGTTATAGGTCAAATTGGTAATGCCCAGTCCGATAATGTTTTAGTGAAAATCTTTAGGGTGGGCAAAAAGCAAGTTGCGGGTACCTTTGGCGGCATACTTCATGTCAGTGATGTTTCTGATCGATATGTGGAATCGTTGGGTGATGTATGTAAACCTGGTGATATTGTTCGAGCTAAGGTTATCAGTGAGAAAAACCAAATTTTCCATCTCTCAACTAATGATAAAAATCTCGGGGTGCTCTATGGCTTTTGTAGCCGAGATGGTACCCTGCTAATTCAAGATCGTTATGATCTCAAATGTTCCAAATGTGGTAATGTTGAGCGCCGTAAGATGGCTCCAGATTACGGTAAAGAATCGCTATATAGAGGGAAAATAAGTGAAAGTTAGAGTGCTAAAAAAAGAAGGAAATGAACTTAAAATTGAAATTGAAGGCGGTAGCCATGGCATTTGTAACCTTATCCAGAAGTGTCTTCTCGAAGATGAGCGAGTGGAGTTTGCAGGTTATGATGTGCCTCATCCCTTAGCTTCCAGCCCCATCATATATCTGCGCATGAAGGGTCAAGTTAAACCTGAGGATGCTCTAATTGGTGCTGTTGCAAAAGTACGTGAATCTAACGATGCTTTTGATAAAGAGTTAACTCGTATTTTTAAATCTTAACTTTTTTATTCTGTTCTGGGTTTATTGCTTAATTGTTTGTTGGGTAGCTGTAAACCTCAATGGGGAATGTGTTCTTTGTTCCAATAGGTTTCAAAATAGTTTTTGGCTAGCATTATGACTGAGGGGCTGTTTGTCCACAAAACTGATGTTTCTACAAAATTGTGTTCTTCAAATGATATTATTATTTCTCTTCCGTCAAATATGAAGAACTGTACCATTGGTTGCAGTTTGAGGTCTTCAATTTTGTCGTTGGTTTGATCGTTGTGTTCAAAGGGTTTGTTTGTGTCTTTGTCCGGGTTTGTTTTTTTGGTTATCCATCTTATTTTTATGCCTTTGTCTTTGGCATTTTTGATGGATTCTTCTATGCTGGTTAACCAGGGTAAGATTTCTCTGCTTGGTGTGAGGCAGTCAACTGTGTTTTGAGTTCTCTCAATGGATTCTTGGATTTTACGTATGATGGCTTGTTTTTCTGTGATTAGTACAATTTGGTCTTTTTCATGATAATTGAGGGAGGGGGTATATTTTTCGTAAGCTTTACTGGCGAATTCTTCGGCTTTTCGGTTTAATTCTTGAAAGTTTTCTTTCTTTTTTTCTATGAGAATGGTTGTTGCTTTTTTGGGTTCAACAGCACGAAATCTAGTTGGTTTGGATATTATTTTTTCAACTATGCCTGTTTGTTGGAGTTCACTTAATACTCGGTAGATGTCTTGTCGGGCTATGCCTGATACTTTAAAGATGCTGATTGCTTTGGATGCGGTGCCTATCTTTAACAGTGCAAGGTATACTTTTGTTTGATTGATTGTTAGTCCCAGTTCGGCGAGTATTCTGTTTTCGTCGCTGTCGCTAAATCCTTCCATATTACCTATTGTGTATGTTTTTCTTTTTAACCTTAGCATTTTTGTCATAAACACAACTTATGGTCTTTTTTTAAGCGGGTGTTGCGCTTGGCATATTGTGGGTGCAGTTGCAAAATTTTCCTCTAAATTATTATATAGTAAGTTGATTTTAAATTAATCCATGTGTATAGTCTCATTAAAGAAGGGTGTTTAATGAGGACGATATCAAACGAAAAAAACTAATAATTGAAGCAAAAAAACGCGGCGAAAGCAAAAAAACATGATGAAATGGGTAAAAAACACAAGCCGCAGCACCATAGTAAAAATATGAAAACTCTACCGCACCACAGAATCATACCAACCCAAACCCTGCAAGGTAACAACAGAAAAATAACCCCGCAAACAGAGGAAAAAATCAGACAAACCATAAAAGAAAAACCCGACATCACCCTACAAGAGCTAATAGATGAACTCTCACTAAATGTTAGTGAATCGGGGCTTTCTAGACGGTTAAAAAAGATGGGTTTGACATATAGAAAAAGATGCTCCATTCAGATGGGCAGAAACGATCAGACGTCATCAAAGCCCGTAAAACATGGTGTGAAAACCAAATGAACTTGAGCGAAATCTGGTTGTTTTTTTGGTGGGTGTAGTGTGAGTTTGGTGTGGTGTTGTTTTGTGTGTTGAAAGTTGAGGCAGGTGATGAATTGCAGTGTTTTGTTAACCTTGCCCGTTTTTTGGGGTAATACACTACCTTAAATCTTGTTGTTACGTTTCTTTCTGAAAAATAAACCAAAACAGCAGAAAAACATCATTCAGTATTACAGTAATAAGGTAATACAGCATGTTACTTTAAACACTAATTCTTGCCTATTTTTCTGAAAAGAACCCAATAACAAAAATCAGAACAACATATTACCCTATAATCTGTACAGTTAAGGTTGTTGAAAGTATTTGGCTGGTTTTTGTTTCAAGATATTGGAGCTATTTTAAACACTGTGGTTATGAATTAATTTAAAATCAAGTTACTATAATAATCCTCCTTTTATCTTAACTATGTACCCCTAATTTTATGGTCAAGTCACGTTTTAGTTTAGGTAATTTTTTATCCAATGGCACTAACACTATCTTGTGCTAACAGAAAAAGAGAAAAAATCCAATAAACTTAGACTTGCACGAATTTTACTGTTTATATGTGCCATTGCATCAGTTTTACTTCTTTTTTATTCCTCAACAATACTAAAGATTATCTCAAACGATGTCTACCTTATCGGCGGCTTTGGTGTAGTGGTGGCCTCAGCAATAGTCAACTATGCACTCATACGTATTTATGGCAACAAACCTCCCAAACAATCAACCAACAACACAGATAGTCCATAGCATAGCCCCAACAGCTTTTATGTTTGGGTGCTGTTTAACATCAAATTTCGAGGGATATGATGCATACAAAACAAATTGGAAAAAACCTCTACCAAGTTGAACTCGACACTGACGGTTTTAAACAACTTATCTGTAGCTATATCATAACCGGCTCAAAACCCATACTCATCGAGTCCGGTCCAACAAATTCCATACCCAACCTCCTTAGTGCTATAGCTGAACTAGGCATAGTACCCGAAGCCATCGAGTATGTTGCAGTGACTCATATCCATCTTGACCATGGTGGCGGAGCAGGTACCCTGCTAAAATCTCTACCAAACGCCAAAGTTATTGTCCACCCGCGCGGCGCACACCATCTAATCGACCCTGAGCGCCTCTGGCTCTCTAGTCAAATCGTTTTAGGTTATGTCAGTGAAGTCTTCGGCAAACCTGAACCCGTATCCAAAGACCGCGTAATCCCCATAACTGAGGGTGTTTTTGATTTAGGAGACGGCGCCAAACTCACCGTAATTAAAACACTGGGCCATGCCCCACACAACCTCAGTTTCCAAGAAAACATCAACAATGGAATTTTCCCCGGAGATGCCGCAGGTACATATCTGCCCGACTGCAACGTAGTTGTTCCCACAACACCTCCCCCATTCTATCTCGAGTCAGCTTTGATATCACTTGACAAACTCATCGCCCTTAGCCCACAAGCACTCTACTTTAGCCACTTCGGACGAGCCGACGATGCAGTTAACCGACTTGAAGCCTACAAAACTCAGTTGCAACTCTGGGCAGACATTGCACAAGCAGGTGTAGAAACAAACCAAAGTCTGGAAACCATTCGAGAAAACATCATCCAAGCAGACCCCATTATGACCAAAATTATCAGCTACATCCAAAACCACCCCATCTACAAAAAAACAGTGCTAGACAACTGCATCATGGGCTTTATCGAATACGCCAAGACCAAACAGTCCAAAACCCAACCGTAAACATTTTAATAATCTGCTTGGGTTTTTGTCATGAAGTGAAGTGTTTTGGGCGAAAATGAAAGCAGACCCGCTCCTGAACGGGTATCTCTTGAAAAAATTAACGATTACATGTGGCAGATTCCCAAGTACAAACCCCAAATGAAAGTTCCCGCCATGATTTTTGCCAATAAAGCCTTGCTGGAAAAGATGCAAACTGACCGCACCCTTTGGCAATGCGGCAACACGGCTCAACTCCCCGGCATCTACAAACATGCCATCACACTCCCCGATGGACATGAAGGCTACGGATTTCCCATCGGCGGCGTCGTAGCAACCGACTACACCGACGGAGTCATAAGCCCCGGCGGCGTTGGATATGATATCAACTGCGGCGTTAGACTCCTTTCAACCAACATAACCGACACAGAAGTCCGATCCAAACTAACCACCCTAACCGAAACAATCTTTCGCAACATACCCTCCGGATTAGGAAGCCGCAGAAAAGACCTCTCCATCTCTAACCGCGACCTTGACACCCTCGCCGTTGAGGGCGTACAGTGGCTCATTGACCGTGGCCTAGGCTGGAGCGAAGACGCCAAACACTGCGAAGAAAACGGACATATGCCAAACGCCAACCCCGATAAAGTCAGTCAAACCGCCAAAAACCGAGGTTTAACCCAACTTGGAACACTAGGTAGCGGCAATCACTTTCTAGAAATCCAAAAAGTAGATAAAATCTTCAACTCCAAAACCGCAAAAGCCTTTGGCCTCACCCACGAAGGACAAGTTACCGTTATGATCCACTGCGGTAGCCGCGGATACGGCCACCAAGTCTGCTCTGATTATCTTCGTGTAATGGAACATGCAGTACAAAAGTATAAAATCAACCTGCCTGACCGCGAACTAGCCTGCGCCCCTGGTAGTAGCCAAGAAGCCAAAGACTACGTTGAAGCCATGGCATGCGCCGTTAACTATGCCTTCTGTAACCGCCAAGCCATAATGCACTGGGTCAGACAGAGCTTCCAACAAGTTTATGGACAGGATCCCGAAAAAATCGGCCTCAACCTTGTCTATGATGTTGCTCACAACATTGCCAAAATGGAAACACACGATGTTGGGGCTGGTGTACAAAAGAAGGTCTGGGTTCACCGCAAAGGCGCTACACGCGCGTTCCCTGCCGGGCATGAAGCAGTACCTGAAGATTACCGAAGCGAGGGCCAACCGGTGCTTATCCCCGGAAGCATGGGTACCAGCTCTTGGGTACTTGTGGGTACACAAAAAGCTATGGAGTTAACCTTTGGTTCCACAGCCCACGGCGCTGGACGCACAATGAGTCGTTTTGCCGCCAAACGCCAATTTGGAGGCGAAGAAGTAAGACACCGTCTCGAAAAACGCGGTATCGCAGTCCGCGCCGCAAGCCCAACAGTACTTGCAGAAGAGGCAGACCCCGCCTACAAAGACGTAGACATGGTTGCAGAAGTCAGCCATCAAATCGGTATAGCCACCAAAGTCGCCCGCCTCACACCCATAGCCGTCATTAAGGGCTAATCTCTATTTCCTCTGAGAGTATTTCAAAAAGTGAGAATATTTCAAAAGGGATTATGTACAAGATTGCCAAATCTCCTCTCTTAAACCATTGACATGAAAACGAGCAAACAAAAAAACCGACAAATCAATCATACGCAAACTACACAAAACCATACAGGTCTTCCGCCGAAACCGACCACACCAATGCCTCTGACGAAAATTATTCCGCTCCACCCCATGCGTCTGCGCCTTCGTCTGAACCAACAACTCAAACAAAAATCAACTCCGCATACGCCTCCCAATTATCCGCAAAGAAAACCTTGACATTCAAATTCTGCAACCGATCAAGCATCATCTTTAACGTCTGAACACTTCGACTTCCACATCCCCAATCAACAAACCCCCCAGTAATTCAACAATATGCCTTCCACACCCAGACCACATTTTTTTGATCACAAAAAACGCCACATCTCATCAAGCTCAATTATGACCTCGCCTTGTGGAGTGGATTTCTCGTAGGTTTTTAGAGCAAAATTTTTCACCCAGTACAGCATGGTGGAGGGTTCAACGTTTAGCATGTGTCCAGTGGCGTTC
>Ga0209737_10000498_pt1 | contig 31941 bp, 45 predicted proteins | sample TergutCu122P3_FD_187284 | JGI IMG/M metagenome (GOLD analysis project Ga0209737, IMG submission 187284) | Cubitermes ugandensis P3 segment gut microbial communities from Kakamega Forest, Kenya - Cu122 P3 (SPAdes) (version 2) | ecosystem: Host-associated > Arthropoda: Insects > Digestive system... | reverse complement strand
AATATAAAATCCCATCCATACCGGAAACAAAAAAAAGAAACATAACTCCGAAAAATATACTCTCTATTTCTCAATTTGATGCAAAAACAAAGCGAACTGTAATTTCAAAGGACGTTTTTTTGCTTTCTTTTCTATTTGTTGGGATGAATACTGCTGATATTTACAATCTCAAAAAAGAAAACTACAAAGGCGGGCGTATCACTTACAACCGGCAAAAGACACACGCCAAACGAAAAGACAACGCAAAAATATCAATCAAAGTAGAGCCAGAAGCCAAAGCAATAATGCAGAAATATTTCTCGGAAAAAAATTCCGAAAATCTATTTGACTTTTGCCACCGTTATTCCACATTTCAAAACTTTGTTAAAAGCGTCAACTTAGGGCTTAAAACCATAGCAAAAACGCTTAAAATAGATGAAAGTATATCTACATACTATGCCCGTCATTCGTGGGCTACAATCGCTCGAAATGACTGCAATATTTCAAAATCCGATATTGCAGAATGTTTAAACCACTCCACAAATACAATCACTGACATCTACATAAAAAAGGATTGGAAAACTATTGACGTTGCGAATAGAAAAGTAATCAATTTTGTTTTTCGTGAAAAATCCGTGAAAAATAATATTTCAAATTAGCAAAAAAACTTATAAAATTTGATGAAAATAAGAAACGGCAATCTTTGAAAAGTGCCGTTTCTGTAAGTGGGAGTTGACGGATTCGAACCGCCGACCCTCTGCTTGTAAGGCAAAATCTAAATTTAATCTATTTCGTTTTTATTCAATATTTTACAAAGAAGAAAAAATTTTGTCCGTGAAAAAAACTAACTTTTTTCCCAAAAAACTGTTTTTTTCCACCCCAATTTTTCTAAAATATTGCCCATCCAAATCTCGCCGATTTCTCCATCGTAAAATCGTTTCTTAATTATAGATGCGTTGTGGCGCGAATATCCAAGTTTCTTATACCATCCACTACGCGAAATTTCCATCTCAAAAACATCTCGCGTATTATCTTCATTTGTCAAGGCATCAATTTTTGACAAAAGGCTATTTTTTACATTTTCATAATCCATAAATACAATATTGTTTTAATTGTTTCGTTACCTTTGTTGAATTTCTACTATTGTAGATATACCCGAAAGGGTAGGCGGCTTTATGCCGCCTTTTTTAATTTGGTAAAATTATCTGCCCATCCACAACATCAACAGGCATTAACAGCATATTAATTTCTTTATCTTTCATCCATTCAGTCATAATATCGTCAGCATCGTCCACATCATATCCTAATTCATTTGCAATTCTATTAATTGTATCAATAGTACATTCATAGGTTTGCACATCATTTGTTTCAACGTTTTCTAAAACTATTGAGGCAGTGCATTTACCCCAATCTTCTGTAATGTTTTTAATTTTATACATATTAATATTTTGAATAATTTTGTCTTGCATAATCTTTTATTTCTGATTTATCAATATCGCCAATGGCTGCAAGTTCTTTCGCTTCTTCTAACATATCATCATAGTTACTATTGTTATGTCTTTCGCTTGCTGCTAATATAGCGAATGCGTGGTTTACATCTTCTATCCTGCGTAATGGGTTTTCTCTTTCCATTTTTCTTATTAATTTGTCTCTCATTCTGCTTGGGTTTTTCCAATTTCTTTCTTCCATTTCTGCAATTCTTTCTTCTTTGTATTCAATCTTTTCTTTTGCAATTATTTGAGCATCTTCAAAATCAATTCCGGTTAATGATGATAGACGCTTGCACCAACTTTCTATGATTTCTTCATCGGTTCTTTTTCTAACTTCTTTTTTTGGTTTTGTCAAAATACCCAAAAATTCTTTTGCGCCTTTTTCAGAAATTATATAGTAATGGTCAAAGTCAGACCATCCATAACCATTATAATTACTTCCAACGCACTCATGACTAATTTTGTGTTTTTCAACGCATTCTTTAATTTTACCTGACATTCTTACTGTTGCAAGTTCTTTAATTTTACCTGATTTTGTTTGTTTTTGAATGTGGTTTGTTTTCATTTTTTTATCCGTTCTTATCACATTTCGGCTCGGTTTTGAATTTCTAATTATTGTTTGTTTTTAAATCTACCGCAAAGTTATATAATTTATTTAACACTCGGAAAAAAAAGTGATTTTTATTGTAATTTTATTGCATTGATTTATAACAAGTTAGAAAATAAAGTGATTTTTTTTAGAAAAAACATCAAAAAAATGCCTAAAAAAAAGAAGTTTTTTAGCGAAAATGCAAAAAGGCGCAAAAGTGCGCCTAAAAACCGACAAAAGTTTTTAAAGAAAGTATGTGCGGCAAAAATACTATAATTTATAATAATCTCTTACATTGTATAAATTATCCTTGTCTTTCAATTTGTCAATAGCCAAGTCATACATTATAGGTATCATGGTTTCGTCCGGTACATCAGAGGGGTTTTTAATTCCTATTGCATGTGCAATACTTACAGCGTGGTCACTGTAATTAGCAGATATTGCTACCCAAAGCGCACAATAATTGAAAATACAATTTTCTTGTTCGTCCAATTCAAGTTCTTCAAGATATTCCAATAATTTATCGTGTCCCCATTTAGCCGCCGGGTGCATAGATGTTACAATTTTAACCGCTTCTTCTTGGGTTACAAATTGCCGGTAACGCATGCCGTCTAACTTGTCAATATATTTTTTTGCAAGGTCGGGATGGTTTTCGCAGAAGTGAATAAACATATCTTTTGAAACGCTGTAAAACATTTCTTCTTGTTTTTCGGTTTCAATTTTTTCTACAATACTTTCGTATTTTTCTAACATTTCCATAATAGTAATTTTTAAAGATTAGTCGCAAATTTCACAATATCCGCAGTGGTAACATTTTCCATTTACCATATCTGAATTACATACGGGGCATTGTTTCATGTTGCTATGCTTTTGTTGTTTTTACAGCGGCAGCAGTTGCCGGTGCGCTTATTTGGTTTAAAAAGGCATCATATTCCGTTGCCGATGTTATAATGCTATCAATAGATGTGTATCCGCTTACATTTTGCATTACAATAGTAAGGGCCGCAAGTCCGCTATCAGTTGAAACGGCGGTAGTATTTACAAAGTCGGCGAGTTTTTGCGCATCTTCAATGGTTACATTTGCCATATCCACGCCGTTTCCTCTGCTTGTTTTGGCTTTCATATCAGCCAAAAGTTGTAAGATTTGTTTGTTAATCGTATTCATTTTTCGTTATTTTTTTAGATTTTTCGGGTAATTTAATTTCAGATACTTCAATAGATGTTTCCTTTTTATTCAATAGTTCTTTGATTTCAGACATTTCGCCGATTAGTTGGGCAAACATTGCAGGCATTAATAGCGTTGCGCACATTACTTTTGCGGTGTTATCCGGCTGTAAGTTGCAAGTACGGCAGTTCATTTGGCAAGTTAGATTTTCCATAATTATTTTAGATTTTTAAGTTTAAAAACATGTTTTAAAATTGAACCAACTCCATTCCGAAAGACATCAGACAAAATCGGCTTAATAGTTTCTTCGTTTTGTTTGTATTTGCTATAAAATTGCAACAAGTCGCTTCCGATTAAGTTAACATCGGAAGCAATACCACTAATTGCATTTTGCACATTTCTCGCTTCGTTTTCGTCTTTACAGAAAACTTTAATCTTGATGTGGTAAGGATTCAGCATTTTCAGTTAATTCTATTGGTTCTACATTGTTTAATTCATATACTTGTTCATCGGTTTTTTTTTCAGTGAGTTTGTTTCCGGCAGCAACCCCAAGTAATGATGTTGCTGCGCCAGATATTAACCCAACAACAAATTCCCCAAGTTTTGGGTATTCGTTGTAAATGTCGCTCCCCTGTTTGATAATGATTTTTGCCTTTTCAACAAAGGATTTAGGCGCTTCCTGTGGTACTTCTGTAATTCCGCGAGCCTCAATAACTAATTCCGATAATCGTTTGGATTCTTCAACAGAATAACCCTCAAATATATGGTAGTAGTCAAACGTGCCTCTTTTTGAGTTAAACATACCGCTTTTTGCGGCGAGTTCGCGCATTTTTGACACATCCTTAACTTCCGATGTCTTTTCTTCTTCCGTTTCTTTAAACCTTTTGAACATATTGAAAAAAATTAAGGGGCAGGCTTCCCCACCCCGTTAATGATTAGCAGTTGCAATTACTTGTTTTATTCAAAGTTGTATTTGCAAGGGTGTAGGTTGCAACCTCTTGAAATTTTTGGTCGCAGCATCCTTTGCGGTGTCTATGGTCTCGGTCGCCACATCCGCAGTCTCTATCGTGGTCGTGTCCATAGTATCCGCACCCGCCATAAAGCAATCCGTCGTTGAACATAATTTTTCCATAGTCGTGGCGTTCATAATCGGAAAGTCTTGCTACTTCATGTTTTAATCCGTTAATGGCTTCCGCATTTCCGCCAAGCGTGATGTCGGTGTTCTTTTCGGTAGTTTTATCTGTAACGTTTTTTCGTACAAACAAATTCCAAAGAATAGCAATTACGATAATTGCACCCACAATACCCAATACGGTTGCGAGTACGTTTGCACCTCTTTTTGTTTCGTGCAATTTGTGAACATCGTGCCCATAGTTTACGATGTCTCCTGTTGTTATAGTTTCAGTCATAAAAAATAATGTTTATTTTTGCCGTCTATTCACTTTCGGCGTTGTGGAAATTCGCGATTTTCAAGGCAAAAGTGAAATAAAAAAAGCGGGGCAATCCCGCTTTCTAAATATCATGTATTCGCCTGCTATGCAGTAACTTATAATAGAATTTTCACTCTATTTCATATATTGTTTTGCGTTTTCAATATCTTTTTTGTTCCATACAACAACCTCTTTTTTTTTCTTACCTTCTGGCAATCTTCTACGACCTATCCAATTGTAGAATGTGGCGTGCGAAATGCCGCCAAGTTCTGCGCAAGCCTCATCAATATTCATAAAATCTTTTTGTAGTGTCATTTCTCTAATTGCAAGCAATTCAGATGCAAATAGATTAATTTCATCAGCCGTAAAATCACAATAACCTTTTCTTACAAATTTTAAAGTTTCTATAAGTTCAACAATTAATCTTTTTCTTGCTGCTTTTAACGTCATTGTTTCTCGCTCTGAATAACAGTTTCTATAATTCTTGAAAATGAAATAGAATCAATAGAGTATGACTTGTCTCCGCTTGTCGTTACGGTTCCTTTGTTTCCCTTATTATTCACTTTCATTTTTGATTTATCGGTTACGTTGATTTTGACCTCAAAATTGTAGGTTTTCAATTTCAAAAGTTCAGATATTTGCGCGTTTTGCGCTGAAATTACCTCCGATTGCTCTTTACGATGTTTTTTCAAACTTGAAATGTGAAACTGTTGAAAACAGAATGCAGCAACTAATATCGCTATAATAATGTACGGGATTGCTTTAATTAGTAGTTTCATAAATGCAGTATTTGTTTACGATTATTACCTTTTCTCATAGATTATTTTATTTCCAGATACGGTTCAGAATTTACAAAATACCCACCTGTATATGTTTTTCCGCTCCACCTGCCTCCAACCTTTACACCAAAATGCAAATGCGGAGCTGTGCTCGCACCGGTGTTTCCGCTTTCGGCAATTTTTTGGCACCTCTCTATTTTATCTCCAACTGCTACAACACCGTTATTATTCAAATGAGCAAAACTAAAGCGCATGGTTTTAGTCGCATCAGCTATTATTAGGGTTTTGCCTCCGGTAGCATGGATATAGGCTTCCATAACTTCACCGTCTATTGGTGAATATACCGGAGTGCCTACCGGAGCCGAAACATCCACGCCGTTATGGAATGATTTTTCTTTTGTAATAGGGTGTGTTCTTTCACCGAATTTGCTTGTTATTTTACCTGTTATTACTCTCATTAATTGTTTATTTTTTTATCTGATTGATATGCAGGCAGTATATCCGAAATTAGTACCCCTATTTTTGCTCCTTCATCTTTTATTTTAGTAAAATCTTTTGGGGTCGAATGTGTGTATTCAATTGCAAGTGTTCCTATCCAATAGTCAGCGTTATTCGTTAATCTAACAAAAACAACGCTTTTAATCGCTCTGCGCGACGCTTCAGGGAATAATCTGTAATCGCTTATTTCTTCCAATTTTTTATAAACGATAAATCTATTTTCAATCCACTTCTTAATCATACTTGCCCACTCACTCATTTTGTAATATTGAAAATTGAATTTTTGAGAAGAGACATCACGGGCAGGATTCAATACTTCGTAAGATATTGATATGAATTTACGGTCATCTTCAGGGTGCGGCTGCACGATGCTTATTCTATCTGCATCAATATTATATAATAATTCCCATAAATAACTGTAAATCTTTGAAAAAATGTAACTCATTCTTATTTGCCTTTCTTTTTCCAACATTAGTTCTTCCTCGTGCAATGCGTGCAACTTTTTGTCAAATTCTTTGTCAAGGCGGTCAAGATGGTGTTCGTGCGCACTCTCTTTTCGTTTCATACGAGATAAAATAATAGGTACAAAAAGGGCTGTAATTAACCCGCTTGCCGCTCCAATTATACCTAACCAATCTATATTACCCATTTGTTTTTGTTTATAGTGTTAGTGTGGCGGTTCATAACTCCGCCACCCCTAACAATTATGAAAAAAATTACACCACGTTTTCTTCATGCGCAGGTGTGTCAATATTTAGTTGTTTGTTTCTGATACTTTTATAAATCCATTTTCTTTTATAAACGTTTCAAGGCTTTCGTATTCGCTCCAATTTTCTACATCGGCTTCTGGAGAAAATACTTCCTTCGCAGTGATAATATCATAGCGTTTCTCGTCTTTATTGTATTTTCCGTTTTCGTTTTCTTGTACTTTAATTAATATTCCATTTGACGGAACAATGTTAATTGTTTTGATTTCTGTCTTTTTCATGTATTTATAATTTTGATGTATTGTTGTTAATTTGCCAATGATATTGTTATATTTCTTTGTGTTGCTAAAACTTTTGTTTCGTATGAAAGCCTGTTATATACTTCACGAACTATCTGTATAGTTAAACCTTCTTCATGGTAGCCGAGATTATCAATCATTCTATAAAACCCCGATGGAGATAATATATATGAATCCTCTAAATCCACAAAACTATTAAAAATAAATCCCTCTTTTACATTCACAGAAACAGTGTTTTGTGGTATCCAATGAATAGTATTGCTACCATAAAACATATTAATCGTTTGTAAAGAATAACAGTTTACGTAAGCATAATTATTTAAACTTTTTAAACTACAATCACCGAAAGTTATGTATTTTAATAATACATTTGATTTACCTAAGTAATTTGAACCAAATGTAAGATTATTTACTATACAACCATTTCCAAAATAAACATATAAGCAGTTTCTATTTGTTTCATTTGCTACATTGCATGTAATATTTTTACTTGTTGAGTACACCATAACCCATCGAGTGCTATAACCATTTGAGCATAGTTTATCCTTCTCAATATCCCAATAATGAGTACCAAACTCAATATATGTAGCTCCGTCTGATGTCTTATAGTAAGTTCCTTCTCCTCCACCTAAATTATCAGCATCAAATACAAAAGTAGGTAGCGAATCGTTTAGCAGTAAAATAAACCGTTTATTCGGGTCTTTGTCTTCTTTAAAGATTTTCTCAATGTCCCACCAATCAGGGTGTGTCCGAAATTCTCCTTCTTTTGGTGGTGTCGGTGGTTGCGGAGGAGTTACGCCACCACCAAACTTAAAAAAATTTATTTCTGAGAGCAATGATAAAACTTCAAGTGAAGATGTACATACTTTTCCGTTAACTTCAAATATATCAAAATTACCTGAAAATTCTTGGCGTGTTGTTGCATCTTCGGCTAATACTCTCACTATATCTCCGCGTGCAGAGCCTGTCCCTTTTATACAGATAAATGGCGTTTTATCATCTACCGTAATAATAAATACATTTTGTGTTGATACAATTTTAATCATGATTCTATAATAGTTATAAATTGTGTTCTTTTTCCTGATTTTACTCCGCATGGTGTTAATTCCCTACATGATTTTAAGAATTGAAAGCAATCTACCATATAACTATCTGCTATTTGCTTGTAATATTGATAATTGCTTTCTGTTTTTTTTATTTCTACTAATTGTGAATAGTTATCCGTGTATTCACGGTATCCTGTTTGTCCGAGAATAGCACCTTGTTGCTTAATTAAATGTGCATATAGGTAGTATATGAATGCTTTTTTTAATCCTTCAAATATAAATTTATTGTTGCAATTGTCTGAATATTCTCCGCCTTCCCATAATTTAAAATAGCACGAATACTCATCTTTTGTTTTTAACCATTCAATTAATCCTACATAATAATCCGGTATTTGCTGTTTTATCTCAATTTGCATAATATTTCCTATTACCGGTACTATTTCTTTATCCCAATCAATTTCTTTGCTTGTAATAGGTGCAATTTCATAAAATTCTTCTCTGTTAACTATCTCCATACTCTAATTTTGAAATAGTTATTAATTCTTGTGGAATTTCATATTTATAATTTTGAAGTACTTTTTTAAATAGTCTTTCAAAGAACTTTCTATATTCTCTTGTAACGGAATTATAAAATTTATACGCTTCAATCATCTGTTCAGTTGAGAATCCAACACTAACATCTTCACATCGTAATATTGGTGGCTGCATAAATCTACGCCCTATATTTCCTTGTACAGATTTTTCAGATTCAACAAATGACTTATCAAAGTTTTCACCGGATATTGGCTTAACTACGGGAACTTCTGATTCGCTTCTTGCTGTTACCGCTATTAGATTACTTGCGTTTTCTGAACCTTGCGCTTTTTTTAGTATATTCGTATAAAATTCAAGTTCGCTATCGTCTGCCTTTTCTTTATTGTCTTTGTTTTCCCCTGTGCTTTCAAAAAAAACAACTAATGCAGCGGGGAAAAATCCATTATTAGCATTTCTATTCTTTATTACTGAAATAGCAGCCTCAGTACTCATATCAGCAATTATAGGCAAACAAATTGTATCAGGATAAGAAAAACATCCGTTGTTTCCAGCATATAAAATTGTTCCCGTAAAGTTATTTAATCCTTTTTGTGATTCAATTTTTTTTGCTAAAACTTCTTTGTTGTTAGTAAATGTTGCTATATATTCTATTTTATCTTTACGAGGTTTTTTTATCCACTCTTTACTGATTGCAATTTTTTCAACGTATCCTGAATCATCCGAAATACTAAGTCTTGTATGTTCAAATGGTACATATTGAATTTCTGAAACTTCATACAATTCATTATAATTACAATGTAATACACATCCGCCGAATAAAGCATAGTCATAAGCCAAAAGACAAAAAATATCATTAATGTTTTGTTCTTTACGATTAACAATAATATTTTCCAAATCAATGGGAAATCCTTTTCCAATAATAAACTTCTTCATCACATCTAAGCATGATGAAGAAGTTTGAGAATTTTCAGCAAGCATTAATAGACGATTAGGAAAGTCGTTGAATTTATCAAAATACTGAACATTTAGGATTTTATCGCTAACTCCAAAATCTATTTTTTCAGTAATTTTCAAATTTGATATTTTCATTATTCATTTTCCGTATTATTCATTTCTAAATTTTCGCGGTCTTCCTCGTTTTTTTTTTCAGTGGCTTCCGGTTCTGTTTTTAAAATTTCAGTGTCTTCCGGTTCTGTTTTTAAAATTTCAGTGTCTTCCGGTTCTGTTTTTAAAATTTCAGTGTCTTCAGAATATTTTTTACTTATCAATTTTTTATTCAATTTTTCTACATACTCTTCCATATCTGAAATAATAATATCCTTTTCTGATATTTCGTTTTGTAATTTTTCAATCTCAAATTTTAATTCAATAATATCATTACTTAACACATCGTTTTTTTTTGATTCTTTATGTGTTTCCGGTATTTCAGAAAATTTAATTTTCTTTTCAGGATATTCTTTCAAATAATTCTCTGCTACACTATCAGTAATATTTATTGATGTATAAATTATACCCTTATAGTTTATCGAAACACCTCTTTTTAATTGGTATTTTTGTTCTTTATTTTTCATATTCTTGTTATTTTTATTTAAAATCGAATTTTGTATAGCAAAATATGCTTCTTTATATTTTTTTGGACAAGATGATAAAAGGTTTTTATTAAAAATTTGTTTGTGTATTTCTGCAATAATAACCTTTTCGTCGTTACTAAAATCGCTTTTATGTGCTCTTTTTACAATATTATTATCCGTAAAAAATTCGCTACTAATCGGCATATAGAGATTCAAATTTTGCAATTGTTGTCGCAAGGTCTGTATCAAATAAACTCAAAGGCAATCTGCCGCTAAATTTATTTTCAAGAGTCAAAATTATGTTACCCGCAGAATCTTCCGCAACATAGTCCTGCGAACCTGTAGGAACAACAAGCGGGTCATCATATCCGAGAATTTCAATCTTTACAGTTTCATCTGATTTTTTATTCATTACAAGTGCGCAGAATGAACCATTTAATATTTTATCAATATTTAACTTTGCTTTTGAGCTTCTATCAAATGCTACAAATGCAAATGTATGTTTTGTACCATTTGTAAATGTACCACTTACAACTTCCCATTTTGTACCGTTGAGACTATCATTTTTTTGTTCAACTAAATATCCTCTTATGTCTGTATCGGTTTTAAGAACAAAATCTTTGTAAACATTATTTATTGGGTCGTATGATGCTTCTGTTTCAGCAATATTAATATCTTCCGTATTTACCAAAACTGCTTTCAATAATCCAGCCTGCGGTATATTATTACAGTCAAACAAAAAATCTTTTTTTAATTTACTTTCGCAATCCATAATAACCTCCTTTATAAAGCGTATGATACTAATTCTGCCTCTACTACCGATATTCCCATCTCTTGCAATCCGTCAATGTAGAATTTCTTACTTTTTTTGTCTAAAAAGGCATCGAAGTTTTCCATTCTATCTCTTGAAGGTGTCCCGAATTGTAAATTATCAGCAGTTGTATAAATAACTCTGAATGGATTTTTATTTCCAAAACAAGTTAAAATAATTTTATCCCATTCAGGTACAGGAATTAAAGTATGTCCCAAGTAATTAAATGTTCTTATTCCATTTTCTTGTACAGAACGAGCCTTTTCTGTACAACAACCTTCTTCTTGGTTAATAAGGTCAAGTTCCATTTTTGTTAAAAATGCTTGGCTTACATAAATTCTTTGTCCTGTTTCTGAACGTAATTTATTAGATGCTCCAAGAATCACATTTTTAAGAATATCAAAAGTATTTACACTTGAATTAATTGCTTTATCGGTAAACTCATTATCCTCAATTTTAACGTAATTTATTTTTTCGCCATTTGCTTTCATCGTTTCTAATTGCGGAAAAACACCATCGCAAAAATCAAAAAATTCATGGTCGCAAGTTAAATCTTCATTTTCATCTGCATTACTATCACCAAACCAAGCATAACGCATATACATATCGTTAATTTTGTCTTCTAATACCGGTAAAATGAAATCCATAAACTCTTTTGCCGTAATTAAATCAAATTGTTCAATTCCATGTCCTACTCCATGCGCCCATTTTTCATACGCTACTTTAATTTCATCTGAACACAAAGGAATACGAAAATCGGCACCACAAATAACCCATTTTTTACCGTCTGTTTTTAATTCAAGAATGTGTTCATTAAGTTCACAGTTTCCTTTTCTTCTTTTGCCAATCATTGAATCTGAAAAATACTTCAAATAGATTGGGTCGCCTGTTTTTACATTATTTACAACCTTAAAATAATCGCTTATTTTACCACTTTCTAATGTGGATTCATAAACAAGCATATTTAATTGTAAAATCTGCTCCGGCGTTAATTCTTCTAAAAAATTCAAATTTACACTCATTATTTTTTTCTCCTTTCTTTAATTTGTTTCATTTTTTCTTTTGCCCACTCTTCAGTTTTATTAATTGAATTAATTTTTTGTTTATGCCTTTCTTCGGGTGTGTACATGCTTACTGATTTTTCTTTGTTTTTTAATCTTTGGTAATCTGTTAGGATAGTTTCCATAGATTTTTCACTTTCAATCAAAAGAGTTGCCGCCGTTTGTCTTTCTGATTTTATCTTTTCAATTTCTGTTTTCAGTTGCGCGTTTTGAAGTTTCAAAGTTTTCATTTCTTCCGTATCGCTATCGTTTCCGGCAGGAATGATTTTAGTAATTTGTATAACCCCGTCAACATCTTCAATTACGATAGTTTCTCCATTGGGCATCAACCACTCGCCAATAGGAGAAGCAATATCGCCAATTTGTGGCTCTCCCACATCTTTGTCAATTTCAACTTCTGTTCCGTCGGCAGCGATTAAAATTAACATTTTTGGATTTCTTTTTTTCTTCAATCCGATGTTTTCAAGAAACATCAAAATCTTATTTTGTGTTTCTTTAATTTCTTTAATTTCATCTTTCATTTTTTCATTTTTAGGGTTTTCATATAATAAAATTGGTGTTAACTTTTGGTCTAAATCAGTAGCAAATCCAAATTTTACAGCTTCTTCCGGTGTAATAGTCGTTTCTATATTCATCAATGAATAAAGTGTTTCATCATCAATATTTGTTGTTTCTTTATATATAGATGAAGCCTCTTTTTTTGTTTTTTCAAGAATTTCAGCCATATAAATAAGTTCTTCCGATTCAATAATTCCTTGTGGATTGTGGAAGGCGGGATTATGAATTGTCATATCGCAACCTGCAAACCTTTTTTCACCAGCGCAGAAAATAACTGATGCTATGCTGTTGCATTGTTTTTGAGAATAGGTGTAAATTTGTCTCTCTTTATAGTTTTTCAAGAATTTATAAATTGAAAAACCCGTATCAGAATCACCACCCGGACTATTTATTACAACTTCAAGTATTGGTTCGGTATCACTCTTAACCATCGCTATAACATCCACTAATCCTACTTGGTTATTTTCTTTATTATTACCAATAATACCAGTAATGTATATCATCGCTTAATTTTTCGGCAATAATATACTAAAAAAATGAGATGTTTGTTACTTAAATTGGTAACTTATATTATATTACGTTCAAAATCTTTTACAATTGTCCACACATGCTTGCGGCTTACGTTTTTTTCATCAGCAGTTTTTGATAAACTTTTTGAATTACTATAATGGTAATAAATATCAATATTCGCCGGTAATGATGTAGATATTAATCCTGCACGTATTAACTCATTTAAATTGCTAATGCTTTCAATTAACTGTATTTTATTCATATCTTAAATCGTTTACTTTTACAACTCTTTCGCCAACTTCATTTATTTCTGTTACTGCAACATATTGAGGCGGTATATTAGGTAACTCCTCTTTTAATGCCGCTTTTACTGCTAAATACATATCATCTTTATTATTAATTAACCCAACAGCCTGATTCATTCCTTTAAAATCTTTGCCATCCATAAATGATTCTATCGCTTGTAATATGTTTGGAAATGCTGCTGTTGTTTTGGCTCTAATTACAGTTTCACCCTTGCTTAGATTTGCCGGTATGCTGTCGCTCGTTCCCGTTCCGGCACCTTGAATATTAAAAACTCCACTTGCAAATTTTGGTGCTGATGGTACATTTTGTTTATTGATTTGATTTAATGCAGCGGTCATACCTGCAATTGCCGATGCAACAGCTGCTGCAATTCTAATAGCAACCGTATATGGGTCACCTGGTGTTGCTGCCGCTATTGCCCCTGAAATCGCCGTTGCAGTATTAATTCCTATTTCTACTAATGCTAACGCTTTTTTGAATGATGTAAACTCTTCATTATCTCCAGCAATAGCAGAAAGAATATCACTCATAGCACCTTTTAATGTACTTAAATTGGAGAATAATTGCTGTGTTCTTTGTTGTTGTAATTTCATTGAATTTTTAACAGCATCATCTACTTTTTGTTGCTGTTGCAATACAAGATTAGTATATTGTAAGTCTGTTAATCCTAATGCCTTTTTTGCTGCTGCATCCATAGCAACAAGTTCATCTAACTTTGCTTGTTCGCGTTCAATGATTAATTGCGCCTTTGCATCTTCATTCTCTCCAAGTCGAAGTAATTCATTTTCAAATTCCAATTGCTTTTCTTGTGCCAATAGCTGTGCCGCCTCTTTCGCCTTTGCTTTCTTCTCATCCTCAAAGGCTGTTTTCATTGCTGCCGATTTAGCCTCAAACTCCGCCTCTACTAATTCCACCGATACGCCTTTTTTTGTTGCTGCTGTTATGGCGGCTTGCTTTTCCTTTTCAAGTCTTTCAAGTTCTAAATTATATCTTTCTTCGCTACCTTGCTTTGAAATTTCTATTTTAATTCTTAATTCTTCTTTTGCAACTTCTTCAGCTTTTTTTAAAGCATCTTCCGAATATTTATCCTCAATTGCTTTTATATAATTGTTATATTGCTCTGTAAGCAGTTTTTTTAATTCTGCCTTTTGTTTCTCGTTACCTACAATTGCCTCTAAATCATCTTTTAGTTTTGCTTCGCGGATTTGCTTTTCTGTATTCTCTCCCTCTTTTAGTAATAAAAGTGTTAGGTCGCGTATTTTCTTTTCGTTATCTAAACTTATTTTCTTTGCATCCTCTGCACGTTTTTTTCTTTCTGCAATTTCTTTGTCTGAAATGTCCTGTAATGCCTGTTGTGCTGCTTTTTCATCTGCCGTTACTTCAATTCCTATTTTTACTTTCGTATCAAAACCTTTTACTTTGTTTTCCATCTCTTTAATAACATCGTCTATTTTTCGCGTTTCGCCCTCAAACTCTATCTTTTTATTTTTACCCAATTCTTCACGTTTCTGTTTAAGCTCATCGAGTTTATCCTTATAACCGTCCAACGCTTTTTTATTTTCGTTCAATTCGTCCGCTTCGGTTTGGTTTTGCTTTCTTCGCTCGGTTGCGCTTGCAAGCCGTAAATCTGCTAATTCTTTTTCTGCTTTCTTTATTTCGGTAGTTGTTTTTCCCTGATTACGCATCCTTTCAATTTCGCGCTCCATAATACTTTCAACTTCTTTATTTATATCTTTTGACCGTTCCAAAAGTTTTAAGTTCTGTTCAATAGTCTTGTTTGTATTTATTTGTTCGTCTGTGTGCTTTTTTGTTGAACGTGTAAAAGCGTATATTCCCAAAACAACTGCCGCTAATGCCGCTGCTATTAATACGAGCGGGTTTGCCGTTGCAATTGCGTTAAATATACCCATTGCCGTACCTGCACCAATCCAAGACTTTGCTTGTAATGTATTTGCTACCGCTAACGCCTTTGATTGTAAAACCGCAATACCTGTCATCAAATTGCCTTTTACTGATAATGCTTGCTGTATCTTTTGTATAGAAATTAAAAAAGTAATTGTAGCCGTTAGCGTTTTCATTGTCTTATCCAGACTTTGGTTTTCAATTCCCATTAATGCACTTGCCGACTGCCATGCACCATATACAGAAACACCTAATTTTGCCGCCGATATTAATGATTTCATTCCCGCTGCTTGGTCGCTTGCATATTTTACAGCCGCTGTCGCTTGGTCTTGTGCTAATTTTAATTCTCCCGCCGATGCTGCCATATCTTTATTTGCCTGTACACCCGCTTTGTATTGATTATTTAATGTTTCAATCTCTTTTGTGAGAAGTTTTGCATTTTCGGTATTCTCGCCATTAAGCCTTATTTCGTTTTCAAGTTCTTTATTTTTCTCTTCAATATCTGTTTTTAATCTTACATTTATTGCGGATTGATCTTTTATGGTTTTTATCATTTGCCTATATGACAAATCAACATTTTTATTTGCTTCAATAATAACACCGTTGCTAATACTTACATCTCCTATGACTTTCGCAGCCTCTTTGTTTGACTGTGCATATACTTTCAACGTTCTTTCGCCACTCTTTACAATTTTTTCATACCGGACCATAGTTTCTTGATTTTGCTTTATGGCGTTTGCGTTTTCATCAAATGTTTTCTTACCATGTTCCGTTGTTAAATCAAGTTCTTTGTTTGCTTTTTTAAGAGCGTCAATATTTTTTTTAAGTTTTTCGTATTCAACATAAGCAGTGTCCACATCTGCTCCTATTTTTAAAATAATGTCTTTTAATTCTGCCATAATTTTTTATTTTTGCGCGTTTTTAAATTCTATGTTATGAAAAAATTGTTATTTGTTTTGTTTTTACTTCCGATTGTTTGCTTTGGGCAAGTATCTAATATTTCTGATTCTAAAACAAAGCAGCAAAAAAGAGATTCAATTGCTAATGCTGATTTTAATAAGAAATTAGATGCGTATATAGGTGTAGAAATGTTAAACCCTGTACAATATACTACACCCATATTTGTTGACACCGCAGTAGTTTTTACTGAAACCGGTATTTTAGATTTTAATAGAAAAGTTGGTTCATCTTTGATTACAAGTGGAGCATTTTTGTTAGTTGGAACAACACTGCATGTTATTAATTCATCACTTAAATCTCCAAACAGTAAAGATTTTCCACCAGATGGAAAAAAATATAACTCAGCATACGAATCATTTTTATCCATACAAAAGACATTAAATATAATGGGATTAACTTCATTTGGAATTTCATCTATTTTTTTCATTACATCCGGTGTTTTATATGCAAAGCAAATACAATTGAGAAAAAATATTAAAATTATATCAAGCCCGAACATGACAACCGTACAATTAAATTTCTAATCTTAAAAGTTCCACATCACAAGTACCACCATATTTGTATCCGCTAATTTTACTTAACATAAAGTAGTATCCGAACTGTTCCAAGTATATAGGTATTTTAAAATCTAATTCTTGTAAATCTTTCCTATTAATTACCATCGTACATGTAATTATTTTTACCCTTTTTAAACTATCAATTATAGGTTTTAAAAATTTGTAAACACCATTATAATAATTATAATCTAAAAAATCATTATAAGTGCCCTGTAAATTATGCAATGTGTATTGTGGATTTGTATACTGTGGATTCATTGGATCTACAACATTAACTTGAATGTATCCTTGATAATAATTTCCTGTTTTAAATACAATTTTAGGATTAGCATTATAATCCAATATCTCTTCGTTATTATCATATTTTACATATCCTAAATCTACAGCAGGTGTATATAATCCACTTGTATGATTTATATTGTTTGACATTGAAAATATTTTATTTTCTAAAAAAATAGACTCTTCATTAATTGATACTGCGTTAAAAATACGGTTACTTAAATTATTATAAAGTTCTTCTTCTTTCCATTTTAAATGATTTATTTTTCCTATATTTTTCTCAAATTTAAGCGTCTTGTAATTGTTTTTCGTTATCGTTACAACTTTTTTACTCCAATCTTTCGCATATTGTAAATTATTAACAATATCAAGCGGTGTATATAGTTCTATCTGATTATTTTTTAATTGCATAAACAACCCAAAGGCTTTAAATATCTCAATCAAAATATCTTTTATTGAATTTTCTCTTTGAAAAATAAAATTATTATCCAAATACAAATGCTCTTTTAAATCAATATTAAATGAATTGTTTTTTACTGGAGTTATTTTAGCATCTATATTGATATTTTCTATTTTATATGAAAAAAAATAATTACTTAACGGGGTTGGGTCTGAACCTATTAATGAAACGTAATAAAATCCTTTTTTAAAATCACTTTTAATATTTATATGTAAATTATTTACATTTGATTGATTTATATCTATAAATGTAACAGGATTAGTTTCATCATTTATTACGGGGTTGGTGTCAATGTGTCTCATATATCCATCCGAAAAAGTACCTGTGTTATTTATAAAATTTGACATTTGCCCTCTCTTTTGTTGATGAAACATTAATCTTACTTTATTTGCCAAATTAATAACTCTTGCGCCCCCTAAATCTTGAAAAAAAGAAAGCTGCCCAACGCTATTTTGGCTATATGAAATACTTAAATCAATTTCATATAGTCCATCTGAAGGAATATAAAAACTCTCAAGCCCTATACCAGTAAATTCGTTTTTTTCAATATTTTTTATACTTTTTGCAAACCATTTTAAATATGTAATTTCATTTGCCGTATAATCAAATAACATTCTTTTAAACGATTCTGATGTTTTATTTTTCATTTGTACAATAATTTCATCTGTTGTATTAGATGTGTTTATTTGTGGCAAAACAGCGTTATTCTCAATAATATCTTTAATCTCACTATTTATAACATTAAATTTTATTCCAATTTTTTCAAAATATTTATTTATTACAGTAATCAGTGGAAAATAAGGGCGCATATATTCTAAATTATATGTCAACAGGTTGTTTAATTCTCCTGTTATAGTTGTGTATTTCTTTTGATATTGTGTATTAATATCACCAGTATATACGCCGGCTTCTTGCCATAGTATATTTGATGTATCTATTAAGTTTAATTTCGTAAAAAGCCCAAATTTTATATCTTTAACTTTTATATTTTCCGCATCTTTTAATGCAAGGGAATTACCCCAAGTCAAACAACACTCGTAAACATTACTAACCGCCAGCACATAGAAGTTTCCATTTTCAACTAATAGCGTTTCGTCTTCATAATAATGTGCGGCGTGTATCTCATAGGGAAATACGCTCGAACTGTTTATATCATGTATTTGTTCAAAAAACATTTTATTCTTTGCCGTCATCGGTATTTTAATGGTTTGCGAACCACTTCCGGAGGGTCGCATATCGCCAATATTAGCACATTGATAATTCAATGTTATTTGTTCTTTTTGGTCAATATCTATTTCTGTATAATTTATAAAAATACGTTTCATTTTGAAAAAATTACATTAAAATCAACACTGTGTATTTTGTTATTCGGGTCAATATTTGGAGTTCCTGAAATTCGTACAGGAATCCAATCCAAACCAACGGAATAAAAATCTACATATTCAGATGTGAATAAATCAACAATATCCGGCAAACAATCTGTTTCAATATCATTTGCACCGCAAGTTAATTGTTTTCTACTATCTTTATCTAATACTTCAAAATCTCTAAAATCACTATCAATTATGTTAGATTTTATATTTATATCAAAAAATGTTTCATCTATTTTTTCTGAGTACTTATTACATCCGAATAGATAATATGATAACCCACCTATACTATTTTTCCAACGCAGATAAACATTTTTTTCTGATTTTAGTTTTTCTAAATCTACGTCAATAACATCATACAAGTATCTTTTTCTATCAAACGCTTCTATTTCAAAATACCCTCTATCGCACGAATTAACATCAGGCAATATGGCTCCGCTTCCATCAATTGTATATGTTGTTAATACTCCTTCACTATAACTAAAAAATTCTACATTTATACTTGGCGTAAGTGTTGAAAAATAGGCTAATAAGAATGGAACGTTTTTATATATTTTAATCTTTGTATTCCCTGTTAAAAACCTTTTTTGAGGATTTTTAATAAGTGCTTGTGGTTTTAAATCATAAAATAATATTGTGGACATATTACCATTTGGAATTTTTCCAAAACATGTTAAAAATTCCACCGAATCTATAATTCTAAGATTATTTGTATTTACATACTCGTAAGATAGGTTTATTTTTAAATTATTTTTCTTCCATCTGTGATTAATTCCATTTGAATACTCGTACTCACTCCCTTGTATATAATTTATTTTAAATGCTTCTCTTATTATAGGAGATAAATTAACTTTTGCAATATTATCAGTGTTTGCATAATGTTTAATAATTCGTTCATATACCAATGTATTATCTACCGAATCATAGCAAGATATATGCAAATTTAAAGCAGTTTTGTGTTTTATATTTTCAACAATAAAAGGAACTGGTGACAGTGCAAATGTATATTGTTCTGTTATCATATAATTGTGTTTAAATCGTTAATAATAAATTGTCTTATTTCTGTTATTACTCTGTTTTTTATTCTTTCTATTGTTTCATTAATTGCCTTTTGGTATATTTCTATTTCATACCCATATTTTTTCAAAAACGAGCCATGTTTTTCTATTGAGTAAGCTACTGCTCCTGCAAATTTGTTTAATCCTCGTTCTTGTGGCGTAAAACGGTATTTAAAGTTTTCAGATTCTTGTCTTTTATATGGGATAGGGTCTATTTGTAATCCTTGTTTGTTTTGCGCCCACTCTTTAATTTTATCAATAAAATTATAAGGTATTTTTCCTGCTTTTCTACCGGTAGTAATTGTTGAAAAATACGCACGTCCTAATAATTGTACTCCGTTTTCAAATTCTTGAATTTCTAAACTATCAATTGTTCTTCCACTCGCATTTGCTCCCTGCGAAATGATATTGTTTATTATCGTTTCTTTTAAAATAACAAACTCCTCATTAATTATTTTTTTCAATAAATCTAAAAGTGTCATCGCATTCAGTTATTATATCTTTAAATTTTGCAGTAAATTCCAAAATAACACAGTAGTCAACCGTTTTATAATAATACCAACGAATAATATCGTTTATGTTCCAATCATGTATGGATTCAAAGTGTTTTTTTAAAATCAAAAATATTTGAAGTAATTCATTTTGTATTCCCTCTAAAATTAATCCTTCAATATCTTCAATTCCTTTTTTAAGCGCACGATAAATAATAAAAGTTTCATTTGTTGTTATGTTGTTAGTGTATTTGTTTCCTGAGTTGCATTGGTCGCTTTCGCGCGGAAGTCGTAATAATGCTGTATATCCTTCCGGTAATGATTTATGCACGCGGTCAATATTGTTATATGCGAAAAATGTTATCTCCGGTATTTCTTTTAATATTTCTTTGATTATTTCATTTACGGTCATTTTTTCTTATTTAATTGTTTATTATATTCCCTTTGAAATCTTACTTTATCCATTTCATCTTTTAAGTCTGCGTAAATAAAATTATCGCTCCATTGCTCGACCTCTCTGAATGCACTATACCCATATTTCTTTTTTCCCTGAATGAAATATTTTATAACAAAGTGCCGAATAATTCCATATATTCCCTGCCCGATGTTTTTTATACCAGCGTTTATTTCTTCTTGTGTGTATGTTATTTGTAATCTTTCATCTCTTTTGTTTCTCATTTTTAAATCTTCAATAACAAGTTTAACAAAAGGATATGTTTTTTTTATGGGATATAATTTTAGAATAAAAATAGGTACTTTTGTTAATCTACTATAAACCGAATAAAATAGATTACCTTCGCTTATTTCTTCCATTAGCTTATTACGATGTACAAATTTCATTCTATCAAAATCTGTATTTATTTTCCAAAATAAAATACGCTTTGGCGGAGCTTCTGTTATTCCTTCTAATATTTTCGTTGGAGTGAAAGGAAGCCTGTGGAGTTTTCCAACTGTGATATTTTTGTAATTCATATCAAAATCCTATTTTTACTCGGTTAATAACTTTTTGTGATAATACGTATGTTTTGAACCAATAGCGCGCCGCGTCAATACCGTGATTGTTTTTGTCTTCCGGAATATTCAATATTTTACCTGTTCTGTCTTCCAGCCATTTGTAATTTTTCAACTCATTGATTAAGTTTTTTGAGTTTTTTGTAACAAATATTTCGTATGCGCTCATCTCGTTTACTTCATGTTCCACTTTTCCTTTTACAACCCCTTTGATATTTATACCTCCGTTGTATATTTCTGTTATCAAGCGAGGGTCGGCACTGTCGGCAACTACCGGCAACCTGTACGGCTTTAATTTTCCGATAATATCACGCCCAAGCATTTCAGTATTGTAAAAAATCTCATTGAGATAAATAGCATTGTCGCCCATGCCGCACTCAACGGCAGCCGATGGGTCGTTGCTGAATCCAAAGTCCAAACCAATTCCGCGACTGTTTAACCGCTCCGGCATTTGGTCAATGATGGTTATTTTCTTGAATATGACGCTCTCTTTTATTCCGTGAACACCCAAGCCATATATTAGCCACTTATTGCGCCAATAATAATTTTTGATGTTCTCTTTAAAGTCGTAATTTTCTAAATTTGGATTAAAAAAAGCCTTTGTTTTGTACCCTTCAATTTCTTCGCGCTCCTCTTTGCTCAAATATTCGTTGTCTTTGTAAGTAAGTATTATTTTCTCTGCGCGGGGGTCATCTTTCAGGTGTTCATCAACCCAAAATTCTGTTGTAGGGTTGTAGTCAATATAGATGTTCTTTGCGCGTGCTGCTATCTCTCTGTATGTTTCCCATTGTACCTTATCGGCTTCATTTAAGAAAATAACATCGCAGCGCAATCCTTTCCCGATGTCCTCTTTATCGAGACCGACAAAACGGATATTTGAGCCATTGGGAAAACGGTAAAGCGTTTCTCCGATAAATCTGTCTTTTGAAAACCAACCGAGCGACTTCATTATTGCTTTGAAGTCTTTTATTACAGTCAAACGCATTTTAGAAAGCTCGGCAGAGCAAACAATAATATCCCTATTATTCTTTGCCTTTGCGTGATTGATTAAGATTGCTAAAATTGCAAAAGTCTTCCCGGAACCCTGCCCGCCCTGCACAACTCTAATCTTCTTTCTCAACCGCATTATTTTCTTCAATGCCGTCGTTGTCATCTAATGGGTCAATGTTAAAAAGTATTACATTCTTATTCAAATTATTATTTTCATTTTCCGTCTTAATCGGAGCGTTCCACTCTACACGCTTACGATTTCTGAGCCATGCCATTGCAGCCGTTACGTCAGGGGGAACAACCTTTTTTGTTTTCTTCACGCTGATAATATCACCATTTGCGCCGCCTTGTCTTACCTCTTCCGTGCTTTCATCGTATTCAAAACCACGAGCACGTTTAAACAGTGCATTCTCAATAATTAAATCCGCCTCATCTCTGCTAATTTTTAGAAGTTCCGAAAATTCTACATAGTTATTTTTAATCCTGTGAAATGCCGTTTTTCCACAACCTATAATTTTTACCAAATCATTAACCGTTGCGCCATTTCTACACGCTGCCGATATAGCCTCTTCCCTTCCTCTTATCCATTTATCGTAAAGGTTTTCTTCCGGTCTTCCGATTTTAGCCATTTTCTTCCATTTCTAAATGTTCCTTACAAATTGTCATCATTCTTGAAAAAGCGACCGTATTGCAAACATGACTTGTATTAGTTTCTTATACTCACTTTCTCTCCATGGTGAAAATGTTTTTTTCAAGTCATCATTAATTACAGTTAGGTCCGTATCTCTTTGTAAAAGAATATCGCTGATAAGTTTTGAATACAAAGAAACATCGTTTGAATAAACATTAAATCCCATGGAAGAAAAAAGTTTATCCGATGCAAAATTACCCGAACAACCTACATAAACATTACCTTTGTAGCCCTTAAAAAGTTCCTTTAAAACAATTCTTACTTCGGTTGGTGTCGTTCCTAAAAACATGAAATTTGATTAGATTCTACTTTCTTGGGTTTCATATCCCCAAGTTCTTTTATTTCTCCTGTTACTTCGCTAAGCCATTCCGCTACTAAATTACGATGACAAAACTCTCCCTCTTTTTCGTAACAAATCAAAACTATGTTACTGCCCATTTTGCTTAGTTCGTTTAAAACTTCGCTCTTATTTAGACCTGAAAGAATTTGAGCGTATCTCTTACGATACTCTACCTCTCCCATGTGGAGCATGTCTTTTGATGGAGCTAACTTTGTATAAGTTGCACCAAAATAATTCTTAATCGGATAACGTGCAATGGATACAGGAACATAACCCGCTTTTTTGTACTTCTCTAAATTTGAAAAATTACCTGTAAAAATCATAATTCATTGTTTTTAAAAATTCGTGGTAAAGATACAAAAAATATTTATATGTTTCTCGTTATCAGCGTTTTTAATTAATTTTTTTCTTTGGGTCAAGTTTTATTTTTATCCTCATAAAAAAATACCTTTGCTTTATCGGTGCAAAAGTATATATTTTTTGTTACCAAACGTTGTAACATGTTTATTTTCAAATTTTTATATATTTGCTGTAACTTGAATCAAATATAATAAAAAATGCTGCCAAAATTGACAGCATCGGGAAATACGAATAATAGGATACTCTAAAATCACCATTCAACATTGCATATTTTTGCAACCTTGTCAATAAAGGTTTCGCTTTCCCATCCATTTATTTTCAGTTCGCCAAATATTTCTCCAAGTGTGAAATAGAAGCCTGTGTCAGCATTTCTTTCTACGGCTTTTTGGATACGATGCTGCCATCCTTTGTTGTCGTTTAATTCGATTAAAAATTCTTTTTGTTTCATAATGATACTCCCACATTAACCGGTGGGCGCGGCGTTAATTGTTATCTTTTATAAATTTTATCTGTATTAAAGTAATATAATTGCTCGTCTGTATCGGGAAGCGGGAACGCTATTTCACAACAATATTTTAAAAAAATATTCTCATTTAGCGCACTTCCATAAACATATATCCCTTTTTTTACTTGTTCTTTACCCCAACCGTTTGTAACTCCCGCAAAGGTATTCATGTTTGAAAATTCTAAATCTCTATCTTCTTCAATTATAAATATTGCTCCGGTATCGTTTATATGATTAATCAATTCACTTAAAAACTTTAATTCTGTTGTTGTCATATTTCCGCACGGTTGCTGTCCGCGTGCCATTCAGGGTCTTATTGGTTAATTATGATTGTAATATTTTTGTTGCAAGTTGATTTATTGTAACTGCGCCTTTCTCATATTGATAGAAAAGCAAGTCAAAATATCTTTCTATTTTGAAATTTGCGCAAAACTCACTGCTTTTCATTTTTTTTGTGATAAAATTAAAAACTTCAATCTTTGCGGCTTCATTTGTTAAATTTTGATTTTTCATAATGTTATTTTTTTGGTGTTTGTTTCTACCGCAAAGATACATTATTATTTGATATGTTCAACAAATTTCATTAAATTTTTTCTTATTGATTATTAATATGTTACAAAACAAAATGCAAAATTTTTAAAAAAATACTGAAAAATGTGGAAATTTTTGGAAGGATTTTTGACGTTTTTTACAAAAACAAAAAAAGAGACCTATTGCCGTGCTATTTTCTCTCTAACTGCTTCTTCAATAAAATGCGCGGCATCATCTACTTTTGAAAGCATCTCTACAACATCGGAACATAGTCTATATCCGCAGTGAATTTTAGGTTTATTTTCCCTTGATAATGTCGTTGGTTTTCTTCCGGAGCTGGAGCGGTAGCCACCTCTTTTTTTTACTTCGGTAAATTCCACCGATGGCGCAAAAAACTTGCTCCCATTTTCCAACTGAATAATTGTTGTTACCGGTTTCCCTGTTGGGCTGTGCTCTTTTACAAACACTCCTTTTATTCCTGTTAATGTATGAAGTAATGTATTTTTTTCCATGCCGCGAAAATATTAATTTTTCAAATAACCAATAACTTTTTTCGTCTTTCGGTTGTAAATTCATGCTCGGTCATTATTCTATCGTCTAAATTACTACCGTCAAAATATTCAATCTTATATTCTACTCCGTTGAAACAAATGTGAATTTCGGTAATTATCCCATCTGATTTTCCAACCTTTGTTTGTACTTTTGTACCTAATGGGAGTGCTGTTATTTTATCCATTATTGAATAAATTATAATCTCGTGTAACGCAGTTGCTCGGCAATATATCCCTCGTCATTTCTGCCTGTTTTAAAAAACTATCTTTGAAATAAAATGTCGCGTCTTTAATTTTTCCACATTCATGTATCATCCATCGTAATTCTGTATCGTAATATTTCTTTCCACTTTCTAATCCAACTTTATAATGATTACAGAAATTCATTGTTTGCAATATCATATTTGCACTACTTTGAATATCAATTATTGGCTCAATAGATGCCCATGTTTTAAACCCTGTATCGTGCAGTTTTTTCATGGCTTCGATACGCTCCTTATTAGTAGGGGCGTTTGGTTCAAGTTCATTGTGCCCGGTTAGGGTGAAGCCGAAAGCGATTCGCTTCCCTAAACTTGGTGAATATGGTGGAAGAAATTGTATATGATGATTATAATGAAAATATCGTGCCTCCTTTGTAAGAGTTTTTATAGGCACATTTTCCCATAAGCATTTAAAAATTGCCCACTCTGTTAATTTTGAAGTTTTCGGCAAAAATGGGTCACTTGTAAAAGTAAAAAACAATCCATGTTCTTGCAGCTCAGGTAAATTAGCCTTTAACTCCTTTTCAAATACATCCAAAGCGTGTTGTTCACTTTTAAAACATTTTGCAAGTGTCGGTTTATCGCCACCACAGGCAGATGCAAATGGTGGTTTTTTCAAATAACAGTATGAACACCCATTCGAGCATCCTACATAAAAGTTTACTGAATATTTTGCGTACTCTGCCGCTTTTCCTTTTGGTGTTTTAATTGCTTTTCCCATAGTAATTTATTTTTCGTTATTCATTTGTTCTAAAATTGACTGTCTCAAATTCTCATTTGCTTTCGTCCATTCAAATTTTTCAAGCATCCACCGCTTATAAGCAGCAGGGATTTCTTTTATTAGTTCCCCTTTATGCTTTCCGAAAGGCATAATCTCCAATAATTTTAAATTTTGCTTAGCTGATGTCTCTACACGCGCAACATCTTCTTTGGTTACTTTTCCTATGTCATGTATAGGTATGCCGGACAATAGTTTTCCACCAGTCCCAAACATTCGCCAAATGGTGTCTTTTTGAAATACTATATCCTCAACCCGTCCAAATCGGGCAACGTTACCGGCAAGGTCAATAATCAAAGCATCTTTTTTATTTTGGTCAATCCTGGTGGCGCGACCGATAATTTGGTAATACAGGGCTATCGAAGCTGTAGAAATACCCAAAATAATACAGTCAATTCCTGTATAATCAAAACCGGTAGAAAGTACCCTGACGTTGAAAATAACACGGGTATTCCCTTTTCTGAAATCACATATAATTCGTTCCCTTTCTGTTTTATCCATTTCTCCGTAAATGGCTGCGGAGCTTGGATATTGTCGGCTCAACTCTATTGCTTCATTAACAGAAGGAACAAATACAAGGATGTGGCGCCGGTCGCTGTGATATTCTAATTGTTGCTTTATTTTGTTGTGAATGTTGTTTGCATTAAAAGCCATTTGTACACTTTCATCCGTGTATTCCGATTTTGAGGAATTATAAACCAACATCGAAGCGTCGAATCCGGCAGCATTATATTCTAATTTGCTCCAAAATCCCATCTCTACCATCTCCTGTACCTGCCCGACGTGGATAATATCTTTAAAGAAATTGCCTTTTTTTGACTTGCTTGTAAGCATTACCAGCTTTGAAAATCGGTTGCCGTTTAGGTCGGTATTTTGTTGTAATTTTATGGGCGTGGCTGTTATTCCCAGCACGTGGGTAATTTCGCTATCGGCTAAGAAGGTTCCAAGCATACTGTCGGCTTCGCGGGGGTAAAGATGCGCCTCGTCAATCAACATTTTTTTGAATCCGAGTTGCTTAAAAAGTTTACCAAAATTCTTTATACTTCCGATGGTTGCGTAAGTAACTTTGTTAATTTCTTTCTTTCCAAAAGATGCAGAGTAAATGCCTGCGTTTACATCGAAATCACCGCAAAGCGAAATGTACTTTTTGTAGTTTTGTTCTAGCAACTCTTTAGACGGTTGCAATACGAGCAATTTATCGTTTGTCTCTTTTGCTGTGAATGCCGTTAATATAGACTTTCCCCACGCGGTGGGAAGAACAATAAGCGATGGTTTCGTGCTCTTTTCGCCGAAAAAATATATTGCCTTGCTAATTGGCTCTTTTTGGTTTGGACGGAGCGTAATCATTATATTTCGTCATTTGAATAGTAGCTAACACTTTCATCAGGTATAAAAACCTCGATAACACTAAGCTCCTGCATTAACTTTATCGTATTGTAAATCGCGTCATATTCATCTCTATTCATTATGGATTTTACTGCTGTGATGGCGCTTTCAAAAGAAACAGCCTGTACGAGTATGTTTTTCATTCCCGCATTTCTACTTTCGCCATCGTCATCTACCATGGAGTAAATTTGGCATTTATACCATTTTACTTTCTTTTCTCCGCTTTCTTCGTATTCGTCTCGCTCAGTTTCGTACATTCTAATAACTTTGTTGTATTCGATTTTGCTTACTTTCACGAACTCGAAATTAGCATCAATATTCAATTCAAAATATCCTACAATAAAAGCCTCTGCCGCTGCGGGGTGGTCGGCTGTGAGGTAATAACTATTTTTGCATGGTTTGTTCCCGTTTTTATACCGAACATTAAGAGTTGTTTCCCAAAGATTCAAATACTTACTTTGTTCGCCAAGTATAGGAACATTTGAGACTTCAATTTGTTTTGCCCCATTTTCGATTAATAGAGATTGAATGATCTCGTTAATTTGTGTACCTCTGCCACAAATAGGCTCGCTACGTTCTGCAATAGAGACATCACCTGTTTCGTCGTCCGTGATTTCTTCCGTCCACGTGCGTTTTTCTGTTTTAAGCATGTACCAGCCCAAAGCGTCTGATACGTTCATTGTTTGTTTGATTACTTCCATTTTGTTTTGTATTTAAGGTTAATTGTGTTTTTTTTCATTTTTTTCGGATTTGCGTATAAGTTCTATTGCTGTATCTATTTTTTGTTGTAAGTTCATTTTTAAAACGGTGTATCTACCATTTCCTCCGCTGCGGTAGAAATATCGTTAATGTGAATGTCTTGAAAATGCGTTGTCTCTGCATTAAATTTGCAGATAAATTTGAATGTTCCTATATTTCTGCCTTTTGCCACATCAATAAGTGCATAACCTCTCGTTTCTAAATGCAAAAATGGTTCGGGAAATCGTTTGTCGTACACATCTGGTCTATATGTGAATATTACAACATCTGCGGCTTCCTCAATTTGTCCGCTACCCCTTAATCTTGCAAGTGTTGGATATGGGTTTGCCCTATCTCTGCTTAACTGCGAAAGTGCAATAACACAAATATTCAACTCCTTTGCAATATTTTTCAGTCGGCGCGACATATCACCTAAAACCTCCTCTTTTGTTTTTCCCTTTTCGTTGGTGCTGCACAGTTGTAAATAGTCAATAATAGCTAATTTTATACCGTATTTTGCAACCATGAAACGGATTGATGAAATTATACTATCAAATTTTGTTGTTCCGCTGTCATCAATATAAATCGGCAATTTCTCTAATTTTGCAATTCCATCATTAATCACGTTGAAAGTATTTGTATCTACTTTATTGAAGAGTATATCAATTACAGGCACACCTGTTTGAATTGACGTTATACGTGAACACAGCTGTATTGTATTCATCTCGAGCGAAAAAAACGCAAGTTTTGCGCCGTGTTCGGCTATATTCTTGACTATACTCATTGCAAGTGATGTTTTCCCTTGCGATGTTTCACCGGCAATAACTACAAAGTCTGTCGTATTCATTCCTCCGCTGCGTTTGTCGTAGAAATTAAAGCCAGTTGGCATATCCCTTACCGCTCTTTGTGTTTGATTATTTGCAACGTTAATTAGCATTCTTTCAAGCCCATTTCGTATCTCCAAAACCCTATTCGTATCCAAATTGAAAAGGTTTGAGATATTTCTTTCAGCTTTTGATATTAATTCAAGAACATCCCCATCATCGTCGTAGGCTTCTTTTTGAAGTTCAAAAGTCAAGTTGATTAGGTTTCTTCGCATTGATTTTTCGACCAAAATACGGGCGTGATATTCAATATTTGCCGAAGAAACGACTTTATCGGTTAGGCGCGCCAAATAAGATGGGCCGCCTACAAATTCCAACAACTTGGATTTTCTCAAATGCTGCGATACGGTTAATAGATTTATCGGCTCGTTTTTTTTCGACAATTCTACCATTGACTTAAAAATATTGCAGTGCGCCTCTTTATAAAACATTTCAGGCGAAAGGATATTTGCAACTTCAATCATTGCGTTTTGGTTGATGAGAATGGCGCCTAATACGGCTATCTCAAAATCAATAGCCTGCGGGGTTAGCTTTCTGGTAACGCCTAATTGTTGTTCAATTGTTTGATAGTTGTTATTTTTCATCGTAGTTTGTTTTTAGCCAATTTAACAATGTTCTGTAAAGGTTGGTGTATTTTTTTCGCAAATCCTTTCTGTTTTCAATCTGTTGTATAGTATCGGCAATTTGCTCTGATTTGTATTTTTCTTTCAACTTCAAAAACTCTACCTCTGTTAATTGCTGCAAATGTGCAGGATTTGCACAATACGGAGCATTCGATTTTATCCAAGATTCAAATTTTTCAAAATCGGGATTTTTCTTTTTATCTCCGTTAGGAGATTTTTCTTTTTCTTTACTATACTTTACTATACTATACTTTACTTTGTCGCAAACTTTCGTAGTTTTTTCACATTCTTCCGTAATTTTGGTCGGAACTTCCGTAATAATCTTACATTCTTCCGTAATTTTGACGTTTTCAGGAATTAAAACATTAACTCTCTTGGCACGATTACACATGTCTAAATATCGGTTTTGGATAGTTAATGAAGATACAATCCCGCGAGTGAGCAATTCTCTATTAAAGAGACCCACAACACCGCAGTATTGTACTATTTCATTAACCGTATTTTCCTTAACCCCGAAATATTCAGCCACGTCAAATGCAGTATTTTCATCCCACACAAGGAAACAGCCTCTATCTCGGTATATTTGACATAATACATAATCATACACAGCCATGCCGGAGCAACCAAAGCCTTTTTTAAGCCTTTTAATCTTCATATCCTGATATCTATCAGTATCTACATTGTAATAAGAAAGTCCTGTTTTGTAGTTTGCCATGGTTAAAATGGTAGTTCCGCTTCGCTTGAATCAATTAACGCCTTCGCAGATTTCACAACGCCTGTAATAAATCTATCCTCGTTGGAAACAACTAATTTCGCCTGCTCCAAATCTTTGACAAATTTTTGACTTTCACGCTCAACAAACAATTTCGCTTGTTTAATTACATCTTCGGCGCGTTCGCCTTCTTCCGGCTCAATTTCTATGCCGATTACCTCGTTTTGATAGTTTCCTAAATTGAAACATTTCGTAAATTTTACATTTTTTACTTTCATAATAATAAATTTTAAGTGTTAATAATTATTTCGTTTTAAACGATTTACATTTTTGTTTACATTTTTGTTTATTCAACTTGCAGTACGGCTCGGAGTTGAACTTATCAATCATTTTCATAAAACAGTATTTGCATTCTTTCATAATTAACTTTCTATTTCATTTTATTGATAAATAATTATTTACTGTTAAAACAAACTCATCGAGCGAACGACAAACCACATACTTGTAATTACTAAAAGTCGCCGCGCACTCAAATTCTTTTTGAGATTCGGTTTGTTTTCCCTTTTCGGTTTTGATTTCGATAAATAAGCCGTTACAGTGGGTTAAGTGTGATTTTATTCCCGTGTATGTTATTTCGTTTCTTTGGTGCATAAGGAATAAATCAGCAACACCTGCAACAACGCCCTCTGCTTTCATTATCTTTGCTTCGGTTGCATTTCTTTTCCCGCCGTTGGGAATGGCGAAAAGTGTATAACTTGGATATTGGTAGCGAAACCAAGCCACACATTGTTGTTGAAGTTTGCTCTCTATGTGCCTCATACTATTTCACCTCTATTATTTTACCATTTTTAAGCGTGTAAAAAACATCCTCTTTTATTTTTTTATCATCCACTATTCCAGAAAATACATGAATAATTTCATTTTCATTATTTCTTTCTACTATAAAAATAGCACATCCTTTTGCAGCTTTTATTTTTGATTCTCTGCTATTGCATAATACCGCCGTAGAGGAATGGTCATTAGCGACCGCCGTAGAGGAACTGCCACGAGCGACCGCCGTAGAGAAACTTTCATTAGCGACCGCCGTAGAGGAATGGTCATTAGCGACCGCCGTAGAGGAATGGTCATTAGCGACCGCCGTAGAGGAACTGCCACGAGCGACCGCCGTAGA
>Ga0209737_10000497_pt1 | contig 32072 bp, 43 predicted proteins | sample TergutCu122P3_FD_187284 | JGI IMG/M metagenome (GOLD analysis project Ga0209737, IMG submission 187284) | Cubitermes ugandensis P3 segment gut microbial communities from Kakamega Forest, Kenya - Cu122 P3 (SPAdes) (version 2) | ecosystem: Host-associated > Arthropoda: Insects > Digestive system... | reverse complement strand
TTGCTAAATACGGCGATGCTACTTTATTAGGGCGTGGAAAACTTGATAAAAATGAAAAGAAAGCCAAGATGCTTATTGCTACCGATTATGCTCGTAAAATGTCGCTCGACATGAGAATAATTGATAGTAATAAATATCACGATCATCCTGATAATAAAACTTCTCATTGCGCTGCCAAAATAGCTGAATATTATAAAAAGTACGATGCGCAAAAAGGTACCCAATTTGTCTTTTCCGACCTTAGCACATACAAGCCTGACGAGTGGAACGCTTATAGCGAAATAAAACGCAAATTAGTGGAAGACCACAAAATACCTTCTCATCAAGTACGCTTTATTCAGGAAGCTAAAACCGAAAAAACCCGAAAAGAATTGATAGAAGGCATGAACAGCGGCAGAATACGCATATTGTTCGGCTCTACTGATATGCTCGGAACAGGCGTCAACGCTCAAAAACGCGCCGTTGCTGTTCATCATCTCGATTGCCCTTGGAAACCGTCTGACTTGGAACAACGCGAAGGACGAGCCATCAGAAAAGGAAATGAAGTCGCGAAAATGTTTGCAGACAATAAAGTGGATGTTATTTATTATGCCGTTAATAACTCTTTGGATAGTTATAAGTTTAACCTTTTGCATAATAAGCAACTATTTATCAGGCAACTTAAAAATAACAGTTTAGGAGTTAGAACAATTGACGAAGGAAGTGTTGACGAAAAATCCGGTATGAGTTTTTCTGAAATTGTCGCCATTTTATCAGGAAATTCAGATTTATTGGATAAAGCGCGTTTAGACAAAAAAATAGCAACTCTTTTGAGTGAAAAGAAAAATTATAATCTTACTAAAAATGAAACCTTAAACAAACTTAATACTCTGAAATTTTCCTTATCGGAAAAGAAGAACTTATTAGAACGATTAATTATTGACCAAAACAACTATAATAGCAGAGTTAAAGTCGATGAAAACGGATTTACTATAAATGCTATCAAATTGGAGGGTATAGATAGCGCCGATGTAAAAGTAATTGCCGATAAGTTACATGAAATAAACAACTATGTAATAACAGGCGGTCAGTATCAAAAGATAGGCGAACTGTACGGTTTTAATCTGTTGGTTAAAACAGAACTCATTAAAACAGATGAATTATTCAAGTCGCAAAATCTATTTTATGTCGAAGGCAACGGAAAAATACAATATAATATCAATAACGGTCAAATAGCCAATGACGCAAAATTAGCGGTTACTTATTTTTTAAGAGCCTTGGATAAGATTCCAAAACTAATTGCTTCTTATAGAAAAGAGACTGAGAAAATTGCTAAAGATTTACCTATTTTGGAAGAGATTGTAAGTACTGAGTGGCGAAAAGAGAATGAATTGACAGAACTTAAAAATCAACATGCCGCTCTTGAGAGAAAAATAAATCTTTCTTTAAAACCAATAGAACAAAATTTAGACACAGAAATCTCTCAAAACGAAATAAAAAATAACATTTGTTAGGAAATCATCCTTTTTTACTTTTGAGATAGTTTTAAAGCGGTATGTTTTAACAGAAAAAAATTTCAATATTAAAATTTTTTACAGATAAAACATTTTTTGTCGAAAGAGTTAAGCCAAATATTGCGTTACGCCACCTGACCGTTACACATCGTTGCGCAAGCTCCACAAGTTCCACTGGTCAGCACGCTTCACTGAATTTGTCTTAACACTTTCGGATGGTTTTACTATTTCTATTACCTACTAAAACGAAGTTAAAAACTTTAGGAAAAATCTGTTTAACACGCAGATAATCAGCACAATACAAATCGTTAAGAAACGTTAAATATATGCCCCTCGTAATGCGACATTAATAATTAATTATTATCTTTAAGTCATAAAAATCAAATAGTTAAACTTAAAAAATAAGGTTATGGAAACGATGGCAAATTACATTCTAAGAATTTTGAAATACTCTTTTTCAATTTTCTGCTCTTGGGGAGTAACAAATCTCTGTGCTTTGGATAATGATAGCGGACTGTCATTTTATGTTAATGGATTTCTTTTTAAAGGAAAAGTTTCTATTATATACAACAGTGGCGCTGACTTGTTTAATGTTATTATCGGGCAAGATACTTACACAGATATTTACTTTGACGAACTTGCTGACTTTATAGACAGTAAAGTTGAAAAAGAATGTTCAGATGATGAATATGAATTACAAGTAAAAAATTGGCTGAAAACTTATTAAACTATTAAATATTAACTAATTAAATTAACAATTAAATTATGGCAACAATTATTTTTACAGGTCGTTTAACATCAGATGTTAAAACAGCAAACGGATGGACTAACTTTACAGTCGCAGAAAACAAAAGTTTTAAATCAAAAGGGGAAGAAACCACAAACTTTTTCAACTGCAAAGCGCAATTGTCAGAGGCGCAAGTAAAGTGTCTGAAAAAAGGCTCGAAAGTGGAAATCGTAGGAAATTTCGACTTTGAAACTTATGGAACAGAAAACGGAAAACATTACACACATTCGGTTTTTGTTTATAACTTGAACTTTGTTCCTGAATTCAAAAAGAGTAGTACAAATTAGTATTAACAGGGCGGGGAGCAATCCTCGCCCATTAAATAATTAAAGCCTTACAGACAATGAAAACACAAAGATTAAAATCAATTCAAGAAGGCATTGAGATGGGCTTGTCAGCTGAACAATGTCAATTTATCAGTACAGAAATGAAAAAATATAATGTTATCAAAGGCATATATCGAGATTCTACACAAGGCGTTAGTAATGGCTTTATTACATTTGATTTTCCAAAAGTTGGGTATTTCGCTTATATAGGCGACAGCGAATTTAAAACCTTACGTGAGATAGCAAGAAAATCAGATACAACCGTAAAACTTTATATGCCACAGGGACAAATTAGATTTTATGCTCAGGGACTACCTGAATAATAATTAACTAAAAATTAAATATATGAAAACACAAACCCCAATTATCAAAGAGATTGCAACACACGAATTTGAATACCCTGTTCGTAAAGAAACGGCATATTGCGTAGTCGCGGATTATGGACTTTGCAAAAATGAAATGGTCATGTACGAAATTAGAGATAGGGAAGATGACGAACCTTGTTTAACAGTCGAATGGAGCGTTTACGATATGAACGATAATCTTATTGATGTAGCAAACATCGGACTCGAATATTACGATGATTATGGCACGATTGTAATAAGCGGATACGATGGAGTATTTCAACTACCTGAACAAATTAAGACTTTGTTTGAAAAAGCAAAAATGAAATATGAGAGTTATTTATTTGAAGACTAATTTAAACTAAAACTATGGAAATTACAACTGTCATACTCAACAAAGTAAAAGAGCAAGAGAAAAGCATGATAGGTCTAATGAATAGCCTTGAAAAACAAAATAAGAAATATACAGACAGTAGATTATTTAACCTCTATGTAGGTAAAATGTTCGGAATGCTCGAAATTTTAGAAGAATTGAAAATTGATTCAACAGAATTTCATTGGATATATAAGTACGGAATTTAAAGAACAAATAAAAAAATGGAAACTATGAATTTAAAAAAATGGATTAATGATTGGTGGAATACCGACGGCAACGAATTGCGTGATTTACTTTCGGATTTGTCAGACGATAAAAATTTCCACGAAAAACTGCAAACCACAGACATTACGAATCTCTACAATTTTGCAAAATCCTGTAAAATCCAAATAGACAGCGATTCGGAAAATTATTTGCTAAAAGAGATTTGCGGGGAATTGACAGAATTAGCGCTTGCCACAAAACATGGAGTATCTCCTGAAAGCCTGTTTGACGAAGATGGAAATTTTTACAAACAGTATCAAGATGAATTTAACAGGTTTTATGACCTTATCGAAGAACAGTTGATAATAATCAATAATTTAAAAACTATTTGACAATGAAAACATTAAGAATTTTTACCACAGGTGCATATTTTACACCCTTAACTACACACGCTAAAAATTTAATGCAATGAGAAAGATAAAGATTTCGGATGAACAGATAGAAAAATTTGTTTTGCAATTTATTGGCAAAGACGAAGAATTTTTAATTAATGAACGGCTCACATCTATTGAAAATGACATACTTCATTTGAAAGGATGGTTGAGAAATTTAAAAGACAATACACTTGAAAAAGCAGTTATTGAAATTGGATTGAAAAATTTTTTAGATAATTAAAAAGTAAATTTTTATGAGAACTGATATTTTAGATTTATTGGATTATCTGTCCAGAACAGGAGTAGAAATGAATGCAATGCAAATTGTAACTGAAGATTCGGATGTTGAATTTGGCGGCACTCTAAAAAACTTTATAGGGGTAATAGGGAAAAAAGGAAACGAGCAAGTAAAAAGAGGAATGTATTTATACTCAGACGCTTTTGATAATGATGCTGAATTAATGAACATGGCAGATGAAATATATAATCATGAGCTTGACACAACTAAAATACTTTATTTTGAAATACTATGAAAAGTATAAGTTGGAATGTAATTGAAAAATCAGATTGGCATTATAGGGTTTACGCCGTAGGTTATGCGTGGTATGATGGAAAACCACATTACACAGGCATCGCATATACCAAGAAAACAGATGCTATAAAAGCATTAAAATATTACGGAAAAGGATATGTAGAAGCCAGCCGCAGTATAAAGAGAAAAAAAATGTACGATGGCACTTCTTATGGCAGTGAATATAAAAAAGTGTACGAATTGTAAAAATAAACATATTTTCAATAACAATTAAATGTAAAAGCTATGAAAAGCGAAATATTTCAACTTGAAGAAATTACAACAAAAGAAGCCTTGTGTTTTATCGAAGTAGGGAAAGAACAGGGTCAAACAGTTGAAGATATTTATAACGATTTGCACTGCATTGACGAATTATTATGGCATCAGCGAAGCAAATCATTACTTAATAGCCGCAGAATTGATGTGCGGAACAATAATAAAATGATTGATAGTATTATTACAAAGTATTTGTAATTTTATAGTTTTTATTGCATTAAATAAGGAAAAAATTGATATAGAAGAAAAATAAATAGTTATGGAATTACAAGAGTTTTTTGAAAGGTTTTTACCCGATGATTATAAAAAGCAAGTGGAAAGCTACCCGCAATTTGCAGGAGAAGAAATAATTGACTTTTTCCCAGAAGCTATCGAAAACTTCACAAACCAGATTTGCAAAAAGCAACGGAAAAATTGTGCAATTGATTTTTATGGAACAGCAAAAGAAGCAATTTTAAAAGCCGAACAACCTAAAATCAACAAAATATAAAAAACAAAAACAGCCCTGCCTGCTTGAATGGAATTTTTATATCTTTGCTTAAAAAAGAGAAATTATGACAATAGTAACTACACAAGAGTTTAACTCAAATCAACCAAAATATTTTGATATGGCTGTAAACAGCGATGTTTGTATAAAAGATGATAAATATTTATTTCAACTTCTATATCAGCCTGTTGAGTCTGACATTATTTTTGCACCCGATGATGATTTTTATAAATCAATTCCTTTTGAAGAAGTGAGAGATAGAGTCGTTGGGTACGTTAAAAACAAAATAGCACTAAAAAATGAAAGTATATGCTAAGGTAGAAGTTATTGAAGATTTGGAAAAACTAATTGATGTTTTATTTGAAAAAGGATATTTTAGTTACGAAGAATCATCAGTAACTTATGTTATTGATTTATTTGAAGATATTTTAAAATATTTGCCAATAAAATTAAAAAAGCCAGCTCCAAAATATTTTACAACTCGATACGGAAAGGGATTGTATTTTGCCACTTTTAAGAAAAGTAAGCGTACACAATGGTACGTGTTTTTCATAATCTATCAAGTGGACGGCGAAACATATTACCAAGTGCGACACATAGAAAATAACCATACCGCTGCACAATATTTATAATTTCTCTTTTGGATAAAAATAATTAGTTATGTCACCGTTATATACTGAAAATAAACCAAGAACATTAAATGAATGTTTTGAAAATCTTATAAGTCGTAGAGGTTGGTACAAACAATACGGTTATTCACATAAATTAGCTTACCAAAAAAAAATAAGTTTTCGTAAAGGGTTTATGACTGAAAAAACAATAAGAGATTATCTCTCTCAGGCGGGTTATCAATTATATCAACAAGAACTATGGTTTAAACCAAATGATAATCTTAAAAATAAACGATAATGATGGTATAGTATTATAATTGGATTTAACACCCGTAAATAATTTTTTGCGGTATTTGCATTTGAGTTTGCGAAGTGTACCCCCAATTATCCTGAACAGTAACTGTTATATAATAATCTGTTATCGTAATGCAGGGACCTTGATTTTGCCAGTTTGGATTTGATGGAGTATATCCCGGAATAGCGCTTATATAGTCTCCTGAGAATTTTGAACGGTAATAATAACCCGTTGCTAAATACAAATTTATTACGTCTAACTCATTGCCATCATGCCATGTAACGTTGGTAAATGCTGCATTGTTTGCTTTGAATGAATTGTTGCATGAACTTATAGTAATTTTATTTGGAGGATATCTGGATATGATAACGCCGGCAGAATAGACTTCAAAAGTAGAACGCGAATACTCTTCTTCTTCATAGTTACATACGGCTTCATTGTAAGAGTCACCGGTAAGAGTAAATAATGGACTTTGATAAGCTCTTAACGTATATCTAACCGTATTGTTTTCATTATGTACTATTGTGGTTTGTTGGTTAGTTGCTTTAGTCAGTGTAATATTTACAAACTGTTCCGAGCCGATTGGAACATTCCAGGGATGAGCGGTAGGCGATGCAACAGTAACAAAGTAATCTGTATCGTATGCAAGTTGTACCGTTGATCCGTATGCTACACTTGTATTGCTGTAACTCCCGCCTCTGATAGTCAGCCTTGCTACGTTAGTCAATGACGGTGTTGTGGTAAAAACCACATCGGCAGTGCCTGTTGTATTTCCGGAAAACAAAGATGACTTATGTAGTCTTATCTTGAATCTCGGATTCTGTCTCGGATGGAATGTGCCGCCAAAAGAGACAGCGCCGCGCTCCACATTCATATTATCTATGGTTGGCGCCGGCTCAATGATGAACTGTACCGGATCGGCTGTGGTTGTAACGGTTTTGGTTATAGACTTTGTTGCGCCGGATGGTTTATGCTTCAATGCAAAAGTTAGCGTAGCGGTGCCCGGTTGTTTGCCTTTGATTTGTATTCTTCCTGCATTGTTAGCGGAAATTGCCGTTGCTCCGTTATGTGAAGACGGAGGGACTTCGGCATTGCCGAAAGTTGCCAATCTGAAAGTACCATTTGGATTCATCAAGTAAACATCGGCAACGTTTACATTAGTTGATAAAACAGTTAATTCATAATCGGTCGAAAATATGCTTGGTGTCGAAAAAAATAACTGATACATTGTAACTGTTTCGTTTTGGTATGTCCATTCACGATTAGCTTTATTTTCGTCTGCAAACTCAATTTTAGAAGCCATGCGGTCATCAACAACTCTTATCTGACGGGTAACGGTTTTGCGTTTGCCGTCAGATTCCCGCCTAACTTCATAAACCCAATTGAATGTGCCAAGATACCCTCCGGCATTGTCTTCTGTTGGTACTTGTCGACATATAAGTTGTAAGTTTTTTTTAAGTTCTACAGAGCCGGAAGCTGGATTAGAATTAACCAAATATCCAAATTCATTTCCCAACCATACAACATAAGAAAGGTCAAACTGTCCTGAATAATTTGCTTTTGGCAATGTTTGACGAATAGATGACTGAAATGAATTCATGTTTTGCCAACTCAATTGATAATCGAATTTTGAGTAAGGATTCTCATCTAAAACAGACAGTTTTACAAAGTCATTAATATTATTATCTCTAAGTTCGCTCAATTTTATTTCATCATAACCGTCTATCAATGTTGGTCTAAACGTTACATTAAAATCAAAATCATCTGACTGACGACACGACACAAACAGTTTGTATCTGTTTATCGCTCCCATTTCGCCGTTTTGCAGCGATATAAAAATTGTGTCTTTGTATGATGATGTTTCCAATGGAAAAACATAAAAGATACTACCGCTCAATTTATTGGAAAAATCATACCATCTATTTGGTTCATACATGTTTTCCGCAAAGTGCTGCGCGGGGTCGCCGGTATTGAACAAGACTAATTTCATCGGGTCTTTCATCTCAAATCTCATCCTGTACACATTCGATACAGCTTGCGGATCGGGCTGTATCAGATATGATACTTCATCGGTTTGTCCTACCCAAAGCAACGGACGGCTGTAAAAATTGCCTTGTTGGTTGTATGTGGTATTCAGTGTAAGCGTTCCGGGCTTACTTTCCTGTACGGTCATAGAACTGCTTACCGAAGCTTTGCTGTTCTGCGACTCTGCGGTAAACTTAAATTCTGTTTCGCCGATAGATATGTTTTTGTATTCGACAATGAAATCAACTGTCTGCGGTAAATCATTTGCTTGCGATATTTTTGCTTCGTTGTCTTTCCAGTTTTTGACTTCCACCGATGCACCTGTTATGTTGGCTGTTAATTTCAGTCGCCCTTTGTTCAGTTCTTCTGTTGCAGAAGTCACCCGGACGATAAACAATCCTTCGTATTCTTGGAAGTTTGGCGTCTGGTTAAGGTTTTGTACTCTGCTTCCATTCATGACAAAATAGATGTCAAGGTCGGGAGCTCCTACGCTAAAATTCAATTCATCCGTCCCTATGACCGTTCCCTTGTCGTCTCTGAATGTCATAGTCAGTCTGTATGTTCCGGTCTCGGTCGGTTTTATAGTTATTTTGCGTGGTTTCTTCATCTCAAACATGAGTGTATCGCGGTCTGAATATTCCTTTGCGCCCGATGTTATTACCGCTTTTCGGGAGACGGTATATGTTGCCGTTACAGGAAAATTGCTGACTCTGTTAACCTGTTTTACGATGTAACTTATTGAATACTCGTTATTGACAAATACTCCTTCTGTCAAACTTGTCTCGATGTTAACCGTTATGTCTCTTGGTAGCGGGTTATCTTTGAACTCTCTGCAAGTAATTAACAGAAGTGTCGCACAAATTAAAAGTATGGTTTTTGTCTTCATAATTTTAAAATTTAATTGTTAATCCCGCTGATGAGACGGTGCGGAAGTTTCCGTAATCGGACGAATACAACACATAACAAAGTTGTTTTGCTGTCAGAGCAAAATTTTTTGTCAAATAAAATTCAATACCCATTCCGAAAGAATTTCCGGTAGTCTTATTTTTTCTGTCCATCAACTCTGTTTTTTCGTTTACATGAATAAATCCTAAATATGGATATAACGTAATGACAGGATAAGATACCATCTTAAACGAATAAGTTGTGCCTATTTCGCCGATGTATGACTTAACAGGCTCTTTATAGTCAGGCATACCCTTGTCAACTAACAAAGTCTCGTTTGCTAACGAAAATGCCGCATATATCCCAATTTTACTCACAGCGACACGAATATTTGCTTCAAAGCGCAAATCGTACCCATCCGCATAATTGTATCCTGCCATTGCAGAAACAGACGACTGCCATTCTTTAGTCGTTATCAGTCTTTGTCCGTATGTATTGACAACAAACAAAAACAGAGAAAAAAAAATTAAACACTTTTTCATTTTAAATCCTTTTTATGATGTAAATATTTTTACTCTCAACATGTTTTTACCTTCGATCCTTATTTCAGGATTGCGAGTTCCGTTTCTCTCTCTCAGTTGTATGACAAGGTCGCCCCTCTCGCCTACTGAAAAAATAGGTATTATGACTCCTATTTCTGAATTTGTGTAAGCCTTGGCGACTTCGGGACCTGTTATATGTTTTGGCATTATACGTTCTTCAATCAATGCTTCGCGTCTTCTTATTCCCCGGCGCCTGCCTTCAATATATTTAAACATAATAGCGTCAATCAAATAATCGCCGCCTGTCTTGTTATTGATAATTATCTTTAAATAAGTGTTTTCCGCGTCATTCCTTATATTACTGACAATAAAACTTACTCCGCTCTCTATCACGCCGAAAACAAAATATTCCTGCCTCTCTGCCATTAAAAGTTCAAGTTTTTGTAGTTCATTATTCTTCGACTCCTCTCTCTTTTCTTCCTCGATGATTCGGACAACCTCTTTTTTTTCTTCCGGAACATCATAAGTAAACCGATATAGAATTTTTGTTTCGTCGCCATATTTCAATCTTCCGAAAAAGACTTGGTCATTTGAAAGTTTTACGGTAATTGACGTTATTGGCGCTCTTGCATCATTCCCCCTGATAACGCATATCTTACCATCTTTGAAAATGTCATAATATAAAAAATTATCCCCTTGTTGCGGATTATTTGCTATCACAATAAAATCTATATCGGCTTCAAATACCAACGTTGCAGTATTATTGTCATTAACCTCTATTATTCCCATATCCTGACCGTTAACGACAAAAAAGCAAAATATTAATCCTGTAAATAATAACAACTTTTTCATATTTATACCCCCTCTTGTCTTATGTAAACCTTATAACCGCGTAGTAAGTTAACAGTCGTTTCACGTGTTCTCGTAGCGCTCGATACTGTTCTTTGTATCGCTCTTGCCGTACTGCCTGCTAAACCGCCTGTATAGTCGGATGTAATGTCGCTTATGGCATCGCCGGACGATGACCTTACAGATTCATTAAGTTGTCCCTCGTGCTGCAATCCCTTTGAATATTTTTCATCATATACAAAGAAGTTTCTATTTCTTAAACTGACTAACTGCCCGTCAGTGTTTTTGGCTTCGTTTATTCTTATGTCAAACGTCTTGCCCGTGTTGGAAGCCTGACCAAATAAATAAGAGTTTTTTCTTATGATAACATCTCCTAAGTCCAAATCTTCCATCAATAGGAAGACAATCGAAGAGTTATTTCTTATAATGCTATTTTCCTCTAAGACGGCTAAATAATACCTTTTATCAGAAGTCGAAGTAAAGTTATCGCCCGAAACTTGATTCGCTCTCTCTGACCTGACAATAGCCATTCCGCCTCGATTAGGCAGGGGATTCTCTCTTGGTGTTTCTATTACAGCAGTTGTTGTCGCTGGTCTTTCTTCAACCCTTGGAACGTTTTGTGCGGCTACCGGTCTATCCGGTTGTCTTTGCGGCGGCGCTTGTTCGATTATTTCTTCGGGTATAAATTGTGATGCCGGCACAGGTTCATCATCTGATAAAGCCCAGGCAAAAAAATCATTTTCGCTAACTCTGTCGTTTGAATTGCCTAAAGTAAGTTCTCTTTGTTGCCGTACCCTTAGTTCCTCGTAAATGCTTCTTCTGCTTTCAGGCAGTACATCTCTCTCTGCTTCCGGTAATGGTATATATTCGCCCGCTGTATATTCAACCTTATTGCTCTTATTCTTATATTTATAGACGAGAAGCACAGTAAGTAACATTATGACAGGAGCGACAATCAATAGAAATGTCTTAAAATCAAATTGATTCTTTTTCTGTTCCATCTCTTATTCATTAATAATTTGATCATTGATTATCCGCCAGTTATCAACCTTACATCCATGCGGATTCTCTCTTGTCCTATCCACGTCATAAAGGATAAATGAACATACAAGGTTGCGTTTGATAGAGCCCCTGTTACGTCTTATCTCTTGCTCGCCGGCAATATAACCGGTAACAGGGTTAGTGGACATGTCAATTCTTATGTCTTTTATTGTAACACTGAAAATTAAACTCCTTTCTAAAATATTTCTCTCTACATCCTGACGCACATAGACATCTAACAGATCTCTGCCGCTTTCGCCAACAAGATGTAATGCACGTTCTATGTTTGAATTAAATGTCCCGTCATCAAAGGCGTACCATAAGGAGTAAAATGTTCTTACATGGTTTTCATATTCAAATACTCTCGTTTCACTTGCCGCAAGGCGCTCTGTGCCGATGACGGCGCCGGAACGGTCGAGAACGACAACGCTGTCGCGGACTTCCATTATCTTTTTATTCATAATAAAAAAGACAACAACGACTGTCATCATACTTATTACAATAACAGAAATTGTTACAAACTTGGTCAACTGAAAACCTGTCTTATATGACATCAATCCTCTTAGTTCCATAAGGCTGACAAGATAGTAATTAAAATTCTCGTTTTTAGCAACTATTTGTCAAGTTTTTGCCTTAGTTGGTCAAATTACATGTCCGCTTTTAGTCTAAAATGATGTCGTTTTCACTTCAAAAGAATGTCAGAAAATCAAAACGAGATACTTAAATCTCTATTTTTTTTAGGAGGGATTTTATTATTTTCTATTGGAAATTTTTTAAATTTCTTGTCAGAATATTTTACCATTTCTATTAATCTTTTTTCAATCTCTTTCCATTTATATTTGCCATTTATCAACTCAATCTCTTTTTCGGACGAAAACTCAATGTCATTAAAATATCTAAGCGCTTTTGCCGCTAATATACTGTTTGTATTAGGATATTTTTTATCAAAAACTTCAAGCATTTCAATTAATGACATTTTTACAGATAGAAACGCTAAATCTACAAAATCTTTCAATCTTGTCCCGTTTTGTAATATAGCTTTCAACTTCATAGCCGCAATATCGTGCAATGAGCAAATACGAATATTGTCATTAACATATAAAGGCTTTACTTGTGAACTATCGTCCCAAACAAAATCTACTTTAATATTTTTAATAAAACCCAATAGTAATATGTTAGATTTTTGTTCCTCATACTGATTTTCAAAATTATATGTATTTATCAAATGCTTTTCCATTACAATTGCATCGAACGTTTGATGCGTAAATAAATCCAAATCAATACTTTTTCGATGCCCCATATAAAGAGCAAGCGCAGTGCCGCCTACTAAATTGAATTGTTTCAACTTCTCATCCTGCATTAGTGTTTTCAGAAGTTCAAATGTCGTTTTCTCAACTGTTTCCGTTCGTAACATATCTTTTTTATGAGTTTAAATACTCTTCTTTCAGCCTTTTACATTCGTAACTTATCAAGTCTTCCTTTTTTAAATTAAAAACAGTCAGAACAAATGCTTCATTCTTTGGACTGAAAATTGTCCGTATCTGTTTAATAATCTCTCTTACTCCTTCGGGTCCGCCATATAACTTAAATATGGCGTAATAATCATTTGCACTGCCTCGTTCAATAACACGTTGCACGACAAACAATTTCATTCGTTGCCAGCTTTCGTCCGTCATTTTTGACGTATTGATGTCCCAGAGTAAACCTTTGAATACTTGTGGGTTATCTTTTATTCGTTCTTTCCAATCTTCAAACATAATTTTAGTATATTATTCTCCGCTTTTACCGATTACATCACCGCTATTACTACCGCTATTATTACTACTTCCAATTACATTTGCACCTGCTTTTATTGCGCTTCCGGCTGATGAACTGCCTGCCGCCGCAGAAAATCCCTTAAACGCTGCCGCTCCGATAGCCGATGCTGCTAACCCTACCGCTTTAGACATTACCCTGCCGCCATCGCCCCTGCCTACTACCTTACCTGTCAACCAAAATGCCATTGTGTATAACACAACCATCGTTGCTTCAAATACTAAATGTGAAGCTAATGAGCCGACATAATAAAGATTATCCCGAAATATGTAATATAGACTTGCCGTATGCAAATGTTCAATTATGTTGATGGTAGTAAAAACAAAAAGCGTAGTCAATAATGTACTTGCCCATCCTTCTAAAACTTTTCTATATGCAGGTAAAATTGAGAAGGCAAAAGCCAGGGGACCTATTACAATCAATACCTTTGAAACTCCTACAGCCAAACCGACTATAATGGGTTTCATGATTGCATATAGAAATTTAGTCAATACCTTAATAATGGTCATTACCCAAGCGCTTGGATTTAAAAATCGGGTAGCCGACAATTTTTCTTCTACATCATCTCCCCTATCGAGAGATGCGTTTTGACTGACAGTCGATTCCTGAGCAACTTCAAATTGTTGTATCTTTTCTCTTGCTAATGCTTTTAGCTCTTCACTTGAATAAGGATCATTGACTACTTCATGCCATGCAGCTTGGGTTATGTCAAGATCGTATATCCTGCCGGATTTTAAATACTCTTGCGCATATTTTTGTAACAGTTGCGATTGTTCAAATGACGGCGCCGATAATCGGTTAAAATATTCTACAAAATCGACAGCAGTATTTACAAGCGGAACGTAGATAACCAACAAACCTACAATAACAATCGTTCTGGCAAGTTCTTCGTAATCAACAAAGTAACTAACCGATTGATCTTTAATGCTTTTTATTGCCGTATTTATGTAGTTATAAGCCAATGAGAGGAAAAAAGTTATACCGGCAATCAGCATTGCTATCAGTACCGTCTTGGCAGCAGCCGTTTTTACCGCAGTATCCATGATACTCTGCTGATAAATGAAATCCATTAATTTGTCAACATTATCTAATAATCCCATTTTTTCTGTTTATTTATTTTACATTATAATTCTCAATTCCTAATTCTTTTCCATTCCTAATTCCTAATTCCTAATTCCTAATTCGTAATTCGTAATTCGTAATTATTGATGGTATCTGTTTCTTGCAATTACCTGAGCAGTCCTTTGTTCTTCTTTTCTTAAATAATTCATTACCACTTCTGATGTTATGTGTGCTTTAAGACCGGAATTCAATCTTTGAATCTGAGCAATTGACTTTTCAATAGCAGTTGCTATATTTTCTAAGAAACTCATTCTTTGGTCGGCAGGTGTTTCTCTCATAAAAGTTAAAGCGCCTACAAGAAATTGAGTTCTTATTATATCCTGACTGACAGTTAAATTTAACAAAGACATTTGAACATTCAGGTCTATTAAACAATTTGAACCACTTACCGATAATAGTATATACATCTCTTGTTGTTGACAATACATTGCTTCCATTAATTGATGTATTTTGCGTAATGATTCAAGATGTTGTAAAAACCTTATATCCAATAAATTTCTTTGATTATTTTCCATTTCAGAAACCCTTTTCTCTATCAACCCTTGAATTTCCAAATTGTCTTTCTGTACACTAATAAGTTGCCTTAACGTTGCAATGTTTTCTAATGATGCTGCAATAGCGCCGGCATCCATAGTAGCTAATTGTGAGTAACTTTTGATGGTTGTTACAATTATTATTGTCGAAAAAATTATTATCTTTTTCATCTTAAATGTTTTATGATTATTATTTATTTTCTATATAACGATGTATAGCCGAAGTCAAACTACCTGTCTTGTCTCTTAAATTTTCTATTTCTATCACTTCACTCTGTTTGGAAGTGTAAACGGCTTGGGCAAACTTTGATACTTCCATTCTGAAAATATTTGCCGTTTTTCCTAACTTCATGAAAAACTCCCTGTATGATTCTGTCTTTTCAACGCTGTCTAACAACTCAATATGATGATCCGACAGTGATAAAATATTCTGTAAATCCCTGTAATTAGATGTGTGTTCCGAATGGTCAAGTAAAATTGTTGTCGCCGAATTAAGTACAATAGAATCTCTGACCACCGGCGTCGCCGACTCCAAGAACTTAACGTTCTGAGCCGCCAATATCACTTCGCCCTCTTTCTTTCGGAAAGTGCGGTACAAATAACCTATGAATTCGCCCATTTTAGGATCCTGTAAAAAATCAAGTCCTTCATCAATGATTAAACTTTTTCTTATACCTTTTAGACTTTTGATTTTTTGAATGACAGTCTCAATGACTATTAATACCATGATAGGAAAAACAGTCTCGTCCTTTTGTATCGCTTCAAGGTCAAAGACAACAAACCTGTCATTTTCAATATCAAGAGTTCGTTGGCTATTCAAGAGGTGCTTATGTTCGCCCGACACAAAAGATGTCAGAATAACCTGTATATCCGAAACCCTTAAAATACGCCTGTGTTCAGGTTTTATAGTCTTTTCATAATCCTGCAAAAAGTCATAATAACCGCCCAGACTTGCAGTTTGCTTATTCTTATTTACCCACTCATAGTAGTCTTTTACAGAATTTTTATAAAGCACTTTTTCTAAGTTACTTACCTCTGTCTTGCCTTTAATTATTGTAAGTAAGACAGTTACAATAAAGTTTATTTTATCTTCAGTGCCTTCTTCGTCTTCAGTATCAATGTATAGATAATTTCCGTCTGCATCTCTTTTACAATCAAACAAATTAAAACTCAGACTTTTCTTGTCGTCCGAATCGTAATATTTACCTCTGTTAAATTCTACATTCCGTTTATATGAATGTCCGATGTCAATAACTATGATATGATTGCCCAAATCCAATGTCTGACTTATAAGTTCATTTATGAAAAATGATTTGCCCGATCCGGAGGGACCTAATACTATCTTGTTTCTATTGACAAGGTTTTTATTGTTCCAAAGGTCAACAACAACAGGATTACCATACCGGTCAGTAAAGGTTATTCCATGAACATCGCCCTTTACCATACCCTCTTTATTCAGATAACATGTAGCCTGCGCCGTAGTGTTGATGAACTCTCTGTAATTTGTCTCCGCATTTCCGGGAATCATGGAAAAGAAGATATTAGCAGAATCAAAATTCTCAATATATGCTTTGCTCCTACCCATATTGATAAATGCCACTTCAGCGCCGCTCAAACTTCTTTCCATCTGATAAGCGTCTGTTTCACGAAGAATCACATTGACCCCTGTCTTGCATACTTGATACTTTTTATTTAAAATTGTATCAATAAAGCCCTGTATCACTGAATGTTTTACATTGGCAGGTGGATAAAAATGCCCTAAAAAGTTAAGCATCTTTTGTTCGCTTGTTAAATTCTGCAAAACCCTGTCATTGTCTAAAATCTGTATTGTAGTATTCAAAACATGGTCAACCGGCAGACCGCAGGCTATCGGAAATATAAAACTCGTCTTACTCTTTATGGTATTGGAATAAGTAACTCCGTTATTGTACGAGCTTGCAGGAGCTGTTTTGGGAATGGAATGATTGAAAATGTTGGATGATTCTTCGGCTAACGATAATACTCTGATATTGTATTTTCCTATCTTCATATTGCCGGCATCGTTGACCTCTATCGGGTCTAATACATATCTCTCTCGTTCAGACGATGACAATTCACAATCAAGTTTCATTGAAACGTATCTGTAAATCTGTTCCAATAACGATTCGTCGTCGAGCCTTTTTGCCTGTACCCCTATTATTCCATTTAAAGCGTTGAAAAATGTATCCGTCAGTCTGTTAAACTTTTCTATATTTTTCTCATAATCTTTTGTCCATAGCGGGGCTTTAAAAAGAAAATTAGGACTTCTCTGTAAACTTGTCGTAAAGTATTTACTATACCTTATCCGATTGCAGACAGTCAAGTAAAGAAATGATTTGCATTTTAATTGTGGTCGTCCAACGGACAAATTGAAATTTTCCTGTTGAATGATTGATTTTCCTTGCTTTGCCTGTTCCTTTTTATCTAAGAAAAAAAAATCTTGTCTGTGTATGATAGCTCCTTCCGGAAGCAGTTTAAACAATCCGACAAACGAATCATGTATGACATCGGCTTCGGATTCGCTAATAGTAAACACATCGGGCAGGCTCAATTCAAATCCAACTGTCAAATCTCCTCTCCCATTGATAATAACACCATGCTCTATCTGATTTATTGGAAAAACATCCGACAAATCTTTTATTCTGTCCAAAGGCTTTGTGTTAATCTTTGTCATGATGTAAAGACCAACACCCAAAACCAAAAAAACAGATAAAACAAGCAGTATTATTAAAACATTCACTATTAGCCTTTTAAATAATTCAATATTCCTTTACCGTCAAAAATTTTTCTTGGAGTATTACTAAACATCAGCCACGATGATAGAAAAAATGAATTGCCTTTTTTATGTTCCATATTTGAACGAGCCGAGTAAAAGACAATAGGCACAATCTCAATCATTATGACAATTATTATTGTCGCCATATCAGCGCTTGCTGTTACCATTATTGTTATTGACATTCCTATTAATGCTATGGAACAAAAAAACTGCATGGCAGATAAGCCAAGCATCCTGATAGGCTTATTTAATATGTTCAGACTGTAATACTCTTTCATATATTTGTTAATTACCCGCTTAGTTTAATACTTCTTTCGCTGTTTTTCAACTCTTTTTCCATGTTTTAATCAAATTTAATACCTCTACTATCATTAACTAACTCGTATGATATACCATTTTTTATCAATTCATCAATACCTGAATCGCAGAGAATTACATCCGGATGTTCATCGTGATAATCACTCCATTCGGAGTTGAATTTCATTTTAATTGTCAGTTCGAATTCGACTGTTTCCCGCAGTTTATTTTTAGTTGTCATCTTCAAATAAAATCATAATAACATTAAACCTAATGCATAAACGACAACACCAACTATCCAACCTATTAAAGCCTCTTTTGCTTTCGGATGGTTTTGTGTCAACATCCAAACAACAAAAATCAAACCGACAAGTAATACTAACCCTATTACTAACTTCGCTATGTTCCAGATTGTTGTTATAGCTTGGTTTGTTTGAGTTTCCAACTGTCCTAAATTGGGACCTTGGGATCTTGGTTGTGAATATGCGTAACCATCGCCCATAATTACCGGCGCTACTGTTAAGTTCAGACAACTTAAACAAAACACCATTAAAAACATTCTTGACATTCTTTTCGTCCTTTCCATAATACAGAGTTTTAATTATTAAATATTAATTTTCAATTCGTTCAAATATAGTCATATCGTAATCATCTTTGCCCACCACTTTTTGTATAACCTCTTTTTCTACTATATCACGCCCCTCTTTCATAAACTTTTTTGGTAACTTATAATCTCCTTTTAGCAATTCCGACACCTTTACAGTCATATCGGAATATGCTTCATAATCTACTTCAACATCCTGAACAACGGTTATTATCATCTCTTTTGGCAGGGCTATGATACTCTCCGGCTCTATAATACTATCCTTACGGTTGTTTAGAATAACTCTTTTTTTCCTTTTTTTAAAATAATAATAAACAAAAACCGAGTAAGCTATTATCAATAAAGTTATTATAATAATCTCTTTTTCCATAAGTTTTAAAATAAGTTTCTCAATACAACCCATATAGCAAATGCTGTAAGCCAAGATACTACCGCCTGTTTTCCTTTGCCGTACTTAGCATCGTGCGCCAAATGGTTTACTACAACAATCAGGCTGATTAATAAAGCTAAACCTATTATGGAGTCGGCAATACTCTTTACATCGCTTACCATTGATGACAGTTGCGCCTGAAAATCATAATGAAACTTAACCTGAAACCCTGTGTCTAAGTTCATAATATTACTGTATTAACACTCTCCGCCGAAACTTTGTATAATACTTTTCACTTTGTAAAAATCCATTTCCGGCTTTTTTTCTTTTTCCGCCGTTGCGATTTTTATATTCGGACAAACATCTTTATTTATTTTCCCTTTATTCTCTTTTTGATATGAATCAATGCCTAATACCTCCTTATTTATTGTATCTGAAATCTCATTAGATTTTTTCCCAAAGTTTAAATTGAGTTTTTCTAATTCATTTGCGGCAATTTCTTTGAGTTCATCGGAGTATTTTTCGACAAGTTTTAAAGATGAATCTCTAACTTCATCTTTTTCGGCAGAGGTTGCGACATTATGCTCGTCGTAAGCCCTGTTGAAACTATGAGTTAAATTATATTTATTCATAAAATCTTTATTGAACAAATCTTCCCAGTCGTAGTATGATTTTATTCCCTTGAAGCCATGTTTGGAAATGAGTATTAACTTGTCTCTCTCTGTCGATATTTTATATTCATTCGTTTGTTGTTCTTGCGCAATTACATTAATTCCCGCTTCAACTGGAGCATTTATTATGTTAGAATCTAACAATTTGCGCTTATTCAATCGTTTCTGTAATTCTTTTGCCTGTAATGAAGTTAGTGTTAAAATTTCTCTGAACCGGATACCTTTGTCATCTTCGGTAAGACTTACCCGGGCTGAAAATAATTTACCGTCCTGTTCGTAAATCTTTGTATCAAGTTCTTTGCCCTCTATTAATTGTCGGACCTCATTATCGTTTAACTTTTGTCCTGCTATGTCAAAACCATTTTTAGCGTGCCTTAATACAATCAATTCCTTTATAGATATATCATTAGCTGATTTTACCGTCACGGAGTTTAATTCATTGTCAACCTGTAAAAATACTTCTGCTCCGTTGATCTTTGCAGGACCGGCTATCTCTCTATTTATGAGACGTACTTTATCTTCTTCCGACAATTTGTAATCGCCGATTATTTCAGGAATTATTAATTGTTCCCGTTGAAAAGAAAAACCTACTTCCGCTTCGCCAGATGCCGACCTTATCATTCGTATTTTGGCATTCCTTATGTCGCCGTCATCCATTAGAAAACCCTCTATTAACGGAGATTCTTTTCCGTATGATAATTGTTCACGGACAGCATCAGTCAAAGTAACTCCGGAAATCTCAGACGGAATCTCTTCTAAGCCGAATTTCCTATTTATTTCCATTTAACTTTTCCCTTTAAAATTTTCGACAATAAATTGTTCTATCTTGTTTTTATTAATGTATTCTTCTAATATGTTTCCTACTAATTCTCTAAAACTCATACCATATATTGTGGATAAGGTTTTAAGAGTTCTTATTTGCCTTTTGGAAATACGGATACATACCTTTTTATGTTCTGTCTCATCAATACTTGTTTCAAGGACATCCTTTTCAACATTTATCTTACTGTTTTCGTCAGCACTTCCTTGTAAAACAACGGTTTCTGTTAATCTTGCAAGCCCGCTAAGAGCCGACATACTACTCTTTTCTTTTATATCTTTTGTCTTCATTGCGTAATTACATTAATCATTTCATTTATAAAATCTGAATATTCGCCTCTTGTTGCCGAATTATATTTGTAAATAGTACTTACCTTTCTTTGAAATGTAGGAATTGATTCACAGATATAATTATCCATTATAGGAATACCCAATGAATTTCTTGAATTATACATCTCTTTAAAATCCCTGTTTTTTTCATTTACCCTGTTAAAGAATAAAGTATATGAAGTTTGTAAACCCTGTTCTTTTCTTTTCAGATAAATGGTTTTATGATAAAAATTGACAAAATCTACGGTGCTATCTATATCTATTTTGCTTGTTTGAGTAGGAATAAACAAAACATCAATATAAACGTAAGCGCTTACTATTCCCTCTTGTTTAAGGTTTCCGGGCAAGTCAACAAATACTAAATTGTATTCATTTTTTAATGCTTCCAGATTATTTTTTAAATCTTTGGAGTCCATTCTTATTAAGTCGTAAAAATCTTCATTTTCAAAAGTCTTTAATTCCTCTTGTCTTATTTTGTATAAAGAATTTTGAAGATCGTCAGCATCAATTACCAATACTTTAAATCCTTTCTCTTTAAGCTCCCGATGAAGATAATTTGCAACGAATGAAGTAATAGTTGATTTACCAACACCCCCCTTTTGATTGCCGATAGAAATAATTTTTCCCATAGTTTTAATGTTAGATTATGAAATACAAAGTTAATAATAATTTTAATTTATGTGCAGATATTTTTATAAAAAACTATAAAAATATATAAATAGTAAACTATATAAAAGAAAATATATTAATATAGTAAAATATGGAGTTATATAAACTATATAAATATATATCTATAAGAATATAAAGCTATATTATTTTATGAAAATTTTAAAATTTTCAATTAAATTTAAATAATTGAATATTAGTATTATTAGTAATATAGCAAACTATATAATAAGTAAAATATATAGCTATAATATAAACAAAATAATATAACTATATAATAATATAACTATAAATACATTAATATATAAAACTATATAAAGTAAAAAATAATATAACTATATATCTATATAGTAGTAATAGCTATAAAATAGACCTTATGTTAATTTTGATAATTGAGTTCGGGATCATGGGAAAATAGAGGAGTAAAGGATATGATATACATTCAATTTTAAGAAAAAAGTTTAAATAATAATTGAAAAACAATAAACAAAAGTTATATTTGTATATTTTTATTTTTAGGCAAGATGTGTAAATGGCTGCCACCATGTTACTACTTGCCACGCCCGGCGCGGATTTAAGAAAAATGAGTTTAAATTATGAGCGAAATTGTAGAGAACAAAAGAGATAAAAGAGTAACAATAAGATTTACTGTACAGGAGTTTAATTCGTTAATTGAACAACAACAGAAAACAAAACACACGTTAGCAGGGTTCATCAGAGCAGTCTCTTTGCGAAAAAAAGTTGATTCAAAAGTTAATATTGATACGGTTATTCAATTAAAGAGAATAGGAGGAAATATAAATCAAATAGCAAAAGTGTGTAATTCGACACGTCAAATAAATGATACTTACGACAGAATCAGCAAAAGGTTAGAAGAATTGAAATGTCAATTGGATTTGTTATTAATTGAATTAAAAGATTAAAAAGATGACCACTGTAATACATGATACAAGGACGAGTTTCAGACCTGTTATTTCTTATATGGAACGGAAAGTATCAAACGGTTCCGGTATATTATTAGGCAAAAATCTTTATGAAGAAAATCCCGCATTGTATTACTACATTGATATGGTCGAGCAGTACAACTAACGCTTATTACAAAGCGCCTGACAATCTTTGGTGGGATGAATTTGATAAAGTAATATGCAAAGTAAATGGTGTTGCATATACAAAAGGTGTTAATATTCCCAGTTGTTACTCGCCGATTTCAGCCAATCTTGATCCTACTTCTAATGTGCTTAATGTAGAAATAGCAGCTGAAGCTGTTGCCTCGCTTAAAACTTCAAGAAACCTTACAGTCGACCCTACTTTCGACATTCGTCTCTACGATGCAAAGGATAATTTGGTGCGCCAAACAAGCAATAGAAGCACTACGACGCAATTTAATGTAGCCGGTTTGTCAAGCGGCGTTTATTACTTGCATGTTGACAATGGGGTAACTGAAAAACCTGTAGTAAAACAAATAGTTGTGCAACGTTAACTATAGGTAATAAGTAATAATACAACAAAGCTTCGAAAGTAAATCTTTCGGGGCTTTGTTGTTTTTTTTACTTTGCAGAAATAGACCAAAACAGGTCATTGTTACACTAAACTTGTGTGCGAAATTAAATGGCAGTTGCAAGTTTGTTTGCTCATTATATCATTTTCTATTACTTTTACAAATCAATAATTCAATATATGTAGGTTATGCAGGCATATAAATTTGACACTAAAGTATCTGAAAGCGGAACCATTTTTCTTCCTTATTTCGTACCAAGTTTGCACGGTAAGGAAGTAGAACTTTTTATAGTACCTAAAGAAGAAATATCGAAGAAAACAAAAGAAGTAAGCGCTAAAAGTTTTGTTTCTCGGTGGGGAGGATTTCTTAAAGATACAAACATTAATCCCGATGAAGCGAAGTACGAATACTTAGAACATAACTTACTTTCAGTATATTCCAAAATGGAATATACTGCCGCAGACGGCAACGCTCGACACGTCTAAAAAAAGTATCTACCAGCTTGCCCCTATTTTTTGTAACTTTCCATGTACAAAATCGCCCCAAACGTTTTTTTTATTTATTTTGTAGAACTTCTTTTTGAAACAATGATAATGCAGTATTTACAATTCACTGAAAACTTGTAACTAATAACTGAAAACTAATCAATGGAACAAGAAAACAAAAACCTAATGGGACCGGTTTTGATACTACTAACAGGAGTAACAGTCTTTATATTTTATCATTGGATAACATATACCGAAATCTATTTACCCAAAAGTCCTTTATTGCTTTCATTGGCAATTAAAGTTTTAAACCCCGAATTAAAAGTTGTTTATGCTATTGTATTATATTACATCCTGTTATGGTGTCTGTTTCTCTTATTTCCAAGTGTAAAACTTGGACGTAATATGACAGATAAAGTCAAGTATTCTTATATCACACTCTCTGTTTGCCTGTTCCTTTTGTCATGTGTCAATTATATTGAAGTCTTTGTTTGGGATGTTATTATCTACCCATTGTTGATTTTAGCAACCATTCCTGTTACAGTCCGGGCAGCAGCATCGCTAAGAAAACAAAATAAAGAGGATACTTTCTTTAATGAGGTTTCTTGTCTTAAATCAGACAATGATTTTTCCTTTGAATTTAATACAAAAGAGGGACTTTTAAGGATACATAAACCCGAAGAGAACATTTTTATTGACGGAGGACCCGGAAGCGGCAAATCGCATTATTTAATCAAATTCATAATACAACAGTCTGCATTTAAAAAGTATGCCGGAGTAATTTACGACTATGAGGGCGATCCGACAAAAGAAGGATTGCCTATTTTATCAAATATTGCCTATTCGTCAATCATGGCGGCTAAAAAGAGCGATCCTGAACATAATTTGAAGTTTGGCTTTATAAATTTTACCGATATGACTAAAACATTACGGATTAATATTCTTAGCCGTAATTACTTTAACGAAGATAATGCTCAATTATTTATCGACAACATAGCAACATGCCTGATGAAAAATCTTGAGCCGGCTTGGAAAGAGAAAACCGATTTCTGGGCTGGTAATGCAATAAACTATGTCTCTTCAATAATGTACATGTTGTATAAAAATTACTCCCATAAAGGTTTTAACACATTACCTCACGCAATTGCTGTCTGTCTTTATGATTCTAATACGGTGTTTAGATTTCTTGAACAGGATAAAGAGATATCACGAAATATGGCGCCTATGATTACAGCATGGAAGTTGGGAGCACATCAACAAACAGCCGGCGCTGTCTCATCGGCGCAGTTACCTCTTAAACTGTTAAACCGAAAAGAGATATTTTGGGTGCTTAGTAAAGACGAATTTTCATTGGACATAACAAATGCCGAAAACCCTGTATTGCTTTGCATCGGCAGCGCTCCCGATATGCCCCATGCCGTTAATCCTGCAATAAGTTCAATATTTACCGTCATTCAGACACAAATGAATAGTCCGGGAAAATGTAAATCTATCTTTTGCGTAGATGAACTACCCCGCGTTAATCTTTATGGTCTCGATGGATTTATTGCAACAGCACGAAAACATAATATCTCTACTATCCTTGCTGTTCAGGACTTCTCTCAACTTGTCCGTGATTATGGCGATAAGTCGGCAAGCACTATTAAAGCATCCTGCGGAACTCGGTTTCAGGGCAAGACAGGTAATGCAAAGACTTGCGAAGAAATAGTTAAAATACTTGGCGAAACAAAACGCTCTCATATCTCTTTTTCCGAACAATCATCGGGCAGTCATTCCGTATCGGAATCATTACAACGAGAGAAAATCCTTCAGGAACGCGATATCGCTTCTCAAAACTCAGGACATTTTTTTGGTATAATATCAAACGGTAATCCACCTTTCCTGTTTACTGACTTTGAGCCTTTCCATAAAACAGGTTTGAAAAAGTATGAAATACCACCTTTTGCTTGTAAGACAAAGACAGGCGATCCGGAAATGGATAAAAAAATTCTTTATACTCATGTCAAAAGTAATTTTGAAAAAATTCATGATGAAATTGACGAGTTACTTGCTCCATTTAATGCTTTAAACGAAAATGAGGATGACGATGAATAACTATAAACAATTAACCGATTTTCTTAATTTTGAAGTGAGATTCAAAAGCAAATTCATTGTAATTGCATTTTATAGAAATTACTATTTTGCTTTCTATAAACCCTCTCTTTCTGCCCCGTGTAATTGTCTTTTTCTAAACCAGAATAAAAAAATTTCGGTCTCTGAGTTTTTTGCTTTTTGTTCGCAATTGCAGGAAATTGATAACTCAAATTTACCCGATGTTAAAGATTTTGATTTTGAAGAAACAATAGAAGATGATAAGGTTTATTCATTTTGCCTGCATTTGGTTTCATTTAAATCTCTCTCTCGTCTGTCTAATGTAAACCTTGATAATCTTAATTTCTCGCGTGAATATATCTCGTTTTTAAATAAGTTTACGGAATGTTTTAATGAAAACAGTTTCTTTTATAACCATCTGTTTAATTCTTTTGCACTTAAATTAACGTCTGAAAAGAGTAATCATTATGATATAATTAATTTTACCTCTGAATTTGCCGATTCTCTGTTTAAAAAAAATGAATGTTTTTATTTGTCAAATCAACAGACAGCAAATCCCGACTTGGTAATAAGCCGAAATCCGTTCTATTATTATTTTTTCTTAATCAATGCTAAACCGCCCGATAACATAGTCTTAAAATATATGTTTTTAACTCCGGGCGATGCTTCTTTAAATACAATATCTTCAGTGTCGAAAAAGATGTATCTCGTTGAAATTAATAATTACTTATTCCTGTACGACGATATTGATGACCTTGTTTTTTACCTGGAGTTTCTTTGTAACTTTATTACCATTTCAAAAAACAAAACAGTTTTTTTAAAAAAGATAAATCAGAATTTTTCTATTGATTTTATTCTTGATATAAAAGAGTCGGCTACTCAATTATTTAATCTAATTTCAAACATTCAATCTAACTATTCAAATATTGTTAATTCTGAATTTATAGCATCTGACTTTCCTATAACTTCGTCATCAGTCAATAATACTCAAAACAAGATTATATCAATTAATTGTCATACCCTTACCGCTTCTCTTGAAGCATGTTTTAATGAATTATGTAAACATTTTTATCTCAATTTTAAATTAATAAGAATAGAAAAAAGTGAACTTTCACTCCCGCTTAATTAAGTGAACTTTCACTCGCGAAACTCTAACATATCTAATAATGAAAGACTTTACTATCTATAAAAGAATTATCTCACTGCCCGATTTTCTAAAAGATAATTACAATTTTACCGAAGTAAAAAAAGGATCGACGAAAAATAATCCGAAACTTACAAATGGGAATATGACAGTCGTTATTTCAAAAAGGAATGAGTTTTTTTCTTATTTCGATGTCAGTAATCCGGGGACAAAACTTTCAATCCTCGATTTCATGCAACGCGAACTTGCGCAATATAATGACGGAGTGCTTCCGGCGCTTCCTATTGTAGCCAATATGCTCGATAAATACATAACAGAGGGTAAAACAGTATTGCCGCAATTTAGCACTTATAATCTCAGTAATGCTTCTTTATCGGAAAACGAAATACTAAATAACATCAATTCACTTCTTGATAAAGGGAGTAATGATTTTCTTACTTCTCGGGGTTTCTCGGAAAAAACATTTGAACATCCTAATTTTAAAGATGTTATAAAATACAGAAAAATCAATAATGTTACCGGAACAAAATCTTATGACATCGCTTTTGTGATGAGAGGTCTCGGCAGTTCACGGGCAATTAGTTACAGAGGTAACAGAGATAATCTCGATTTTTCATTTAAAGGTTTTCACGGACCACGAGGCGACACTTTACTTACAAGCCATTTTCGTAACGACAAACCTATTGATGCAATGTATATCGGAGAAAGTTTTATTGATTGCATGGCTCATTTTGAACTTAATGTAAAAGCGTTGAAAGGTAAAAATATCATTTATATCAGCACCGAAGGCTCTATATCTCAAAACCAATTATCGCTTATTCAATTAGGAATTTCAAAGCAAAAACCTGAGAAGATCTATACTATCTTCGATAACGACCTTTACGGACATCAGGCAGCCACTCTTTTATTCTCATATCTAAAACTACCGTCTTCTTTATTGTATGATGTTAAACCCGACAGTTTTTATTCCCAAAACCTTTTAAACCTTTCACAGCAGGAAGTAAATATATGCGGCAGTAATATTTCTCAAACCTACTGTATATTTAATATTCCTGTCAAAATTCAAGACCAATACAAAAGGAATTTAGAAAGTTTTTTGAGAGTAATCAATAACACAATTAAAAACAAAGACGAACAACTTAGTTTAGAATTTCACGCTAACGAAGAAAAGACAGTAAAGTACAAAGTTATTCTACCTAACACCATTGATGGTTGGAAAAACCTGAGAAGATTGATTATAAATTTTAAATTCGGTAATTCTAAGTTTATTAATACCAACTTTCCGAAAAACAAGGATTTTAATTTGGATTTGATTGATTATAAAAAAGTTATAGATTCTAAACTGCAAAAATTAGGATTGGGAGATATTTTTTAATTGATAATTTTTATTAACCATTAATTATTAATCAATTAACCATTAACCCCTAAAACCTTGTCAAAGCATTAGTAGCGTTCATCAAAAAAAGATAGTAGTTAATATTTTGGTGTTTTATCTTTATCGAAATTTATTAATAAAAATATGAGGTTATGGATACAAACGTAAAAAAGATCGGATTCGTGAAAAAACACATATTCGATAATCAGCAGGAAAACAATTATGTATATAATGTTACTCTTTTCGATAAAGAGATTGAAGCCTTATTGCCAAATGAGGGCAAACTACGACTATATGCCATTGATACCGAAGGAGCGGATAAACTATCGGTGGTTGCTGTAAGAGATGCCGGAGATGTATATAAAACGAAATTTGTCTTGGATATCGACCCTGTTCATTTTGATAAGAAAAATGAAAATTATAAACTCGATGTTGATAACGGTTATATTAATCTTATCGCGTCTAAAATGAAAGACAAGGAGTCTTTCTCTGTTTACCAAAAACAAATAGTCGATGGTAATAGATTTAATAAATATGTTGGTTTCGGCTCTGAACAAACTCACGGAGTCATTATCGGAAAAGCTTATAGCGATAAAACAGCCAAAGGTTATGATTATCAAAATATTGTAGTATCAACTCAAAAACTTGATACTGAAAGACACTCTTTTATCAATGTATATCAACCCGCAGATACCGAAAAAAGTAAAATTGCTTTCGGTTATCATAAACCAATGAAGAATGCGGAGACAATTATACAACTCTCTAAAAAAGGGAAAGACTTTATCAATAACCTGCCCGATGATATGGAATTTAGAATAACCGTTCAGGATAGAAACCCGCAAAATATAAACCCAATGGTAAATTTTGCAAATCTGAATGTTTTTGTTTATGACAAAGAAAATAACGTCAAAAACTATATCGGATCCGGTTGGAGTAATGAACAATTTAACTCATTACCTCTTGATGTTAGCGAATCAATTTATAAAAATGAAGCGCCAAAACTTTCATTTAACTTTGAAGTAGGACAATACATTGCTTATACTTTTGATAAAGATTATACTCTTAACTTCGCAGTAAAATCCGGAGTTATCGATAATCCTGTTGCAATAGGAGAGATAGTAAAAATATCAGATTCAAAATTAACATTGACTTCTGCAATGGGACAAACATCTGTGGATCGTTCATTATTAAAATCTGATAATAGTTTTGCTTTTTGTGATAAAATTGATTTTGAAGTGTTTAATGATTTTTATAAAAATGTGCAAAACGAGTCAATGGATTTAGCCCTGACTGCTGATGTTGGAAAAAAAAACAATAATTCCGTAAAAAAAGAGAAAACAGAAAAAGTAGAAAAAACAGAAAAGAAAGAAAAAAAGGTAGTTAAAAATAAAAAGAATAAGGGATTATCTCTGGGTGCTCCCTGAAACGATAATTGATTTGCTCTTTTTTAAGAAAAACTTATTTTTGTTGCACCTATTTATGAATTTTTATGTCGGCATGTTTGTGTCGGTTGTATTAATTAGCCTCTTGCGTTCGTTATCGTTAGAGGCTTTTTTATGATAATGTTTTTTATCTTTGGGGCGAATACACAAAAATTTATGAAACCTCTTATAACTGTCGCCATTCCTGAAGAAATCTCATCATCTTTTCATTCAAAAGTTCATTTTACCGGAATAGGAATCATGAACTCATTACTATCTTTATCAGGTCTTTCTTATAAGCCCTCTGTTGTTTACAATATTGGTACTTGCGTCAGCAAATATCCGCACGATAACGTTACAATTGAGTTTTCTAATTTTATGTTCTCTGTTAAATCTTTTCCTCATAATCCTATTTCATTATCCGATAATTATAATGATCTCAATGTTATTAAATCGTCGGATTTTTTAGAAACACATTTCGAGTTTGTTACTTCGCCGGATCAAATGTCTTACCCGTATGGAGATATGGAAGCTTATGCCCAAGCCGCCTTTTGTAAAATTCATTCTATACCCTTTCGTTGTATTAAGGTCGTTTCCGATTGCGCTCAATCCACTTCCCAATCACATTGGAAAGCCCAACTTGAAATAACCCGCCCAATTCTTGATAATCTCATTAAAAATATAATTTCCATTTGATGAAAACATTAGATATGATTTCCGATATTCGTATTGTTCCCGATTACCCATCCCCAGGAATCCGGTTTTACGACATAACCACTCTTTTGAAAGACGCCGGTCATTTCAATCAAATATGTAATGCTTTAAAAAATCGTTATCGTGATATTCCTATCACTAAAGTTATCGCGGTCGAGTCCCGTGGTTTCTTTCTCGGTTCTGCTCTTGCTGCATTTCTTAATGTGGGTTTTGTTCCGCTTCGTAAGCTGGGTAAACTTCCTTCATCCGTTTATTCGATTTCTTATCAAAAGGAATATGCCACAGATATTCTCGAAATTCACACAGATGCACTTTCTTCATCTGATGTAGTTATCCTTCATGATGATGTTCTTGCTACAGGCGGTACTGTTAACGCATCTCTCGAACTCTTGTCTAACTTTAATATTAAAACTATTTATCTCGATTTCTTACTTGAAATAGAATCGCTTAACGGACGTTCTAATATTATCCATCCCTATTCTTATGATTCATGCAAGAGAAAAAACATAATTTTTTTCATACGCACTATTATTTTTTATCACAGCAAACATTCTCAATACAAGTTTTGCTCTAACAGCGTTTAAAACAGCCATTTTGTTTTTACCTTCGGCGACCTTTCGGAGATAATAGTTTCGCAATTCCCCTTCTTTTTTTCGTGTAGCGACAACCAATGCTGCCATGTGTAAAAGCGACTTGATGCTTTTGTCTGCCCTGTTCGACACCTTGCTACGCGAGCGCACACTGCTGCCGGAATCGTATTTAAATGGCGCTACTCCTGCATGGCAACAGAATTTACGTGCATTGTCAAAATCTTTAAACGCATTGGTTTCTACTATCATTTTAACAGCCGTCCGATCCCCAATCCCATCAATCGAACACAACAGCTTGTGCTGATTTGATAAAGTTTCGTCACTGTCAATAAGATGTTCTATTTCCTGTTCGATTTCCAAAATACGTGCTTCCAGTTCTCTTATCAACTTTTTCAGCCGCTTACTTTTTCTTTCGTAATCTTCTTTATTCATAAAATGTTTTTGATCTGTGAGTTGTCCTTGATATTTCCCTTTGTCCGTCATATACATGTCACGCTCGCTTACAAGTTGTTTGAGCGATGCAATATTCTTTTCCGGCAAGGAAAACAACTGAACCTTGTCTTGATAACGAAGGGCATAAGTGGCGATCTTGCGGGCATCTAAACGGTCGTTTTTCCCTCGCTGAATGCCGGAGCGATACTTAATCTGAGCAGGATTCTCCAACCACAAATCCAAACTCAATTCTTCACAGGCGCAACACAATGGATAGGTGTACTGACCTGTATATTCTGCACATACCAATAAGCAGGAAACCTCACTCACATGGGTTTTTAGCAGACTCCTGAACAAACTCCTAATCTCTGAAACGGTGTTTGGTAATACCCACTCTTTTAAAATTTTTTCTCCAAATTGAAGGCATAAATCTAATTTTTCTTTGCTGATGTCGATGCCAATTACATAATTTTTCATATATTCGTCTTTTGAAATCCAAAAAGAAAAGAAGGGAAACTTGAAATAATCCTAAGTACCTTAATAGTACAATATTAAATTCTTATTCAGGTCTTTATTTCAAGAAAGCCAAGACAGTGCTAAATAGGGATATAAGTCTTCCTTTTACGGGATTATAGGTTACTGAATTGGTTTCCTTTCTTTTTGAATATGTTATTATTATTTTCACAAAACTATGCCTTAGGTTAAAAATACAAATGTAAGGTACGGGATTGTTTTTAGTGATTAACGGTTAGTGA